>Ga0256407_10000146_pt1 | contig 177010 bp, 161 predicted proteins | sample RumenRJG_04DNA_FD_193489 | JGI IMG/M metagenome (GOLD analysis project Ga0256407, IMG submission 193489) | Bovine rumen microbial communities from Lethbridge, Alberta, Canada - RJG_04 | ecosystem: Host-associated > Mammals > Digestive system > Stomach > Rumen | place: Canada: Alberta... | reverse complement strand
CTGGAAAAGGAAGAAGAGAACAAGGAAGTCAAGGAAGGCCTGATCCGGGCGGTGGACTGCATCGACCTAATCATCGCCGTCCTCCGCGGGGCAAAGAGCCTGAAGGAAGCGAAGGCCTGCCTGACATCGGGCGATACCAAGGGTATCACATTCAAGGACCCGACGCTGGAAAAGGAGGCGAGAGGCTTCCATTTCACCGAGCGGCAGGCGGACGCCATTCTTCAGATGCGTCTGTACCGGCTGATTGGTCTGGAGCTGATCGCCCTGCAGAAGGAGTACCTGGAGTCGCTGCAGAAGATCCGGAAGTACAGCCGGATTCTGAAAAACCGCAGCTCCATGGATGAGGTCATAAAGGAGGACCTGCTGGCGATTAAGAAAGAATTTGCCAGACCCCGCAGGACGGTTCTTGAGGATGCGGCTGAGACGGTATATGTGGAGGAAGCGCCGGAAGAGCGGGATGTGGTCTTTGTTCTGGACCGGTTCGGCTACGCGAAGATTCTCGACCCGGCGGTCTATGATAAAAACCGGGAGACGGTGGATTCGGAGAATGTATGGGTCATCCCCTGCAGCACCTCGGAGAAGATTGCCCTCATCACAGATGCCGGGCTGCTTCACCAGGTGAAGGTGACGGATATCCCGAACGGAAAGCCGAAGGATAAGGGAACGCCCATCGACAACCTGAGCAGAATGGACGGCATGAAGGAACGGCCCGTTTACGTGGCGGCTGCCTCGGTTCTGTGCAGCCAGAAGCTGCTCTTTGTGTCGAAAACCGCCATGGTCAAGATCGTGCCCGGTGAGGAATTTGTCACCAACAACCGGATGGTGGCGGCGACGAAGCTGTCGGATCAGGATGCGCTGGTGAGCGTACAGCCTGTGGAAGAGATGGACGAGCTGGTTCTGCAGACAAAGGGCGGCATGTTCCTTCGGTTTGCGCTGGAGGAGGTTTCCGAGATGAAGAAGGCTTCCCGCGGCGTCCGGGGAATGAAGCTGTCAAAGGATGATGAAGTAACATGCGCATGGCTTCTTTCCAGAGGAGAGGAACGTGTGGTAAACTATAAAGACAAGGATGTGCACTTAAGCCGCCTGAAGCTGGCAAAGCGGGACGGCAAGGGAACGAAAGTCCGGCTGTAGGGCTGCGGAACATGTGACTTAAGAAATGGAGGAACGTCATGGCTGAGATGGAAAAGAAACCGGTACCGACACCGCATATCGCGGCGCGCGAAGGAGAGATCGCAGAGACCATCCTGCTTCCGGGAGATCCGCTGCGGGCAAAATTCATTGCAGAGACATTTTTCAGTGATCCGAAGCAGTTCAATTCAACCAGAAACATGTTCGGCTATACGGGAACCTATCAGGGAAAGCGGATTTCCGTGATGGGGACGGGCATGGGCTGCGCCTCCATGGGCATCTACTCCTACGAGCTGATCAACTTCTACGGATGCAAAAACCTCATCCGCATCGGCACGGCGGGAGCAATGGTTCCGGAAGTGCATGTGAGAGATCTGGTGTTCGGCATGGGCGCCTGCAGCACCTCCAACTATGCGAGACTGTTCAACCTTCCGGGAGACTACTCCCTGATCGCGAACTTCGACCTTCTGCGGAAGGGCGTGGAAGCGGCGGAGAAGCGGAATCTCACCTATCACGTGGGAAATATCCTGAGCTCTGACATGTTCTATAACCCGGATATGCCGAAGACCGGCGTCTCCTTCGACCGGATGGGTGTTCTCGCGGTGGAGATGGAGTCCGCTGCACTGTACAGCAACGCAGCCTACGGAGGCGCCAGGGCTCTGACGATGCTCACCATCTCGGATTCCCTGGTGACGGGAGAGGCCACATCCGCCGAGGAACGCCAGACCAGCTTCACCGATATGATGGAAGTTGCACTGGATGTCGCTTCAACAATATAAAGCTGCAGATTTTTTGGTACTTATTGCTGTTGATTTTTATACAGAATTAGTATACTATGGTTTTCAATTATACAAGACAGCAGGTGCTGAACGATAATTGAAACAGAGGTGAAGGTGAATGAAACTGGAGAAGAAGCTTCGCGTCGGTATCCTCGGCGCAACAGGTATGGTAGGTCAGCGTTTCGTGACACTTCTTGCGGACCATCCATGGTATGAGATTACGGTTCTGGCGGCAAGCCCGCGTTCTGCAGGACAGACCTATGAGGAGGCTGTCGGCAAACGCTGGAAGATGACCGTTCCGATGCCGGAAAAGGTTAAGAATATGACAGTGGTTGACCTGAACTGCCCGGAGAACGTGGTGGATAAGGTTGACTTCGTCTTCAGTGCGGTGGATATGTCCAAGGACGAGATCCGCAGAATCGAAGAACTTTATGCAAAGACCGAGACCCCGGTGGTGTCCAATAACAGTGCTCATCGCTGGACCCCGGATGTTCCCATGGTGATCCCGGAGATCAACGCGGATCATTTTGCCATCATCGAAGCGCAGAAGAAGCGTCTCGGCACCACCAGAGGATTCATCGCGGTAAAGCCGAACTGCTCGATCCAGGGCTATGCCCCGGCATTTGCGGCATGGAAAGAGTTCGAGCCCTATGAGGCCGTGGTCTGCACCTATCAGGCTATCTCCGGCGCAGGAAAGACCTTTAAGGACTGGCCCGAGATGTGCGAAAACATCATCCCCTTCATCTCCGGCGAGGAGGAGAAGAGCGAGCAGGAGCCGCTGAAGATCTTCGGCCACATCGAGAACGGCGAGATCGTAAAGGCAAAGGAGCCGGTGATCACCAGCCAGTGCATCCGCGTGCCGATTCCGGACGGACATACCGCTGCGGTATTTGTCCGCTTCCGCAAGCCGGCCACCAAGGAGCAGCTGATTGAGAAGCTGGTGAACTTCAAGGGAATCCCACAGGAGCTGGAGCTTCCGCATGCGCCGAAGCAGTTTATCCAGTACCGCGAGGAGCCGGATCGCCCGCAGGTAAGACTGGATGTGAATTACGAGGGCGGCATGGGCGTCACCATCGGACGTCTCCGTGAGGACACCGTCTATGACTGGAAGTTTGTGGGACTTGCCCACAACACTCTTCGCGGTGCAGCCGGCGGCGCGGTTCTCTGTGCAGAGGCACTGACCGCCCAGGGCTATATTACGGCAAAATAACAGTAAGGCAGGTCCTGGGACCGGCCTTTACGAAGCAGGAAACTGGCAACAAAAAAGATGGAGCACCGGACACCGGCGATATGCAGGATCCGGGGCTCCTCTTTCCGTATTACAGGAGAAGAACTTGGGAAAGTCGTTATTCATTGCAGAAAAACCCAGTGTAGCTCAGCAATTCGCGCAGGTTTTGAAGGTTTCCGGAAGACAGGGGGCCGGATACCTGGAGAATGCCGATTATGTGGTCACCTGGTGTGTGGGACACCTGGTCACCATGAGCTACCCGGAGGCCTACGACGAGAAGTATAAAAAGTGGAGTCTGGAGACGCTGCCATTTCTCCCGAAGGAATACCGCTATGAAGTCATAAAGGACGTGCAGAAGCAGTTTGACATCGTAAAGGGACTTCTGACCCGGCCGGACGTGGATACCATCTACGTCTGCACGGACTCGGGACGGGAGGGGGAGTACATCTACCGTCTGGTGGCACAGATGGCGGGCGTTTCGGACAAGACCCAGAAAAGGGTCTGGATTGACTCCCAGACCGAAGAAGAGATTCTCCGGGGCATCCGGGAGGCGAAGGACGAGGCAGACTACGACAACCTCGCAGCTTCCGCCTATCTCCGTGCAAAAGAAGATTACCTGATGGGCATCAACTTTTCCCGGGCGCTCACGCTGAAGTACGGACCGGCCATTACCAATTACCGGAGAAGCAAGTGGACCGTCATCTCCGTGGGACGGGTCATGACCTGCGTCCTGGGCATGGTGGTGCGGAGAGAGCGGGAGATTCGGGAGTTTGTCAAGACACCCTTCTACCGGGTGATCGGGACATTCGCGGTAGGCAGCACCGGGGAGGAGAAGACCTTCGATGCGGAGTGGAAGGCCGTGGAGGGTTCCCGGTACTTCGGGACACCGGCACTTTATAAGGACAACGGCTTCCGGAAGCGGGAGGACGCAGAGGCCCTGATCGCCTATCTGACCGGGGAACCGCAGGGAGAGGCGAAGGTAGCTTCCCTGGAGCGGAAAAAAGAGGTGAAGAATCCGCCGCTTCTCTATAACCTGGCGGAGCTGCAGAACGACTGTTCAAAGTATTTCCGCCTCTCGCCGGACCAGACTCTGCAGGTGGCTCAGGAGCTTTATGAGAAGAAGCTGGTTACCTATCCGAGAACGGATGCCAGAGTGCTTTCCACTGCCGTGGCCAAAGAGATCACGAAGAATATCGGCGGTCTTCAGAAATATGAGCTTATGGCACCCTATGCCGGGGAGGCGATGGCGAAGGGACTCTGGAAGACTATCGCGAAAACAAGATACGTGAATGACAAGCTGATCACGGATCACTATGCTATCATTCCCACGGGCTTCGGCCTCGGTGCCCTGAACAGCCTTACACCGCAGAAGCGGGCCATCTATGAGATGATCTGCCGCCGGTTTCTGAGCATCTTCTACCCGCCGGCCATTTACCGGAAGTACTCCGTGGACGTGGAGAACAAGGGAGAGCATTTCCTGGCCTCCTTCCGGGTTCTGGAGGAGCCCGGGTACCTTGCCGCAGCGTACCGCACAAAGGGCGGTGAAGACAGCGCAAAATCCCAGGATAGCGCGGACCCGGAACTTCTTGCTGCTCTGGAGAAACTCCGAAAGGGAAGCATCATCACCCTGAAGAAGCTTTTTATCCGGGAGGGCGAGACGACGCCTCCCAAGCGCTACACCTCCGGCTCCATGATTCTTGCCATGGAAAATGCGGGACAGCTCATCGAGGATGAGGAGCTGCGGGCCCAGATCAAGGGCAGCGGCATCGGCACCAGCGCCACCCGCGCGGATATCCTGAAGAAACTGGTAAATATCCGGTATCTGATGCTCAATAAGAAGACCCAGGTCATCACCCCGTCCTTCCTCGGGGAGATGGTCTACGAGGTGGTATTTGCCTCTATGAAGCAGATGCTGAACCCGGACCTGACGGCCAGCTGGGAGAAGGGCCTTACCTACGTGTCGGAAGGCTCCATCACCAGCGAGGAGTACATGGAAAAGCTGGAGAACTTTGTGTCGGCCAGAACCATGGCCGCCGTCCGCGGCGGTACGGCCAGAGGAGACCTGATCCGGGCCTTTGATGCCGCGGCAAGATATTATAAGCCGGGGGAAGTGCGGGAGAGCAGCGGAAGTAAAAACGGGCGTGCATCGGGCTGAATATGGCCTGACAGAGGCCTTCGCGATAATGACAGATGACAGAGGAGAACGGACATGGCAGTGATGGTATTTGACGTGGGCGGTTCGGAGATTAAGTACTGCGTGATGGATGACAGCCTGGAACGCGGACATTACGGCTCCGTGCCGACGCCCCAGGACAGCCGGGAACACTTTTTTCAGGTACTTGAGAACATCTACCGGCCCTTTGCGGAGGAGACGGAGGGCATAGCCCTCAGCCTGCCGGGGATTATCGACAGTGAAAAGGGTGTCTGCCGCGGGAGCGGGTATCTTCGCTACAACCACGGAAAAAGCGTGGGGCCGGAGCTTTCCGCACTCTGCGGATGTCCCGTGGTCATGAATAATGACGCAAAATGCGCGGCATATGCCGAGCTTTGCTGCGGTGCCCTGCAGGGAGTAAAAAACGGGGCGGTCTATATCATCGGCAGCGGCGTCGGCGGCGGAATCATCGTGAACGGAGAACTGGTGCAGGGCAGGCATTTTTCCGCAGGGGAGTTCAGCCTGATGCGGTATAATGCGGACCGATGGAACGAATTTGAGGGTTCCTGCGGGGGAAGACTCAGCATTCACGGCCTTTATGGGAAGTACCGCAGATATGCACGCCTTCCGGAGGATACAGAGATAAACGGCAGGGAAATATTTGCCCGGTTCCATGAGAAGGAGAATGCGGCACTCCGGGCAGTCGATGAATTCTGCGCAGAGACTGCCAGGATGATAACGAATATCTCTGTCCTGCTGGACTGTGAGAGGGTTGCCATCGGCGGCGGAATCAGCCGGCAGCCGGTGCTGACCGAGAAAATTGCAGAGGCAGTGCATGCATTGTATGACCTGAAGAGAGACCCCTGGATGGAAGGGCTCTCCGAGCCGGAGATTGTGCCCTGCCGGTTCGGAAGCGAAGCCAACCTGGTGGGAGCGTATCTCTACTTCCGGGAAAGGTAAATAAGAACAGAAAGAAGGGACCGTGAAAAACGATTGCTCGTTTTTTCACGGCCCCTTCTTCTGTCTTTATCAGGATTCTTTTGCAAGGGACATGAGCTCCCCGCCCATGTCAATGGTAAGGATACCGTCGACCCAGGTACAGGAGAGTGTGTCTGTTCCGTCGGAGATGGTGACAAAACCGTCTTTCGCGGTCCAGAAGAAGGGGGAGAGTTCGCCGTCAGCGGCCATGGCGCCGGTGCCGTCCGCATTCAGCAGGAAGACGATGGAATTCCTCGCCTCTTCCACGGAGGCACCCATCAGTGCTGCATACTGCGCAGCGGAAAGGCCCATGACACTATAGAGCTTATATGTGCCGGCGATGATGCCGTCGTTTAGGGGCGCCGGAACCGCAGGATCCTGCCGGAGAAAAGCGGTGGTATCCGCATCGGCCCTGGAAAAGGTTGCGCTCGTACCATCCAGATCGAGAGAGATGATGCCCCCGCCGATCGTCCCGCGGAGAATATCATCCGGATCCGTGCTCCCCTGCGGTATCATAAGAAGGTCCGTTCCGGTTACGTTCCAAATCAGCGGAAGGGATTCACCGTCGCTGGTTATGAGGGCTGTGCCGTCCGCATTCAGCGTAAATGTCAGCGAATTTTTCAGCTCTTCTGTCGTGGGCTCATCCAGAAGGGCTGCAAACTGGTCAAAGCCGAGTCCCATGACGGAACTCATGTAATAGGTTCCGGTGTATGCTGCCGCATCCTCACCGTGCCATTCCAGTGTTCCGGCGGCATTCGGACGCCAGTCTGCGGCAAGGGCAGGTGCTGCGGACAGCAGGCAGAAGACAAGTACAAGAGCAGCAAATCGTTTCATGATGATGTGTCACCTCCTCAGGGGAATCTCTTATACGGAATACAATATCATTATAACACAGGAAATGCAGAACGTTTTACAAATATGAACAGGATCCGCGGCAGTAAAAAGAGAATAATTGGTAAAAATGTCCTTTGCAAATTCGAAAAAGAAAGAATAGAATAACAATACAACGTGTGGCATGCAACTGCGTAAATCCGGTTGACTGCTGCGCGTTATTTTTATGCGTGCGGCCAGGGGAGGCAATCTCCCGTGAAAGGCTGCACTTTTTTTATTGCCAATGCCTCCTACCTCGGGTCCTTCGGCAATGCTGCCAACACGGTGGTATTCCCTCTGACGGTGATAGCCCTGGCCCTCGCCGTGATGATCGGTGATGGCTGCTGCGCCTTCGTCAGCCTGAGTCTCGGCATGCAGCGGCCGGAGCGGGCGAAAAAGAGTGTAGGCAATGCCGTGATTATGACGCTGGCCTGCAGTATTGTGCTCAGTTTCATTTACCTGGTATTCAGCCGGCAGATTATCGCCATGTTCGGAGGAACGATCAATGAGGAGACCTTCCGTCACTCGGCGGAATACTTCTTCTATATTACCCTGGGCATTCCCTTCTATATGTTCGGCCAGGCGATGAATCCCGTGATCCGTGCGGACGGAAGCCCGAAGTTTGCCATGGCATCCACCGTAGCCGGGGCAGTGCTGAATATTATCCTGGATCCCATATTCATCTTTGGATTACGCTGGGGAATGATGGGTGCGGCCGTGGCTACTGTGATTGGACAGGTCGTCACTGCGCTGCTTGCTGTCTGGTACCTGGTGCATATGAAATTGGTGAAGCCCGCGGCTGCCGATTTTCAATTATCGGCCGCGGTATGCCGGAAGACTCTGGTACTGGGGCTGACAAGCTTCCTTTCCCAGATTTCCCTGGTGGCGGCCATGGCGGCCATCAATAACATGATCCGCAAATACGGCGCCCTGGATCCGATCTTCGGTCAGGAGCAGTATGCCCAGATCCCCATGGCAGTGGTGGGAATCGTCATGAAGTTCTTTCAGATCGTAATTTCCATCGTGGTCGGCATGGCCGCTGGCTGCATCCCGGTGGTGGGCTTCAACATAGGCGCCGGAAATTTCTGTCGGGTGCGGGAACTGTTCACAAAGCTTCTGACCTGGGAAGCAGCGGTGGGTCTGGCGGCACTCCTGATAGTGGAACTCTTCCCCCGGCAGCTGATAGGCATTTTCGGTGCGGCAAATGAAAGCATGTATTATAAGGACTTTGCCCTCCATTCCTTCCGCATCTATCTTTGCATGATGGTATTAGCCTGCGTGAACAAAGCCTGTTTCATATTCCTGCAGGCCATGGGCAAGGCAGCGGCCTCCACTCTGTTTTCCATGGTCCGTGAGATTGTCTTCGGCGTTGGATTTGCCCTGCTTCTCCCGCGGTTTTTCGGGCTGGACGGAGTGCTGTACTCCATGCCGGTGTCCGATTTCCTGACTTTTCTTATCGCGGGGGTGCTGATAATTCAGACCTGCCGGCAGCTGTCCCTGAAGAGTGAGGGGGAGGAGAAAGTTCCGGCGGCATCCTTTTTGGCCACGCGGTTCGGTTGACCAACGCTTTCGAAAATGGTATGCTCGATCTGAGGCAGGGAGCTTGAACGGAAGAAATGCAAAACGGTTCAAAAAATGCTCAAAACCCCGTTGTTAATGGAATTCTGAGCATCAAAAAAAGCAGGATACGGGAATCGAACCCGCCTCTCCAGCTTGGGAAGCTGGCATACTACCGATGTACTAATCCTGCGCACAGAAGTTAGTATACCACAAATAGCTTAAATGTCAATTACGGACCAAGAAGGAGGAGATGCGCCATGCTGATTACAACGACTGAGAAAATCAACGGAAGAGAGTGCGAGCCTCTCGGGATTGTCAGAGGCAGTACCGTACAGACGGTCAATGCGATCCGGGATATCGGCGCAGGGCTTAAGACGCTGGTGGGCGGAGAACTGACGAAGTACAACGAGATGATGGACAACGCCAGAAGAATCGCGACAGAGCGGATGATGGCGGATGCACAGGCTGTGGGTGCAGATGCGGTTGTGGGCGTCCGCTATACGACTTCTTCGATCATGCAGGGCGCCGCCGAGGTTCTGGCCTACGGAACGGCTGTCCGGTTCCTCTGATGATGAGAGCAGAAGTGCAGCTTCCCGGAGTCCTGGCGGTAAAGATGCCGGATTCCTGGGAGGTTCATTTTCTGGACTCCTTCCTGGGCACAGAGAGATAACTATGACACTTGAGGAAGAATGCCGCCTTTCCTATTACCGGGAAATCGCGGTGCTCAATGAAGAGCACCGGGTAAGCCTGGTGCAGCATGGAGAGAGCGGCAGAATATACGTAAAAAAGGTGCTTTCGGTGTATGATCCGGCAGTGTTCCGGTATCTCAGAGAACACCATGTATCCCGCACGCCGGTGATTTATGAGGCCGTGGAGAGTGCGGACGGGCTGACCCTGATTGAAGAATACATCAGCGGTCAGACGCTCCGGGAGGTGCTGGAGGAGCGGGGAATACTTCCGGAAGAGGAGGCATATCGTCTGGCCGCGGACCTGTGCCGGATTCTCTGCGAGCTGCACGCCGCAGTTCCGCCGATTATTCACCGGGACATCAAACCGTCGAACATTATGATTACCCCGGAAGGAGAGCTCAGGCTTCTGGACATGAACGCCGCCAAGTATTACCGGCAGGCCGCCAGGGATACGCAGCTCATCGGTACCCACGGATATGCCGCACCGGAGCAGTACGGTTTCGGTGCATCGGATGTCCGCACGGACATCTATTCGGTCGGGGTTGTCATAAACCAGATGCTGACGGGACATTTCCCAAATGAGCAGATGGCACAGGGGCGCCTGGGAAGGATTGCGGAGCGCTGCGTGAGAATGAATCCGGAGGAGCGGTATCCTTCGGCGGCCGCCCTTCTTGCGGTACTGTGCGGGAATGAGGAAGATGCTTCCGTGGGCCCGGAAAATGCCCAAGCGGGGAAAGCGTTTTCCCAAAAGCCTGCCGGCGGCGGGCAAAAGGCCGGAAACGACGGCTGGAGGAGCTTTCTTCCGCCGGGGTTCCGCAGCGGAAATCCTGCCATCATGCTGTTTTCGGCAATGGGGTATCTGCTGATGCTTTCCGTGATCCTGGATTACCGCGGGGAGCGCAATGCCAGTGACCCGGACTGGGCAGGACAGGTGGGGATGACGCTGGCTGTCCTCCTGCCGGTGCTGTTTATGGGAAATTATCGGAATGTACAGGAGAGAGTGGGGCTTAACCGGGTTGAGAACCGGTTTCTCCGCTGGCTGCTGATCCTCGCCGGTGACGTGGCACTGTTCTTTCTGGCGGTGCTGGTGCTGATGATCCTGGATGCGGTATTCTGACGGGGAGGTTGTATTATGGATGGAATCAAGACGACAGGGACGCTCACGGATATTCTCAGGAGCACACGGCCGGAGGGAATCGACCGTTATGTGGAGGAACATTCCGGTGAGTTTGTGGAGAACGACCGCCCCTTTGCCGCATATATGCGCGGCACCCTGCGGGAAAAGGGGATCCGGCAGCAGGATGTTTTTCTTGCGGCGGATATCTCCGAGGGATACGGATATAAGCTGCTCTCCGAGGAGAAGCACACGAAGCAGAGGGATATTATTCTGAGACTCTGTCTGGCAGGGCATTTTTCCCTGACGGAGGTGCAGCGTGCCCTCCGCATATACGGCATGAGTCCGCTGTATCCGAGGGTTCCCCGGGATGCGGCGCTGATCATTGCGTTCAATACAGGGATATGGGCCATACCGGAGGTCAATGAGCTGCTGGAGGACCACGGATTTTCTGCACTTGCCTCGACCAGCAGTGCAGAGTAGTTCCTTTCAGGTTTATGAAGATATGCTTAAATCCCCCATTTTGGCGGCTTTTCATGCTATACTGAATCCCGGGTGCGGAGTATGCCGCATCCGGGTATTTATTTTGTCTCAGTCTGAAAGGAGAGCAGGGGAATCCTGCAGTGTATATTATGAAAAAGAGCTGGTTAGCATTTATGACAGTCGGACTTCTGGAAGCAGCCATGTTTGCGGGCTGCGGTCAGGCGACAGCTCCGGAGACGGGCGCGGCCCAGGAGAGCGGTCAGAGCGGGGAGAGCACAGAGGCCGGCCAGAAGGGCGAGGAGACCGCCGTTACCATGGATGAGATCTGGGAGGCCAACACAGCGGAAGCGCTGCTGGCAAAGCATGAGAGCGTGATGGCCACAACCCGCGACGGAGCAGGCAATACGGTCGTGACCTTCCAGAATAAGGATATGCAGACGGTGGAGCAGACATTCGAAGACGCTCCGGAGAAGAACAGCACCTATATCACCAACGGAGAGTCCGAGGGAATCATCGCTTCCGACGGCGAGGGGAATGAGCGTTTTGCCAGAATCCTGTACGCCATGGAAGATCCGGATGTTCCGGCCCTGGAGGAGCTTGCACCGGTGATCGCCGAGGAAGACTGCCTGGACCGTACCATTTCCGAGAGCACGGTTGACGGAGATGTGCTGACGGTGAAGGCGGCTCTCGATGAAGAGGAGACAAAGGAAGAGCTGGGCAAGGAATTCGGCCTTCTGATTCCGGAAGAGTATCAGGGCGCGGCCTATGAGTATGTCTACACCCTGAATGCCGAGACGAAGGAGCTTTCCGAGTTCGTGAAGGTCCTGAAGCTGGCGGACGGCACGGTGGCGGAGCAGGCCAAGACAGAGGTGGTTTTTGACGGCGCCATTCCGGACGGAGCACAGCGCATCGCGGATCTTCTCGAGGATTCCATGACTTCGGATGAGGACAGAGAAATCACGGTTATTTCTGAGCCCGGAACGGAGAATGAGGAGAAGTTTTCTTTTGATATCGGCAGAGGCATCAGCGCGAAGATTATCTGCGACGAAGGATACGCCCTCTTTACCGATAATATCGGAAAAGACCTGTTCATCACGGATGACGCGGAGAAGGATATGACCCTCTATGCGCTTCCGGTCAATGACATTTACCCGGTATCCTCCTTCGGAGAAGCCGGAGAGGAGCTGGAAGACGGAGTATACTCCGGAGCGATTGATCCGGAATCTCTTAAGCAGGACGGAAGTGACTGGAAGGTTACGGCAGAGCTGTTCGCCTATGAGCAGTTCAGCGGATCCGAGATTGCCGAGATGGGTGCAGGCGATGTGCTCTATGTTCTGGAGAAGCCGGTTGCGGTAAAGAGTGTTTCCGTGCTGAACGGACCTTCCGGCAAGGCAGCAGGCGTAACCGTCACGGCCATGGACGGCACCGAGTATAAGCTTCTGAAGGAAGACAAGATCTATTATGTCAAGGGTGAGGAGAGCGAGCATCAGCTGCTGTCCCTGGGTTCTGCAGAATTTGCCTTCTCTTCCGATATGAGCATCGTGGATACCACCCGCGAGACACCGGCCAGCGACGCGGAAGTAACCGGAATCGGCGACCTTCCGGGCAGTGTTCAGAAGAGCAAGAACAAAGACTGGTCTGCTGCTGCCAATGATGTCATTCTGCAGGGCGGAAAGATTGTCCGGATTGTCCGCAAGGAAGCGGAATAATACAGGTGTATGAGAAAAAAGACATTTCTCCTTCTGACCATCCTCTGGATGGCGGTGATTTTCTGGTTTTCATCCCGGAATGCGGATCTGTCCACCGAGGACAGTACCCGCATCGGCCGGGCGATTGCCGGGATACTTGCAAAAGGTTTTGACGGATGGGACGAAAGCGCAAAGGAAGCTTTCGTCCTTTCCATTGATCATGCGGTGCGGAAAACGGCACACTTTCTGGAATACGGGCTTCTGGGAATTCTGGCATCCGGCATCTTTGCGGAATACCGGATGAGACCTGGGAAATGGATGCGCCGCGCCCTTCTTACGGGAATGCTGTACGCCTGTTTTGATGAGATTCACCAGAGCTTTACTCCCGGACGAAGCTGCCAGTTTTCCGATGTGATTCTGGACAGCTGCGGGGTGCTTGCGGGCGTTCTTCTCGCGCTGCTGTTTCTCTGGATGATGCCGGTGTGGAAGACATTCCTGTACCGGATGGGCTTCGGAGGTTAAAAAAGGGGCTGCTTCGGCAGCCCTTTTTCTATGATTTAGAATGTGATATGCAGCGCAGAGCCGGTATCCTGTTCCATGGCCGCTTCCGCTTTGTCCATCTCGTCGTAGACATCATTGTTTCTGTCCGATGCCTCGGGGAGAAACAGAAGGGAGATGGAGCGGTCCTGTTCCGGCACAATCTGCGGGAGCATCAGGCCGGGAACCTTCCGTATCAGGTTCCGGACGTCCGTGGGGGAGGAGAGGCCCAGCTTTATCACGGCCATGGGAATGACCGAAGGCCGGTAAAAACAGGTGATTTCTCCGCCGCCGTCCAGATGGCCGGTAAATACCTGTGCGAGCTGCCTGCGGATTTCATCCTCCTCGGTTTCCTGGTCGGTTTCCAGGATGCGCCAGGGCATGCCGATGAAGATTTCGAAGGTGTCGGATGTCATCTGATGATAAAGACCGTATTTGATCAGGTTGCTGACAGAGGTGGCGTACCCCTGGGGCATGGTTTCTGTCACGTACTGGTCCAGTTCTTCCGCGGTTTCTTCGGGAAGGTTAAAGCGCATATTAATCATGGTAGTTCTCCTGCATGGGTTTATTGTAATGTTCCGCCGCTCCGTCAAAGGAGCCGGCTTGTATGAAATAATTATATCATGATGCCGGGGTTTTTCCACCGGGAGCGGGTGCAATTTTCGCCCGGATGCGGTAGAATAAAAAGTGGACAAACGGTTTCTTCGGTCAGAACGGAGGGCACAACATGAAACTTACGGCAGTAAGGCTTGAGCGGGGGCAGATCCAGATGGGCGCCTGCTGCGACAAGACCAACGGTCCGACGGCAGCACAGCTGACCGTGCAGGATGCAGAGACAGGGAAAAAGTACTGGTGCATTTATTCCGAGTACCAGGGGGAGGCAGAATGCATTGCCGCAAAGCGGGATATTCTGCAGTCCGTCTGCAATCTGTATGAGGAGGATGTCATTCCCTGGCAGCTGGAAAAGTACAGGCTGTCCGCAGAAGAAGACAGAAAGGCCTGTGAGAACTCGGCATTTGCCGGCTGTTTTCGGTTCCTTGCAAAGAATTTAAGAGACGGGGCAGGCCCGGAAATCCGTGGAAAAGATATGGAGGAACTGGAACGTCAGGAATAGCTTAAGCGCCATAAGTCTTGCGGAGGGCAGTATGATTTACACAGAATTGACGAAAAAGGCGATGAAGTATCTGTTTCTCGTGCAGGGAGCGCAGAAGGATCTTTCCGGTATCCCCTATGTGTTTCATCCGTGGCATCTGGCAGAGTCCATGGAGGATGAGCTCAGCACGACGGTGGCGCTCCTCCACGATGTGATGGAGGATTCTGACGTTGCGCCGGAGGATCTCCGGGCGGAGGGATTTCCCGACAGCGTGGTGGAAGTCCTGGTGCTGCTTACCCGCCGGGAGGACGAGAATTACCGGCAGTACATCGAGCGGCTCGCAGAGAACCCGGTGGCAAGAAAGGTGAAGCTGGCGGACCTGGCCCACAACATGGACACAACCCGGCTGGATGCGGTGACGGAGAAGGACAGAAAACGGCTTGCGGTCTATATTCCGGCGAAGAAATATCTGGAAGAGATGGAGGCACGCGCAATTGAAGGTATATGAAGACTATACGATAAAAGGACCCTGGCAGGAGGGAGACCCGGACAGGGTTCTGGAGACGATCTACCGGGAGATGAACCGGCAGAACATTTCCACGGCGGTGGTCACGGCCATGGGGAAGGACCGGCTGCAGCTGCAGAGGTATTCGGACCCCTATGATTACAACAACAGCCTCCGCCAGTTCCACAAAACCGAAAAGATCATTGCGGAGAAACTGACAGAGGCCGGATATTCCTTCTCCAACGGAGAGGAAGAAGAGGAGTAGAGTTATACTTCGATGGTGTTGGCTTCCGAGAGGGCGAGCCGGAGCTTTGTGTAAAGCAGGATGGTATCGCCGTCCAGAAGCTTGAGACTTCCGGTGGGAATGAGGGTTTTGCCGTCGCGCCGTACCATGACGATGAGGGACTGGCGCGGAATATCCAGGTCTTTGATGAACCGTCCATTCCATGGATGATCTGCCCGGATGGTAAGCTCTTTCAGATTCAGGTTGGCGTCATCCCGGAAGCTTTCCGCACCGAGGATCAGATTGTCACCGGGAAGGATCTGCGAATCGCCGTGGGGTACGATCACCTGGCTTTTTCGCTGAATAATGGCAAGAATCAGACCCGGCGGCAGCGGCAGGGAAGAGACCTGCTTTCCGGACCAGGGATGGCTTTCCGGAATTTCGAGGCGCACGAAACGGATGTCATTATCCTCGGAATAGGCACTCAGGGATTTGACCCGGGTATACTGCTCCACGAATCCCGCAGAGAGAATACCGGTGGGGATGGCCACCATGCCCACACCCAGGAAGGTGATGATGATGCCGAAGATGCGCCCGGCCAGGGTTACGGGATAGATATCGCCGTAGCCTACGGTCAGAAGGGTGGATACGGACCACCACAGTCCGGAAAAGGCGTTTTTGAATACCGTCGGCTGCGCCTCATGCTCCAGACTGTACATACAGAGAGAGGACGCGATCATCAGAATCAGGATGATGAAGATGGAACTGAGAAGCTGGTCCTTTTTGCTGTTTACGACATCGCCGATGACGTTTAAGGCATCGTAGTAGGAGTTGACCCGGAACAGCCGGAAGATGCGGATGACCCGCAGCATCCGGAACGCCACAACGCCTGCCGGGAAAAAGATGGGCAGGTAGAAGGGCAGGAAGGACAGAAGGTCGATGATGCCGCTGAAGGAGGTCATATAGCACCGGATGGCCGAGGCTCTGTCCTCCTTGGGATAGAGGTATTCCGCCGTCCATATGCGCAGAAGATATTCTATGGTAAAGCAGATGACCGTAAAGCGCTCGAAGTTGTCAAGGAGCGCTCTCCAGGCGGGGGAGATGTCAAAGGTTTCCAGGATGGCGATGGCCAGATTGACCACAACCATGCCCATGATAAAGAAGTCAAAGGCACGGCTCGGAAAGTCGTAATCATGTCCAATCTGTATAATGTCAAATATACGCTTTTTGGTCGGCATAAAGATTCCTCCGCTGCGGGATAATTCCTAGGAACAGTTTACCAGTCTTTTTCCTGTTGGTAAAGCGCAAAGGACGGAGGAGAAGAGAGGGGAGAGTATGTCAGAGATTATTGTGGCGATGGAGGATGTGCTGCAGGATGTTGTGCTGCTGTGCACCATGCTGATGGAACTCTTCGGCGTCTGTGTTCTGGTGTATACAGCCGTCAAGTGTTTCTGGCGGTGGCTGCACAAAGACAGTAAATGCCGGCTGGAGCTGGCCGAAGGAATTGCCCTTGCGCTGGAATTCAAGATGGGCGGAGAGGTGCTCAGAACCGTGGTTGTGCGGGAGTGGTCCGAGCTGGGAATTCTCGGCGCCATTATTCTGCTCCGCGGACTTCTGACGTTCCTGATACACTGGGAAATTAAAAACGAACAGAAGGCACTCGAAAAAAAGCTTCCGGGATAACCGGAAGCTTTTTTAAATAGTCAGTATATGCAACGCTTTTACAGGGAAATGCTTCTACAGGGAAGCGGTGGACTCTGCAGGAAGGGATTCCGCAGAGCTTTCTTCTGTCCTTTCCGGTACGGCACCGTCGGTGGGGAAGGTCTCTTCAGCCGCGGTCTCCGCTGATTCGCCTTCGGCCGGGGCCTGCAGCATCTCCGGAGGCAGGTCGGAGAGATAGAAGTGTCCGTACTGCTTGCCGGGCTCAATCAGCCCGCCGGACCGGTACTGGATCAGCTCCGATACCGTAACCAGCTGGAAGCCCAGGTTGGTCAGGGTCTGGATGATGACCTTGCTGGCTTCTCCCGTGGAGACATAAAGCTCATGCATCAGGATGATATCGCCGTCCTGCACGTGTACATCCTCGCCGAGCACGGCGTTGATGGTGGCTGCCGCCTCTCTTGTTTTCCAGTCCAGGGTATCGATGCTCCAGGAGATGATCGGCATCTTCACGGAATTCCGGACGGCGTCGGTCATGATGCCGCCGGGCAGACGGAAGACGGTGGGCTCCACGCCGCAGACATCCTTAATCGCCTGGTTGCACTTCAGAACATCGTCGATGACTTCCTGCGAACTCAGCTTATTATAGTATGTATGCGCATAGGAATGGTTGGCTACCTCGAATCCTTCTTCGGCCATGCGCTTTACTTCCGCCTTTGATTCTTCGGACCGGGCCACGGTGTTGCCGACCATGAAGAAGGTGCAGCGGCCATCCACATCCAGCAGGCTGTCCATGATGACATTGCCGACCTTCGGCTCGGGGCCGTCGTCATAGGTGAGGGCCACCATGGGGCGGGACGGGTCAATATAACGGCCGTTGGAGAAAATGCGGTTATCCGGCTCGGTCTCCTCCGGGGTTTCCGGTTCGGTCTCGGTGACAGACTCGGTTTCTTCCGTCACGGTCTCCATTTCATTCTCCTTCGGGTGAAAGATTCCCGCAATTCCCTTTACGACAAACCACAGGAGCAGAAGGATGAGAAGAACGGCAGCTGCGCGGAGCAGATAGGCCAGCAGAAGCTGGGGCCCCTGTTTTCTTCTCTTTCTCCTGCGGCGGGCGGAGGAAGAGCTCCGGGGAGCCGTGGTTCTCCGGGTGCTGCTTCTTCCTGTGCGGCCGTATGCTGTCTGCCGGGTGGTTCTCTGACCTCCCGACGGGCGGTTTCTGCCTGAATTCTGTGCCATATGAATCATTCCTTTATCTTGTAATTCTCCGGGACGGAGGGACTCCGACCCCCTATATATTGTATCATATCATAAAAGGAATGGAAAATGTTGAATTGTTGCAATTTTCTATTGACAATGCTATGATAAATTCGATTATGTGCATTTACCAGAAAAGGATTAAAGTATGAATATCATTGTTATCGGCTGCGGAAAAGTCGGCGTAACCCTGGCGGATATGCTGGTCCGGGAAGGCCACAATGTTGTTATGGTGGATAAGAATGCGGAAAAACTGGCAAAGATTTCCGAGGACATCGATGCCATCCGCCTGGTCGGCAACGGAGCCAGCATTACCACGCAGATAGAAGCGGGCATCAAGACGGCGGATGTATTCATCTCCGTCACGGCGGAAGATGAGCTGAATCTTCTGTGCTGTCTGATCGCGAGACGCGCGGGCCACTGCCACACCATCGCCAGAGTCCGGAATCCCATTTACAGCAATGAGATCGGATTCATCAAAGAGCAGATGGGCATCTCGATGATCATCAATCCGGAGCTGGCGGCAGCCACGGAGATTTCCAAGGTTCTCCGCTTCCCCTCCGCGATTCAGATTGATTCCTTTGCCAAGAACCGTATCGAGCTTCTGAAGTTCCGGCTGAAAGAGGAATTCGGCCTCGCCGGCCAGAAGATCATGGATATCGACAACAAGCTGCACCCGGAGATCCTGTTCTGCGGCGTGGAGCGGGGAGATGAGGTCTTTATCCCCAGCGGACAGTTTGTGCTGGAGAATGGCGATAAGGTTTCCATCATTGCCTCTCCGGAGAAATCCGCGGCATTCTTCCACCGGATCGGCCTGCAGACCAACCAGGTCAAGAGCACGATGATCATCGGCGGAAGCACCATTTCCTATTATCTGGCGGGAATGCTGGAAAAAATGAACATCCGCGTCAAGATTGTGGAGCGGGACCGGGATCGCTGCGAGAACCTCAGCGAGAAGCTGGAGAATACCATCGTCATCCACGGCGACGGAACGGACCAGAACCTCCTGATCGAGGAAGGCCTGGCAAATACAGAGGCCTTCGTCACTCTGACCAATATCGATGAAGAGAATATCTTCCTTTCCATGTTTGCCCGGGACAACAGCAGCGCCAAGCTGGTTACGAAGGTAAACCGTCTACAGTTTGATGAGCTCATCGGCCGTCTGGACCTGGGCAGCGTGATCTATCCGAAGTACATTACCGCAGACTACATCCTGCAGTACGTCCGGGCAATGCAGAATTCCATCGGCAGCAACGTGGAAACCCTGTATCACATCCTGGACAACAAGGCGGAAGCGCTGGAATTCATTATCCGGGAGGAATCCGGGGTCACGGAGAAGCCGCTGATGGAGCTGAAGCTCCGGAAGAATCTGCTGATTGCAGCCCTGATGCGGAAGGGCAAGATCATTATCCCCCGCGGCCAGGATCAGATTCAGCCCGGGGATACCGTGATTGTGGTAACAAGCCATACCGGCCTCCACGATATCAAGGATATTCTGGCGGAATAGGAGCAGATACCAAATGAATTATTCCATTATTTTCTATATTCTCGGGTGGATCTGCATCTTCCAGACAGGATTCATGGCGCTGCCCTGCGTGGTCGCCGTGATTTACGGAGAGCGGGAGATTACCGGTTTTCTTCTGTCGATGCTGATCTGCCTTGTGATCGGCGTGCCGCTGGTGCTGAGGAAGCCGAAGCGGCAGATCTACTATACGGCGGAGAGTATGGCGACGGTTTCTCTCAGCTGGATTGTGCTGAGCCTTACGGGGGCGCTTCCATTTCTGTTTACGGGCTCCATTCATAATCCGGTGGATGCGATCTTTGAGACAGCATCCGGATTTACCACCACGGGAGCCAGTATCCTGCCGGAGGTGGAATCCCTGTCCCACTGTGTCCTGTTCTGGAGAAGTTTTACCCACTGGGTCGGCGGCATGGGCGTTCTGGTATTTATCCTGAGCCTGCTTCCCCTGACCGGCGGTTCCCACATGAACCTGATGAAGGCGGAGAGCCCGGGACCCAGCGTGGAGCGTATGCTTCCGAAGGTCAAGACCACGGCCATGATTCTCTACCAGATCTACTTTGCCATGACGGTCGTGCAGATTATCGTGCTGATCCTGGCGGGAATGCCGGTATTTGACGCCTTCTGCATCGCCTTCGGCACTGCGGGAACGGGAGGATTCGCCATCACCAACAACAGCCTTGCGGCTTATGCACCGCACCTGCAGACCATCACCGCGGTGTTCTGCCTGCTGTTCGGCGTAAACTTCAATGTATACTTCCTGCTCGTCATGAAGAACTTCCGCGGGGCATTTTCCAGTGAAGAGCCCCGGGCCTACTTCGGCATCGTTGCCTGTGCCGTGGCCATCATCACCGCCACGACGGCTTCCTTCTATCACAGCGCCGGAAGGGCACTGCATGAAGCCTTTTTCCAGGTGGCCTCCATTATCACGACCACCGGATTCGGAACGACAGACTTCGATCTCTGGCCGTCTGCGCCGAAGACCGTGCTGGTGCTTCTCATGCTGATCGGCGCCTGCGCCGGCAGTACCGGCGGCGGATTCAAGGTATCCCGCCTGGTGATTGCCATGAAGAACGCCCACAAAGAATTCAAGCTGTTCCTGCATCCCAACATGGTATGCAAGGTCAAGATGGACGGCAAGTCCGTGGATCTGAGCGTCACCCGGTCCATCAACATATTCCTGGTGCTTTATGTGCTGATCTTTGCGGTATCCTGCCTGCTGGTTTCCCTGGACGGATATGACCTGGTAACCAACTTCACGGCGGTGGCCGCCACCTTCAACAACATCGGACCGGGACTTGCCATGGTAGGTCCGACACAGAACTTCGGATTCTTCAGCAACTTCTCCAAGCTGGTCCTCATCTTTGACATGCTGGCCGGACGACTGGAGATCTTCCCGCTGATGATGCTGTTCTATCCCCCGACGTGGAGAAAATATTAGTTTATTCCGGCACCACCCGGAAATAAAAGGGGCTATCGCACATAAAACATATGTCGTATAAATATACTCTGAAGGGAACGTCCGCAGCGCCGGCACTTAGCGAGTGCCTGCACGAGCTTAGTACCGCTGCGCGAGGACCAAGTGCAAACGGTTCCCGGAAGAGTGATATTTATACAGAATATGTTATGTGCGACAGCCCTTACATTTATCGGATGGCGCTGCGTCTAAAACAGCCCTAATTTCTTACATGCATTCCATATCCCGTCCCTGTCGATGGGGTCGGTCACGTAGTCGGCGGCTTCTTTCAGTGCGGGGATGGCATTGCCCATAGCTACGCCGCATCCTGCGGCACGGATGATTTCCATATCGTTCATGCTGTCCCCGAAGGCTACGGTATCGGAGAGGCTTTCATCCTCCCCGAAGGCCCGGGCGAGCCGGATGAGGCCGTCCGCCTTGGAAAAGCCCTTCTCGATGACATCTGCGCCGGTGTAGGTGGAAAACATGGGGAAGCGGAGCATCGGGAATTCCTTTTCCATCACCGCCACCTGTTCCCGGTCTCCGATGAAGGCGAGGGTTCTTACGGGGAGCTCCGGGATCTTCCAGGGGTCCAGGAACTGCCGTCCGCAGCTGCCCCAGTGGCGGATATCATTTGCCCGGACCACCTCGGGATGGATATAGTAATCATCATTGCCGATGGTCATGCCGATGCCGTACCCCTGCGCGTCGCAGAACCGAAGGATCCGCAGCAGAAGGTCCGGGTCAAACCGGTGGTCAAAGATCACTTCGCCTCCGGCGGTGATCTTGGTGCCGTTCATATGGACAATGCCGTCGGGAGCGATGAGGTCGCGCCAGGGCCGGCTGTACCGGTTGTCCATATCCCGGCCGGTGGCGAGAACGATCCGGCGGCCGGATTTCCGCAGTCTGTCGATAGCCTCCATGGCGCTGTCCGGGATTTTTCCGGTTTTATGATCCAGAAGGGTCATATCCAAATCAAAACTAATCATAGCAAAGCTCCGAGTACTGAAACGCCCATGGTTTTACGTAATCTATACTGCAAGAATACCATACTTTGGGGTGGATGGAAAGAAGTGCGGCAGGGGGGATGCATTTTTCGAAATTCTGATGTATTATTTTAACAGAGTGACTCGTTAACGCATCATCAAAAAGGAGAAAAAATATGAATCTTCTGAGCTTGCTTCTCGGTTCCATGACCGAAGAGAATTCTGTCGGAACCATCGCCGGTAAGACCGGACTTACGTCCAAACAGATCACAAAGCTTCTTCTGATTGCCATTCCGATCCTGATGAAGGCGATGACGAACAACGCCTCCTCCCAGTCTGGTGCGGCATCCCTCCTCAGCGCCCTCGGACAGCACAGCAGCAAGAAATCCGTGGCGGATCAGATGAAAGAGGCCGATGAAGAAGACGGCGCCAAGATTATCGGGCATATTCTGGGAAAGAATTCCCAGGCTATGAATGAGATGGAGAAGGAGTCCGGACTGAATGCGGCCCAGGTCGCCCAGGTCCTCAGCATCATCGCGCCGACTCTGCTGAACGGTGTTTCCTCGGCAGTTGACAGCGCAAAGACGGAGAATGCACCTGTGCAGAAGCCGGAGAAAGAGGCTTTTGACGGCACATCCCTTCTGGGTGCCCTGCTGAAGCTGAAGTAAAGAACAGCAAAGAATAAGCATAAACAGCAAAGAGGCTGAATCTGTTAAGGATTCAGCCTCTTTGTGCGTCGGGGCGACAAGATTTGAACTTGCGACCTCTCGGCCCCCAGCCGAGCGCGCTACCAAACTACGCCACGCCCCGATTTCTCACGCGAAGTCTATTATACTTACTTTGTACGAAAAGGTCAATCAGTTTCGTAAAAAATCAGTGATAAAACAGCAGGGAACGTTTAGTCCGGTGTTGCAGATTCACGCCAAGTTTGCTATAACTGTACAGACAAAGAAAATTTCGGAGGTATACCATGGAGCATTTGATCATCCCGGAAGGATATAAGCCGATCCTTTCGCTGCGGGAAACGCAGGCAGCCATCAAGATCATCAAGGATTTTTTCCAGAGAGAGCTGGCAAAGCAGCTGAACCTGTCCCGCGTGTCCGCGCCGCTGTTTGTATGGCCGGAGACCGGCATGAACGATAACCTGAACGGTGTCGAGCGGCCGGTGTCTTTCGGTGTCGGAGAACAGGACGATCGTCCCGCTGAGGTGGTCCAGTCCCTGGCAAAGTGGAAGCGCTATGCCCTGAAGGAGTACGGGTTTGAGCCCGGCGAGGGCATCTATACGGATATGAGCGCCATCCGCCGCGATGAAGATACAGATAATATCCATTCCATCTATGTAGACCAGTGGGACTGGGAGAAGGTCATCACCAGGAATGACCGGACCCGGACCTTCCTGGAGGAAACGGTGCACGCCGTGTATAAGGCACTGAAGGTGACCGAGGATTACATGGCCTACGAATATGACTATATCGGAAGAGTGCTGCCGAACGACATCACCTTCCTGACTTCCCAGGAGCTGGAAGACATGTACCCGGATCTTACGCCGAAGGAGAGAGAGTACAAGGCAGCCAAGCTTCACGGTGCAATCTTCATCGAGCAGATCGGTGATAAGCTGCGTTCCGGCGAACGGCACGACGGCCGGGCACCGGATTATGATGACTGGTCTCTGAACGGCGATATCATCGTGTATTATCCGGTACTGGACATTGCCCTGGAGCTGTCCTCCATGGGTATCCGCGTGGACGAGCGTTCCCTGGCAGCCCAGCTGAAGAAATCCGGCTGCGAGGACAGGGCAGGACTGCCGTTCCAGAAGGCCCTTCTGGAGGGAAGACTTCCGCTCACCATCGGCGGCGGCATCGGACAGTCCAGAATCTGCATGTTCTTCCTGCGGAAAGCCCACATCGGCGAGGTGCAGTCTTCGGTATGGCCGGATGGCATCCGGGCGACAGCGGAGGAGCATCACATTCACCTGCTGTAAACGTGTCGCAGTATCAGGGGGGAAGATATGGCGGAACGGTATGATCTGGTAGTAATTGGCGGAGGCCCGGGAGGATATACGGCGGCGGAACACGCCGCCCGTCTCGGGATGCGTACAGTTCTGATAGAAAAGGATTTGGTCGGCGGCGCCTGCATCAACACAGGGTGTGTGCCGGCCAAATCCATGCTGCAGGCAACCTGGGTATACCGGGACATTCAGAGAAGCGGAAAGTTCGGCATCACCATCGGGGATGTGAGCTACGATTACACAGGACTGCAGAAATATAAGAAGGAAAGCGTAGAGAAGCTCCGGGCGCGGGTGCTCCGGCGTCTTTCGGAGAGCGGGGCCGAGATCCGCTACGGAACGGGCCGGCTTCACCGGAACAATGCGGTGGAGATTATCACCGCCGCCGGGACGGACTATGTCTACGGGGAAAATGTGATTCTGGCGAACGGCGCCCATCCGGTCATCCCGGATCTTCCGGGGGTTAAACTGCCGCAGGTTATGACCAGCAGAAAGCTGCTGGCGGAACCGGACTGGTGCTATGACCGCCTGGTGGTCATCGGCGGCGGCATCATCGGGGTGGAGCTGGCGACCATCTACGCAACCCTGGGCGCGAAGGTTACCATGCTGGAGATGAGCTCGAGACTCCTGGATTCCATGGATGAGACCATTTCCTGCGAGCTGCAGGAAAGCCTGGAGGACAAGGGCGTGGAGGTGCTCTGCGGCGTGGTTGTTGCCGGTATCCGGGAAAATGAGCCCGGCGAGACCGAAGGGGAAGTGCAGGTGGAGTACCGCAGAAACGGGAAAATGGCCTCTGCGGCGGCAGACCGGGTCCTTCTTTCAGTGGGACGCCGTCCCCGGATGGATGAGGTCCTGGCGGAAGACTGTGAGGTAGAACTCAGGGACGGACGTCCCGTGACAAAGGCACCCTACCGGACGACCCAGGCCGGCGTATATGCCATCGGTGATACTGTGGCCAGAATGCGTCTGGCCCATGTGGCGGCTTCGCAGGGAGCGTACGTGGTGGAGCATATCGCAAAGCGGGGACACCGGCTGCAGCTGTCCGTGGTTCCGAACGGAATGTATGTGGCCATTCCGCTGGTGCCGATCTGTATTTTCTCCGATCCGGAGATCGCTTCCGTGGGATGTACGGAGGCGGAAGCGGCTTTATATAATATGAAAGTCAATACCGGTATCGCGATGATGCGGGAGAACGGAAAGGCGATCCTCACCGACGAACACCGGGGATTTGTGAAGCTTCTCTTTGAGGCTTACACTAACACGCTGGTCGGGGCCCAGATCATGTGCCTCAGGGCGACGGACATGATCGGTGAGATGGCTACGGCCATTGCCAACGGACTGACGGCGAACCAGCTGCGGATGGCCATGCGGGCTTATCCGACCTACGGGGAGGCGATCTCCGGGGCGATTGAAGATGCGCTTAAGGAACACGGGAAGGAATATGAGTAACGACAGAAATATAAGAAGACAGATAGAGGACCTCAGACATGTGATGGCAGAAGAGCAGGTGAGCGCATACCTGGTGGGAACGGCGGATTTTCATGATTCCGAGTATGCGGGACCCTATTTCCGATGCCGGGAATTCCTGACCGGGTTTACCGGATCCGCGGGCACGGCGGTGGTGACCGCAGAAGAAGCGGGACTCTGGACCGACGGCAGATATTTTGTACAGGCAGCCCGCGAGCTTACCGGAAGCGGGATCACCCTGTACCGTATGGGTGAGCCGGACGTACCCACCGTGGAGGAGTTCCTGGCAGAAAAGCTCAAAAAGGGGGATGTGCTGGGCTTTGACGGCAGGTGCATCAGCGAAGCAGCCTGTGAAAAGCTGGAGAAGAAGCTTCCTGCAGGGGTTCGCTTCTGCATGGATAAGGATCTGGTCGGACGTGTCTGGCCCGACCGCCCTGCGCTCCCGCAGTCTCCGGTCTGGCAGCTGGATGAAAAATACGCGGGCCTTTCTGCGAAAGAAAAGATTACGCAGGTGCGGCTGGCCATGAAAATGCGGGGGAGTGACATGCATGTTCTGACCTCCCTTGACGATATATGCTGGCTTTTAAACCTCCGGGGCAGCGATATTCCCTGCACGCCGGTTTTCCTGGCCTTCCTTATCATGACACAGGAAAAGATCCGGCTGTTTGCGGATGAGAGCAGGATCCCTGCGGAGGTTCTGCAGGGTCTTGCAGAAAACGGCGTGGAGACCGCGCCTTACCAGAGCTTCTTTGAAGAAGCAGGCCGGATGAGCGGGCATGCCGTTCTTCTGGAAAAGGGACGTATCAGCGCCGCTGTCTGGAGATCTCTTTCGGAGAACAATGCGCTCAATGACCAGATCAATCCGACCACGTTCTTAAAAGCGGTGAAGAATCCGGTCGAGTGCGAAAATATGCGGCGCTGCCACAGAAAAGATGCGGTCGCCATGATCCGGTTCCTCCGCTGGCTGGAACAGGAGGTGCCGGGAGGAGACGTGGATGAGGCCTCGGCGGCAGCGCACCTGGATAAGCTCCGCATGGAGCAGGATGGGTGCCTTGGCCCGAGCTTTGATACCATCTCCGCTTACAGCGACAATGCGGCCATGTGCCACTATGAGGCGCCGGCGGTGGGAAGCCGGAAGCTTTCGCCGCGGGGCCTTTACCTTGTGGACTCCGGCGGACAGTATCTGGAGGGAACGACAGATATCACCCGCACCGTGGCGCTGGGCCCGGTGACGGAGGAGGAAAAGAAGTATTTTACCCTGGTGGCCGTGGGATTTCTCCGGCTGATGAATGCCCGCTTCCGCGAGGGCGTACGGGGACTGACCCTGGACTATGCGGCCAGAGAGGTTCTCTGGAAGGAAGGACTGGATTTCAATCACGGGACGGGACACGGCGTAGGATTCCTCGGCGTTGTCCATGAAGGACCCCAGGCAATCCGGTTCCGCGTCCGGGAGGAGAGTCTGGAGCGGGACAATGCACCGTTTGCGCCCGGAATGGTCACCTCCGATGAACCGGGACTTTATATCGAGGGAAAATGCGGAATCCGCACGGAAAACCTTCTTCTCTGCGTCCCGGGGCCGGAGACGGCCTTCGGAAAGTTCCTGGAATTTGAACCTCTGACGCTGGTGCCGGTGGATCTGTCGGTCATCGACGTCCGCTGGATGAGCGATGAGGACATCGAGGCACTCAACCGGTATCACCGGAAGGTGTATGAGGAGATTGGGCCCCTGCTTCTTCCGGAAGAGCAGGCGTGGCTCAGGAATGCAACGCGGAACATTGAACGATAACAGGAAAGGAAACGCGGCAGCAGTATGTCAGCGGTAAATGTCACGGAAGGGACCATCTGGAAACAGATTCTCCGCTTCTTTTTCCCGATTCTCTTCGGGACCTTTTTTCAGCAGCTGTATAACACGGCAGATGCGGTGATCGTCGGGCGCTTCGTGGGAACGCGGGCGCTGGCGGCGGTGGGGGGAAGCACCACCCTTCTGGTAAACCTCATGGTGTTCTTTTTCGTCGGACTCACCTCCGGCGTGTCCGTTCTCATTTCCCAGTACTTCGGGGCAGATGATGAGCGGAGCGTCAGCGATGCGGTCCACACCGGCATCGTGTTTGCCATTGTATGCGGCCTGTTCATGACCATCGCGGGGCTGCCGCTCATCGGACCGGCCCTGCGGATGATGAACACGCCGGAGGAGACGATGGCGGATTCGGTCCGCTATCTGACCATTTATCTCATCGGTGTGACGGCCAACCTGCTCTACAACATGGGATCGGGCATCCTGCGGGCGGTGGGAGATTCCAGAAGGCCTCTGTACTTTCTGATTGCGGCCTGCTTTGCCAATATCGGCCTGGACCTGCTGTTTGTGGCGGGGATGGGGCTCGGCGTCACCGGCGTGGCCCTGGCCACGGTTCTCTCCGAGGTATTCAGCGTGATCCTGTCTCTGGGGTGCCTCATGCGGACGAGAGAGTGCTTCCGCCTCGAGCTTGGGAGACTCCGGGTGCACCTGCCGATGGTGGTGCGGGTCATTGCCATCGGTCTGCCGATGGGGATGCAGTCGGTCATGTACTCCGTCTCCAACATCTACATCCAGAGCAAGGTGAATATGCTGGGCACCGACACGGTGGCTGCCTGGGCTGCCTATTTCCGGATCGATACGGTTTTCTGGATGATCATGAATGCGCTGGGAATCGCCATCACCACCTTTGTGGGACAGAACTACGGCGCAGGAAAGATCGACCGGCTGCACCGGGGCGTCCATGAATGCCTGGCGATCGCGGCGGGAATCTCGGTGGTGATAAGCCTGTTTCTCCTTACGGCAGGCGGCGTGGTGTTCCGGCTCTTCACGACGGATGAGCAGGTGCTTTCCATCGGCATGGATATCCTGCATTTTATCGCGCCCTTCTATATTACCTATATCGGGGTGGAGGCCTATTCCGGCGCCCTGCGGGGCATCGGAGACAGTCTGGCGGCGATGCTGATCACGGCTCTGGGCGTATGTCTTCTCCGGGTGTGCTGGGTTTTCATGATGGTGCCGGTAAAGCCGGGAATTTATACGATTCTCACCAGCTATCCCATCTCCTGGGGCGCAACGTCCCTGATATTTCTTATTTATTATTACTTTTTTTCACCGGTGCGTTATTTTCGGCGGGGAAAGTCTAAGAAAAAAGTAAGCAAAAACACAGACACTCAGAACTGAAATCTGAGATAATAGGACTGTCGCACAGGCTGCGGCAGTCTTTTTTCAGATTTTACGGAGGTTGATATATGAGGAACATAAAGAAATCCAAGCAGTTTGCGGCGCTTCTTGCGGCCGCGGCAGTGGCCCTTTCTCCGGTTCCGGCCTATGCCGGGCCCTCCGAACAGACGGGTACTGCGGCAGGGACCCAGGGGTCGGGAGGCTCTTCTGCGGGGACAGCGGCAGGCAGCGGCGTGGTGGTAGTATCGGGGGGAAGCGGCAGCGGTTCTGCCGGCACTTCCCAGCAGACATCCTCGGGCGCGCAGCAGAGTGTATCCGGCGGGGAGACGCCGGAGAAGGCCTATGTGGTGAACCGCAGCCAGGTGTCCTATCCCGGCGGCGTGAGTGCCGTGACGACTCCCCTCATGACCGGGAATGCGGAAGCAAAGGCACTGGGGGCCATCGCGAAGGGCGTGGATCTGTCCCGCTGGAACGGCGTCACGGACTGGAGCGCGGTGAAGAACGCGGGCGTCTCCTTTGCGATTCTTGCCACCAGGTCCCGCACCGCGGAGGATGCGACCTTCCGGCCCTTTGCGGAGGGAGCGGCAAAGCAGGGCATCCGGCTCGGCGCCTACATCTATTCGACAGCCAGGACCGTGGCGGAAGCGGAGCAGGAGGCGGATTTCGTCCTGAACCTGATCAAGGATTATCCGATCTCCTTCCCTGTGATCTATGATGCAGAGGATGCGGACACCCTGGGAACGCTGTCCAAGACCGAGGTCAGCAGGCTCTGCAACGCCTTCCTGACAAAGATTTCCTCGGCGGGATATTATCCGATGCTGTACTGCAACGAATACTGGATTAACAATAAGGTTGACCTGACAACTCTGGGCAATTACGATATCTGGATCGCGCGCTATGCCGATGATTATACCTACAAGAAGGCCACCATGTGGCAGAAGTCCGATACCGGCGTTATTCCGGGCATCACCGGCGACGTGGATATCGATTTCCTCTACAAGGACTATACGCAGGTGATTCCGGCCAATACCTGGCGCACCATCGGCGGGAAGCGGTACTACTACGTGAACCATGTCATGCAGAAGAATACCTGGGTCAACGACGGAAACCACTGGTACTTTGCGGGACCGGACGGCACGCCGGCGACGGGCTTTATCAAAGACGGCAGCAAGTACTATTATCTGGGCAATGACGGCGTCATGGCCACCGGATGGAAGCACCTGGGCACGGATGACTACTATTTCCACACCAGCGACGGTTCCATGGCCACCGGATGGGTCTGCCCGTCGGGAACCTGGTACTGGCTGAACGACTCCGGACGGATGGAGAAGGGATGGCTCACCCAGGGAAATGCCCGGTACTATCTGGGGACGGACGGCGCCATGGCAGTCGGCTACCGGGAAGTGGACGGAAAAACCCGCTACTTTACGGAATCCGGTGCGCTGGCCTCCGGCTGGCAGAGCATCGGGGGCAGCATGTACTGCTTTGACGAAGAGGGCTGTGCGGTCACCGGCTGGAAGCAGATGGACGGGAAGTGGTACTGCTTTGAGGACGACGGCCGGATGAAGACCGGAATCGTTACTCTGGGCGGCGTGATGTACTATCTGATGCCGGACGGCACGATGGCTGCCAATACCGTGGTTGAGGATAACGGCCAGATGTATCAGGCGGATGCATCCGGTGCGCTTACCCCCTATGTGCCGGCGGAAACATCCGCTGCTGAAACTGAGGGAGACGTGCCGCAGGTACCGGCCGCGGGCCAGGTGCAGCAGGCACAGCCCGGCGAAGGCGCGGCAGCGGGAAGCAGTGTGGCTGTGGTTCCGCAGTAAACGGGAACCGGATATGATTGAAAATATGGAATAACAGCTGTAGGATTTTTCATATACAGGCAAAAGAGCCGCCGGAGCAGAACAGGAAAATGCGTCTGCTCCGGCGGTTTCTGTTATTTCCGTCAAAATGTCCAGAAGCGTTAAAAGGCTGTTATCGAACTGCGTTATAACTTGCAATTTCATACGGTGCATTATAAAATAGACTAAGCGTACTGATTTTCAGTTCATCCGCTGTCGAAATTTTGAATGGAGGAAAGCAACATGAGTAATTCAGCAACAGTATCATCTCGCAGCAGAATTATGAAACTGCTTGATGACAACAGCTTTGTTGAAATCGGCTCTTATGTGACAGCAAGAAGCACAGATTTCAACATGAAAGCGCAGGAGACACCCGGGGATGGGGTCGTGACCGGTTACGGCACCATTGAAGGGATTCTTGTGTATGTCTACAGCCAGGACAGCACAGTTCTGGGCGGTGCTATCGGAGAGATGCATGCAAAGAAGATTACGGCCATGTATGACATGGCAGAGCGCATGGGAGCACCGGTGATTGGTCTTCTTGACTCTGCTGGCCTTCGTCTCCAGGAAGCATCCGACGCACTCGGAGCATTCGGCAGCATTTACCAGGCACAGGCCAAGGCATCCGGCGTTGTTCCGCAGATTACCGCGGTATTCGGCAACTGCGGCGGCGGTCTTGCCGTAGCCTCCGCAATGTCTGATTTCGTGTTCATGGAGAAGGACGCGAAGATGTTCGTGAACTCCCCGAATGCGCTGGAAGGAAGCGATGAGGCAAAGCTTGACAACACCACAGCCGAGTTCCAGACCGAGGCAGGTAATGTTGATTTCTGCGGAACCGAGGAGGAGATTTTCGAGAATATCCGTGACCTCATTTCCGCGATTCCTTCCAATAACGAGGAAGATACCCCCTGCGAGGACTGCGAGGATGACATCAACCGTCTCACCGAGGAGCTTGTCTCCTGCGATGATATGGAGAAGATGCTTGAGGCCATCTCTGATGACGGATTTGTCCTTGAACCGGGCAAAGAGTACGGAAAGGGCATGATCACCGCATTTATCCGTCTGAACGGCGCGACCGTCGGATGTGTTGCCAACCGGGAATCTCTTGTATGCCCGAGAGGCATGCGGAAGGCAGCGGATTTCGTAACCTTCTGTGATGCCTTCAATATCCCGCTGCTTGTGCTGGCCGACGTGGAAGGCTTCAGCAGAAAGAGCGCGGAGGCGGAGAAGAGCATTGCCAAGGCCGCAGCGAAGCTTACCGCTGCATTTGCCGGCGCAGATGTTCCGAAAGTAACCCTCATCACACGGAAGGCATACGGCAGTGCCGGTGTCGTCATGAACAGCAAGGCTATCGGCGCAGACATCGTTTACGCATGGCCCGAGGCAGAAGTCGGCGCTATGGCAGCCGATGCAGCCGTTAAGATCATCTATGCGGATGAGCTTCAGAAGGAAGAGAAGAAGGCTGAATTCCTGAAGGAAAAGACCGAGGAATACAAGAAGCTGGCAGGTTCCGCAGAGGCCGCTGCAAGAAGAGGCTACGTTGATGATATCATCAAGGCGGAAGAGACCAGAAAGAGAGTGATTGCAGCCTTTGAGATGCTGTTTTCCAAGAGTGCGGATCGGCCTTCCAGAAAACACGGCACGATCTGATGATGAGGTGACGAAGAAATGAGACAGAGAATTAAGAGTATCGTGCTGATGGTCACCATGGCATTCTGCTTCTTTGCTCTCTCTGCCTGCGCCGCCAAAGAGGTGCAGGAGGAACCGGTTCCGGAGATTATCGAACAGCAGATGCTGGGCGGTGCGGAACAGTATCTCCTGATGCTGAACGGCAGCAGCGACGAGGATCTTGACGCCTATCTGGCGGAGACCCGCAAGATGAAGGATTCCGTGACAGAAGCGGCGATCCAGTCCTGGCAGAGCAGCAAGAAGGACCTGGGAGAATTCAAGGAGATAATCAGCAGAGAGATTGAGAGAAGCGGAGAGGACGGATATAAGGCTGTCCTGACCGCGGAGTATGAAAAACGGAATCTGACCTTCTCGCTGACGGCAGAGGAAGTCTATGAGAACGGCGGATCCCGGCTGACACCTACTGAGATTAATATTTCTCCTGCTTACACGACGGGAGAAAAGCTGGCGAAGGCCGGCCTGAATACCCTGATGGGTATGGGAACGGTATTCCTGGTACTGATTTTCATCAGCCTTCTGATTGCGCAGTTCAAGAAGATTAACGCGCTCGAGAAGAAGATGAAGGCCGACAAGGCGGCAAAGGAAGCGGCAGCCCGCGCTGCAGCAGCTCCGGCCCCGGCACCTGTAAAGGCAGCCCCGGCTCCGGCACCTGCGCCTGCCCCGGCACCTGCACCCGCACCTGCGCCTGCACCGGCCCCGGCGCCTGCACCTGCACCCGCACCTGCGCCTGCACCGGCCCCGGCTCCGGTACCCGCACCGGCACCTGTTCCGGAGGTACATGAGGAGAAAGTGGATGACCTGGAGCTTGTCGCAGTTATTACCGCTGCAATTTCCGCAGCCTGCGGCGTTCCGGCAGATGAACTCGTGGTTCGTTCCATCAGGCGGAGAACTTCCCGCAGAGTAAGAAGAGCTTAATATAATTTCGGAGGATAAAATAATGAAAGCTTATACCATTACGGTAAATGGAGTTGAATATGATGTAACAGTGGAAGAGAAGACCGGCGCAGCTGCCAAGAAGGCAGCGGCTGCAGCAGCAGCTCCGGCACCGGCACCGGCACGCCGCCCGGCAGCTCCGGCAAGAGATATCGCACCGGCAGCACCGGTTCAGGCAGCAGGCGGCGCACAGCCGATGGCAAGACATTCTGCAGCAGCACCTGCTCCGGCAGCAGCACCTGCTCCGGCACCCGCTCCGGCTCCCACCCCGGCACCGGCACCTGCTCCGGCACCCGCTCCGGCTCCCGCAGCAGCAGGCGGCGAAGGCTCTGTTGTGATCGAGTCCCCGATGCCCGGCAAGATCCTTGCCATTAAGGCACAGCCGGGAACCGCTGTGACCGCAGGCCAGGTTATTCTGGTTCTTGAGGCCATGAAGATGGAGAACGAGATTGTTGCTCCGCAGGCAGGTACCGTGGCATCTGTCAACGTCGCCGTCGGCGAGATGGTTGAACCGGGTGCAAAGCTTGCTACCATGAACTAATCAGGCATCGCTGAAACCGGGATTTTCACATCCCGACAGGAGGGTTATCAATGGATTATTTTACAACAACCATGTCCAACCTTATTCAGCAGACAGCCTTTTTGAACCTCACCATCGGAAACGTGATCATGATTGTGGTGGCGCTCATTTTCCTGTATCTTGCCATCGGCAAGGGATTTGAGCCGCTGCTGCTCCTTCCGATTTCCTTCGGTATGCTTCTGGTGAATATTTATCCGGACATCATGCTGTCGATCGAGGATTCCCCCAGCGGAGTCGGCGGTCTTCTGCATTATTTCTACAAACTGGATGAATGGAGTATTCTTCCGTCCCTGATCTTCATGGGCGTCGGTTCTCTGACGGACTTCGGTCCGCTGATTGCGAACCCGGCCAGCTTCCTTCTGGGCGCTGCGGCACAGTTCGGAATCTACGGCGCATATTTCATGGCGATTTTCATGGGATTCAATGATAAGGCTGCAGCTGCCATTTCCATCATCGGCGGAGCAGACGGCCCGACCTCCATCTTCCTGGCAGGTAAGCTGGGACAGACCGGTCTTATGGGACCGATTGCCGTTGCAGCATACTCCTATATGTCCCTCGTTCCGATCATTCAGCCGCCGATCATGAAGGCACTGACGACCGAGTCCGAGAGAAAGATCAAGATGGGTCAGCTTCGTCCGGTATCCAAGCTGGAGAAGATTCTGTTCCCCATCATCGTTACCATCGTGGTCTGCCTGATTCTTCCGACCACCGCTCCGCTGGTCGGCATGCTGATGCTCGGAAATCTGTTCCGTGAGTCCGGCGTCGTTAAGCAGCTGTCCGAGACCGCAGGCAACGCCCTGATGTACATCGTTGTTATCTTCCTGGGAACCTCCGTCGGTGCAACCACCAGTGCGGAAGCATTCCTGAATATTGATACCATCAAGATCGTTGTCCTTGGTCTGGTGGCATTTGCCCTGGGCACCGCCACCGGTGTCATCTTCGGCAAGCTTATGATGATCGCCACCCACGGCAAGGTGAATCCGCTGATTGGTTCCGCCGGCGTGTCCGCCGTACCTATGGCGGCCCGTGTATCCCAGAAGGTCGGTGCGGAAGCAGATCCCACCAACTTCCTGCTGATGCATGCGATGGGACCGAACGTTGCCGGCGTTATCGGCACCGCTGTTGCGGCCGGTACCTTCATGGCAATCTTTGGCGTATAAATCCGAAATCTGTTTCTGAGTTTTCGCCCGCCCTGCGGGGCGGGCAGAATATGAATTACTGGAGGCTAAGTTATGGCTGATAAGAATACAAAGCCGGCTGCTGCAAAGAAGCCGGTAAAGATTGTTGAGACCGTTCTCCGCGACGCTCATCAGTCCCTGATTGCTACGAGAATGACCACCGAGCAGATGCTTCCCATCATCGACAAGATGGATGAGATCGGCTACCATGCCGTAGAGTGCTGGGGCGGCGCAACCTTTGATTCCTGCCTTCGTTTCCTGAAGGAAGATCCCTGGGACAGACTGCGCAAGCTGAAGGCCGGCTTCAAGAAGACCAAGCTGCAGATGCTGTTCCGCGGCCAGAATATCCTGGGCTACAACCATTATCCGGACGACGTTGTCGAATACTTCGTTCAGAAGTCCGTGGCAAATGGTATCGACATTATCCGTATCTTCGACTGCCTGAATGATATCCGCAACCTGGAGACTGCCGTAAAGGCAGCCAAGAAGGAGAAAGCAGAGTCCCAGATTGCTCTGAGCTATACCCTGGGCGACGCCTATACCCTGGAGTACTGGGCAGACATTGCCAAGAAGATTGAGGATATGGGAGCAAACTCCATCTGCATCAAGGATATGGCAGGTCTTCTGACCCCCTATGCGGCAGAGGAGCTGGTCAGCACCCTGAAGACAGAGGTTTCCATCCCCATCGATCTGCATACCCACTACACTTCCGGCGTAGCTTCCATGACCCTTCTGAAGGCAGTGGAAGCAGGCTGCGACATCATCGATACCGCGATTTCCCCGTTTGCCCTGGGAACCAGCCAGCCGGCTACCGAGGTTATGGTAGAGACCTTCAAGGGCACACCTTACGATACCGGTCTGGATCTGCAGAAGCTGGCAGAGATTGCCGAGTATTTCCGTCCGCAGCGTGAAGAGGCTCTTAAGAGCGGACTTCTCAATACCAAGGTTCTGGGCGTGGATATCAACACCCTGCGCTACCAGGTACCGGGCGGCATGCTGTCCAACCTGGTTTCCCAACTGAAGGAAGCACATGCAGAGGACAAGTACTATGATGTGCTGGCAGAGATTCCGCGCGTCCGCAAGGACTTCGGCGAGCCGCCGCTGGTTACTCCTTCTTCCCAGATCGTCGGAACCCAGGCTGTTCTCAACGTTCTTCTCGGTGAGAGATACAAGATGTTCACCAAGGAGTCCAAGAAGCTTCTTCTGGGCGAGTTCGGCCAGACTGTAAAGCCCTTCAACAAGGAAGTGCAGAAGAAGGCTATCGGCAAGGAAGAGCCCATCACCTGCAGACCGGCAGATCTTCTGAAGCCGGCTCTTGCCGAGTATGAGGAGAAGATTGCACCTTACAAGATGCAGGATGAAGATGTTCTTTCCTACGCCCTGTTCCCGCAGGTTGCAGAAGAGTTCTTCAAGTATCGCCAGGCACAGAAAACCGGCATTGATCCGGCGAAGGTAAACGGCGGTTCCTATCCGGTATAAACTGAATAATTCCTTGTCCGGGGTCCCGAAAGGGGCCCCGGCTTTTTTACGAATATCTTACATTCCGCACGAATTTTCCCCTTTGTTTACGCATTCTTGACATCGATTGAACTCTTCTTTCGGATTCACTATAATGACTAATGGATAACTGTCTTAATTATTAACTTTGAGGAAAATACTATGAAGAGATTCAGATACAGAGCAGCAGCCCTGCTGCTCGGGCTGGTGACAGCGCTGAGTCCCGCCGTGCAGATTCTGCCCCATACAGGCACCCACGTGGCGTATGCGGAGGAGATTGCCGCATATATCAGCGGGACCAATGTCAATATGCGTACCGGTCCGGGAACGGGGTACGCCCCAGTGGCCAGACTCTCCAAAAGCACCCCGGTGGTCATTCTGGGACAGGAGAGCGGGTCGGACGGAAATCTGTGGTATAAGATCCGGTACGGTTCGGCAGAGGGCTATGTCACTTCTGCCTATGTTGCCGTGGGCAGCCCGGCCTCTGTACCGACGGACACGGATTTTGAAGCGGCGCTGACAGCCCAGGGATTCCCCGAGTCCTACAAGCCGGGACTCCGGGAGCTGCATGCGGCGCATCCGAACTGGACATTCCGGGCATACCAGACGGGAATTGACTGGGAGACAGCCGTGAAGGAAGAGTGCGTCGTGGGACGGAATCTCGTCGACAGCGGAAGCATCTCCTCCTGGAAGTCCACCGCGGACGGCGCATATGACTGGAATACCGGCACATGGCCGGGATTCGACGGCGGAAGCTGGGTTGCGGCGTCGGAGGGCGTGATCAGCTATTTCATGGACCCGCGGAATTTTTTAACGGAAAAGACCGTCTTTCAGTTTATGAATCAGTCCTATCACAACGGACTGCACACGAAGGACGGACTCTACGCCATGGTAGAAGGCACCTTCCTTGCGGGGATGGCACCCATCGGCGGACAGGGACAGAGCCTGACAACATCCTCCTCCGGCACAGGGCCGGCGGGACCGGGTGTGGATGCATCCCAGACAGCAGGAATCGTTGTAATTCCCAGTTCCCCCGGGGAGAGCTTTGCCGACGGCACCGACGTAACCTCTGAGGGCGTTCCGGGCGGAATGGGAGATACGGCGGTGATTGCACCGAACGCGGACTCCTATACAGCAAATGGCACGACCTCCACAACGGCCATGGCCGTGCAGCAGGAGAGTTATTCGGATATTATTATGACGGCGGCGCTGGAATCGGGCGTGAGCCCCTACATCATTGCCGCGATGATCATTCAGGAGCAGGGCTCCGGCGGAACCGGAAAGAGTATTTCCGGCACCGTGGAGGGGTATCCCGGTATATACAACTTCTTTAACATCGAAGCGTACCAGTCCGGCGGCATGACAGCGGTGCAGCGCGGCCTCTGGTGGGCATCCCAGAGCGGAAGCTACGGGAGACCCTGGAATACCCCGCACAAAGCCATCGTGGGCGGAGCCTCCTGGTACAGCGACGGCTACCTGAAGAAGGGCCAGGATACGCTGTATCTCAAGAAGTTCAACATGACGTCCAACAACCGGTACAAGCATCAGTATATGACGAACGTGGAAGGCGCGGCGGACGAGGCCGTGAACTTCTCCAAGATCCCGGCGCTGATGTCGGCGGCCGTGGATTTTTCCATCCCGGTTTACAAGAATATGCCGGCGGCGGCATGCCTGAAGCCCGCGGGAGACGGAAGCCCCAACAACAAGCTGGGCGGTCTCGGCGTGGCCGGGTTTGCCCTTACGCCCACATTCCAGAGAGACATCCTGCAGTATGACCTGATCGTGGATGCTTCGGTGGCGGATATTATTGTGGAAGCCGCTGCCCTTGATTCCTCCGCGACCATCGCGGGCGCAGGCCCTGTCAATCTGCAGAGCGGCATCAACACGATTCCGGTTAATGTCACCGCAGGCAATGGTACTGTGCGGACCTATGTCATCAACGTGGTTCGCCGGCAGAACGGACCGACCTACTCCGCGTCCATCGGAAGCGGCGTGACGGTTTCCGGAGGCACGGGAAGCGGCCCGGCAGCATCCGGCCCGGCGATGTCCGGCACAGGAGGTTCCGGAACAAACGTAGTGGTTATTCCGTCCGGTTCCGGCAGCAGCCAGAGTGTACCTGCGGCATCTGCCGCCCAGACGGCTGCGGCAAAGCAGGAAGAGACAAAGAAAGAAACGCAGGCTGCGGCATCTGCGCCTGTCAGTACCGGAGAGACCGCGGACGCTTCAGCATCCCGGAAGACAGCCCCGGTTGCGCCGACAGAAGCGGATACTTCGGCACTGACAAAGCCCTACGCGGCGGCATCGGTCCGGGAGGTGGAAGCCGGGAAGTCTGACGGCACCGGCACATCGGCCTCCGCCGGAAATGAGACCAGGGTTACCGTGATTGGAACGGATCCTCCGGGAGCGGGCCAGACATCCCAGACAGAATCGCAGACAGCGCCGGCCTCCGGAAGAGGCACCGGCGTTCAGTCCGTGAGTGCGCCGGGACAGCAGTGATAAGCTGCATCCGAAGGGACGGCAGACAAGACTAGATAACAGGGGAGAATGGAATTGTGAGAAAGTTCAGTAGTAACATCCGGAAATTTGCAGCCGGTACGGCCTGCGCCTGCGCGCTGGCCCTGACCGTGCCTGCGTGGGGACTCCAGGCAGAGGCGGCCAGTGCCACCATTGCCTTCTCCGATCCGGATGCACAGGTAGGAGAGAGTTTTACCGTCAATGTCAAGATCCAGTCAAAGGACGGGAAGATCGGCGATTCGGATCTGCTGCTCAGCTACGACCCGAATGTGCTGGAGTTCGTCAGCGGAGACAGCGCCAGCGGCGGCGCAGGGTCAGTCAAGATCAAGGCTGCCTCTGCGGGAGAGGATACGGCCGCATTCAAGCTGACATTCAAGGCAATAGGACCCGGCAATACCAATATTACGGTCGGGGATTATGAGATTTACGATGCGGATTCCCAGCCGATGGATATTTCAAAGGTGGGCAGTTCCGCCATCCGCGTGCAGGGAACGGCGGGGCAGAGCTCCGAGGTTGCCCTGTCCGGACTGGAAGTTTCTCCGGGCGTGCTGATTCCGGAGTTTTCTCCCTCTGTAACCGCCTATACTGTGAATGTTGCCATCGATGTGGAGAAGGTTGCCGTAAGCGCGGTTGCCCAGGACAGCGGTGCGACGGTTTCCGTAAGCGGCGGCGATAATCTGGTGGAGGGAACCAACCAGGTTGTCTGCACCGTGACGGCGCCGGACGGCGTGACCAAACGGGAGTATCAGATTACGGTCAACAAGACCGCCATTCCGGAGGCACAGGGCCCGATGCCCGGCGCAGACGGAGTCGTCCTCAGCAACCAGATGGTGACGGTGGACGGGGAAAGCTACGGCATTGCCCAGTCCTTCAGCAGCCGGCTGATTCCGGAAGGATTCCGGGAGCAGGCGACGGATTATAACGGGGCCGGCGTTATGGCGGCGGTTTCCGACAGCGGTATGGAGCTGCTGTATCTGGTGAAGGCGGACGGAACCGGACAGTTCTTCGTTCTGGACGATTCGGGAGCATTTGCCCCCTTTGTCACCATTCAGGTGGCCCAGAAGACCATCGTGGTGCTGACGCCCGACAGCAGCGTGGAGATTCCGGAGCGGTTCAATGAAACCGTGATCCAGCTGAACGGCAGCTACCGGGTGACCGGTTGGGTGCCGGCAGGAGACCCGGACCAGAAGTACTGCCTGGTCTACGGCATGAACAGCAGCGGCGTGAAGGATTTCTACTGCTATGATCTGGCAGAAAAGACCATCCAGCGGTATTTCCCGGCACCGCCGAACAAGTACGATGATGCGCAGGTCGATGCAATTATCGACAGCTACAACGCACTGCAGGATGCCTATAATCAGAGATTCCTCTACATTGCCGGACTTGCGGTTCTGTCCGCAATCCTGCTGATTATTCTGCTGAATGTTCTGCTGCGCCGGCTGTTCGGCCGCGGCAGAAAGCGGGATGACTACTACCGCGACGATGAGGGGGAGGTGCCGAGAAGAACAAGCCGTCCCCGCCGGGAAGAGTATTACAATCCCGAACCCAGAGAGCGCGCTGTCAGGAGATCCCAGGAGGGACCGGAAAACACGGCGTATCAGAGCCAGGCTGACCGGGAAATCAGGAAAAAGAAAAAGGAAGATGATCTGGATATCATCGACCTGTAAGGAAAGTCCATACAGAAATCAGGAGAAGCTGCCCGGATGACCGGACAGCTTCTTCCTGTCTGAGAGGCCGGGAAAGGGCAGCATGGAAGGCTCACAGGGGGCAAACCGCAGGGAAATGACTTGACAGAAGTACCATTTGTTATATATGATGTATAACAAGCGGAGATTACCCGCGGACCAGATGAGAGAAAAGGAGGGACACCCGTGATCGTTGAAGTTGATTTTAACAGCGATGAGGCTCTGTATATTCAGCTCAGAAACCAGATAATCATGGGCATTGCCTGCGAACGGTTCCGGGAAGGAGATCCACTCCCTTCGGTCCGGCAGATGGCCTGCGATATCGGCATCAATATGCATACGGTCAATAAGGCGTATACGGTGCTGCGTCAGGAAGGCTTTGTGAAACTGGACAGGAGAAGGGGTGCGGTGATCTCTCTGGATGAGGATAAGGCCAGAGCGCTGGCCGGACTCCAGCGGGAGCTGAGAGTCCTTTTGGCGGCCGGAGCCTGCAAGAATGTGACCAGAGAAGAGATTCACCGGATGGTGGACAGGATATATGACGATTTTCCGTGTCAGTGCGGCGGAAATTGTGAAGAATAGCCGGAGGATTTGCAATGCTGTGTGAGAAGTGCAGAATTCGCGAGGCGAATGTCAGGTTTATGGAAATTATCAACGGGGTGAAGAATGAACACAATCTCTGTGCCCAGTGTGCCGCAGAGATGAACTTCGGCCCCTATACGACGCTTCTGGAAGGTGAATTCAATCTGGGAAAGCTTCTGTCGGGACTGATGGGACTGCCGGCGGCTGCCGAGGCGGACAAGAGCCTGACGGAGGTGGTCTGCCCTACCTGCGGCACCACCTATCAGGAGTTTGTGGATCACAGCCGGTTCGGCTGTGCAGACTGTTATCATGTTTTTGACCTGCTGATCGGCGAGAAGATCAAAAAGCTGCAGGACAGCGACAGCCACACGGGAAAGCAGCCCAAGATGCGTCCGGTGGCCGTCTGCGAGCCGGAGGTTATGGATGACGGAAGTCTGGAATTCACGGAAGAGGAAAAGATCCGGCAGCTGGAGCGGGCACTGAAGGAAGCCATCCGGAACGAGAACTTCGAAGAGGCGGCAGTGCTCAGAGACAGACTGCGGAGTATGCGGGAGGACAGGTCATGCTGAAGTGGTATGAAAAAGTAAAGAATGACGCTTCCTGTATTGTGGCTGGCCGGGTCCGTCTGGCCAGAAACTGGGATGAATACCGGTTTCCCAACCGGCTGGAGGATGCAGAGGCACAACAGATGATACGGCGTCTGAAGGATAAGATGCGGGACCTGCCGGACAGGGACGGTACAGACTATGAGTACCGGGATCTTCTCCGGGCCGGAGAGGCGGAGAGAGGCGCCATGCGGGAGCGGAAGCTTCTGAACAGAACGCTGGCGGAGAAGAAGACGCCCGGGGGCATGATTGTCTCGGAGGATGAGAGCGTAAGCATTGTCCTGAACGGGGATGACCATATCCGGATGCAGGTTCTGGCGCCGGGAGGCGGCCTTGCCGCCTGCTATGAGCGGGTCAATGCCCTGGATGATTATGTCAACGAGAAGGTTTACTATGCCTTCAGCCCCAAGTACGGATATCTGACATCCTATCCGACCAATGTTGGCACGGGCATGCGGGCGGCCCTGACCCTTCATCTGCCGAGTCTTGCCGCCAGCAAGCGGTTTCCGGAGTTTATCGCGGCCATGGGAAGGTTCGGCTGCGGCGTGCGGGGCGTGTACGGCAGGAACAGCGAGAATATCGGCGATCTGTATGAGGTCTTCAACCAGAGAACCCTGGGAACGACGGAGAAGGAGATTATGGACCGGGTGGCTTACGTGGCCGGCCAGATCACGGATCAGGAAAAGCAGATTCGGGAATCTGCCCTGGAGAAGCACCGTCTGGTGCGGGAGGATGAGGCGGCCAAGGCCTACGGCGTGCTGCGCTATGCGAGAAAGCTCTCCATGAAGGAGGCAATGACCTACCTTTCCCACGTCCGGGCGGGGATTGCCGACGGGCGGCTCAAGCCTGCACAGGATGTGAGCATCTATGGAATCATGATAGAAGTCCAGCCGGCAATGCTCTCCATAAGGAACAATCGTCCGCTGGAGGGAGAAGAAGCGGAAGCGGCAAGGGCAGAACTGGTCCGGGAGATGCTGCCTGAGCTTCTGTAACATAAGGCAATTCTTATATAGTTCACGATAAAAGAGAAACAGGAGAAAAAACATATGTCAGAACGATACACAGAGAAAGCAGACCAGGCCCTCCGGCTCGCCGCAGAAGCGGCAGCACAGCTGGGCAATGGTTACGTAGGCACGGAACACCTGCTGCTCGGTCTGGTGCGTGAAGGCACGGGAACTGCGGCGGCGGTTCTGAGAAACACGGGGGTTACGGAAGAACGGATTCTCGAACTGATGGAGCATCTGATCTCCCCGGCATCCCCGACGGCGGTGGCCGGCAATGTGGAATACACGCCCGGAACCAGGGCGATTCTTGCCTCCAGCTACGATGAGGCAGTATTCTTCAAGGCGCCGAAGATCGGCACGGAGCACATCCTGATTGCGCTGATTAAAAGCGGAAACTGCACGGCATCCAGACTTCTGAACACCATGAACGTCAATCTGCAGAAGCTCTATGTGGATATTCTCGGCGCCATGGGAACCGATCAGAGCCAGGCGGGAGGCCCCCAGCCCCGGGACGATGAGGCGGGAGCAAAAGAGACGCCGACGCTGGATAAGTACAGCAGAGATCTCACGAAGGCCGCCGCAGAGGGAAAGCTCGACCCGGTTATCGGTAGGGACAAGGAGATGCAGAGGGTGATTCAGATCCTCAGCCGGAGAACCAAGAACAATCCCTGCCTGATCGGAGAGCCGGGCGTCGGCAAGACGGCGGTGGCGGAAGGTCTGGCGGAGCTTATCGTTGCGGGACGGGTGCCGGATTCCGTGGAAGGCAAGCGGGTGGTCAGCCTGGACCTTTCCGGCATGGTGGCCGGTTCCAAGTACCGCGGTGAGTTCGAAGAGCGGATCAAGAAGGTGCTGGAGGAAGTGCACAGCGCCGGCAACATCCTGCTGTTCATCGATGAGATTCATACCATCATCGGGGCCGGCGGCGCCGAGGGAGCCATCGATGCCTCCAATATCCTGAAGCCGCAGCTGTCCAGAGGAGAGATCCAGCTTATCGGTGCAACCACCGTGGATGAGTACCGGAAGCGGATTGAGAAGGACACGGCACTGGAGCGCCGGTTCCAGCCAGTCATGGTGGAAGAGCCGTCAGAGGAGGAGTGCGTGGAGATCCTCCGGGGCCTGAAGGCGCGGTATGAGGATCACCACAATGTAACCATCACGGATGAGGCCGTGCAGGCGGCAGTGCACCTTTCTGCCCGCTATATCAATGACCGGTTTCTGCCGGACAAGGCCATCGATCTCGTGGATGAGGCAGCTTCCAAGGTACGCCTGAACGGTTACAGCGAGCCCGGCGAGATCCGGAAGCTGGAAGGCCGTCTGCAGGAGCTGGATGAGGAAAAGGAGACCGCTATCCGGGAAGAGGCCTTCGAGAAAGCAGCCTCGATCAAAAAAGAGCAGGGCAGCGTCCGGGAACAGATTGAAGAACTGCGAAACCGCTGGAAGAATGAGAAGAGCGAGCGGAAGCTCTGCGTCGGGGAAGAGGAGATCGCAGATATCGTTTCAGACTGGACGAATATCCCGGTGCGGAAGCTGAACGAGACCGAGTCGGAGCGGCTTATGAACCTGGAAACCATCCTGCATCAGCGGGTGGTGGGCCAGGAAGAGTCGGTCACGGCCGTGGCGAAGGCGATCCGCCGGGGAAGAGTGGGTCTCAAGGATCCCAAGCGCCCCATTGGTTCCTTCCTGTTCCTCGGTCCCACCGGCGTCGGCAAGACGGAGCTTTCCAAGGCCCTCTCCGAGGCGCTGTTCGGCACGGAAAACGCCATGATCCGCGTTGATATGTCGGAATACATGGAGAAACACAGTGTATCCAAGATGATTGGTTCCCCGCCGGGATATGTGGGCTACGAGGAGGGCGGACAGCTGGCGGAGAAGGTTCGCAGACAGCCCTATTCCGTCATCCTCTTTGATGAGATCGAGAAGGCCCATCCGGATGTGTTCAACGTGCTTCTGCAGATCCTTGACGACGGCCATATCACGGACGCCCAGGGCCGGAAGATTGATTTCAAGAATACCGTCATCATCATGACGAGCAATGCCGGAGCGGAGAACATCATCTCGCCGAAGCACATGGGATTTGCCGCGGCGGCAGATGAGAAGGCGGATTATAATTTCATGAAGGGCCGCGTGATGGATGAACTGAAAAGGCTGTTCCGTCCGGAGTTTCTGAACCGGATTGACGAGACCATCGTATTCCATCCGCTGACCAAAGAGAACATCCGCCAGATCAGTCATATCATGCTGTCGGCCATCAGCCGGCGCACCAAGGAGCAGCTGGACATGACCCTTGTCTTTGACGAAAAGGCGGTGGACTGGCTGTCGGAGAAGGGATATGACCCGAAATACGGCGCAAGGCCGCTTCGCAGAACCATCCAGAACGAGGTGGAGGACAAGCTGTCTGAGGCTCTCCTAGAGGGCCGCGTAAAGGCCGGCGACACCGTGGCCGTGACGGCAGAGGCACAGGGCCTCATCTTTAACCGGTCCGAAGTACCGGTTCCGGCGGCGGAGAGTGTCTGAGCAGCGGGGAAAGATTATGGCAAAAGCAAAAAAGACATTGTTTTTCTGCAGTGAATGCGGATATGAACAGGCAAAATGGTCGGGACAGTGCCCTGCGTGCAGGGCCTGGAACACCATGGTGGAGGCGCCGGCGGAGAATGCCCGCACCGCGGGAGCGGGAAGAAGCCGTACTCTCGCACAGGGCCCCGGAGGACCGGTCCCGGTGCGACTCGAGGAGATTTCCCTGGATGAGGAGGATCGAACCTCCACCGGGTTCGGAGAACTGGACCGGGTGCTGGGCTCAGGCGTGGTGAAGGGGTCCCTCGTGCTGGTCGGCGGAGACCCGGGCATCGGAAAGTCCACGATTCTCCTGCAGGTCTGCCGGAATATGGCAGCCCAGGGAAAAAAGATACTCTATATTTCCGGAGAGGAATCCTTAAAGCAGATTCGTCTCCGGGCCGACCGGATTGGAAAGATTGACGGGGAGCTTACCTTCCTCAGCGAAACCAACCTGGGCACCATCGACGCCGTGATACGGAAGTACCGGCCCGACGCGGTGGTGATTGACTCGATTCAGACCATGTTTCTCGAGGATGTGACCTCGGCACCCGGCAGTGTGAGCCAGGTCCGCGAATGCACAAATATGCTTCTGCAGATCGCCAAGGGGGAAGACGTGACGGTGTTTATCGTCGGCCACGTCACCAAGGAAGGCGTGGTGGCAGGACCGCGGGTGCTCGAGCACATGGTCGATACGGTGCTCTACTTCGAGGGCGACCGCTACGCGTCCTACCGCATTATCCGGAGCGTCAAGAACCGCTTCGGTTCCACGAATGAGATTGGTGTCTTTGAGATGCGGGAAGACGGACTGCGGGAGGTGAAGAATCCTTCGGAATTCATGCTGGAAGGCCGGCCGGCGGAGGCTTCCGGGTCGGTGGCTGCCTGCCTCATGGAGGGGACAAGGCCGATCCTTCTGGAAGTACAGGCGCTGACCAGCCGAACCAGCTTTGGCATGCCGAGACGGGTGGCAGCAGGAACCGATTATAACCGTGTGAATGTGCTCATGGCAGTGCTGGAAAAGAGATGCCGTTTCGAATTTTCCCAGTACGACGCCTATGTCAATATCGCGGGCGGCATGCGGATGAGCGAGCCGGCCCTGGATCTGGCCATCGTGATGGCCCTTTGTTCCAGCTATCAGGATATTCCCGTGGATGAAAAGACCGTGGTCTTCGGAGAGGTGGGACTCTCCGGCGAGGTGCGGGCTGTCTCCATGGCGGAAGGCCGCATCCGGGAAGCCCTCAAGCTGGGCTTTACCCGGTGCATCATGCCCGCCGTGAATCTGCGGAAGCTGGAGGTGCCGGAAGGCATCCGCATCGAGGGCGTGCGAAATGTGCGGGAGGCCATCCAATTACTGAAGAATTAACTGGAAATGGTATACCGTATATGTTATAATACATCTCAATTTCATTCCCCTTTCGAATGATGGGGCAGAGCATTGACGACAGGATATGCAGGAGGATGACAATTATGTCAGGTATCAAGGAACTGCTTCGCGTGGAAGCAGACGGAGCCATCAGCTTCGGGGATTACGAGCTGGAAGAGAAGAAAAAGCTGGCGGACTTTGAATATCAGGGGGACCTGTACAAGGTAAAGACCTTCCGTGAGATCACCAAGCTGGAGAGAAACGGAATGTTTGTATACGAGTCCGTTCCCGGCACGGCGGTGACCGGGTTTGAGGTTCGGGACAGCAGCGTGGAATTCTCCGTGGAAAGCGACAGGGATGTTCAGATTACACTTCAGATGGAGGAGGACCGGGATTACGCCATCTATATGGATGACGTGGCAGCGGGCAGCATGAGAACGAATCTCAGCGGAAAGCTCGTACTGAGTGTAGAGATGAATGGGGAAAAACCGGTCAGAATCAGAGTTGTCGCGAGATAGAGCAGGTAGATGATTGTGAGGCCGGTTCCGGAAGGAACGGGCCTCATTTCTGCTCGCCCCGAAGGGGCGAGAGCCCCGCGGCTTTGAGCGGTTCAAAGGTACGCCTGTGGCGTACCTTCATATCTGCTCGCCCCGAAGGGGCGAGAGCCCCGCGGCTTTGAGCGGTTCAAAGGTACGCCTGTGGCGTACCTTCATATAATGGAAGTTAGAGGAGGAAGATACAGTGTCTGAGACAAAGATTATGCTCGGCAATGCGGCGATCGCCCGCGGCGCCTATGAGGCAGGCGTGAAGGTGGCTTCCGCGTATCCGGGAACCCCCAGCACGGAAGTCAGTGAAAACCTGGTGCAGTACAAGGACGCTCTGTACTGCGAGTGGGCACCGAACGAGAAGGTGGCGACGGAAGTCGCGATCGGCGCGTCCATCAGCGGCGTGCGCGCCATGTGCTGCATGAAGCATGTGGGCGTCAATGTGGCGGCAGACCCGCTTTACAGTATTTCCTACGCCGGTGTCGGCGGCGGCCTGGTGATGGTGGCAGCCGATGATCCGGGCCTTTACAGCTCCCAGAATGAGCAGGATACCCGCTGCGTGGCACGGGCGGCACAAGTTCCGGTTCTCGAGCCTTCCGATTCCCAGGAGGCGAAGGATTTCACAAAGCTGGCCTTTGAGCTGAGTGAAAAGTATGATACGCCGGTAATTCTCCGCACGACCACCAGACTGGCCCATTCCCAGGGACCGGTTCTTCTGGAGGAGCGCATCGAGAGAGCACCCCTGGAATACACCAGAAATGCGGCGAAGTTTGTCCTGATGCCGGGCAATGCCAAGGGACGCCATGTATTTGTGGAAGAGCGCATGAAGAAGATGGCGGAGGATGCCTCTTCGATGGCCATTAACCGCGCCGAATACGGCGATACCTCCATCGGGTTCATCGCCAGCGGCATCGCTTATCAGTATGTAAAGGAAGTCTGTCCGGATGCCTCCGTCCTGAAGCTGGGACTGGTTCATCCGCTGCCCCGCAGACTGATTGAAGAATTCGCGAAGAAGGTAGACCGCCTGATCGTGTTTGAGGAGCTGGAGCCGGTCTATGAGGAGCAGATCCGTTCCTGGGGCATTGCCTGCGAAGGCAAGGAGCTGTTCACCCTTCAGGGAGAATACAGCGCCAACATGCTCCGGAAGGCACTCGGTATGGAAGTGGAGATCGAACCGGCGGCCCAGGTGCCGGCAAGACCGCCGATTCTGTGCCCCGGATGTCCGCACCGCAGCGTATTCTATGCTCTGAAAAAGCTGGGCATCCACGCAGCAGGAGATATCGGCTGCTATACCCTGGGCGCCGTGCCTCCGCTGGGCGTCATTGACACCACCATCTGCATGGGTTCGAGTATTTCCAGCCTCCACGGCATGGAGAAGGCCCGCGGAAAAGAGTATATCAAGAACTGGGTCGCTGTCATCGGTGACTCCACCTTCATGCATACGGGAATCAACTCCCTGGTGAACATGGCTTATAACCAGGCGACCGGAACGGTTATCATCATGGATAACTCCACCACCGGCATGACCGGCCATCAGGATCATCCTGCCACCGGCAAGACACTGCAGGGCGAGGAGGTTCTGGCGGTAAGTATTCCCGCTCTCTGCCGTTCGCTGAATATTCAGCATGTGACAGAAGTCAATTCCTTTGACCAGGCGGAGCTGGAGCGGGTGATCAAAGAAGAAGTGGCAAGAGACGAGCTCTCCGTCATTGTTGCGGAGGCCCCCTGTGCGCTGCTCAAGGGCCTGAAGTTCCCGAATGTGGTCGTGGCTCATTCCGACAAGTGCAGAAAGTGCGGTCTCTGCCTGAAGCCCGGCTGTCCGGCGCTGACAAAGAAGGCAGACGGGACCGTTTCCATCGATGCGACCATGTGCAACGGCTGCGGTCTCTGTGAGCAGCTCTGCCATTTCGGCGCACTGGAGAAGGTCAGCAGGTAAACGGGGAGGTAGGAAGATGACAAAGAATATCATGATTGTCGGCGTAGGCGGACAGGGAACCCTGCTTACCAGCCGGATTCTCGGCGGAATTATGAGCGACGCCGGGTATGAAGTGAAGGTTTCCGAGGTGCACGGCATGGCACAGCGCGGCGGAAGCGTTGTGACCTTTGTCCGGTACGGCGACCGGGTGGCGGAGCCCATCGTGGAAGAGGGACAGGCAGACGTGCTGATCGCCTTTGAACGGCTGGAAGCCCTGCGGTATGCCCATTTCCTGAAGAAGGACGGCGTGCTTATCGTGAATGACCAGCGCATCGACCCGATGCCGGTCGTGATGGGAGCAGCGGAGTATCCGGAGGGAATTCTGGAGGAGCTTGCGAAGAATCACACCATGTATTCCATCGACGCCCAGGCAAAGGCCCTGGAGCTGGGCAACAGCCGGGTATTCAACATTATCGTGCTCGGCATGGCTGCAAAGCACATGGATTTTTCCGTGGAAGAGTGGCTTAAGGTGATTGAAAAGACGGTTCCGCCGAAGACGGTGGCACTGAATCAGAAGGCCTTCCTGACAGGCTTTGAATCCGCCTGATTCCGGGAAAACTTTGAAAATACTCTAAGAACTTCGATGATTGGGGCTGTCGGCATGCAGGAAACGGCATGCGGCAGCCTCAATATTTCAGCTTGAAAGATGAAAAAGATTCAACAGAAAAATGAAAAAATCTGAATAACTTTCTTTACTTTTCGGGGAGAGCGTGTATAATAAAGACCGTTGAGCAAAATTCAACCCTGCGTTGAATAAATACGGATAAAGAGGAGTACGGGAACATGAATAATACACTGGAGATCCGCTGGCACGGAAGAGGCGGTCAGGGAGCAAAGACTGCAGCGCTTCTGCTGGCGGACGTGGCGTTTAAGACAGGAAAGAATGTACAGGGCTTTCCGGAATACGGTCAGGAACGGATGGGAGCGCCCATTACCGCGTTCAACCGAATCAGCTCTGACCGGATTACCGTCCACTCCAATATCTATCATCCGGATTATGTCGTGGTGGTGGATGAGACGCTTCTTCACTCCGTCCATGTGACGGAAGGCCTGAAGAGTGACGGCGCCATCATCATCAACACGCCGAAGAGCGCAGAAGAAGTGAGACCTCTCCTGGAGGGATACCGGGGAAGAGTTGTCACCATCGATGCCAGAGTCATCTCAGAGCAGACCCTGGGGAAGAATTTCCCCAATACCCCTATGCTCTCGGCAGTTGTCGCTGTCTGCGGCATTATGGACCGGGAGGATTTTGTGAATGACATGCAGGCTTCCTTTGCACACAAGTTCGCCCGCAAGCCGGAAGTGATTGACGGCAACATGAAGGCGCTGCAGATGGCCTGGGATGCCGCGGAAACTCCGGCTGAACAGGATGCAAGAATTGCCTGAGAAGGAAGATTCCGGGCAGGTATATAAAGAGTAAGATTCAGGAAAAAAGAGGCTGTCGCAGGGAAGTGATTCGCTTCCTGCGGCAGCAAATCATTTATACAGGGAGGAATCTATGCGCACGGATGTCAGCAGAATTAATGAGCAGACGCCCTACGAGGAACTTACCGAGGGACTGATGATGTTTGCCGGTGCAACGTCAAAGGAGTTTCATACCGGAGAGTGGAGGACCATGACGCCCATCCACCTGACCGACAAGTGCAGACAGTGCCTGCTCTGCGTTCCGGTCTGCCCGGACTCCAGCATTCCCATGGAGGCAGGAAAACGCCTCGGATTTGACTATGACCACTGCAAGGGATGCGGTATCTGTGCGGCGGTATGTCCGTTCGGTGCGATTGAGATGAAGGAGGGAATTGAGCCATGACCGCAAAAGAAATCAGAGAGAGAATGTCCGGCAACGAGGCCGTGGCCTACGCCATCCGCCAGGTGAATCCGGACGTCATGCCGGCATTTCCTATCACGCCGTCCACCGAGATTCCCCAGATGGTGTCCGCCTACGCGGCGAACGGAGAGATTGACACGGAATTCATTCCGGTGGAGAGCGAGCACTCCGCCATGTCCGCCGCCATCGGCGCGGAGGCGGCAGGTGCGAGAACCATGACGGCCACGTCCTCCGCAGGACTGGCGCTCATGTGGGAGGAACTGCTTCTTGCCGCATCCAACCGCCTGCCGGTGGTTCTGACGCTGGTGAACCGGACCCTGTCGGGACCGATCAATATCAACTGTGACCATTCCGACGGCATGGGCGCAAGGGATACCGGCTGGATTCAGATTTATGCGGAGAATAACCAGGAAGCGTATGACAATTATATCCAGGCCTTCCCCATCGCGGAGGACCCGCGGGTGCATCTGCCGGTCATGGTCTGCCAGGACGGATTTATCACGAGCCACGCGGTCGAGAACATTTCCCTCCTGGAGGATGCGGCGGTAAAGGACTTTGTGGGAACGTACCGCCCGGAGGAATTCCTGCTGAATCCGGGAAAGCCCATGGCAGTGGGCCCTTACTCGGTCTCCAATTATGCCATGGAGGCAAAGAAAGCCCAGGAGATGGCCATGGAGCGGGCAGGAGAGGTGATCCTGGAGCAGGCGGAGCGGTTTTATCAGATGACCGGCAGATCCTACGGCTTTTTTGAAGAGTACCGGACAGAAGATGCGGAATATATCATGCTGATCATGGGATCGGCGGCGGGAACGGCGAAGGCGGCAGTGGACATGCTGCGGGAGCAGGGACAGAAAGTCGGCGTCCTGAAGCTCCGCGTATTCCGGCCTTTCCCGGAGAAGGAGATTGCCAGGGCACTTGCCGGCTGCAAAGCCGTGGCTATCATGGACCGGTGCGAGAGCTACAACGGCAACAGCGGTCCTTTGGGCAGCGAGGTCTGTGCGGGACTGTACCGGAACCGGGTATTTATCGGCGCGGTAAACTATATCTACGGCCTGGCGGGCCGGGATTTCACCACGGACCATGCGGCGGAGATTTTCGAAGAGCTCCGGGCCATGACAGAAGAAGGAAAACCGGTCGAACAGCACAGATATATCGGCCTGAGAACGGCGGAGGGAAAGTGATATGGGTGATTACAGACTGAAAACCATGCTGGGGCGTCCGGAACGCCTCGCTCCCGGACACCGGATGTGTGCCGGATGCGGCGCGACGATTGCCGTGCGCGCGGTGCTCCGCGGACTTCACGAAGAAGATCGGGCCGTGATTGGCAATGCGACGGGATGCCTGGAAGTATCCTCCTATATGTATCCTTACACCGCCTGGGAAGACAGCTATATTCACAATGCCTTTGAGAATGCAGGCGCGACCCTTTCCGGCGTGGAGACGGCCTACCGGGCCCTTCGGAAGAGGGGGAGACTTCCGGAACAGGAGCATTTCAAATTCATTACCTTCGGCGGCGACGGCGGAACCTATGATATCGGCTTCCAGTCCCTTTCCGGCGCTATGGAGCGGGGCCATGACATGGTCTATGTATGCTATGACAACGGCGCCTATATGAATACCGGCATCCAGCGTTCTTCCGCAACGCCCATGTTTGCCGATACCACAACCACACCGGCAGGAAAGGTGTCGGCGGGAAAACCCCAGTCCAGAAAGGACCTTGCCTCCATTATCGCCGACCACAACGTGCCCTATGTGGCGCAGACCACACTGACCAGAGATTTCCGGGATATTCACCGCAAGTCGGAGACCGCGATCTATACGGAGGGCGCTGCATTCCTGAATATTATGACGCCCTGTCCGAGAGGCTGGCGGTATGAGACGGCCGAGATTATGGAGATCTGCCGTCTGGCGGTGGAAACCTGCTACTGGCCGCTGTTTGAGGTGGACCACGGTACCTGGATTCTTTCCTATGAGCCGAAGAAAAAACTGCCGATTGAGGAGTTCCTCCGTCCGCAGGGCCGGTTTAAACATCTGTTTAAGCCGGAAAATGAGCATCTCATCGGACTGTTCCAGGAGGAAGTGGACCGGTGCTGGGAGGAGCTGCTCTATAAGTGCGCGAGATAGCCGGCAGTAACGTTCAGTAATGCTTATGAGAAGAGACATCAGGGGGTAATATGACACTGTTAAGTTATCAGGTATTCAAGACGGTGGCGGAGTCGGGCAACTTTCACAAGGCTGCGGACGTGCTGGGGCTCACGCCGTCGGCCATAAGCCATACCATCTCCACGCTGGAGAAGGAGCTGGGATTTTCCGTGCTCACCAGGGGAAAGGCGGGGGTCGCGCTGACCAGCTACGGACAGCATCTTCTGCCTTATGTGAACGCGGTTCTCAACAGCGATGAGAGCCTGCGGCAGGTGGTGGCGGAATTCAACGGACTGCAGAGGGGCGTTGTCAAGGTGGGATGCTTCTCCAGCGTCTGCACCAGCTGGATGCCGCAGGTAATCAAGTCCTTTAAGGAGATGTATCCGGAGATTATCATCGAAGTGTTCCAGGGAACCTACGACGATGTCAGCTACTGGATCAAGAACGGCATCGTGGATTTCGGATTCCTGTCCACCAGCTCCGCCGGCGATCTGAAGATAGAGCCCTTTTACCGGGACCCGCTGCTCTGCATCATGCCGAGAGAGTATGCGCAGAACCGGGAGGGAGATGTCATCACGGCGGAGGAGATGTCACGGATGCACTTTGTGGTGCAGCGGAAATCCACGGACGCGGATGTATCGAACTATATGAAAACCAACCATCTGGACATTCAGACCAATTATCACGTGGTGGATGATCTGTCCACCGTGGTGATGGTGGAGAGCGGATTCGGCATCTGTCTGATGCCGGAACTGACCATGAATGATATTCCCTATGATGTGGTCCGGTACCGCATTGACCCGGAGGCATACCGCATGATCGGCCTCGCGGTGCTGAATCCGCAGTTTATGGCACCGGCGGTACGTACGCTGTACCGGCATATTATTGACAGTTACCGCAACATATAGGTGCTTAATCAAACAAATGCATGAAAGAATAGAGTTTGATAAATTGAGTTGATTTTATGTTCTGCATGGTATAGAAAAGCACTGAACGAAATTTCGAAAGAATTTACATCAGGATGTATCATCGTAAAGACGATGCAGAACATAATTACGGACTGGAAGTTTCTGCCCGGAACACAGGATGGATGGGCAGGCCCGGAGGGCGGGTACCCGGTGGGGTATCCGCCTTTCATGTTGCCGGCCGCATGTCCCGGCAGGAGAGAGGACTGCGCTCAGATAAAAAGTGGTGCAACTTTTTAAAAAATGTCGTAGAATAAACAGAAGATGCATCGCCCGCGGAGAGCGGGAAGGACATCGGGACTTTTTGGCATCATGCCTGGAAAGACTGAGGATTTATCATGGATATGGAAAAAGACAGAAACAGAGAGAATGGGCCGGAGACGGCAGGCAGCGGAATTTCAGCGATCCTGTCCTGCATTTATGCAGTGCTTGCGCTGATTCTTCTGTTTCGGGTGCCCTTTGCGGCGCTGCTTCTGGGAATCGGCTCTGTCGTGGCGGGAATTCTCGGACGGAAGACGCCGAGAAAGAAACTGGCGACCATCGGTCTTGCCGCCGGAGCAGCCATCACGCTCTTCATTCTCATCGGCGTCGTTCTGGCGCTGGGAACGCCGGCCTGACGGAAAGAAAAAGAAATAATTGTGTCCTTTTTGTAAGAAGTTTTTCAGATAAAACAAAGACACTTTCTGCCGAAAAGAGTTATGATTATGCATGTGAAAACAAGCTTATCCCAACTTTTGGAGGTAGTATTATGAGAATGAACCGAATCAAAGCAGCAGCGCTGTCATTCCTGACCATAGCAGCTCTCTGCACTACCAGCGCAACGGCTTATGCTGCTACCAACAAGTCTGAAAAGACAAAGATTAAGGCAGTCCACGTTGAGCTGAGCATTCCGGAGATGGTAACGGGAGACGATGTCCCGGATAACGCGGAGGACATCATCAACGTTGTTACCGAAGGCGTCGAGATTGACGAGGCGGAATACACCAACATGGATTCCGAGTGGGAATACGGTGATACGCCGGAGATCAAGATTACTCTGGAAATCCCGGACAGCGACGCATACATCTTTGCATCCGGCCTGAAGGTCAAGGTCGACAAGAAGGACGGAAAGTATTCCTCTATCTCCATCAGCAAGACCGGCAGCTACAAGGCGAAGATCACCCTGAAGCTGAAGAAGGTCGGCGGCGAGCTGGACTGCCCGGAGGAACTGGAGTGGCAGGACAACTACACAGCAACCTGGGATCCGGTTGACTGGGCCAGCAGCTATTCCGTAAAGCTTTACAGAAACGGTTCTTCCGCAGCAACCGTTTCCACCGTGAACTGCAACTTCAATTTCTGGGAAGTCATGAACCGCACGGGTGACTACACCTTCAAGGTTAAGGCTATTGCAGGAAGCAGAAGCGACAACAGCGACTGGTCCGATGAGTCGGAAGAGAAGTATATCGATGAGTATAACAAGTCCAACGGAAGCGGAACCATCTCCGTGACCAATGTGACAACACCGGACGGCAGCAACAATACCGGAAACAATAACAACAGCAGCTCCTCCGGCAATGGTCCTTCCACAAACGGCGGCAGCTCTTCGGGCGCTTCCGGTTCCTACGGATGGAAGTCCGACAGCAACGGCTGGTATTACATCTACAACGGCTCTGTCCTGAAGGGCAGCTGGCTGAAGGATACCGACGGCAAGTGGTATTACATGGACAACACCGGCTACATGCACACCGGATGGCTGCATGATTCTGACAACAGATGGTATTACATGAACCCGAACGCAGGCGGCCCGAAGGGCTCCATGGTTACCGGCCTCTTTACCATCAACGGCAATCTGTATTACTTCAGCCCGGTCAGCGGCGGCCCGCTGGGTTCCATGGTAACCGGCAACCAGACCGTAAACGGCGTGAAGTATTACTTCGACCCGGTAACAGGCGTAGGTACCAGACAGTAATCCATATCATCTGACCATACAATATTGAATCTTTACCCGGCATTTCCGATTCGGAGATGCCGGGTTCTTTTTTTAATGACGAAAGGACCTGAGTATTGTATAATAGTTTCCGGATACCTGATGTGTACAGACAAGGAAAGAATCCTGACGGATTCTTCTGAAGTCGCGGGGAGCCGCGACGAGCTCCCCCGACCGAAGCCCGGGGGCAGAATGGAGGAAAGACAATGGTAAAGCATATTATTCTCTGGCAGCTGAAGGAAGAGTACAGTGAGGAGCAGAAAAAGGAAATCCGGCAGGGCGCAAAGGAAGGCCTTGAAGGCCTGGTGGGCGTAGTTCCGGGACTTCTGGAGGTTCACGTTCAGATCGAGATGCTCCCCAGCTCGAATGCGGACATCATGCTGGATTCTACACTGACTGATGCGGAAGCCCTGAAGAATTATGCAGTTCATCCGGAGCATGTGAAGGTGGCGGATACGAAGGTGCGCCCGTTCACCCGTTCCAGAACCTGCATTGATTATGAGGTTTAACGGGGACAGCACAGGACACAGCAGAGATTTGGCAACGACAGGAGAGGAACCATGGCCGGACTGGATGTGATATGCATCGGAGCCGTAAACTATGATTATATGTTTCGCTGTACCGCCGAAGACCTGATAACCGATGAGTCGGAGGGCGCCGAGGATCTCAGCAATTCCACGGAGCTGGTGGAGCGGGACATCCGGGAACTGATCCGGAAGGACAGGGAATACACCACGCAGCTGGGCGGTTCGGCGTTTATCACGCTCAAGGTGATAAAGTATATCTTCATGCATATGAAGACCGCCTACGTCGGGGTATGCGGCGGGCTTTCGGACTTTGAACTCCGCTTCGGAAAAACCAATGACCTGGAGACAGAGCTGGAGCATCTGGACAACCGGGAGTGGTTTTTTACCACCGAAAACCGGTTTGACCGGCCGGAGAACCGCTATGTGGCCAAGTCTGTGGTGCGGCTTTATAATCACAGCCGCAACTGTATCCGCATTGCGCCGAACGCGAACAATACGCTGCTGGAGCGGATCCGGGAGAAGGAGTATTCCGGCGAACAGACCCTGGCCGGGTATCTTTCCTGCGCCAGATGGGTGCATCTCTCTTCCCTCTCGGATTTTGACCAGTTCGAGGAGATTATGGGCTCTGTCCGGGAGGCGAAGCAGAAGAATCCGTCGCTCCTTGTGAGCATGGACCCGGGCTTTGAGTATACCTCGAAGTACAGAGACCGGCTGCAGAAGCTCATCGGCTGTGTGGACTATCTGTTTCTGAATAATTCCGAGAAAAAGAATCTGGGAATGAATGACCGGGATACCAGGAAACTCTACCGGAATCTCAGGGAATACTGTACCCGGTCGGGAGCAGGGGCACAGCAGACGCTGATTGTAAAGCATGACAACCGCAGCGAGCTGGTCCGGTTTGCGGGCGGAAAAACCATTATCCGTACGGTATGGCACCGGAAGATGTACAACTATGAGCTGAACAACGACACCGGAGCGGGAGATTCCTTTGCCGGCGGATTTATCGCCGGAATGCTGGTCCGCGAAAAGGAACCGGATATTCCGTGGGCGGTCGGTATGGGCGTCGTGGCCGCCAAGGGCAGAATGCGCAGTTTTGACCATGAGAATCCCTATTATAATATTCACATGGACGCCGGAAAGTACATCCGCGGTGAAAAACTGAGAAGGTGAAAAACGACACGAAAACATTGACAAATAAGTGTGTTAACGATATTCTGAAAATGTATAAAAATGTTTCGGGAGATCATAATCAATGATTCCCGGCATGAAAAAAAGGAGGAGAAAGATGAAGAAATTTATCAGTGCAGCTCTGGCAGCAACTCTGTGCCTGAGCATGGCAGCATGCAGCAGCTCCCAGCCGGCTGAGACCACGGCAGCAGCAACCGAGGCAGCAGCAGAGGAGACCAAGGCAGAAGAGGCGGCAGCCGAGACAGAAGCAGCAGAGGCTCAGAAGTCTGACGCTCCGATCCGCGTATGCATCGTTTACACAGGAAACCTGGGCGACAAGTCCTACAACGATTCATGCAACATGGGTGCGCAGAAGGCAGTTGAAGATTTCGGCATCGAGCTGAAGTCCCTGGAAGGCGGTACTGCAGATGAGTGGAAGGCAAACCTGCTTGCAGCATGCGAGGAAGGCTATGACCTGATCATCGGCGCATCTTCCAACATTGCCGACTATATCACAGAGTATGGCCCGAGCTATCCGGATACCAAGTTTGCTGTAATCGATACCACCGTTGATCTTCCGAACGTTGAGTCCATCAGCTTCGCACAGAACCAGGGTTCCTTCCTGGCCGGCGCTGCTGCTGCAATGTTCACCCAGAAGACCGACATCGAAGGCGTCAACGAAGACCACATCATCGGATGGGTCGGCGGCATGGACATCCCGGTTCTTCACGACTTCTACACCGGCTATGAGCAGGGTGCAAAGTACATCGATCCGGATATCCAGATCCTGCAGTCCTTCGCAGGTGAGTGGCAGAACCCGTTAAAGGGCAAAGAGCTTACTCTGGCGCAGTATGACCAGGGTGCTGATATTGTCATGAACGTTGCTTCCGGTACCGGCGCAGGCGTTCTTGAGGCTGCTAAAGAAGCCGGCAAGTATGCCATCGGCGTAGACCTGAACCAGGATGCCGATCAGCCGGGTTCCGTTCTTACCTCCATGGTAAAGCGCGTTGACAATGCATGCTACCTTGTTATCCAGTCTGTTGTGGAAGGCACCTTCGAGGGCGGCACAACCCAGTACCTCGACCTTTCCAAGGGCGGCGTTTCCCTGACTGACTTCTCCGTCATCAAGGAAGCTCTGGGCGAGCAGTTCCCGCAGGATATCATGGACAAGGTTGACGAGCTGAGCGAGAAGATTATCTCCGGCGAGATCGTAGTTGAGAACTATGAGGGCTTTGGTCCGCAGGCATAATCGATCCGTTTGTGCAGTTGTTAAAATAAGCTGAAAAAGAAGAACAGGGGTCCCCAATGATCCCTGTTCTTTTTGGAAGAGGGCGTGCAAATGAGTGAATACGTAGTCGAAATGAAAGACATCGTCAAGACATTCGGTCATGTGCAGGCGGTCAGAAATGGTCAGTTTAACCTGAAAAAGGGAGAGATTCACTCCCTGATCGGAGAAAACGGCGCCGGAAAATCCACGATGATGAAGCTTCTGTTCGGTATGTATCCGATCAACAGCGGTACCATCATCGTCAACGGCGAACATATGACCCACCTCACGCCGAAGATTGCGATCGAGCACGGCATCGGTATGGTTCATCAGGAATTCATGCTGGTGCGTGAGCTTACGGTTCTGGAAAATATCATCCTGGGATTTGAGCCGGTGAAGGGATTAAAGATTGATTTTGAGCAGGCCAGACAGGATGTCAGAAAATATATTGAAGAATACAACATGGATGTGCAGCTCGACAAGAAGATCAGCCAGATTTCCGTAGGTGAGGCACAGCGTGTCGAGATCATCAAGACCCTGATGCGCGGTGCCGAGACGATCATTCTGGACGAGCCGACTGCGGTGCTTACGCCCCAGGAGGCGGTACGCCTCTTCGAAATCCTTGAGAGTCTCAAGGAGAGCGGAAAATCCATCGTATTCATTTCCCACAAGCTGAATGAGGTCATGCAGATCTCCGACCGCATCTCCGTGATGCGCCAGGGACAGTACATGGGTACCGTCAAGAAGTCTGAGACGTCGCCCCTCGACCTGACCAAGCGGATGATCGGCCGTGAGGTATTCCTGAATATCGAGAAGGATTACGGCAAAGCGGGAGAGAATATTCTGGAAGTGAAGGATATCTGGGTATCCAGCCAGAAGGAGACCTCCAAGATCCGCGGCATGTCCCTCTCGGTCCGCGCCGGAGAGATCGTCGGCATCGCCGGCATCGACGGCAACGGCCAGTCGGAGCTGGTGGAAGCCATCACGGGACTCCGCCGGGTGGAGAAGGGCAAGGTTATCGTATGCGGAAAGGATGTCACCAACAAGACGGTGCGCCAGATCCGCAGTGCCGGCCTGTCCCATATCCCGGAGGACCGCAATACCACGGGCCTGAACCGTGCCATGACCATCCGCGACAACCTGGTTTCGGTGCGGCTGGATCTTCCGCCTTTTACAAAAAAGGGCATCATGGATGAGAAGGCCCAGAACGAATACGCCGAGCAGATGGTGAAGGAATTCGATATCCGCCCGACCGACTATCATCTGCCCACGTCCTCCCTCTCCGGAGGAAATGCGCAGAAGGTCGTTGTGGCAAGAGAGGTTTCCATCGGCAACAAGCTGCTGATTGCCTCCCAGCCGACCCGAGGCGTTGATATCGGTGCCATCGAGCTTATCCGGAACACCCTGGAAAAGGCGAAGAAGCAGGGCGCCGGGGTTCTCCTGGTTTCCGCGGAGCTGGAAGAGATCATTTCCCTGTCGGACCGCATTATCGTTATCCACGAGGGCAGCATCACCGGTGAGATGATGGCCAGCGAGGCCAATGAAAACAACCTGGGTCTGCTGATGATGGGCGGCACCGATGAAACCGAAGGAAAGGAAGGTGAGCAGACGGCATGATGAAGGTAAAAGACGGTATAATCCGTATTCTGCTGACCATGGTCCTGGCGCTCCTGATCGGCGCGATTCTCATCGTGGCCATCGGGGAGGACCCGATCCTTGCATATAAGGCGCTGCTGAAGGGCGCATTTGTCGGCAAGCTGAGCCTGGGCACAACCCTGGCAAGCTTCACGCCTCTCATTCTCACATCGACGGCATTCGTGGTCGCTGCGACCGCGGGCGCATTCAACGTCGGTGTGGAGGGCGAAGTGTTCCTCGGCGGCCTCGTCGCCGCATATATCGGCTACAAGTGGACATTTCTGCCGGCACCGCTTCTCTACATTGCCTGCTTTGCAGGCGCGATGCTGGTGACCGCCTGCTGGGCCTTTATTCCGGCCTACCTGAAGGCCTACTACAACGTAAGTGAAGTCTGTTCCACGATTCTCATGAACTCCGTGGCGCTTTACATCACATCCTACTTTGTCAGCGGCCCCATGAGCGCGGGATCCGCCAATCCCCAGTCACCGCCGGTGGCAGTGCGTCTGCATCAGTTTATGCGGCCGTCCAGTGCCAACGTCGGTCTGTTCCTGGCCATCGCCATCGTGCTGGGAATCATCTGGATGCTGTACAAGACAAGCCTCGGCTACCGGTTCCGCCTGGTGGGTACAAACCCGCGGTTTGCGGATTATTCCGGTATCGACTCCAAGAAGGTGTTCATCCAGGCCATGATGCTCTCCGGTATGCTGGGCGGCATCGCGGGAACCATCGAGGTTCTCGGCGTGTACGGATACTTCCTGAACAACTTTGCGACGGGACTCGGCTCCAACGGCATGCTGGCAGCCCTTATCGTAAAGAGCAATGTGGTTGCCACTCCGTTTATGGCCTTCTTCCTGGCGGTACTGAAGTCCGGCGCCATGAGCATGCAGCAGGCCACGGGCGTTCCGAAGGGCCTGATCGATACCATCACGGCGGTATTCATTATCATCGCCACGATGGAGACCCTGTTTGATTTTATTACGAAGCGCAAAGAGAGAAAGGCTGAGATGGCCCGGGCAGAGAAGAAGGAGGGACAGGCATGATTCAGATTCTGAGCAAAGTCTTAAATGTGTCCCTGATTTACGCGGCCTTCCGCGCGGCGACACCGATTATCTATGCCGCACTCTGTGCGGCGATCACCCAGCAGGCAAACATTCTGAACATCGGAACCGAGGGCATCATGCTGGTGGGCGCCTTCTTTGCCGTCACTGTCAGCTACTTTACCCACAGCTGGGTTCTGGCCATCGCGGCAGCCATGCTGGCGGGCATCATTATCGCCATGATCATGGCGGTGGGCCATATCAAGTACGGTGCGGATATCTGCGGTATCGGCATGGGTATCAATATGCTGGCCCTGGCCATCACCAAGTTCCTGCTGAAGGCCATCTACGATGTGAACGGCGCCTTCTCCAGCCCGGAGATTGTACCGATTCCGAAAGTGCACCTGGCATTTCTGGACAATGTCCCCGTCCTCAATGACCTCCTGAACAACTGGAGTCTGATGGAGTGGTTTGTCATTGTCCTGATCATCGTGCTGCAGTTCTTTATCTACAAGACTGTATGGGGCCTCAGACTCCGCGCCGTGGGACAGTTCCCGGAGGCGGCCAAGACGGCCGGCATCAAGGTTGATGCGGTCAAGTACAGAGCAATGGCGATTTCCGGACTTATCGGCGGTCTGGCCGGCGCACATCTGTCTCTCGGCTACAGCAACCAGTTTATTGAGAATATGACCTCCAGCCGAGGCTTCATGGGCGTTGCCGCCATGTATTTCGGCGGCGCAAATCCGGTGCTTTCTTCCATCGGATGCCTGCTCTTCGGTCTGGCGGACTCCATCGGCGCAAGACTGCAGGCATACGGCCTGCCGTCCCAGTTCGTGCTGATGATGCCGTATATCGTGACTATCGTCGTGCTGGCCATCTCCATGATGACCCAGCTGGGCAACGAACGGCGCAGACAGTCTTCCCTTACCGGTATCGGTACGGAAGCTGCCATTGACAAGTAATACTAACACAGGGAGCCAGAAAAAATGGATAGAATTAAGGTTATACATGACTGTGACCCGGGACACGACGATGCGGTAGCGCTGATGATGGCAGGACGCCATCCGAAGATTGACCTGCAGGCGGTGACCGTGGTTTCCGGAAACCAGACCCAGGAGAAGACGGTGCGGAACGCGCTGAACGTCTGCCAGTACCTCGGACTGGACGTACCGGTCTATGCGGGCTGTGAGCAGCCCATGGTGGTAAAGAAGATGATCGCCGCAGACATCCACGGGGAGACGGGACTGGACGGCCCGGTCTTTGATCCCCTGGTAAAGAAGGCGGAAGAGCAGCACGCGGTGCTGTTTCTGGCAGATAAGCTGCTGCATTCCGACGGCGATATTACGGTGGTCACCACCGGCCCCATGACCAACCTGGCCATGGCGATGCGGATGGAGCCCCGGATTATCCCGAAGATTAAGCAGGTAGTATTCATGGGCGGCGCCTACACCAACGGAAACATTTCCCCGGCGGCGGAATTCAATATCGCGGTGGACGCGGAGGCTGCCTATGTGGTATTCAACAGCGGCGTGCCCATCACCATGTGCGGTCTCGACATCACGAGAAAGGTTCTCTGCATGCCGGAGATCGTGGAGCGGATGGGAAAGATCGGAAACAAGGCCTCGAAGCTGTTTGTGGACCTGATGGGCCACTTCTGCAGAACCCAGAAGGAGGTCTTCGGATGGGCCGGCGGTCCGCTGCATGACCCGACCACCATGGCCTATCTCATCGACCCGTCGGTGCTGACCATAAAGCACGTACACGGCGAGGTGGAAATCCGCAGCGTGCAGTCCTACGGACGTACCAACTGCGATGTATTTGACTATATGAAAAAAGAACCCAACATGGATCTTGCAGTAGATATCGATGTGGAGAAGTTCTGGAATATTGTGGAAGAGTGTATCCGCAATTACGACTGATTCACGGGCTGTCTGCGAATATGTGAGACAGCGGAGAGGGAGGCTGCGGGAAACCGGGTCTCCTTTTCTGATTTTTGAGGAGCAAAGTTATGAAGGATTTAAGAGAAACCCTGCGGGAGCATAAAGAGGAGTACCTCAGGTATCTCATGGACCTTACGGCGATTGATACCCATGACCTGGGTCACGGTATTCTCGGCGGTCTGGAGAAGGCGGGACAGGATTACATGGTCGATCTGTTCGGCAAAATGGGGGCAGATGAGATTGTGAAGGACCCCATGGAGGAGGCTGTCATCCGGGAATGCCTTGAAAAATACCAGGAGGGCAATCCCGGCCACAACCAGGAGGACCGGTACAATGTTTATGCCACCTTCCGCGGAAAGCCGGGGGGAAAAAGCATTCTCTTCAACGGGCATATCGACGTGATGCCGGCGGAGGAGTCGGACGGATGGACTTCGCCTCCCTATTCTCCGGAGGTCCGGGACGGAAAGCTTTACGGCCGCGGCACCGCGGATATGAAGGGTGGCCTCATGGCCTCCGTGATGGCGGTAAAGCTGCTTAAAGATGCGGGATATGAGCTTCCGGGCGATGTGATTATCACCTCGGTCTGCGACGAGGAGGGCGGCGGCAACGGTTCCATGCAGGCTGTCATGCGGGGCCTTCGGGCCGACGGCGTCGTCAACTGCGAGGGAACGGATGATGAGTTGATTCTCGCCCACATGGGCTGGGTCTTCTTCCGGGTGGAATTTGAGGGCCTCGCCTGCCATTCCGGCGGCAAGAGCAACGGCGTCAGCGCCATTGACAAGGCCATCAAGGTGATTCATGCCCTGGACGAGAAGGAGCATCAGTGGCTTCTTCGCTACAAGCACCCGCTGCTTCCCCCGCCGAACCTGAATATCGGCGTGATCCGGGGCGGAAGTGCCGGCTCCACAGTGCCGGGCGACTGCATGTTTGAAACCTGCGTCCATTTTGTGCCGGGACTGATGACCATGGACCAGGTGAAAGAAGAGTTCATGGATGTGGTGGAACGGACGGCAAAGGCGGATCCCTGGATGGAACAGCATATGCCGAAGGTCACCGTCTATCAGGCGGGACAGGGATTTGAGCAGGACCCGGAGGACCCGTTTATTCAGGCATTCCGAAAGGCCTTTGTGGCCGTGCGGGGAGAAGAGCCCAGAATGGCCGGCTGCCCGGCGGGCAATGATTCCCGTCTGTTTAAGAATATCGCCGGCTGCCCGGTGGTCCTCTACGGCCCCGGACATCTCGCCCAGTGCCACGGCGTGGACGAGTATCTGATTCTGGAGGAATACTATAACGCCATACTTACCTATGCGCAGCTGATTCTCACATATTCTGCATCTGCCGATGAGAAAGGAGCATGATCGTGAAAAAAGGAAGAGTACTTCTGGCCGGGGAATCCTGGACCACCTATATGACCCATGTAAAGGGATTTGATCCCTTCTATACCTCCAAATATGAGACGGGGGAGGAGTTCCTCCGGCGGGCCATGGACAATGCCGGCTATGAGTTTGATTTTATGCCGAACCACATCGCCCTGGACGGTTTCCCGTTCACCCTGGAGGAGCTGCAGAAATACGATGTCATCATGCTTTCCGATATCGGCGCGGACACCCTGCTTCTGCCGTCGGCCACCTTTGACCGCAGCGAGATGCGGCCGAACCGCTGCAACCTGCTCCGGGACTATGTGCTTGCGGGCGGCGGACTTCTCATGATCGGCGGATATATGACTTTTTCCGGCATCGACGGAAAGGGAAAATGGCAGGATACGGCAGTGCAGGAGGTGCTTCCCGTACAGGTGCTTCCCACCGACGACCGGATGGAGCACTGCGAGGGTGTGCGGCCCGTATGCGTAAAAGACCATCCCGTGTTCCGGGGCGTCTTTGACGGGCCGGAGAGCGATACCGTAAAGAAGGGGGAATGGCCCAGAGTTCTCGGCTATAACCGGACCATCCTGCATCCCGAGGGACAGCTTCTGGCGACGGTGGAAGGCGATCCCTTCCTGGTCCTGGGAGAGTACGGAAAAGGGCGTTCGGCCGCATTTACCACTGACTGCGCACCCCACTGGGCTCCGCCGGAGTTCGTAAACTGGAGCGGCTACGACATTCTCTTCCGGAACCTCGCCGCATGGCTTTCCCATAAGCGGATTCCGAAGAACTGAGGAGGCAGGACACCATGAAGGTACTGTGTTTCGGATCCCTGAATATTGACTATACCTATCAGGTGGATCATTTTGTAAAGAAGGGGGAGACCCTCTCCTCCGACGGCCTTGCGGTATATACCGGCGGCAAGGGGCTGAACCAGTCCCTTGCCCTGGCCCGGGCAGGAGCCGATGTGACCCTTGCCGGCGCCATCGGAAAAGACGGACTGTTTCTCCTGGATACCCTGAAAGAGGGCGGGGTGGATACCTCCTGTGTGAAAGTCCTGGAGGAGGAGAGAACCGGCAACGCCATCATCCAGAACGACAGAGAGGGAGACAACTGCATTCTCCTCTACGGCGGGGCAAATCAGAAGATTACCCGGGAAATGGCGGATGAGGTGCTGGGACGCTTCTCTGCCGGCGATTTCCTGCTGCTGCAGAACGAGATCAACGAGCTTCCCTATATCATGGAGCGGGCACATGCAGCGGGAATGCACATCGTGCTGAATCCCTCGCCCATGAACGCGAAGATCCTTTCGCTACCCCTGTCCTGCGTGGATTACTTCCTCCTGAACGAGGGAGAAGCCGCGGGAATCCTTGGGGTGGGCGCCGCAGACTGCGGATACGAAGAACTGCTGCAGGGGCTGAAGAAACAGTTCCCGGAGGCCAGGGTCGTCATGACCGTGGGCGGAGACGGGTCCTTCTATGCAGACAAAGTCTCCGTACGGCACCAGGAGGCGTACCGGGTGAAAGCCCAGGATACCACCGCTGCCGGCGATACCTACACCGGATACTTCATCGCATCACTCCTGGCGCAAAAGACGCCGGAAGAGGCGATGGCGAGGGCCTCGAGAGCCTCCGCCATCTGCGTCACCCGAAAAGGTGCCGCGCCCTCCATTCCCACGCCGGAAGAAGTAGAGAGCTGGGTTTTTGGGTGATAGACCAGAAAACCGGATCCACCCTTCAAAAACGCCTTCGGGCACGGTTTTGAAGGGTGGATCCGGTTTTCACTTATTCTATTCCCAACGACGTACTGATAATAATTAAAGACACATCCCTGGGAAAAATGTTCGGCTGAATATCCCTCTGTAAAAACCGTTCAGCCAGCATACACCCAAAAAGAAATATCCACCATCGAAAACCGTTCCCGAAGGCGTTTTTCGATGGTGGATATTTCTTTCTTTCCGACAGACACTTTTCGAATAAGGATGTGTCCTAATAATTATCAGTACGTCGGCTCATCATGCTTCGCACTCTTCTTAATCAGCCGGAATATTACGATATACATGACAATGACGAATACGATAAACACGATGGTGGAGGTTTCGGTCTCTAACATGGCGCAGGCGTCATAGAAGCCGTGGAGAAAGACCGCAAACAGGTATCCGATGCGGCGGTAGAGAGCCGAAAGCCCTCTCTTTCCGCGGTTTTCCAGCTGTTTTGCCTGGCCGTAGAAGACGCCCATGACCACGGCGAAGCCCATGTGTCCGGGAATGGACAGGAAGGCCCGCGGGATGGAGACGCCGAGGCCGTAGCTGAATACGTAGGAGATGTTCTCAAAGGCGGCAAAGCCCAGAGATACGAATACGGCGTACACGATGCCGTCAAACCGGAAGTCGAAATTCGGGTCATTCCAGCTGCGGCGGCGTAGAAAGAAGTATTTGGTGCCTTCTTCTGCCACGGCCACCACGAGGAAGGCCAGAACAATCTTGTAGGCGGGGCTGTCCGCGTCGGGAATCCATGCATTCAGCAGCGTGGTCCCGATGGTTTCCAGCAGGATGGAGGCCAGGGCGGCCCAGATACCGCCGACAAACAGCTTTTTCAGCAGATAGCCCGGTTCCTTCTCAATGCTGTCCTGGTTGTAGATGTAGCGCATGAGAATAATGGCGGGAAGAACAGCTGCACCGACATAGACGGCGATATAGGCGGCTAGCGGGGTAAAGGGAAGAAGAAACATGGCATAAAACCTCCCACTAAAAATTTAGAGAACGAATCAGCTTAAGTGTAGGTTCCATTTAAAGAATTGTCAAGTTGTGGCAAAATAGGAGAAGATGTGGTATTATCTCCTATAGTATTACCCGGACTGTGCGCTTGCGCAGATCCGATTATGATACGGAGGTTTACCTGAGATGGAGTATATGCTGTGTTATCCCGGCACGGACAATATGACGAGGGAGAAGAATGATAAGGTTCATAACATTCTCGCCAGGATGTCGGAAAAGTATAAGCTGAAGATTGTGCCGGAGCCCATGAAGAACACGGCCTTCCGCGGAGGAGATTTCTGCCGGAAATTCCGGATTTACAAGAAGCTTCGTGAACGGGAGGGCAATGGGGAGGCCTATCTCGACCGGGAGGAAGAAGAGATGCTTTTGAGCGTCTGCCGGGACGAAGAGGAAAAACAGATCATGAAAAACTGTGTTTACGCATATCAGTACTCATCAGGACTGGTGCTGAAGGCTTTTCGTGAAAAGGACAGAAAGCGCTGACGGAGAGGACAGGTAGTATGAAAAACACGGATAGACAAACGTACAGGACGAAAAAACCAAATCCGTTTCTGCTTTTTCTCAGTGCGATTGTCAGCATGCTGCTGGCGATGATCAAAACACTGATGCTTCTGGGGATCGGTACGGCGGTGGCCGGCGTTATGGCTGCCTACTGGAAGCTGTATCCCATCTATGAAGATTACCGGAAGCAGACAGAGAACATCGTTGCCGAGAGCAATCTCGACACCTTCCGACTGCAGGAAGCCAGCTATATTTATGACACCAACGGCGAGATCATCGCTAAACTGACGGGTGACGAGGATTCCAGTTACCTGCCTTATGAGGAGATCCCGAAGAATGCGGTGAATGCCTTTGTGGCCATCGAAGACCGTACCTTCTGGGAGAACCCCGGAATCGACGTGAGAGGCATTCTCCGCGTCATGGTGGACTATGTCCGCTCGGACGGCGGTGAGATGCACGGCGCCAGTACCATTACCCAGCAGCTGGCGAGAAACCGGTTCCTGACCAGGGAAGTGTCTATGGAGAGAAAACTCAAGGAGATGCTGATTGCCCTGGATCTGACGCAAAAGTACAGCAAAGAGCAGCTGATGGAATTCTATGTGAACGACATCAACTATGCCAATTATTACTACGGACTGGAAGCGGCAGCCAAGGGCTACTTCAACAAGAGTGCAGATCAGCTGACCCTGAGCCAGACCGCCTACCTCTGTGCGATTCCGAACCGGCCCACCTACTACAACCCCTACAATCACCCGGAACGGGCGGTGGAGCGGCGCAACAAGATCCTCTCCGACATGAAGGATATGGGATATATCACCGAGGAGGAGTACACGCAGGCCGTCGCCGAGGAGATGGTGGTGGAGCGGCAGAAGGTGCCGATGCACAACTATGAGACAACCTATGCGATTGACTGTGCCATCCGCTATCTGATGCGCAGAGACGGATTTGAATTCCGCTACGGCTTCCGGAATGAGGATGAATACAAGCAGTATGACCGCCATTACGATGAGGTTTATGAGCAGGAGAGGAATGCCCTCTATACCGGCGGCTACTCCCTGTATACCTCGCTTGACCCGGTCAAGCAGGCGGCGCTGCAGGACGCTGTGGACAGCGGCCTGACCTTCGACACCAAGGTTGCGGACAATGGAATCTACGCGCTGCAGGGCGCCGCGACGGCGCTGGACAATGACACCCACAAGGTGGTGGCCATCGTCGGCGGACGTTCCCAGGAAATCAGCACCTACACGCTGAACCGTGCCTTCCAGAGTTTCCGTCAGCCGGGAAGTTCCATCAAGCCGATTGTAGTGTATACGCCGGCACTGGAAAATGGCTGGAAGAGCAACACGACGGTGACGGATATCGATGTGGATGCGGCCAAGGAACCGGGAGTTTCGGCGAGAAATCTCGGCGGCGGCACCATGCCGCTCCGTTCCGCAGTGGAGCGAAGCCGGAACGGCGTTGCCTGGTCGATTTATGACAACCTTACGCCGCAGCTGGGCCTGGCTTATCTGACCCAGATGCGTTTCGACAATATCGTGCCTCAGGACTATTACCCGGCGACAGCGCTGGGCGGCTTCACCTACGGCGTGACCACCGAGGAGATGGCAGGTGCGTATTCGGCACTGGCCAACAGCGGAACCTACAGAGAGCCGACCTGCATCGTGAAGATGGTCAATAACCAGGGCGTGGATATCTTTGAGGAGTACCCGGCACTGCAGGTATATCAGCAGACCAGCGCCGACATGATGGTGGACATCATGAAGGGCGTTGTCACACGCGGTACGGCCGCCTCCATGGGCTGGAACAACCGCGTGCAGGCGGCGGGTAAGACGGGTACGACAAACGGCAGTAAGGACGGCTGGTTCTGCGGAATCACACCGTATTACACCGTGACGGTCTGGGTCGGATACGACCAGCCGAAACGTCTCTCCAGTCTGTACGGCGGTACCTACCCGGCACAGATCTGGAAGAAGGCGATGCTCTCCCTCACGGAAGATAGGGCAGATGCCCAGTTCCCGGAGGCCGTACAGGACAAGGGATACGGAAACGGAACCTATCTTGCCGGATACAGTGAGGACCGGGAGATTGCCGACAATTATACCGTCCGCGATTTCCGCTCGGACCATGAAGCGGCGGATCACATCATGAAGATCCTGGACGGTTCCATCAACGGCGGCTCCTCGGAGATCACCGGACTTCTGAACAGTATCATCAGCCCGTCGGTCAAGCTGCGCATGGAGGATATCCGGCGCCGCGGCTATCCGGGCAAGGTGAATTACGATTACAATGATGTGCCGCAGATGCCGGCCTTCCCGATGCCGGACGCGCAGCAGCCCATAGTGGAGGCGGCCCCGGCGGCGAACGGAGCGACCGGACCCGGCGCGGAAACCGGACAGAGTTATACCGGACCTGTGGCGGTGGGACCGGCAGCTGTCCCGGTGGAAGAACCGGCGGCCCCGGTGGTGGTGGAAGCACCGCAGTAAGGCCATCGGCTTCCGGCAGAAGGCAAATATTACTGGACAAATCAAGGGTGTTAGTGTAGTATAACCGTAGTTAGACTACACTAACACCCTTGCCTGCATACAGGAGGTACGTCCATGAGTATTGTCATCGTCGGCGGTCATGACCGCATGGTTACCCAGTATAAGAATCTTTGCAAAGAATATCGCTGCAAGGCCAAAGTATTTACACAGATGTCCGCGGACTTCGCAAAACAGATCGGAGAGCCGGATCTGATGGTGCTGTTCACAAACACGGTCTCCCATAAGATGGTGAAGACGGCCATGGAGGAGACCAGGGGCGGCAGGACAGAGATTGTGCGCTGCCATACCAGCAGTCAGGCAGCACTCCGGGGAATTCTGGAAGAGCGTATCTGCGGGTAGCGGAAGGAATCCCTGCGGATTCCTTTGAAGCCGCGGGGAGCCGCGACGGGCTCCCCCGACCATAGGCCGGGGGCAGAAAAGAGGTCTCCTTTACGATCCCGCAGAACTGTGCTATAATAGGTTAGCGTGCCCAAAGCGGGCGCTGCTTATTTGGAGTACCTACAGTATCACGGAGGTGTATTTTGAAGATTCAACAGTCTGCGGAGGATTACCTGGAATCGATTCTGGTGCTTGGCATGAACAGGCCCTATGTCCGGTCCATCGATGTAGCCAACGACCTTGGTTTTTCCAAACCCAGTGTCAGCGTTGCAATGAAAAACCTCCGGGAAAACGGATATATTTCCATGTCCCAGGAGGGACATATTACGCTGCTCGAACCGGGCAGAAAGATCGCTCAGACCATCTATGAGAGACACACGACCCTTTCCGGACTTCTTGAGCTGCTGGGCGTTCCGAAGGAGATCGCAGCCGATGATGCATGTCGTATTGAGCATGTGATCAGCCCTGAAAGTTTTGATGCCATCAAGGCGGCATACGGGAAACTGCAGGATGGAAGCGGCAAAAAGATTGACAAAGAGTAAACATAGCTTTATAATTCAGGCAGTCATAGGCATCATTGATATAGCAGCAGTATTTTTATAAGAGATGATATGTATTAAAGGAGGAGAGGCCAATGGCTGCCAAGAAAACTGAGAACGCTGCAAAGGAAGCAGAGAAGATTGTAAAAGAAGCCGAGAAGCAGGCGGAAGAGGTTAAGGCTGAAGTAAAGAAGGCCGTTAAGAAGACCGTGGCAAGCGCCAAAACAACCGCGAAGAAGGCCACAACCGCCGCAAAGAAGGCTACTGCGGCAGTGAAGTCCGCGGTATATGTGCAGTATGCCGGCCGTGAGGTTGATGTGACTGAGCTGACTTCTGCAGCACAGAAGGATTACATGAAGAAGACCGGAAAGAAAGCTTCCGAGGTCAAGAAGGTTGAGATCTATATTAAGCCGGAAGAGAATGCAGCATATTATGTTGTAAACGGCGAAGGTGCAGATGACTACAAGATCGAGCTTTAATATGAGTTCGCAGCAATGAAAATACCCTTCAGGAATTGTTTTCCTGAAGGGTATTTTATGTTATGATATGGTTGTCCTGATAGAAGGCCAAATAGAGCAGAGGAGGTAGCGTTTATGTATCTGGATGACAGGATTTGGATGGCGTCGGACGGGGATGAAAAACTTTCGATTCTTCCGGAAATGATGAACCGCCACGGGTTAATCGCAGGTGCCACCGGTACGGGAAAAACCATCACACTGAAGGTTATGGCCGAGGCACTGAGTGATGCCGGAGTTCCGGTATTTCTTGCCGACGTGAAGGGAGATCTGGCCGGCATGTGCATGCCCGGAGAAGACAGTGAGGATATGCAGGAGCGTATCCGGAGGTTCGGGCTGGACGAGGCAGGATTCCGCTACCAGTCCTATCCGGTCTGCTACTGGGATCTGGCAGGAGAGTACGGACTTCCGCTGCACACCACGGTCAGCGAGATGGGCCCCCTCCTTCTGGGAAGACTCCTTCGCCTGACGGATCTGCAGTGCGATCTGCTCCAGGTGATGTTTCGGATCGCCGACGAAGAAGGACTTCTGATCCTGGACACAAAGGATCTTCGCGCGATGCTGCAGTATATGGGAGATAACAGCAAGGAGCTCTCCCAGCAGTACGGCAATATGTCAAGACAGAGCATCAATGCGATTCTCCGCGCGGTCATCGCCCTGGAGTCCCAGGGAGGAGACAAGTTCTTCGGAGAGCCCGCCCTGAATATCTTTGACTGGATTAAGACGGATGCGGACGGAAAAGGCACCATCAACATTCTCGACAGCCGTCTCTCCATCAGCAACCCGATGCTCTATTCCACCTTCATGCTCTGGCTGATGTCCGATCTGTTTGAGAAGCTTCCGGAGCGGGGCGACGTAGATAAGCCGGAGATGGTGTTCTTCTTCGATGAGGCACATCTCCTGTTCAGCAATGCATCGGACCTTCTTATGGAGAAGATCGAGCAGCTGGTGAAGCTGATCCGCAGTAAAGGCGTCGGCATCTATTTCATCACCCAGAGCCCCTCGGATATTCCGGATTCTGTACTGGCACAGCTGGGCAACCGCATTCAGCACGCTCTTCGCGCCTATACCCCGGCGGAGCAGAAGAAGATCCGGGCAGCAGCCCAGTCCTTCCGCACCAATCCGGAGTTTGACACCGAGCAGGTTCTCACCGAGCTGGGCATCGGCGAAGCGCTGGTTTCCTTCCTGGATGAGACCGGTACGCCGGGTATCGTCCGCCGCGCAAAGATTCTTCCGCCCCAGAGTAAGATGGGAACCATCTCCGATACGGTGCGCAGGAGCACAATCAACGCCAGCCCCCTGCTGGACTATTACAGTGAGACCGTAGACCGTGATTCCGCTTATGAATTCTTCCAGAGACAGCGGGAGGAGGACGAGCGCCTGAAGGCCGAAGAAGAGGCCAGAATCCAGGAGGAGAAGGAAGCCCGGATCCGCGAACGGGAAGAGGAAAAGGCCGCGAAGGAGAGGGCACGCCAGGAAGAGCGGGAAGCCCGTGAGAAGGCAAGGGAAGAAGAGAAAGCCCGCAAGGCGGAGGAGAAGGAAAAGGCAAAGGTTGCCAACTCTGCCAAAACCGTAGCGAAGTCCGCCGCAGGCACCGTGGGCCGTGAGGTCGGAAAGACCCTGGGCAAGACAGTCGGCGGAACCTTCGGGAAGACCCTGGGAGGCAATGTCGGCGCATCCCTGGCGAGAGGACTTCTGGATACTTTGTTTAAGAGATAAGATATGACACTGCCTGTTGAATTTACAGAGCGCACAAAACGGATGCTGGGAGACGAGTATCCGGCCTTTGCGCGCTGCTTTGAAGAAGAACCGGTCCGGGACAAGGGACTCCGGGTGAACCTCCTGAAGGCTTCCCCGGAGGAGTTCCTGCAGAAGAATTATTTTCCTCTGAAACCGCTTCCCTGGGCGAAAGAAGGCTTCCTCTGTCCGGAGGAGGCCCGCCCGGGAAAGCATCCCTGTCACGAGGCCGGTGTGTACTATCTGCAGGAACCGTCAGCGATGGTACCTGCGGCACTTCTGGGCGCCGAGCCCGGAGAGCGGATCCTGGATCTGTGCGCCGCGCCGGGAGGAAAAACCACCCAGACCGCGTCCGCAATGCAGAACCGGGGACTTCTTGTCAGCAACGAGATTCATCCCGAGAGGGCGAAGATCCTGTCCCAGAACGTGGAGCGGATGGGAATAAGGAATGCGGTTGTCACGAATACAGATGCCCATGCGCTTGCAGACAGGCTCCCGGGGTATTTTGACCGTATTCTGGTGGATGCGCCCTGTTCCGGAGAAGGAATGTTCCGGAAGGAGCCCCTGGCGATTCCGGAATGGAGCATGGAAAATGTAAAGATGTGTGCGGCACGGCAGAAGGAGATTCTGGACTGTGCGGCCGTGATGCTCCGGGAGGGCGGAATTCTCGTTTATTCCACCTGTACCTTTTCTACCGAGGAGGATGAGGGAACCGTCGGGGAATTCCTTCACCGCCATCCGGAGTTTCGGGTGGAGAAGACGCCGGAGATTCCGGGGTTTTCCCACGGAAGACCCGAGTGGGGCAGCGGACGTACCGAGGGACTGGAATATACGGTGCGCATGTGGCCCCATATCGCGGCGGGAGAGGGACATTTTGCAGCAGTCCTCCGGAAGGGCGAAGCAGGTATTCCTCTGACTGCGGGAAGAAGCGGCGCGCGCAGAGGCGGCCGCAGGGAAGCCTTCTGTGACCGGGAACGGTATCCCCTGTGGGAAGCTTTCTGCCGGGAGACCTTCCGGAAACCGGAGGAATGGCTGGTCCCGGAGAGACTGGTTCTCAGAAAGGATACGCTGTGGCTTCTGCCGGAGGAGATGCCGGAACTTTCCGGTGTGAGAATACTCCGGCCGGGACTGATGCTGGGAGAATTCCTGAAAAAGCGGTTTGAACCGTCCCATGCCCTGGCGATGGCCCTTTCCCCTGAAGAGGTTCTGCGGGCAGAAAGCTTTGGCGCAGATGCCCCGGAGACGGCCGCATATCTGGGCGGAGAAACACTCCGGACAGGAACCGCTTCCGGGGAAAAGGGATGGACGCTGATCTGCGTTGACGGATGGTCCCTCGGATGGGCGAAGTGCGCCGGCGGGGCGCTGAAAAATCATTATCCGCGGGGTTTGCGAACCAGGTGTTGACTTGACCGGGAAAAACAGATATTATTCTAAAATACAATATAAACACAACTATGCATAAATGCATAAAGGATGATACGCTTACAGCGTACCTCCCGACCGCGGGGAGCTGCGGGGCGAACAGAAAAGGAGAAAAGACATGGCAAAAGTCGGAATTGTAATGGGCAGTGATTCGGATATGCCGGTTATGGCGCAGGCCGCCGAGATTCTGGATCAGTTTGGAATTTCATATGAGATGAATATTATTTCCGCACACCGTGAGCCGGATACGTTCTTTGCGTATGCAAAGGGCGCGGAGGAGAGAGGCGTGAAGGTTATCATTGCCGGCGCCGGCAAAGCTGCTCACCTTCCGGGCATGTGCGCTGCGCTGTTCCCGATGCCGGTCATCGGTATTCCCATGAAGACATCGGACCTCGGCGGTGTGGATTCCCTCTATTCCATCGTACAGATGCCGTCCGGAATCCCGGTTGCAACCGTGGCCATAGGCGGAGGAAAGAATGCGGGCATACTGGCTGCGAAGATTCTTGCAGTATCGGATGCCGAGCTCCTCGCAAAGCTCAAGGAGTATTCCGAAGAGATGAAGGCCGGTGTGGAGAAGAAGGACAAGAAGCTTCAGAAGGAAGGATATAAGGCATTCTTAAAGTAAGATGCCTGCTATTGTAAATTGCATTTGCAACGGAGGACAGAATGGATTACAAGAAAGCCGGAGTAGATATTGAGGCGGGATACAAGTCCGTCGAACTGATGAAGAAGTTTGTGCAGGCGACCAATCGTCCGGAGGTTCTGGGAGGTATTGGAGGATTTTCCGGTGCATTCAGTGCCAGGGCCTTCAAGGATATGGAGGATCCGGTTCTTCTGTCCGGTACCGACGGCGTAGGAACCAAGCTGAAACTGGCGATGATCATGGACCGCCACGATACCATCGGTATCGACTGCGTTGCCATGTGTGTCAATGATGTGGCATGCGCGGGCGGCGAGCCCCTGTTTTTCCTGGATTACATTGCCTGCGGCAAGAATTATCCGGAAAAGATTGCGGAGATCGTAAAGGGTGTAGCGGAGGGCTGTCTCCAGTCCGAGTCTGCGCTCATCGGCGGCGAGACGGCGGAGATGCCGGGATTCTACCCCGTGGATGAGTACGACCTGGCCGGTTTTTCCGTAGGCGTGGTTGACAGAAAAGACCTGATCACCGGCGAGAAGCTGGCAGCAGGCGACGTGCTGATCGGCATGGCATCATCCGGTGTTCACAGCAACGGCTTTTCTCTGGTGCGGAAGGTTTTTGAGAAGGAGATGACCAAAGAGGGTCTTGCTGCATATTACGATGAGCTGGGCGGAACTCTGGGCGATGTCCTGATTGCGCCGACCCGTATCTATGTAAAGGCCCTGAAGGCCGTAAAGCAGGCAGGCGTTGCCATAAAGGCCTGCAGCCATATCACCGGCGGCGGATTCTATGAGAATGTGCCGCGCATGCTCCGGGAGGGTACCCGTGCGGTGATCCGGAAGGACAGCTATCCGGTGCCGCCGATCTTTGGCCTTATGCAGAAGAAGGGCGAGATCGAGGAGAAGATCATGTACAATACCTTCAATATGGGTATCGGCATGGTGCTTGCGGTGAATCCGGAAGATGCAGAAAAAGCCATGGAGGCGATCAGCACAGCCGGAGATACCCCCTATGTGATTGGTGCCATTGAAGAAGGAGATAAGGGAGTTACCTTATGCTGAGAATTCTTGTGATGGTCTCCGGAGGCGGGACCAACCTCCAGGCGATCATCGACGGCGTTGAGAACGGGAAAATCCGGAATACGGAGATAGCGGGTGTTATCAGCAACAACCCGGGGGCCTATGCCCTGGAGCGGGCAAAGCAGCACGGCATAGAGGCCAGTGTGGTCTCGCCGAAGGACTTTGCGTCAAGAGAAGAGTTCAATGCGGCGCTCCTCGCAGAAGTTCACCGGTATCATCCGGACCTTGTTGTTCTGGCCGGCTTTCTTGTGAAGATTCCGGCACAGATGATTGCCGATTACCGGAACCGGATTATCAATATCCATCCCTCCCTCATCCCATCCTTCTGCGGTGTGGGATTCTACGGACTGAAGGTGCATGAGAAAGCACTGGAGAGAGGGGTTAAGGTCACGGGAGCAACCGTTCACTATGTGGATGAAGGCACGGACACCGGTCCGATTCTTCTGCAGAAGGCGGTGGAGGTTAAGCCGGGAGATACGCCGGAAGTCCTGCAGCGGCGGGTAATGGAGGAGGCAGAGTGGATTCTGCTTCCGCAGGCGATTGACATGATTGCAGACGGGCACGCGTGATGACAGCACAGGAAAAGAAAGAGGTTATCCTATGAGAGTACTGATTGTGGGCGGCGGCGGAAGAGAGCATGCGATTGCCTGGAAGGCGTCGGAAAGTCCCCGTGTGGAGAAGTTATACTGCGCGCCGGGCAATGCCGGCATTGCTGAGGTGGCGGAATGCGTTCCCATCGGAGCAATGGAATTTGAAAAACTGGCGGATTTTGCAGAGGAACAGAAGATTGATCTGACCATCGTGGGGATGGATGACCCGCTGGTGGGCGGTATTGTCGATGTATTTGAGGCCCGGGGACTCCGGGTGTTCGGACCACGGAAGAATGCGGCCATTCTGGAGGGTTCGAAGGCATTTTCCAAGGACCTGATGAAAAAGTACCATATTCCGACAGCGGCCTATGAGACCTTTGAGGACCCGGAAAAGGCGCTGGAGTATCTGGAGACGGCGAAGATGCCCATCGTGCTGAAAGCGTCCGGACTGGCGCTCGGCAAGGGCGTTCTGATCTGCCAGACTCTGGAAGAGGCGAAGGCTGGCGTCCGTGAGATCATGATGGACCGGAAGTTCGGCGATGCGGGAAATCAGATGGTGGTGGAAGAGTTTATGACCGGACGGGAGGTCTCCGTCCTGAGTTTTGTGGACGGCAAAACCATCCGCATCATGAGCTCCGCCCAGGACCACAAGCGGGCAAAGGACGGCGATCAGGGCCTGAACACCGGCGGCATGGGGAATTTCTCCCCCAGCCCCTTCTATACGCCGGAAGTGGACGAGTTCTGCCGGAAGTATATCTATCAGGCCACGGTTGACGCGATGGCTGCGGAGGGCAGACCTTTTACCGGCGTCATCTTCTTCGGCCTGATGCTGACGGAAGACGGACCGAAGGTGCTGGAGTACAACGCCCGCTTCGGTGATCCGGAAGCCCAGGTGGTACTTCCCCGCATGAAGAATGATATCATCGATGTCATGGAAGCATGCATCGACCAGAAACTTGACACAATTGAACTGGAATTTGCCGATGAGGCCTGTGTCTGCGTGATCCTCGCCTCTGACGGATACCCGGTGAAGTACGAGAAGGGCTTTCCGATTACCGGCCTGGAGAAGTTCAGGGGACGCGAGGGATACTATGTATTCCATTCCGGAACAAAGTTTGACAGTGAGGGCAGAGTCGTTACAAACGGCGGACGCGTACTTGGCGTGACTGCCCTGGGGGATACGCTGAAGAGTGCCCGTGCCAATGCGTATGAGGCGACAGAATGGGTTGATTTCGCCAATAAGTACATGCGGCACGATATCGGCAAAGCTATCGACGAAGCATAATGAGACGTGCAGCTGCCGCTATTTCTGCATAATCACGCAGGGCGGCAGTTTGCTGTTCATGGAGTAAGTATTATGTACAATGATCTGCTGACAATAGGCGGCTTTACCATCCACGGCTATGGCCTGATGATCGGAATCGGTATTATCGCCGCCTGGCAGCTGACAGAAAAAAGGGCAGTTGCCCGGGGGCTATCTCCGGACGCTGTATTTACCATCACCATATGGGCGGCCCTGGGCGGCCTCCTGGGTGCGAAGGTGCTGTACCTTATCACCATGGCGGGCGAAATCATGCGCGACCCCGCAATGCTGTTCCGGGAGCTGGCCACCGGGTTCGTCGTCTACGGCGGCATCATCGGCGGGATCTTTTCCGGATGGCTCTGCTGCCGGGTACACGGATTTCCCTTCCTTCAGTATTTTGACCTGGTCATGCCCTCAATTGCCCTTGCGCAGGGGTTCGGAAGAATCGGTTGCCTGCTGGCGGGATGCTGTTACGGCATGCCCTGGGAGGGAGCCTGCGCACTGACCTTTACCCACTCGGATTTTGCGCCGAATGGTGTGAAGCTTTTTCCGACCCAGCCGGTGTACAGCCTGCTTGACTTTCTGCACTGCGGCATTCTCTGCGCCCTGTCGGATAAGATGAAGGTGCCGGGCCGCACCGCGGCACTTTACCTGATTCTGTATTCGGCCGGCCGGTTCGTCATGGAGTTTTTCCGGGGCGACGAGATCCGCGGCAGCGTGGGCGCACTGTCCACCTCCCAGTTTATCGCGCTGTTTATATTTCTCGCGGGAATTCTTCTGTTCGTATATGCACCGCGTGCGGGCAAAGCCCGGACTCCTGAAGAAGGATAAGACAGCGGCGTATATCGTATCGATTGAAACATAATACAGCTATCTGACTGAGAAAACATAATATTTGACCTGCCTACATCAGCCGAACGGAACCAGAAAAATGAATACCAGATTGGAGTGAATTATGTCAGGACCCGACAGAAGAACGACGGAGCTTTACGTTCAGACGCTGGGCGGATTCCATGTATTCATGGACGGTGAGGAGCTGGATTTTGGGAATAATCCCACCGCCAACGCCGTGAAGCTCATTGCAATTATCTTTCTGAATGCAGAAACGGGCATCTCAAGAAAACAGCTGGTCGAGGAAGTATTCGGCACGAAACTTCTTTCTGACCGGAACAACAGTTTCAATAATCTTCTGTACCAGGCCAGACATCTGATGCAGCATGCCGGAATCCGGGGAAACCGCCTGATTGAGAACCACAGGGGACAGGTAAACCTGGAGCAGGGCATTCATGTATCTCTGGACAGGGACAGGTTTGCAGCCTGCACAGAAGCGGGCTTAGCCTGCAGTGATGAGGAGGAAAAGTACCGGCTCATGCGGGAGGCTTTTGCTCTGTGCAAAGGGGAGTTTCTTCCCGAATTTATGACGGAGGACTGGGTGCTTCGGGAAAATGCCAGCCTGAGGCGGCGGTTCGATGCCTGCGTCCGTTTCCTGGGAAATTATGAGAAGACCCACGGGAACTATGATGTAATGTACGAGATTTACAAGACCTGTGTAGACCTTTATCAGGACAGCAGCTGGCGCAGCAGCATGATAGAGGCGCTGGCCCTCAGGGGGGACTGTGAGGAGGCCTACCGGGAGTATTACGACGCCGTACGGTATTATGCAGATATACTGGAGATTCCCGTGCCGGAGAATCTCATTGATATCTACGATGGAATAGCGGCGGTATGTCAGTGGGAATCGGAAGAGGAGAGAAGAAGACAGAACAGCCTGCTCAGGCAGGACAGGGAGCGGAGACAGCTCCTGTCCGAAGGGAAGGCCGGCGCCTGCTTCTGTCCGTTTTCCAGTTTCGGCGATGTTTACGAAGCGCTGCGCAGAAACATGGAGACCCGGAACAATCAGGTGCATATTATGCTGTGCCGTGTCACCGGGGAGGAATGCGATGAAAACACGGTTATCCGGACGAAGCATTCCGAGCTCTTAAAACAGGCGCTCCGTGAGACGCTTCCGAGGGAATTCGTCTGCACCCGGTACAGTACAAAAGACTTTCTGGTGATTCTGACGGGAACAGACAGAGCCGGATGCATGAAGTATTTCCGCCGGATACTCCAGCGGTTTGTCGAACTGGCAGGACCGGAATGTGAACTGATCTGCCGGCTCATGGACAGAACGGAATTCGCCGGGATCCAGGGACAGAACAACACTAACAGGGGGACTGATTTATGACAGAAGTATTTGCTGACGCACTTATGGATGCTGCAGTAGATACCGTGAAACTGATACCGTTTCTTTTCATCACTTATCTGGTGATGGAGTATCTCGAAGACAAGACAAGTGATAAAACGACAGAAATGCTGGCAAGGGTCGGAAGATTCGGGCCCATCTTCGGGGGTGCTGCGGGCGTTCTCCCGCAGTGCGGATTTTCGGCTGCTGCGGCGAGTCTGTATTCGGGCGGTGTGATTACGGCGGGGACGCTCCTCGCCGTATTTCTCTCCACTTCGGATGAGATGCTGCCGATCTTTATTTCCAAGGCGGTAAGCCCCGATACCATATTCCGGGTGCTGGCCTGCAAGATGATGATTGGTGCCGTGACGGGCCTCTTTTTGGACTTTGTGCTCCTCCATCTTCTGCGGGGCAGAGGATTCGGCCTGAGAATCCATGAGCTGTGCGAACAGGAACACTGCGGCTGCGAGGAGGAGGAAGACGGGATTCTGAAGCCGGCGCTGACCCATACGGCACATATCACTCTTTTTATTTTTCTCATCACCTTTGTCATCAGCTTTGCCGTGGAGCTGGCAGGGGAAGAGGCCATGGGCACATTGCTTACCGGAAAACCCGTTCTGGGCGTGTTTCTGGCCGGCATCATCGGGCTCATTCCCAACTGTGCGGCCTCTGTGATGATCACGGAGCTCTATCTCAGGGGACTTCTGGGCGCAGGGCAGATGATGGCAGGACTTCTGGTCGGTGCAGGCGTAGGCCTGCTGGTGCTGTTCCGGACGAACCGGCATATGCGGGACAATCTGAGCCTTATGGGGATTCTTTATCTTTCCGGCGTCTTCTGGGGGCTTGTGATCGAACTGACCGGGATTACGTTCTGATACGGGGGAGAAGGATATGTATCTGAGTACACTGTGTTATATTGAACAGAACGGCTGCTACCTGATGCTGCACAGGGTAAAGAAGGAACACGATATCAATGCGGGCAAATGGATCGGCGTCGGAGGAAAATTCGAGGCGGATGAGAGTCCGGAGGAATGTGTGCTGCGGGAGGTTAAGGAGGAAACGGGGCTGGTGCTCACGTCCTGGCGCTTCCGCGGACTGGTGACATTCATTTCCGCCCGCGGGGAAAGCGAATATATGTCGCTGTTTACCGCAGACGGTTTTACCGGAGAACTGACGGAGTGCAGCGAAGGAGTTCTCCGCTGGGTGGACAAAAGAGAAGTGAAAAATCTCCGGCTCTGGGAGGGGGACAGGATATTTCTTGCGCTCCTCGAGGAAGAGAGACCCTTTTTCTCTCTGAAGCTGGTGTATGATGAAAATGACAGTCTGGTCCGCGCCCTGCTGGACGGCAGGGAACTGCCCCTTCCGTACGGAGAGACAGGAACAGACATACAGGGAGGAAGAGTATGAAAAAAGCTGTAAGAGTTGTGATGGCAGCGGCAGGTCTGGGGATTCTGCTCGCCGGATGTGCAAAGAAAGAACCGGCTCCGGAGACCACCGGAACCACTGCGGAGACGGCGGAAGAAACCACCGCGGAGGAGACGGAAGAGGTCAGCAGGGATATTTTTGCCAGACTATCCGAGGCACCGGAGGATGCGGAGGCGCAGATTGCAGTGCTCGCCCGGGAAGTAAGCACATGGGCACCGGATACGGAGGAATATGCCGGCTTCTGGACCGGCTGCGCGGCGGCCGACCTGGACCATAACGGAAGGCTGGAAATTATCGTATCTGCTGCGGGCGGTACGGGCATGTTCACGACCACGCGGATATGGGAAGTGAACGAGCAGAAAGACGGCATTTCCGAGGTGAAATGGGAAAAAGAAGAAGGAGATTCGGAACCGGATGCCCTCGGATCTATCCGGCAGACGGCCTATATTGACGAGGACAGCGAGCTCATATACTATATCGCTCCGGATTATACCAGGAACGGCGCAGCAGAGAACTATGAGACACTCTATGCACTGTCCTTGAACGATGGAGAAATCATGGTGCAGGACCTTGCAGGACGCCATGAGACGGCGGATGCATCCGGCAATGTCACCGCAGAATTCTGGGATTCGGAAGGAAGCAGCATCAGCGAGGAAGAGTATGAGGCTGCGGCGGATGCGGTGTTCGGAAATCTGGAGAAGGCAGAGTTTTCACTGATCTGGCTGGATTCCGAGAATCTCGGCACCGAAGACGGAATCGCTTCCCTTCCGGAAGAGAAGCTGGTCAGCAAGCTGCAGGCTTCCTTCGACGGGTTCGGATTCGAAAAGGCACAGTAACAGGGTACAGAAAAAGTCCCGCACATTCTCTGCATGCAGCGGAAAATGTGCGGGACTTCATGATCAGAATTACAGGAAAAACCGGTATCCGGCCGGCATTTACGCTCAGCGGCCGGAGGCCTGCAGGCTGTTGACAAAGTCGATAAAGCGCTGCATGGTGCGGGTTTCACCGGCAGGATTATAGGCAAATCCAACCACGCGGGAGGGAATCGGTGTTTTCATGGGAATCTCCACGAGAGTGCCGTTGTCCAGGTCCTCCTGAACGAATTCCCGGATGACGCAGCCGATGCCGAGACCGGTGCGGGCGAAGGAGATCAGAAGGTCCATGGTGTTGGTCTCCATGATCTGCTTCGGCTCAATGCCCTGTTCGCTGAGATAGCCGTCGATGTATATGCGGGACATATTCTTGCGGTCCAGCATGAGAATCATGCCGCTGTCAAAGATGTTGACATCCTGGCCCTCGCGGATGCGGAGATTCTCCAGATAGCCCGGCGTGCACACAAAGGTGTCATGGATATCCATCAGAGGACGGAATACCAGGCCTTTGCGGGTTTTCGGCTCGGCTACCAGGCCGATGTCGATCTGCTGCTGTTCCAGCATGGTGATGCTGTGTGCCGTATCCTGGCTGGAGATGAGAATGCGGATATGGGGGCATTCCCGGACGAAATCCTTCAGATAGGGGAGAAGGATGTTCTTGCAGAGAATATTGCTGGCGCCGAACCGGATCTGTCCGATATTGAAGTTCTTGATTCTGCGCAGTTCATTCTCGCCGCGGTCCAGAGTATTGAACGCCAGGCTGACATGATTGAACAGAACCTGACCTTCGATGGTGAGTGTGACGCCGCGGGAGCTGCGTTTAAACAGAGTAACGCCGAGGTTTTCTTCCAGCTTGCTGATAGACTTGCTTATGGCGGGCTGGCTGATAAACAGTTCTTTTGCGGCGTGGGAGATATTACCGGTTTTGGCAACGGCGTAAAAAACACGATACTGAGACAGATGCTGTTCCATTCACTACTCCTTCAGGTTATCGCAGGTATAACCGGAAAACCCCAGGGTGGTTATACTTCGCGACACAGGTATACATTTGCATTATAGTTATGATAATGGTATAATTCAAAGAAGTCAATAATAAATTCCGAAGAGAAAGGATACGTCGCAGGATGACAAAGACGAACGTAATGAGACTGCTGGAAGCGGCGGGCATTGAATTTGATACGGCAGAGTATGAGTGGTCGGAGGATGACCTTTCGGGAACCCACGCAGCGGATGTGATGGGGATGGACCATGACAGTATGTTCAAGACACTGGTGCTGTCGGGGGACAAGACCGGACACATCGTATGCTGTATTCCCGTAGATGAGGAGCTGGACCTGAAAAAGGTGGCGAAGGCCTCCGGCAATAAAAAGGTTGAGATGATTCATGTGAAGGAACTGCTGCCGCTGACGGGATACATGCGCGGAGGCTGCTCCCCGGTGGGAATGAAGAAAAAGTTTCCCACCTATATCGATGAGACGGCGATTCTGTTCGACCGGATCGCGGTGAGTGCCGGGATGCGCGGCGAACAGGTAATTCTGAACCCGGAGGCGCTGGCTGAGTACCTGGAGGCAGAACTGGTGGGCCTCACGAGAGAGGAAGGATAAGGCGGTGAGAGGATGGACCTGAAAAAGATTCTTGCAGCCTGTGACCACACCCTGCTCCGGCAGGATGCGGTCTGGGAGGAAGTGAAGGAGATTATCGATGATGCCGTTCGTTTCGGCACGGCGTCCGTGTGTATTCCGCCTTCCTTCGTAAAAGAGGCAGCGGACTACGCGAAGGGAAGAATGCCGATATGCACGGTGATTGGATTTCCCAACGGATACCAGAAGACGGAAGTCAAGGTGTTTGAGACAGAGCAGGCGATAGCCGACGGTGCAGATGAGATCGACATGGTGATCAACATCGGATGGCTGAAAGCCGAAAGAACGAAGGAGCTTTCCGAAGAAATCGCAAAAGTGCGCAGTGCCTGTGCCGGGAAGATCCTGAAAGTGATCGTGGAAACCTGTCTTCTTTCGAGAGAAGAAAAGATTGCGATGTGCCGCATTGTCACTGACTGCGGAGCGGATTTTATCAAGACTTCCACCGGCTTTGCCGGAGGCGGCGCAACCTTTGAGGATGTGGAGCTGTTTAGGGAATATGTCGGGCCTGAGGTAAGAATCAAGGCGGCGGGAGGCATCAGTACGCTGGAGGATGCGGAGAAATTCCTTGCATGCGGGGCATCCAGGCTGGGAACAAGCCGGGTGGTAAAGCTTGTGAAGGAAAAAGAAGCGCAGAAAGTCCGATAAGGAGGAAGACATGGAACGGAACCGGGATATGGTAAAGGAGCTGGCAGAACGGGCGCTGGAGAATCTTGACAGAGCTTACGTGCCCTATTCGCATTTTCATGTGTCTGCGGCGCTGCTTGCGGAAGACGGAAGGGTCTTCACGGGGGTAAATGTGGAAAATGCTTCTTACCCGGCCGGAATCTGTGCAGAGCGGACTGCTTTTGTGAAGGCCGTAAGCGAGGGAGCAAAAGAATTCTCGGCCATCGCCATCTGCGGCGGAGAAGACGGACATGTGACAGACTACTGTCCGCCCTGCGGTATCTGCCGCCAGGTGATGCGGGAATTTTGCGATCCGGAGGATTTCCGGATTTTCCTGGTGAAGACCCCGGAGGATTACCGGGAATACCGGCTTTCGGAGCTTCTTCCGGAGAGCTTCGGACCGGAGCATCTGAAGGTCTGATGTGAAATAGCCTGAGAACAGGTTTGGAACAGGGGGATGAGCATCATGCGGATGTATGATCTGATTGAAAAGAAAAAGCACGGAGAAAGCCTCAGCGCAGAGGAAATCCACTGGATGGTCAGCGGGTATGTGGAAGGCAGCATCCCGGATTACCAGATGTCAGCCATGCTGATGGCCATCTGGTTTCAGGGAATGAATGATCAGGAGATCACAGAACTCACGCTGGAGATGGCCCATTCCGGCGATACGGCGGATCTTTCCCCGATTGCCGGGATCAAGGTTGACAAGCACAGTACCGGAGGGGTCGGCGACAAGACAACCCTGATTGTGGGACCGGTGGTTGCCTCTTTGGGGGTCAGGGTGGCCAAGATGTCCGGGCGCGGACTGGGATTTACCGGCGGCACCATCGACAAGCTGGAATCCATTCCCGGATTTCAGACGGCGATCCCCCATGACCGGTTTTTTGAACTGGTGAACCGGGTGGGCATCGCAGTCATCGGCCAGAGCGGCAATATGGTGCCGGCGGATAAGAAGATGTACGCCCTCCGGGATGTGACGGCGACCGTCGACAGCATTCCCCTGATTGCGGCATCGATCATGAGCAAGAAGCTGGCGGGCGGATCTGACGGCATCGTTCTGGATGTCAAGACCGGCAGCGGTGCGTTCATGAAAACCATGGAAGGGTCGGTGGCGCTGGCGGAGAAGATGGTCGCGATCGGAACCAGGGCGGGACGTACCTGCACCGCACTGATCACGGATATGGATGTGCCGCTGGGCTGCGCCATCGGCAACGCTCTGGAGGTACAGGAGGCCCTGGAGGTTCTTCACGGCGGCGGTCCGGAGGATCTGCGGGAGGTTTCCCTGCGTCTGGCTGCGGAGATGCTTCACACGGCGCACAAAGGGTCATCCGATGCCTGCTACAGCATGGCACAGAAGACGCTGGAGGACGGCTCCGCGTACCGGGTCTTTGAGAATATGGTTGCAGCCCAGGGCGGAGATATATCCTTCCTGAGTCGCCTCGCTGCCGGCGATGTGCAGGAGAAAACCGCATCCTGTGAGGTTAAGGCAGAAAAGGACGGCTACATCACCGAGATGGATACCGACGGCATCGGAATGTGTTCCGTGATGCTGCGGGCCGGACGGGCCGCGAAAGAAGATGCCATCGATTACAGTGCGGGGATTCTGCTGCGCCGAAAGTACGGAGACTTTGTCCGTGCGGGTGAGACCATCGCCACACTGAAGGCGGAGGACGCTGAACTCTTTGCAGCGGCAGAAGAACGGTTCCTGCATGCCTGCCACATCGGCCCGGAAAGACCTGAAAAACGGCGTCTGATCTATGGGCGCGTCAGCGCAGATGGTGTTGAAATGCTGTGATTCTTGTAGTATAATATAGAAAAATAGTGATATAACCTGGGATGTGCGATAACTCTTACCGGTTTTGATCCTACATATGACAATAGGGATTCCGATATCTTCTGGCGTATGTCATGCCTCCACCGCGTGGAAGACAGAAAGCAGAGTGTGGTTGCCCACCTGGCGAAATGCTGGGAGTCAATATGGTAAGAGCCGGCATCTTGGGCTATCAGAAGATGTATGGCAGCGAGATATCGCTGCTATCTTTGTATGTCATATTATCAGGCAGGTTTAGAGGAATGAGTGAGAGAAGCAGAAACTATATCCGGGCAGGGCTGGCTGCCTTCGGTGTAATCGCCGCAGGCATTCTTCTCTGGACCATCATCCAGAACTGGGAACAGTTTGTCGGTATGGTCGCACAGCTGGTCCGGATCCTTTCCCCCTTTATATACGGTATGGTATTTGCCTATCTGGCCGCACCGATCTACAACATGGTGCGGGATGGTGTGAAGCTGCAGCTGGGAAGACTGTTCCGGAATCATAACTCCCGGCTGGCCGAAAGCATCGCGAAGATCACGGCGACCGTGAGCGCCGTCCTTCTGATTGTCTTTGTGGTCAGCGGCGTGGTGATGCTGATTCTCCCGCAGTTGATTGACAGTATCGTGGGAATCTGGAATTCCCTGCCGACCTACTGGACGAATATCAATGAGTTTGTCCAAAATCTGCTGAAGGACAATCCGGAGGCAGAGCAGGTCGTGATGGATGTGCTGAACCGGATTTACATGGAGATTCAGCGGTGGGGCGAGGATTATATGCGCCGGATGGACATGAACCGGCTGACGGATATCATCATCCAGGTTTCCAGCGGGGTCATGGGCATTGTGAACCTGTTCAAGAACTGGCTCATCGGACTTATCGCCATGGTGTATCTGCTGAACATCAAGGAAAAACTGCTTGCGCAGTTCCGCAAAGCCGTATATGCGCTGTTCCGGACAGAAACCGCCAATGCGATTCTGGACGAGCTGCGGTTTGTCGACCAGGTTTTCGGAGGATTTATCGTCGGCAAGATTGTGGATTCCATCATTATCGGTTTCATCTGCTTCGTCTGCCTGCAGCTGATGCGGATGCCGTATCCCATGCTGCTGAGCGCGATCATCGGCGTGACGAACGTGATTCCCTTCTTCGGGCCCTTTATCGGAGCGATACCCTCGGCGATCCTGGTACTCCTGGTCAGTCCGGTGAAGTGCCTGTACTTCCTGCTGTTTGTCCTGGTACTGCAGCAGTTTGACGGCAATATCCTGGGACCGAGAATCCTGGGCAATTCCACCGGCGTTTCCAGCTTCTGGGTTATGTTTTCCATTATTTTCTTCGGCGGCCTGTTCGGCTTTGCCGGAATGCTTCTCGGCGTTCCCGTCTTCGCCGTGCTTTCGGACCTTCTGCTGCGCTTTATCAACCGCAGACTCCGGAAGAAAAAGCTCCCGCTGGAGGAGGAGAGCTATGTGGACGTTGCAAAAATCGATCCCCATACGGGACAGGTACACAGTATAAAAGAACAGAAATAACCGGAACCGGCACAGAAAGCAGAGCTGAGGAATACTGCTTTTTGTGCCGGTTTTCTGCGCGATACGGCCGGAATACGGCAGCCGTATCCGCAGGGACGGACAGTTTCCGGCAAAGGGCATCCTGCAGGGATAAACAGAAAATCTATGCGTATTGGAAATGATTGATGCCATACGATTTTTCAATCGAACATACTGTTTTTTCTCACAAACCTCAGTTTACAAAAGCGGCGTGTTATGTTTTAATTATGAAAAGAATAGGTGTAATAACAGTAAGTTATAACTAACCTACGGTAACCTGACGGCTCCGTCAGAATATAAGGAGGAGACACCATGAGCAGATTGAGCATTGTAACGCAAAACAATGCGCAGAAGACGGTGGAGGATCTCTATAAGGATCTGGAACGCAGAATCACGGCCAGCCAGCCGGGACTGTGTCCGGTAGATCTTGCAGCGTCATTTTTACATCTTTGTCACGCACAGTCCTGCGGGAAATGTGTTCCCTGCCGTATCGGTCTCGGACAGCTGGAAAGCCTGATTGAATCAGTACTGGATGGCAAAGCTACGATGGAGACACTGAAAGTCATCGAGCAGACTGCGGAGAGCATTTATTATTCCGCTGACTGCGCCATCGGTTCCGAAGCGGCACGCATGGTGCTGAAGGGAATCCGCGGATTCCGTGATGACTATGAGGAGCATGTACTGCACGGCCGCTGTTCCGGTCATCAGGATCAGCCCGTACCCTGTGTTGCCCAGTGTCCCGCCCACGTGGATATTCCGGGATATATCGCCCTTGTTCACGATGGACGTTATGATGATGCCGTTGCGCTCATCCGGAAGGATAATCCCTTCCCGGCTGTATGCGGCATGATCTGCGAGCACCCCTGTGAGGTCAGATGCCGCAGAACGATGGTGGATGATCCCATCAATATCCGCGGTCTGAAGAAGTATGCTGTAGAGCATGAGACCGAGTTCCGCATCGGCGAGAAGCAGCCGGCAACCGGCAAGAAGGTGGCGGTCATCGGCGGTGGTCCTTCCGGACTCAGTGCAGCCTATTATCTGTCCCTGATGGGTCATGAAGTTGTAGTTTATGAGCAGAGAAAGAAAGCCGGCGGTATGCTCCGCTATGGTATTCCGGCCTATCGTCTGCCGAGAGAAGAGCTGGACAAGGAGATCGAATGTCTCATGAAGAGCGGCTTCTCCATCCGGACAGATGTGAGCATCGGAAAGGATATTTCCATCGCAGAGCTGAGAGAGCAGTATGATGCCATGTATGTTGCCATCGGCGCACACACCGACAAGAAGATCGGCATCGACGGAGAAGATGCAGAGGGCGTTATCTCCGCAGTAGAGATGCTCCGTGCCATCGGTGATGACAACTATCCGGACTTCACCGGAATGGATATTGCGGTTGTCGGCGGCGGCAATGTGGCCATGGATGTGGCCCGCTCCGCTATCCGCTGCAATGCCAAGTCCGTCAAGATCCTTTATCGCAGAAGAATCGCTGATATGACGGCACTTCCCGAAGAGGTTGAGGGCGCAATCGCCGACGGATGCGAGGTTGTGGAGCTTCACGCTCCTGTCCGTGTGGAGAAGAAAGAGGACGGCAGCGTGGCAGCCATCTGGGTACAGCCCCAGATCGTGGGACCCATCCGCGACGGCAGACCGAAGCCCGTGCCGGCAGATAAGCCGGAGGTTCGGATCGCATGCGACAGACTTCTGGTTGCCATCGGCCAGGGCATCGATTCCCGGAAGTTCGGCGAATACGGTATTCCGGTCGAGAGAGGCCATATCGACGCCTTTGATACCAGCGGTATCCGTGATGCGGAGGGCATCTTCGCCGGCGGCGACTGTGTGACCGGCCCGGCAACCGTTATCCGTGCCATCGCGGCAGGAAAGGTTGCAGCTGCAAACATCGATGAGTATCTCGGGTTCTTCCATGAGATCAAGATGGATATTGACCTTCCGCCGATCCGGTTTGACGATCACAAGCCCTGCGGCAGAGTCAATATGACGGAACGTTCACCGGAAGAGAGACGGCATGACTTTAAGCTGATGGAATGCAGCATGTCCGATCAGGAAGCCTGCCAGGAATCCGGCAGATGCCTGCATTGTGATCACTTCGGATACGGAATCTTCAAAGGAGGCAGAGAAGCGAAATGGTAAAAGTTACGATTGACGGAAGAACCATTGAGGTTCCCGAGAAAACGACAATACTGGACGCTGCCTCACAGGCAGGAGTCCATATTCCGACGCTCTGTTATATGAAAGAACTCAACGAGATCGGCGCATGCCGCGTCTGCGTTGTGGAAGTTGAGGGGTATGAGAGACTGTTCACCGCCTGCAATAATACGGTGGCGGACGGCATGGTTATTCATACCAATTCCAAGAAGGCAAGGGATGCGAGAAAGACCAATGTCAAGCTCATCCTTTCCCAGCACAATACCAACTGCGCTGTCTGTGTCCGCAGCGGCAACTGCACACTGCAGAAGGTGGCCAATGACCTGAATATCCACAGCCTTCCCTACGAGAAGAAGCTGGAGGAGAAGAAGGGAAGCGTGGAATTCCCGCTGATCCGTGATTATGACAAGTGCATCAAGTGCATGCGCTGTATCCAGGTCTGCGACAAGATCCAGACCACAAACGTGTGGGATGTGGTCAATACCGGCTCCCGCGTCACTGTCGATGTCACCGGCGTGTACCGTCTGGAGGATTCCCAGTGCGCACTCTGCGGCCAGTGTATTACCCACTGTCCGGTCGGCGCCCTTCGTGAGCGCGATGATGTGGATCGGGTGATCGAGGCCATCGAGGATCCGGAGAAGATCACGGTTGTACAGATTGCACCGTCCATCCGTACCGCATGGGGAGAGCCCTTCGGCCTGGACCCGGAATTCGCATCCATGAAGAGACTGGCTGCCGCGCTGCGCAGAGCAGGAGTGGATTACGTATTTGATACCAACTTCAGCGCGGACCTGACCATTATGGAAGAGGGCTCCGAGTTTATCGAGAAGATTTCCCATCCGGAAAAGAACAAGTTCCCGATGTTTACTTCCTGCTGCCCGGGCTGGGTGCGTTTTGTGAAGGCACATTTCCCGGAATTTGTGGATAACCTTTCCAGCGCGAAGTCTCCGCAGCAGATGTTCGGTGCCATCACCAAGAGCTACTATGCAGAGCTTCTGAAGGTGGATCCGTCGAAGATCTTCTGTGTATCCATCATGCCGTGCCTGGCCAAGAAGGCAGAGTGCGCATACCCGTCCATGGTGGACGATCAGGGCAATCCGGAAGTGGACTGCTCCCTGACCACCCGTGAAATCAGCAGACTCATCCGTGCGGAGCAGATCAGCGTGACAGAGCTTCCGGAAGAAGAGCTGGATATGCCCTTCGGCATCGGTTCCGGTGCAGGCAATATCTTCGGCGCCACCGGCGGCGTTATGGAAGCAGCGCTCAGAAGCGCATATTTCCTTGTTACCGGCAAGAACCCGGATGCAGATGCCTTCAAGGCAGTCCGCGGTATGGACGGCTGGAAGGAAGCAGAGTTTGACCTGGCAGGAAAGACCCTCCGTGTGGCTGTCACCAACGGCCTCGGCAACGCCAACAAGCTCCTGACCTATCTGAAGCAGGGCCGCGTGCACTATGACTTCGTGGAAGTCATGGCATGTCCGGGTGGCTGCGTCGGCGGCGGCGGTCAGCCGATCCACGACGGAATCGAGATGGCAGGAGAGAGAGCTCCGGTTCTGTATTCCCAGGATGCGAACATGACCCTTCGGTTCTCCCACGAGAATCCGTCCATCACACAGGTTTACCAGGACTACCTGGGCAAGCCGCTGTCGGAGAAGTCGGAGCACCTGCTTCATACCGATCATCACGCATGGCTGATGCCCGGCGAGAAGTAAGTTCCGGTAAGGACGGCAAAGAAAGCTTTACAATTTACCGACAATTGGTATATACTGTAGCAGACAGTCTTGTCTGCCCGGACAGAGCTGTGCTTGCACAGCTCTGTCTGCGCATTTTACTACAGAGAAGAAAATACCATGTAAGGGAAGGAAGATACTATGGCACTGCTTGAAAACTGGAGAAATATGGCATACGGAGACGGCCTGGACAAGAAGATGCAGGACGCACTCTGGAACAGCTACTTTGAAGTAGAGAAGGGAATCTATAAGCAGATTCTTGCAGAACCGACAAAGGAGATTGCCGGTACCGTAAAGGAGCTGGCAGAGAAGTTTGATACGGACATCATGACCATGACCGGATTCCTGGACGGCATCAGCGAGAGCCTTCTGGATTACAAGAATCCGACCGAGACTATGGAAGAGGATACCCCGGTCCGCATTCTTATCGACCCGGAGAAGCTCTACTACAACATGGTGGAAGCCAAGGCAAAGTGGCTCTATGAACTGCCGGAGTGGGACAGCATTCTGACACCGGAGAAGAGAAATGAACTGTACCGGGCCCAGAAAGCTTCCGGAACCGTCCGCAACGAGAAGAAGATCTATCCGAACGATCCCTGCCCCTGCGGAAGCGGCAAGAAGTACAAGAAGTGCTGCGGAAAGAACGCATAAACGGCCGAAGGCTGCTGCACCGGGGTCTCCCGGTGCGCGGCCTTTTTTTACGCGATATGAGGTGAATATGACGATGAATATGCCCGGGGAGAATGCCTATACCGGTTTTGCGGAGGTTTACGACCGGTTTATGGACAATGTGCCTTACGATACCTGGTGTGCCTATCTGGTGTCCCTGCTCCGGGAGGAGGGGATAGAGGACGGCCTTCTTCTCGACCTGGGATGCGGAACGGGAAGTCTGACGGAACGCCTGGCTGCCGAAGGCTATGACATGATTGGCGTGGACAATTCCGAAGAGATGCTGGCACAGGCCATGGATAAACGGGTCGAGTCCGGCAGGGATATTCTGTATCTGCTGCAGGATATGCGGTCCTTTGAGCTGTACGGAACCGTGCGGGCGATCGTAAGCCTCTGCGACTGTGTGAACTACATTCTGACGGAGGAAGACCTGGCGCAGGTATTCCGCCTCGCCAACAATTACCTGGATCCGGGCGGCGTATTCATCTTTGACCTGAATACCGAGTACAAATACGCTTCCATGGGGAGCCGCACCATCGCGGAGGACCGGGAGGACTGCAGCTTTATCTGGGAGAATGAATACCGCCCGGAGGAGCATCTGAATGAGTATGACCTTGCCGTATTTGTCAGGGAAGAGGAGGACCTGTTCCGCAAATATACCGAGACCCATCTGCAGCGGGCCTGGAGCGTGGAGGAGATCCGCTCTGCCGCAGAACAGGCGGGAATGGAGTTTGTGACAGTTTACGGCGCCTGCACCAGAGAGGCGCCGCAGCCGGACTGTGAGCGCATCTACGTGATTCTCAGGGAACAGGGCAAGATAAGGGACAACGGAGGAAGATAAGCAATGGGAGAGAACAGAGATTATATGGTCAGAGCGACCGCCGAAAACGGAACCATCCGTGCCTTTGCGGCTGCCACCAGAGATCTTGTGGAATATTCGAGGCAGGTACACGGCACCACGCCGGTGGTGACGGCGGCACTGGGACGGCTGCTCACGGCCGGCGCCATGATGGGAACCATGATGAAGGGGGAGAAGGACCTGATTACCCTGCGCATCCAGGGAGACGGTCCGGTGAAAAGCCTTCTTGTGACGGCGGAAAGCGACGGATTCGTCCGCGGATACGCCGGAAATCCGGCGGTGGATATTCCCTGTAAATGGAAGGGAAAGCTGGATGTGGGCGGCGCTGTCGGTAAGGGAACGCTGAGCGTCATCCGGGACGTGGGCTTAAAAGATCCTTATGTGGGCCAGGTAGACCTGGTTTCCGGGGAGATTGCCGAGGACCTCACCTATTACTTTGCGGTTTCCGAGCAGGTTCCCTCCTCCGTAGCCCTGGGAGTCCTGGTGGATACGGACTGCACCGTCCGTCAGGCAGGCGGTTTTATCCTGCAGCTGATGCCGGATGCGTCGGAGGAAACCATAAGCCGTCTGGAGCAAAAGCTGGCCGGTATCCCGTCGATCACCGAGATGATGGAGAGGGGAATGAAACCGGAAGACATCATAATGGATGTGCTGGATGGCTTTTCGCCGGAGATTCTGGAGCGTGTTCCGGTGGGCTATCGCTGCAACTGCACCAGAGACCGGGTGGAACGGGCGCTGATCAGTATTGCGGCGAAGGACCTGAACGAGATGATGAAGGAAGGAAAGGACATCGAGGTGGGATGTCAGTTCTGTGACCGGAAGTATACATTCACACCGGAAGATCTTCGCCGGATGTATGTGGAGAAGAGTGTCTCCAGGCTGAAGGAGATAGGAATAGAGTAAAAGCAGAAACGCCATCCCGATATGGGATGGCGTTTCTGTAACCAATCTAAATAAAGTACTGTGTGTTCAGAACGTATATGAAAAACATATAGCTTCAAAACGGGTACAGTTGATATAGTTGATTATTCGTTGACTACGGTTACGTTGGTAGCCTGCGGACCCTTGGCACCGTTCACCACTTCGTACTCAACCTTGGCGCCCTCGTCGAGAGACTTGAAGCCTTCCATGTTAAGTCCGGTGTAGTGTACGAATACGTCATTGCCCTCTTCATCAGAGATGAAGCCGTAACCCTTCTGGTTGTTGAACCACTTAACAGTACCCTTGTGCATTGTGATACCTCCAAAAATAAATAAAAAGAATTTCACTGCGCTTTCGCAGTATGTTGCAAGAATATCACATAACAATTGTACTGTCAACAAGTCCAAATGCATAAAAATGTAAATTGATAACCAGTTTGGGTACTTTGGGCATGGAATTCTGACGATATAGTTAATAATTATGGAGAAAATAACCGGACATTACCGGCACCGGCGAAGGGCCTCCGCCAGATAGCGCTGTGCCGCATCATCGCAGAACATGCCTTCCCGGTAGAGGGCAAAGCAGGCTTTATCCCCGTATTCTCTGCGCAGGGTTCCGGGAAAGATTTCAGCCGGTTCCGGAACAAACAGGCCTGAGGCCCGGGTATAGCAGGTTTTGGCGGTTGCCTTCTTCCGGGCGGAGCGGTCGATAAACTCCCCGACGCTTTTGTGGATGGCACAGTCCTCCTCCGGAAGGTAATAATAGTTTGCAAAATCTTTGTAGAAGTGCCGCAGCTCCCCGCGGTACAGGGGAACGGTGAGCTGAAGATCCGTGCCGGAGGCCTGGGCATTTCCCACGGGCGTGCTTACTGAGACGGGTACGGGAAGCTCTGTTTCAGAGCGCCAGGAAAGATACAGCGTATCGTCCTTCCGGGTCTCGGAGAGGAAGCGGAATCCGCCCTCCAGAAATGCGGGAAAGCGAAGGATGGAAAGAAGCTTTGGCATCCCCAGCAGATCCTCCTCATTGTGGAGGAGAAGAAGCTCAAGAAGTCGATCTTTATGCTCCTTCAGCCAGGACTGATAGACGGGAATCAGCTCCCCGCCGCTGTATCGGTCTTCGCGGTTGATCCCGAGAAAGCGTTCGACCGTTTTCTGCTTCAGATCCGGGAGTTCCAGAAGCTTCTTCAGGGGGCGGACCCTCTTCAGGATGTCGATGCTTTCAGTATCTTCAAAAATGTCCGGCTTTCCCAGGGCAATGCAGCGTTTCTGCAGAAAGGGGATGTCAAAACGGTCTCCGTTGAAATGCACAAGGACGGGGCGGCGGGATATCAGTTCCGAGAACGCCGACAGCATGTCCTTCTGGGCCTGGGGGGAGTCTGCAAAGAACTGAACCATACGCCAGGAATCCTCTGACGGAAAGATACAGCCGATCAGGTATACCGCGGAATAGTCGCCGGTGAAACCGGTGGTCTCAATGTCGAAAAACGTCAGACGATCCGGAGAGGTTTCGAGGTATTTCAGGTCGGGACAGGACATCGGATATGTCTTTTCTATGGTCAGCATAAAACTCCTTTCCCCGCAGGTTCTGCGGTTAGGCCTGAGCCTTTGGCAGATGAAGTATAACAGAGTTTTCTTGCATTGAAAAGGTCTCTATGCTATGATGTACAAGTATAATTATGCTTAAAGAAACGGAGTGAATTCTGTGATTTCATATATTCGCGGAATACTGGCGGAGAAGAATCCGGAAGGAATCATCCTTGAGGCGGGAGGAATCGGGTATTTTGTCCGGGTTCCCGCGACGCTTCTGGAACAGCTGCCGAAGACCGGAGAAGAGGTTAAGATATTTACCTATATGCAGGTGAAGGAAGACGATGTAAGCCTCTTCGGCTTCGGGTCCGGGGACGAGCTGGAGATGTTCCGGATGCTGATCGGCGTGAATTCCATCGGTCCGAAGGGAGCGCTGTCCATTCTGTCCGCGCTGGGCCTTCAGGATCTGCGTCTTGCGATTCATACAGGGGATGCGAAGCGTATCGCGAAGGCACCCGGGATCGGGATAAAGACGGCACAGAAAGCGGTTCTGGACCTGAAGGATAAGATTCGTCCCGAGGATCTGCTTATGCCGGTCGGGGCATTCGAAGAAGATATGCCCTCGCAGGCCTTCACGGAAGATGCGGCAAAGGAAGCCGTGGCGGCCCTCGTGGCCCTCGGGTATTCCGCTGCAGAAGCATCCCGGGCGGTCGGCGCCGTCGGAATCACCGGGGATATGGATTCTGAGGATGTGCTGAAGGCATCCCTCAGACATCTTTCATTCTTATAAGAAAAGCAGGACCAAACAGAATGGGAAAACGTATTATCACAACGGAAGCCACGGAGGAAGATGCCCGCATTGAAGGGTCTCTGAGGCCGACACGGCTTGCGGATTACACCGGGCAGAAGCGCCTGGTGGATAATCTGAAGATATATATTGATGCGGTGAAGTTCCGCAGAGAATCGTCACCGAACGAATCCCTGGACCATATGCTTCTGTACGGCCCTCCGGGACTCGGAAAGACCACCCTGGCCGGAATTGTGGCCAATGAGCTGGGCGTTCACATGAAGACGACCTCCGGACCGGCCATCGAGAAGCCGGGAGAGATCGCGGCCATACTTAACGGGCTGCAGGAGGGAGATGTCCTCTTTATCGATGAGATTCACCGGCTGAGCCGTCAGGTGGAAGAGGTGCTCTATCCCGCGATGGAGGATTTTGCCATCGATATCATGCTGGGGAAGGATGCGACCGCCCGCTCCATACGGCTGGATCTGCCCCGGTTTACGCTGGTGGGAGCCACGACCCGGTACGGACTGCTGTCCGCGCCGCTAAGGGACCGCTTCGGGATTGTGGAGAAGATGGATTTCTATACCCCCGGGGACCTGCAGAAAATCGTGACCCGTTCCGCCGCCGTCATGGGCGTTAAGATTGACCGCGAGGGAGCGTATGAGATTGCCAGAAGATCCCGCGGAACGCCCCGTCTGGCGAACCGGCTGCTGAAGCGGGTCAGAGATTTCGCGGAAGTAAAGTACCACGGGGAGATTACAAAAGAAGTCGCGGAGTTTGCACTGGATATCCTGCATGTGGATAAAATCGGACTGGATAAGAATGACAGGGCGTTTCTGGATATGATCATCGACAAGTTTGACGGAGGGCCTGTGGGCCTGGAGACCATCGCGGCGGCGCTGGGAGAAGATTCCGGAACCATCGAAGATGTCTATGAGCCTTACCTGCTGATGAATGGCTTTATCAACCGGACGCCGAGGGGACGGGTAGCTACGAGAGCAGCCTATGACCACCTGGGCTATGAGATGAAAGAGCGGTAATCTGCGCGAGGAAAAAAGATGAAGGACGATAAAGTGAGCAATAAGAATTACACGGATGTACTGATTGGCGGAAAGATATATACACTGGGCGGTCTGGAGGAAGAAAGCTACCTCCAGCGGGTCGCCTCTTATCTCAATGACAAGATTGCCATGGTGCGGACCCAGGAGGGATACAGCCGTCTTCCGGACGACTATAAGAACCTGACCCTGTGCCTGAATCTGGCAGATGACTATTTTAAAGAGAGGGAGCATTCCCGGTCTCTGGCGGCGGAGAGGGATCTCCTGGAGAAGGAGGTTTACCGCCTGAAGTCAGAGCTTGTGAATGCACAGATGAAGAACAGGGAGCACAATGGCAGAAAATAGAAGACTGGAGATCCTTGCGCCGGCAGGATCCATGGAGAGCATGAAGGCTGCCGTGGCGGCCGGCGCGGATGCGGTATATATGGGCGGGCAGAAGTTCGGTGCCCGCGCCTTTGCCGACAATCCGGATGAAGAAGGCATGCTGGAGGCGCTCCGCTACGTCCATCTCCACGGAAGAAAGCTGTATCTGACCGTAAACACGCTGCTGCGGGAGGATGAACTGGCAGAGCTTCCGGCCTATCTGGAGCCATATTACGAAGCCGGACTGGACGCGGTGATTGTGCAGGATATGGGAGTGCTCCGGATGGTGCGCCGCACCTTTCCGGATCTTCCGGTTCACGCCAGCACGCAGATGACGGTCACGGGACCGGAATTCGGGAGAATGCTGGCACAGGAGGGCGTCAGCCGGATTGTGCCCGCCAGGGAGCTGTCGCTTTCCGAGATACGGAAATTATATGAGAATACGGGACTGGAGATAGAGTGCTTCGTACACGGTGCACTCTGTTTTTGCTATTCCGGGCAGTGTCTGTTCTCCAGCTTCATCGGCGGACGGAGCGGCAACCGGGGGCGGTGTGCCCAGACCTGCAGACTTCCCTTCTCCGTGGAGGGGGGCCATCGTACCTATCCGCTGAGCCTGAAGGACCTGAACACCCTGGATATCCTGCCGGATATTCTGGAGGCGGGGGTATATTCCCTGAAGATCGAGGGAAGAATGAAGAGTCCGCGCTATACGGCCGGAACCGTAAGCATTTACCGCAAATATGCGGATTACTGGCTGGAACACGGCCGGGAAGGCTACCGGGTGGACCGGCGGGACAGAGAACACCTGCTGGATCTGTTTGACCGCGGCGGCCAGACAGACGGCTATTACAAGAGACATAACGGGCCGGAGATGATTGTATTCGGCGCAAAGCCGGCATTCCGGAAGGAGAATGAGGAGTATGCCCATCAGCTGGATGAGCAATATGTGAATGCGGAAGTCCGGGAGAGGGTGCGGGGAAAGCTCACCGTATCGGCGGGGAAGCCCCTGGTTCTGGAACTGGAAGCACCCGGGATCCCGGGACCTATGGGCAGAAAGGACATCCGGACAGAAACCGCGGGGGATATGGCGCAGAAGGCGGAGAAGCAGCCGACCGGAAAGGAGACCCTCGCAAAGCAGATCCGGAAAACGGGGGGAACTCCCTTTGTGATGGATGAGCTGGAGGTGTCCTGCGATGACGCAAGCTTCGTGCCGGTAAAAGCCCTCAATGAGCTGCGCAGGAATGCCCTGTCGGAAATGGAGGAGGCGATCCTGCGGGAGTGGAAGAGAGACCCTGTCCTGTCCTGCGCTTCGGAGGATGGAGTAAGAACAGCGTCCGGTTCCGGAAAAAGGGAGAGAGGCAGATACCGGCTGCGCGCTGCAGTGCAGACCCCTGCCCAGCTGAAAAGCCTGCTGAGGGTGCCGGAGATTTCCCGCATCTGTCCCGACAGCACCGGATTCGGCGCAGAGGACTGGAAACGTGCAGCCGCTTCCTGCCATGCGGCGGGAAAAGAGTGTTTCCTTCGCCTTCCGCAGATCTGGAGAAATGAGGCCGCTTCCTATTTCGCCGCCCACAGAAAGGAACTGACGGAGGCTGGTTTTGACGGCCTTGTGCTCCGAGCCTGGGAGGAGATTCCGGTGATGCGGCGGATGCTGCCGGACCTTCCCCTGCACATGGATTATACGATGTATGCGATGAACCGGGAGGCGGAAGCCCAGATCCGCGATTTCTGCGAAGGGGCCTCCGTAAGCTTTACCATGCCCGCAGAGCTGAACAGCCGGGAGATGGCGGTGTTCCCCGGACAGGATCGGGAGCTGGAGGTCTACGGCGCATATCCCATGATGGTGACGGCCCAGTGCTTCCATAAGAATCACAGCGGATGTGACAGGACCCCGGGAATTCTCACTATTGCGGACCGCAGCGGAAGAAGCTTTCCTGTGCTCAACCACTGCCGGTTCTGCTATAACACGATTTATAACGCGGAAGCGCTGTCTCTTCTGGGAGAGAAGGAGCGCATCGACAGCCTCGCGCCGGACTGGCTGGGCCTTACCTTCACAACGGAGAATGGGGAAAAAGCGTCCGCGATCGCAAAGGACTTTGCCGCCGTCTTTCTGTATGGCGAGAAGCGAAGCGCTGCGGGAGCATTTACCAGAGGTCATTTCCGGCGCGGCGTGGACTAGGCCGAAGGACGAAAAAAGGAGTATACTGCATGGCAAATGTTGTGACACAGCTGGCAAGGTATCTGATGATCCTGCTGATTGCCATATATACATATTACAATTTCCGGTATTTCTCCTATGAGGACCCGGAGGACAGGGACAGCCTCTGCCGGAATCAGGTGATTCTCATGTTTCTGATTCTTATCCTGGCGGACACGGTAACCTGGCTTCGGACCGAGGATATGGAGAAGATGCTGCTGTGCGGAGCGCAGGCGCTGTTTCTTCTGGCTTACCTGTTCCTTTCCCGGGGGCTGTACCGGCGGATTTCCAGACTTCTTCTGAATAACTGCTGCATGCTTTTGGCCACGGGATTCATCATGCTGAACCGCATTTCCTCCGAACGGGCCCTGCGCCAGTTTATCCTGGTGGTCCTGGGAGCGGCGGTGAGCCTTATAATACCGGTGATCATTGATCACGTCTGGCAGCTGGCGAAGATTCCGTGGGTCTACGGGATCGGGGGACTGTTTCTTCTCCTGGTGGTTTGCGTGGCGGGCAGCAGGAGCTTCGGCGCCCAGCTGTCCATCAGCATCGGCGGCTTTTCTTTTCAGCCCTCGGAGTTTGTGAAGCTGAGTTTTGTCTTTTTTGTGGCGACCATGTTTTACCGGGCGACGGATTTTCCGGCCATTCTCCGGACGAGCGTCATGGCGGCGGCCCACGTGCTGGTGCTGGTGCTGTCGAGAGACCTGGGAAGCGCGCTGATCTTTTTTGTGACCTATGTGCTGATGCTGTATCTGGCGACGGGCTGCGCCCTCTGGCTCATTGCGGGGTTCGGCGCGGGAAGCGGTGCGGCTGTTCTGGCGTACCATCTGTTTTCCCACGTGCGCATCCGCGTGGAGGCGTGGCAGGATCCCTTCCGGGATATTGCCGGCAACGGCTACCAGGTGGCGCAGGCCCTGTTTGCCATCGGCACCGGCGGCTGGTTCGGCATGGGCCTCTATCAGGGAATGCCCCGGAAGATTCCGGTGGTGGAGAAGGATTTTATCTTTGCCGCCATCTCCGAGGAGCTGGGAGGACTTTACGCCCTGTGCATCATTCTCATCTGCCTGGGCTGTTTCCTGCAGTTCATGCAGCTGGCGCTGAAGATGGATTCCGCCTTCTACCGGCAGATCGCCTTCGGCCTCGGAATTATATACATTGTGCAGGTGCTGCTGACCATCGGCGGCGTCATCAAGTTTATTCCCTCCACGGGAGTGACGCTTCCCTTTGTCAGCTACGGCGGAAGCTCCGTGCTGTCCAGTTTCCTGATGTTCGGCGTGATTCAGGGACTGTATATTCTGAAAGCGGCAGATGAGGAGGAGATGGAAGATGTTCTGGTGGAAGAACTCTGATACCGATTCCCTGGAGGATGAGGAGGAAGAGGCCTATCAGGCCGAATTAGAGGAGCGCAGGGAAAAGACCAGATCCTGCATTCTGTATGTGACATACGCATTTACCCTGCTCTTTATCGTCATGATCGGGTATTTTGGCTGGTTTCTCCAGGTCCGGAGCCAGAATGTGATCGGAAGTTCCTACAACGCAAGACTGGACCGGTTTTCCGACCGCGTGGTCCGGGGAAAGATCCTGAGCGCCGACCGGCAGGTTCTGGCCGAGACCCTGGTTTCGGCGGACGGTACAGAGACAAGATATTATCCCTTTGAATATCTGTTTGTCCATTCCGTGGGATACTCGGGGAACAACGGCAAGACCGGACTGGAATCCCTGGGGAACTTTTATCTGCTCAGCTCCCACGTGAACCTGGCGGAGCGGGTGATCAACGAGTTTCAGGGGGAGAAGAATATCGGCGACAATCTGGTGTCCACCCTGGATGCCGGCATGCAGAAGGCGGCGGATGAGGCCATCGGAAAGCGCAGAGGCGCCGTGATTGCCATGAAGCCGGACACCGGCGCGATTCTCACCATGGTGTCCCAGCCGAATTTCAACGCCAACTCCGTGGACGAGCGCTGGGAAGAGCTGAATGCGGACAGCGAGTCGAAGGCCTATTTCGTGAACCGCGCCTCCCAGGGCCTGTATCCGCCGGGGTCTACCTTCAAGATTCTGACGATGCTGGAGTTTATCCGGGAATATCCGCAGGACTGGATGAACTATACGTATCACTGCGACGGAACTTACCATTCCGGCAGCTATACCATAAACTGCTACCACGGGGAGGCCCACGGGGATCAGAATATCGTGCAGGCCTTTGCCAATTCCTGCAACGGCGCCTTCGCTGAAATCGGAGAGCGCCTGGACCCGGTGAAGTTCCGGAGTCTTGCGGAGAGCTGCGGCTTCAACCGGGAGCTTCCGGTCGCATTTCCCTCTGCGGCATCCCATTTCCGGCTGGAACAGGGCGCGGCGGACTGGGAAATGGCCCAGACAGCCATCGGACAGGGAAGAACGCAGATGACTGCCATGCTGAATCTGATGATTGTCTCGGCCATCGCCAACGGCGGGACGATGATGAAGCCCTATCTGGCGGATCATGTGGAAAATGCAGGCGGAGAGACCATCCGGAAGTTTGCGCCCCAGGCCCAGGGGAGCATCATGACGGCGGAAGAGGCGAAGGTCCTTTCGGCGATGATGGCGGAGGTCGTAAACAGCGGAACCGGTTCCGCATTCCGCGATGCGCCCTATACTTCCGCGGGCAAGACGGGAACGGCGGAGACCGGGCGGACGACGGAATCCCATGCCTGGTATGTGGGCTTTGCTCCGGTGGAGAATCCGGAGATTGCCGTATGCGTCATTCTGGAGGAGGGCGGATCCGGCGGAGGGGCGGCAGCTCCGGTGGCAAGAGCCGTGATCGACCGGTATATGGAGACAAGAAAGGGGCAGTGACGGCGCATTCTGCCCGCATCGTACAGCTCAGAAATCGGTTGCATCTTACGGGGTTAGGATATAAAATGAAATCAGACTGCAGGCCGCACAGACGCGGAACTGCGGATTTTCCGGAAAGGTTGTGAACAGCATGAAAAGAGTGATGGTTAAGATAGCGGCAGCATTTACGGCAGCAGTGCTCTGTGCATCTGCGGCACCGGTACAGGTCCTGGCAGGTCCCTCCGGTGAGGTGCAGAAGACCGTGGAGGTTCCGGCGACGAAGCCTTACAGCGGTGATATCAATAAACTGGAGGCGGCAAAGGATGCCCCGCAGATGATCGTCATTATCTCCAATCCGGAGGATCCGGCGAGAGGAAATCTCTCCTGGTACCGGAGAGACCCTTCCGGCAGACTGGTATCTGTGATGAATGAGGTCTGCGTTACGGGAATGAACGGCGTGGTATCTCCGGAAGAAAAGCAGGAAGGAGATATGAAGACTCCCTCCGGTCTCTATCACTTCAGCGGCGCCTATGGCCTGAAGATGAATCCGGGCAGCAAGCTTCCCTACCATCAGTTTGTGAGCGGCGATTACTGGGTCGATGATCCGGAGAGCACCCACTACAACAAGCTGGTGAATACCTCCTCGGTCACCAAGGACTGGAAGTCTGCGGAAGACCTGATGAATGCGGGAATCTGCTATGATTTTATTCTCGCCATCGATTACAATAAGGAGGCTGTGCCGGGCAAGGGTTCTGCGATTTTCCTGCACTGCCCGAAGGCATTCAACAATACGGGAACCTCCGGATGCATCTCCATCTCCGAGGAGCAGATGGAAGTGCTGCTCAAGAATGTGACCGACAAGACCAAGGTGCTGATTGTAAAGAGCGAAGAAGAACTGGCAAATTATTAATCAATCCAATAAACTATGAAAAACAAGGAGGGCGTTTTTATGAAGTTTTATATCTGCAGAAAGTGCGGAAGCATCCTCACAGATTTTAACCATGTCTGTGCAGGACTGACCTGCTGCGGCGAGAAGGTGGAAGAGCTGGTTGCCGGAACCACCGACGGCGCACGGGAGAAGCATGTTCCCGCAGTGAAGATTGACGGCCAGAAGGTATGCGTCCAGGTCGGTGAGGTTGAGCATCCGATGATGGAGAAGCATTACATTCAGTTCATCGTTGTGGAGACAGATAAGGGCTATATGACCAAGTTCCTGAAGCCGGAAGAGAAGCCGGCAGCGGAATTTGTTCTCGCTGAGGGCGAGAAGGCAGTGGCAGTCTATGAGTACTGCAACCTGCACGGTCTCTGGAAGGCCGAGGTATAACTACAGCGGGGGATGTCCCCCGCTGAGTTATACGCTCCGCAGGAATGCGCACGCGTGCTGAGCAGCAGATGATGCCTGACGGCGCCGGTGAAGGCTCACGAAGTGAGCCTTTGAACCGCTCAAAGCCGCGGGGCTCTCGCCCCTTTGGGGCGAGCAGACCAGCACGCGGCGCGCAAGACACGCGAGCGTGTCTTGAATGTCGCATTTACAGGGGGGCAGATAACCTGCCCCCTGTTTTACTATCAATTAATAATACCCAAAGGAGATCAAACCCATGGATGTGAAAGAGATCGCTCTGAAGAAGCATTACGAGTGGAAAGGAAAGATTGAGGTTACTGCCAGAGCGGCCGTTGACAGCTCGGAAGCTCTCTCTGTGGCTTATACGCCGGGCGTTGCCCAGCCCTGCCTGGAGATCCAGAAGGATATCAACAAGAGCTATGAGCTGACCAGACGCTGGAACACGGTGGCAGTCGTGACCGACGGAACCGCCGTACTCGGTCTCGGTGATATCGGTCCGGAAGCAGGCATGCCGGTTATGGAAGGAAAGTGCGTGCTGTTCAAGGCCTTCGGTGATGTGGATGCGATTCCCCTCTGCATCCGGAGCAAGGAAGTGGATGATATCGTCAATACCGTAGCACTTCTGGCGGGTTCCTTCGGCGGCATCAACCTGGAGGATATTTCGGCACCGCGCTGCTTTGAGATTGAAGAGAAGCTGAAAAAGAGATGCGACATCCCGGTATTCCATGATGACCAGCATGGTACGGCAGTCATTGCCCTCGCCGGCGTCATGAATGCACTGAAGGTCGTCGGAAAGAAGCTGGAGGATGTGAAAGTTGTCATGTCCGGCGCCGGCGCCGCAGGAACGGCCATCTGCAAGATTCTTCTCGGCGCGGGCATGAAAAACGTCATCATGAGCGACAAGGACGGCGTGATTTACCGCGGCAGAGAAGGAATGGGACCTGCGCTGCAGGAGCTCGCCGAGCTGACCAACCCGGAAAACCAGAAGGGAACTTTGCGGGATATTCTTCCGGGCGCGGATCTCTTTATCGGTGTTTCCGCACCGGGACTTCTTACGGCGGATGACGTCCGTACCATGGCGAAGGACCCGATCATTCTGGCCTGCGCCAACCCGACGCCGGAGATCTTCCCGGATGAGGCGAAGAAGGGCGGCGCCGCCGTGGTCTGCACCGGCCGGAGCGACTATCCCAACCAGCTGAACAACGTTCTGGCATTCCCGGGAATCTTCCGCGGTGCGCTGGACGTACGGGCTTCCGATATCAACATGGAGATGAAAGTGGCAGCGGCGAAGGCCCTGGCATCTCTGGTACCGGACGAAGAGCTGAGCAGAGACAACGTTCTTCCGAAAGCCTTCGATCCGAGAGTCCGTGAGGCCGTGGCAAAAGCTGTGGCCGATGCGGCGAGAGCAAGTGGTGTGGCCCGCATCTGAACAGGCGGGATGATATAATTAAAAGAGCAGCAGGCAGCCCTGCCTTCGGAAGCTCCTTCGGGCAAGCTTCCGGCAGCAGGGGCCTGCTGCTCTTTTTTTATTACTCCGCATCCTTCATCGCCAGCACACTGTTCTGATACTCCCCGCTGTACGTAACTTCCCTTCCAAACCAGGACGGCGGGACAAAGGCGAGGGCTTCTTCCTCAGTGGGAAATTCCACTTCCGCGAGGATGAGACCTTCATAGACGCCGGAGAATATGTCCAGCTCGATGGTGAGAGCGGTGCCCTCGATGGGAATTTCATAACGGCGCTTCGTGAGGATCCGGCCGTCGGCCTTGGCCAGCAGGTGCCGGTAGGACTCTTCTGTGAGCGGCAGGTTATATTCCTCCCGGGAAAGGAGTCCCTTTGATTTATAGGTCAGATAATAGGTGTCATCGGACCGGCGGATTCTGACCACAGGAGAGGTGCAGAGATAGGCCTGTTCGATGGCGTGGCTCGGATAATTGTCGGGAGATTCGGGCAGATTTTCCGTCGGAATGAGGAATTTTCGTTCGATTTCCATAGGTTTCCTTTCTGAAATGAAAAAAAATAATGCGTAAGATGCTCGAATAGTTATATTCTATCGGATTAAAACTGGCGATGCAATGGAAAATAGGGTATCATTCCAAAGAAATGTCCGAAAAAATTAAAAACATGACAAAACGTGACAACTTTCTGTAAAGATGTGATATAATAGAACCAATGTGGGGTTTGTGCACCATTGCAGCCGGTTATTAAAATCAGGTACTGTATATTCTGTGAAGGAAGGAAGAAGGTCAGAATGGCACTGGTATACGCATTTATGGCAGACGGACTGGAAGAAGTTGAGTGCCTTGCAACAGCTGATATTCTTGCACGGGCGGGGATTACGGTAAAGCTTGTTTCAGTCACGGGAAAGAGGGAAGTCAGGGGATCGCACGGATTTGGCATCCGGGCAGATTATCTTCTGAAAAATGTTGATTTTGAAAAACCGGATATGCTGTTTCTGCCGGGCGGACAGCCTGGAACGACGCATCTTCTTGAGTGCGGTACACTCTGTGATGCGCTTGTGGAAGCCAACAGAAGCGGGAAAAGAATTGCGGCGATCTGCGCCGCACCTATGGTACTGGGAGAACTGGGAATCCTGAAGGATCGGAGAGCGACCTGCTATCCGGGCTGTGAAGACCGGCTGGGCGGGGCGAAGTATACCGGAGCTGCTGTGGTGACAGACGGAAACATCACGACGTCACGTGGACTTGGTTTTGTGTTTGATTTCGGACTGGAGCTGGTAAAACTTCTTGCGGACCCGATTGCGGCTTCGAATGTTGGCAATAAGATACTGTACAGGTAGCCTTTTGCCGGAACTTGGGGAAAGTCAGAAAAAATCCTCTGCACAGGCGGTTTGTGCGGAGGATTTTTCTGTGTTTACTGTTGCATTTCCCGACAGGACTATGATATAATGCTACTTCGTAGTGTAGCGCCTATCAGATGGCGAAGGATTAAGGAGGACTCCCGTAATGAGTGTAAAGACGGAAAAATTAGAAGAGAAGAACATGATCAAACTGACGGTGGAAGTGCCGGCTGAGGACTTTAACGAGGCGATCAAGAAAGCCTATAATCAGAATAAAGGAAGATTCAACGTACCGGGATTCCGGAAGGGCAAGGCTCCGCTCCAGATTATCGAGAAGATGTACGGCGCAGGCCTGTTCTATGAGGACGCTGCCAATACCTGCATCAATGATTCCTATCCGAAGGCTGTGGAAGAGAGCGGTGAGGACATCGTTTCCAGCCCGAAGATCGAAGTAGAACAGATGGAGAAGGGCAAGAGCTTTATCTACACTGCAGAAGTTGCCGTTAAGCCGGAAGTTACCCTGGGCGAGTACAAGGGCGTTGAGGTGAAGAAGGCTGACGCTGCCGTTACCGACGAGGATGTGGAGAAGGAGCTGCAGGCAGCCCGCGAGAGAGCATCCAGACTGGTTGATATCACCGATCGTCCGGTACAGGACGGCGACCAGACCACCATCGATTTCAAGGGCTATGTTGACGGCAAGGCCTTTGAAGGCGGCGAGGGATTTGATTATCCGCTGACCATCGGTTCCCACTCCTTCATCGAGGGATTTGAGGAGCAGCTGATTGGCAAGAACATCGGCGAGGCATGCGAGGTCAATGTAACCTTCCCGACCGAGTATCACGCTGAGGAACTGGCTGGCAAGCCGGCTAAGTTCGATGTTACCGTAAAGAGCATCAAGGAGAAGGAGCTTCCGGAGCTCAACGATGAATTCGCAGACAATGTCTCCGATTTCAGCACCCTTGAAGAGTATAAGGCTGACCTGAAGACACAGCTGGAAGACCGCAAGATGCGGGCTGCAACCACCGAGAATGAGAACAACGTGGTTGACAAGGTTGTGGCAAATGCACAGATGGATCTGCCGAAGGCCATGATTGATACCGAGGCCCGCAGCATGGCGGATGAATATGCACAGAGACTTCAGAACCAGGGCCTGAACATCAACGACTATCTGAAGTACACCGGCCAGACCGTAGAGAAGCTTCTTGAGCAGCTCACACCGGAGGCTGAGAAGAGAATCCGCACCAGACTCGTTCTCGAGAAGGTTGCGGAGACCGAGAATATCGAAGTAAACGATGAGATTTATGCAGAGCAGCTGGAAAAGATGGCCAAGGATTACCAGATTGACCTGGATCGTTTCAAGAGCTTTATCACCCCGGATCAGGAGAAGCAGATCCGCGGCGACCTGAAGATTCAGCAGGCCATCGATTTCCTTATGGCAGAGGCAAAGCTGAACTGATTTCAGAACCAGTCGAATAACCCTGAGTTGATTTCCCGGAGGCGTAGCTTTCGGGAAATTCACTCATTAGGGGACATAAGAGAAAGGAATGATGCATAATGGCACTTGTACCCTATGTTCTCGAATCTACCAGCAGGGGCGAACGCTCCTATGATATTTACTCCAGACTTCTGAAGGACAGAATCATTTTCCTCGGCGAAGAGGTAAATGAGGTGACAGCCAGCCTGACGGTTGCCCAGCTGCTGTTCCTGGAGGCGGAGGATCCGGACAAGGATATCAATCTGTATATCAACAGCCCGGGAGGTTCTGTGACTGCCGGTATGGCGATCTATGATACCATGCAGTATATCAAGTGCGATGTATCCACCATCTGCCTCGGAATGGCTGCCAGCATGGGCGCATTCCTTCTTGCAGGCGGAACAAAGGGAAAGAGATACGCGCTTCCCAACGCGGAGATCATGATCCATCAGCCGTCGGGCGGTGCCCAGGGACAGGCAACGGAGATTTCCATTGCTGCAGAGCACATTCTGCGCACCAGAAAGAAGATGAATGAGATTCTTGCGGCCAACACCGGAAGAAGCTATGAAGAGATTGCCAGGGACACCGAGCGCGACAACTATATGACGGCGCAGGAGGCCCTTGCCTATGGGCTGATTGACAGTGTGATTGAAAAGCACTGATTCGGGAAGAAACTGAGGTGAATGCATGCCCAATAAGAGTGACGATGGAATCAGATGTTCGTTCTGCGGCAAGACGCAGAACCAGGTAAAGAAGCTGATCGCGGGCATCGGAGATGTATACATCTGCGATGACTGTGTGGAACTGTGCTCCGAGATCCTCGAGGAGGAGTCCCTGGGCCGCGGAAAGCGGAAAAAGAAGCCGGATTTTACCGGAATCAATCTTCCGAAGCCGCGGGAAATCAAGGGCTTCCTGGATGAATATGTCATCGGACAGGAAGATGCGAAAAAGGTTCTGTCGGTTGCGGTGTATAACCATTACAAGAGAATTACTTCAAAGACGGATACCGATGTCGAGCTGCAGAAGAGCAACATCCTGATGCTGGGTCCCACCGGTTCCGGTAAGACATATCTTGCGCAGACACTGGCGAAGATTCTGAATGTTCCCTTTGCCATCGCCGATGCCACTACGCTGACCGAGGCCGGATACGTGGGCGAGGATGTGGAGAACATCCTTCTGAAGCTGATCCAGGCGGCAGATTACGATGTCAGCCGGGCGGAGTACGGTATTGTCTATATCGATGAGATCGACAAGATCACCAAGAAGTCGGAGAATGTCTCCATCACCCGCGATGTGTCGGGAGAGGGCGTTCAGCAGGCGCTTCTGAAGATCCTTGAGGGAACGCAGGCCAGCGTACCGCCGCAGGGCGGCCGCAAGCACCCGCAGCAGGAACTGATCCAGATCGATACGACGAATATTCTGTTTATCTGCGGCGGCGCCTTTGACGGTCTTGAGAAGATTGTCGAGGGACGTCTGAATTCCGGTTCGATCGGATTCAACGCGGAGGTTGTCAGAAAGAACAGCGAGGACATTGACCAGCTTCTGGCGCAGGTGGTGCCCCAGGATCTGACCAAGTTCGGACTGATCCCCGAGTTTATCGGCCGTGTGCCCGTAACCGTGGCCCTGAAGTCCCTGGACGAAGAGGCGCTGGTGCGGATTCTTACCGAGCCGAAGAATGCGCTGCTGAAGCAGTATCAGGCGCTGTTTGATCTGGACGGCGTAAAGCTGGAGTTTACCGAAGACGCGGTGCGCGCCGTGGCGAAGAAGGCCGTGGCCCAGAAGACCGGCGCCAGAGGACTCCGCTCCATTCTGGAGGCCGCCATGATGGATGTCATGTTTGACATTCCCTCCGACGAGACCATCGGCATCTGTGCCATCACGGAGGACGTGGTGAACGGCAAGAGTGCGCCGCAGATTACCTACCGCGATACTTCCGTTCCGAGGAAGTCTTTCGGCGGCCGTAAGATCGGCAAGCCGGGAGAGATTGCATAAACGAGCAGGAGAAGAAAAGACACATGGGAGAAATGAGAGACGGGATTCCGGTAGTTGCCCTCAAGGGACTGACCGTTCTGCCGGATATGACCATCAGCTTTGACGCGGCGAGACCATTTTCCATCGCAGCGGTCGAGGCGGCTATGGCCGGATATGAGGAGGTTTTTCTGGTTACCCAGAAGGATCCCGAAAAAGATGATCCCGGATTTGAAGACCTGTATCATGTGGGAACCGTGAGCCATGTCCGGCAGTTTGTCCGGATGCCGAACGGTTACATCCGCGTGACGGTAGAAGGAAAGGCGAAGGCCCGCCTTCTCCGGCTGGACCGCGGCGGCGAGTATCTGGCCGGCGTGGTGGAAGAGATGGGTGACTGGGAAGACAACCTGTCTGTGCTGGAGCATGAGGCCATGATCCGGGTGATCCGGGACAAGCTGCATGAGTTTTCCGACCTGAACCCGGGTCCGGGACGGGATTTTTACCGTCCGCTGTTCCAGGAACAGTCCCTGGAAAAGCTTCTCCGGGTTATGACGATACAGTTCCCCTGGGATTTTGAAGACCGGCAGAAGATGCTGGAATGTGAGAGCTTAAGCGAGGCCTATGAGGTGCTGCTGAAGCTTCTGATGATGGAGACAGAGGTTTTCCAGATCAAGAAACAGTTCCAGTCCAAGGTGAAAGAGGCCATCGACAAGAACCAGCGGGATTATGTGCTGCGGGAGCAGATGCAGGTCATCAAGGAAGAACTGGGAGATTCTGCAGACTCGGAGGCGGACGAGATGCGCCGCCGCCTGGAAGCGCTGGACGCACCCGCCGAGGTGAAGGAGAAGCTGGAGAAGGACATTCGCCGCTTTGAGGAGATGCCTCCGGGCAGCCAGGACGGGAATGTGCTCCACACCTACATTGATACGGTGCTGGAACTGCCGTGGAACAAGACGACAAAAGATAATATGGATCTGGGACACGCCAAGGAGATTCTCGAAGCGGACCATTACGGCCTGGAAAAGGTCAAGGACCGGGTGCTGGAATCCCTTGCCGTCCGGATTCTGACCAAGAAGGCCAGCGGCTCCATCATCTGTCTGGTGGGCCCGCCCGGAACGGGAAAAACATCCATCGCCAGATCCATCGCGCGGGCGCTGGACAAGAAGTATGTCCGGATCAGCCTGGGCGGCGTGCGGGGTGAAGCCGAGATCCGCGGCCACCGCAAGACCTATGTGGGTGCTATGCCGGGACGTATCGTGGACGGACTGCGCCAGGCCGGTGTCAGCAATCCGCTGATGCTTCTGGATGAGATCGATAAGGTCAGCAGCGATTATAAGGGAGATACGGGTTCCGCCCTCCTGGAGGTTCTTGACAGCGAGCAGAACGTGAAGTTCCGCGATCATTACGTGGAGATTCCGGTGGACCTTTCCCGCGTGCTCTTTATTGCGACCGCAAATACGACGGCGACGATCCCGCTGCCGTTAATCGATCGTATGGATATCATCGAGGTCAGCAGCTATACCGAGAATGAAAAGTTCCATATCGGACATGAGTATCTGATCCCGAAGCAGATGGAGAAGAACGGGCTGACCCCGGAGATGCTGACTATTACCCAGCCGGCTCTTCGGAAGATTATTCATAATTACACGGCAGAGGCCGGTGTCCGGAATCTGGAGCGGAGAATCGGCGACATCTGCCGGAAGTCTGCAAGAGAGATTCTGGAAAACCGCCGGAAGAGCGTCAGAGTTACACCCGCCAATCTGGAGAAGTTCCTGGGCCGGGAGAGAGTTCCCGAAGAGGACCAGGAGCGGGAGGATCAGGTCGGCGTTGTGACGGGCCTGGCCTGGACCAGCGTGGGCGGCGTGACGCTGAAGGTGGAAGTCAATATTTACCCGGGAAAGGGCGGTCTGGTCCTGACCGGAAAGATGGGCGACGTCATGAAGGAGTCCGCCCAGATAGCGCTGACCTGGGTGCGCAGCGTTGCCACGAAGAATTACGGCATTCCCGCGGAGTTCTTCGCGGAGAATGATCTTCACATCCATATTCCGGAAGGTGCCGTGCCGAAGGATGGTCCGTCCGCCGGCATCACCCTGTCTACGGCCCTGCTGTCGGCGGTTACGGGACGGAAGGTCCTGTCGTCGGTTGCGATGACCGGAGAGGTGACCCTGCGCGGTCATGTGCTCATGATCGGCGGCCTGAAGGAAAAGCTTCTGGCGGCCAAGCAGGCGGGCATAAAGACCGTTCTGGTTCCCTGGAAGAATCAGCCGGATGTGGCGGAGCTCTCGAAGGAGATCACGGGCGGCATGGAAATTGTCTATGTCCGTGAGATGGAAGAGGTTATCGAAAGAGCATTTGTTCCTGAGAAAAAGCCTGCAGCCCGCAGGAAGACAACCCGGAAGAAAGCTGCGGAGGAAAAGAAATGATTATCCGAGACGCGGTCCTCGAGACGGTCTGCGGGATTACCAGCCGGCTGCCGGCAAACACCCAGCCGGAATTTGCCTTCTGCGGCAAGTCCAACGTGGGCAAGTCATCGCTTATCAACGCGCTGATGAACCGGAAGTCCCTGGCGCGCACATCCAGCACGCCGGGAAAGACCCAGACCATCAACTATTATCATATCAATGACGCTTTTTTCTATGTGGATCTGCCGGGATACGGCTTTGCAAAGGCCAGTGAGAAGGTCAAGGCCCAGTGGGGAAAGCTGATTGAAGACTATCTGCATCAGTCCCGGGCTATCCGTGCGGTGTTTCTGCTGGTGGATATCCGGCATGTGCCCGGCGACAATGACCGGCTGATGTTTCAGTGGATCACGGATCACGGCTATACGCCGCTGATCATCGCCACAAAGGCGGACAAGCTGAAGCGGTCCCAGGTGGCAAAGCAGCTCTCCGAAGTCCGAAAAGGACTGAATCTGGATCCCGGATACCCGGTGATCCCATTCTCCTCGGAGACAAAGCAGGGACGGGATGAGATATGGGAGTTCATTGACGGTGCTCTCGAATCTCAGGAAGCAGCCGAAGAGCAGTAAACGCAAAAAAGAAGGAATCTGAAAGGATTCCTTCTTTTTTGTCTGTATGATGATGTCCTGTTTCAGGGCTTATCCTGCATGAGAGACTTCATGATGTAGGAGTAGATTTCCTGGCTCCGGTCCTTCCAGTGGCTGCTCATGAGCTCCGCCTGTTCCTCGTCGGGAACCGTAACCTCCAGGTGAATCAGCCGGGACTTTCCTTCGCGGACCTCACAGTGAACCACGTAATCCCGGTTGTCGGTGCGGTAATAGTCGGAGATGAGTCCCACTTCCTCCCGCATCCGGAGATGGTTTTCGTTCAGATAATTATCGATATCCTGCTGGATCTCCTGAGAAATCCTTCGGCCGAAGAAGCTGAGGGTCTGTTCGCCCTCCGGCGTAATCTCATAGCGGGAAAGGCTGTGCAGCGACTCCACGCGGATGAGTCCCGACTGGGCAAGCTCGCTCAGGGCCTGCTGCAGAGAGAAGAAGTTCGTGTATTCTCTTGTGAGAAAAAAATCGGAAAACTGCGCGCTGGTCAGGGGGAAATTCACCCGGTTCAGCATGTGCAGAATCATCAGTTTATATAGCGTGATGGGTTCGGACATCATAATGACAACTCCTGTACAGATAATGATACGGATCCATCATAGCAATTTCTCCCGGGATGATCAAGGTTTCATTCAGGAAAAAACAGACCAAAGTACACATTGGTAGTGAAATTATCGATAAAATGTGATACAATATCTTGAACTATGTTTAAATGAAAGTACAGTAGGTGAAAGCGCATTATGAAGGAACGAATCAATCGTCTTGCGAGAGGAATCATAGACGGGGAAAGGCCCGAGATGGCCTGGCAGCCCGAGGCTGTCAGCGAAACCATCCGGTTTGATGCCGTCACGAAGAGAGAGATCCTGATCAGCAGCACCAACCGGCTGAATGTGAAGGGATTTGTCTATTCTTCGAACCCCCGCGTCCGGATTCCGGCAGGAAATAACTCCTTCGGCGGAGTAAGAAACCGCATCGCCTATGAGGTGGATGCTTCTTACCTTGCGCCCGGAGAAACGATTGAGGGAAGCTTTTCACTGGTTACAAACTGCGGGGAGAAGGAGATTCCGTTCCTCTTTACCGTCGGCTCCGGTGCGCCGGGAGAGAAGCTGGCGGGACTGGAGACAGCGGAAGATTTTCTGCATGTGGCAGAGCGGGACCAGGAGACGGCCCTCCGGCTTCTGGATTACCAGGGGTTCACTTCCGCGCCCTTTATGCAGGATCTCCATGTCCGCGCGCTCTATGACGGACTGAGAGGATACGGCAGCCGGCAGAACTTCATGGAGGAGTTCCTGATCAGTCTCGGCGTGAAAAGACCTGTGCGCCTGATGATGGATGACCGGGAGATCCGCTATGAAAATCTGGCGGAGCATCAGCAGGATGAGCTGCTGATCCGGAGCGATTCCTGGGGATATATCCGGGTGGACGCGGAGGCGGACGCAGATTTTATCTATCTGCCCAGAAAGAGCTTCACCCAGACGGATTTTGACGAAGGCTGCCTTCATATTCCGTTTGTGATTCTTTCGGAGCGGCTGCACGCCGGAAAGAACACCGGCTGTATCCGGATTCGTTCAAGACATCTCCGCACCGTCGTGCCGGTGTCGGTATCCATGAACGCCGGAGGGGACAGGAAGACGCTTACCTGGCAGAAAGAGTTTGCCCGCTATATGGACCTGCGCCGGAAGACGGTCTCCAAAGAGGACATTACCCAGGATCTGGGCGAGCTGCGCCGCGCGGCGGAGCGGGTCAGAATCCTCGGAGAGGGGCTGGAGGAAGCGCAGCTTCCGAATGCCCTGATAGAACAGGACATTCAGGTGCTGGACGGCACAAGGCCGCTGCAGGAGCTGGTGGACAGCATGCTGCACGCCGGTTTTTCCGGCGGCAGGACAGGAGAGGCGGGAAGCTATTATCTTCACCTGCTGGAGATCGCAAGAGACATCCGGCCGGAAGACGATCCGGAACCGGGACTTGCCGTGCTGGAACAGCTGTTTACGCGGGGATGCCGCAGTCCCTTCCTGTATGAGATGGCGCTGGCTCTGCTGAAGAGAGACCCGTCAAGACTGGACAATCCCGGCGATTTCGAGATCCAGACCATGTACTATGCGGTCCGGAAGGCGGAGTTTGGCCGTGAGCTGGCCGTGCGCTGCGCCATCGGTGCCGGCAGTATCCGGAGATACCACAACCTGGCTCTGCGCCTCCTCATGGCGCTCTACCGCATTTTCCCCGAGAAGGAGATTCTGACGGCTATCTGTGCCGTCATGATCCGGCAGGACCGCCGGGGCGGACGATGGTTTGAGTGGTACGAGCGGGGTATCAACAAGGATGTCAGCCTGACCAGGCTGTATGAGTATTATCTGGCATCCCTGCCGGGGGACTACGGCAGGCTTCTGCCGGAAAAGGTTCTGATTTACTTTGCCTACACCCAGGACATGGATGTTACAAGCAGAGAAAATCTGTACTGGAACATCGTAACCTATGCAAAGCCGAATTCCCAGACCTACCGGGATTTTGTGCCTTCCATGGAGCGCTTTGCCTTAGAGCAGCTGTTCCAGGGAAAGATAGACAGCCGTCTCGCCGCCATTTACCGGAAGATGATTGCAGAGGATCTGATTGATGCCAAGCTGGCCAGAGTGCTTCCTCCCATCCTGCGGGCAGCCAGAATACGCTGCAGAGATCAGGAGATGCGCTATGTGGTCGTGGTCCACGAGGAGCTGATGGTGGAGGACGCCTATCCGCTGGAGAACGGATACGCCTTTGTGCCGGTATTCTCCGACCGGGATGTGATCCTGATGCAGGATTCCTACGGCAACCGCTACACATCGGTCCGCTATGAGCAGGAACCGGCCATGGAGGATGTGGATGAGCTGGTGGAACGCTGCTTCCTGGTGAATCCGGACCAGCCCCTTCTTCTGGTGAATGCCTGCCATCAGGCGGCGCAGAAGGAGATGCCGGACGGAGAAGACTGTGAGCTCCTGATTAAGGCAGACCGGGCGGTAAAGCTTCATCCGCTGTTCCGCGACCGGATGATCGGCGCGGTGCTCCGGTATTACCGGAAGGTGCAGGAGAAGACGGAGATCCCCGAGGAGGGACTTCAGTATCTGCTGCAGATGGACAAGCGGATGATTTCCCAGAAGCAGCGCAGCGAGGTGTGCGGAATCCTCATCGACAATGAGTATTTCTCCGAGGCCTGGGACATGGTCCGCACCTATACCCTTACCGACCTGCCGGCTGACCGGCTGGCGGCGCTGGTGGGAAGGCTGATTCTTGACAGCCTGTTCGCCGAAGATCCGATGATCCTTCATTTTGCCATGCGGATTCTTGATGAAGGGAAGGCGGACACGGTACTGCTGGATTATCTCTGCGAACATTTCAACGGAACGACGGAGCAGATGTACGGCGTTCTCGTCCGGGGACTCCGGGAGCACGTGGAGACCTATGACCTGGAGGAGCGGCTCGTTGCGCAGATGCTGTTTACCGGAAACACAGCCAGGATGGACGCGGTATTTGAAATGTACGCCCAAAGTGCGAAAACCAGCGAGAACGTGGTGCGCGCCTATTTCACCGTGCGGAGTGCAGAGTATTTCTTCCGCAATGCGGCCTGCGGCGACCGGGTCTTCGCCTATCTGGAGGGAATGGTGGACGCCAGCTCCGAAAAGGACAAGGTGCCCGACATTTACCTGATTGCGCTGACAAAGTATTATTCCACCCTCTCGGATCTGACGCCGAAACAGCGTGAGGTCTGCCAGAGTGTGGTCAACAGTATGATAGATTCCGGCATGGTCTTCTCCTATTTCAAGGACCTTGCACGGTTTGTGATCATTCCGGGAGATATCCTGGACAAGGAGATCGTGGAATATCACGGAAGCCGGGACCGTTTCCCCTACCTTCGGGTGCGGATACTCCCGGAGGAGGAGAATTACCACTACGAGGAGATGCGCCAGGTATATCAGGGCGTGTATGTCCGCGAGAAGGTGCTCTTTGAAGGGGAAATCATGGAGTATCAGATCGAGGAGGAGACGGAGGAAGGCCGGGTGGTCACTGCGGAGGGAAGCATTTCCTGCAGAGAAGTCAAGACCAGGGCGCCGGGCAATCGTTTCGCCAGTCTGAATGAGATGAGTCTTGCGCTGGATATGAAGAATGAAAGTGATCTCCAGCAGAAGATGACGGAGTATCTGAAAAAGGATGCTGCGGTGGAACAGCTGTTCACGCTGCAGTAGAGAGGTTTTTTGTAGTTATGGATGGTTTGGTAATCGGTATTGACCTGTGCGACAACCGGACGCATATTACCTGTGCGGATCCGGACAGAACCTGGGTCATTCCCACGGTGATCTGCAGGAACCGGAACAGTGATGAGTGGTATGCGGACGAAGAGGCGTATGCCCACGCACTGGTCGGCGACGGGGTGATCGAGGATAAGCTGCTGATGCAGGTGAAGAAGGATGGCACGGCCACCATCAGCGGCATCCGCTATGATGCGGGGACGCTTCTTCAGAAGTTTCTCATGAAGTGTCTGGAGTATCCCCGGAAGGAAGCGGGAAATACGGAAATAGACAGCCTGGTGATCTCCCTGGAGAATCCCGACGTCAAGGTCATGGACTGCCTGATGTACTGTGCGGACGATCTCGGCATTGACCGCCGCAGAGTTCATATTATCAGCCATACGGACAGCTTCATCTATTACGTGATGTCCCAGAAGAGGGAGCTCTGGAGCAACCAGGTGGGCATGTACAGCCTGGAGGATGAGAACCTCAGATATTATGAACTGCGGGTGCAGCGGGGACTTCGGAAAATGATGGTTCTCGCCGACAGTGAGAAACAGGAAGAGAGCTTCCGGCTGGATGTGATGGAGACGCCCGCGGGGAAAAAGGTGGCGGACAAGATCCTGGCCACCTGCGCGGAACGGAACCTGGGACGCCGTCTGTTTTCCGGCATTATCCTGACGGGAAAGGGATTTGAGGAAACGGACTGGGCACCGGAATTTATGAAAAAGATCTGCGCGAGACGGCGCGTGTTTACCGAAACGTCACTATTTTCCAGAGGGGCCTGTCTGAGGGCGAAGGATTATCTGCGCAGCAAGACGGAATTTCCGTTTTCCTGCATCTGTGACGGTCACTTAAAGAGCACGGTTTCGGTGCGGGTTGTCGACCGGGACAGAGATTCCCAGCTGGTGATGGCGGCGGCCGGAGAAGGCTGGTACGAGGCGAAGAGCACATCGGAATTCATTGTTGCGGGAGAGCCGGAGATTGAATTTACCGTCACGCCCCTGGATCAGCGAAAGAAAAAAGTGATCACTATTCCGCTGGAGGGATTTCCCGAGCGGCCGGACCGGACGACAAAGATCCGCCTGTCCCTGGGCTTTTCCGATGAGCGGACCATGGTATGCGTGATCCGGGATATGGGGTTCGGAGAATTCTTCCCCGCAACGGACACCGTGATTAAGCGGGAGGTGGAGCTATGAGCCTGATACTGGTGCGCCAGGAACCGGTGAAGCACCCCTATTATGTGAATGCGCTGGGGGTTCATATTGCTTCTTCGAAAGAACTCTGCTATGTGATCTACAACAATCCGCTTCTTGCCATGGATGATTTTGTGAATGATCATCTGATTGCATTTATACGGAATGAGCTGGGGCTGGGATTTCTGGCGGAAAAGCTGGCCCAGTGGAAGAGAAGCCGGGAGAATCCCGATGAGATGCTCGTCATTATACTCGAGGAGTGCTACTATTACACGGACCGGGAGATCAGCCGGTTCGAGCAGCGGATCGCATCCTTCCGGAAGATGAGCGGCACCGAGTTCATGAAGGAGACCGCCGATTATTACTTCTCACTCCGGCAGTACGGAACGGCAGTGCATTATTATGAGAAGATCCTGGAGGACTGGCGGGTCAAGAGCCTGACCGATGAGTTCACCGCCAGCGTCTGGAATAATATCGGAGCGAGCTACGCCGGAATATTCTGGTTTGAGAAAGCGCTGTCCGCCTATGAAATGTCCTACAATTTCCGCAAGGATATGGATACCATCCGCAAGATTTATCAGCTCACTCTTTTAAATCCCGAGCTCACGCTGCGCGAACGCTACAGGGCGCTGATCAGCGAGGAGCTGATGGCGGAGTGGAAAAAGCAGCTCTACGATGCCAGAGAGAGCGAGGCCGCGAGGAAAAAGACAGCGGAGATCGAGGAATTGTTTAATCAGGATCCAATCCGCCGGCAGCAGCGGGCCCAGGAACTGGTATCCGGCTGGAAGAAGGAATACAGAAAGATGCTGTAGCAGCCGTCTGCGGCAGCATGAAACGGGGGAAATGGCATATGATTTGCACAAACTGCGGTGCGGAAGTAGATGATCGGGAAGTCTTCTGTCCGGAATGCGGCGCCAAGCTGGAGCGCAGGGCGGCGGGAGATACGCTGGCCATGCGCATGTCGCGGAGAGAGCTGGAGGAACAGGTTTCCTACCGGCGTCTGAGAAAGAGAGTCCGCCGGGTGGCAAAACTGGTGGGCATCATGCTTGCCTTCGTCATATTCTCTGCCGGCGGCACCTTCGCCGTGCAGGAGGTTATGAGCCGGTACGACGTGGGAAAGTACCTCGGAAAGCTGGGAATGGAAGACATCGCCGAATCTTTGGGAATTGAAGTGCCCGAGACGGAGGCGCCAAAGGAAGAAGCAGAGACCGGAGAGACATCCGATACCGATGAGACCGAGCACGTCGTCTATGAGACGGACGGTGCGGAGGACGCAGACGATACGGAAGACGGAGAAGCAGCACAGCAATAAGCGGGGGAGGTGCGTGACATGAGAAAAGGTCTGGAACATATGGATAACAGGGAACTTCTGATAGAACTGGTCCGTACCCAGAGGAGAGACACTTTTCTGGAGCATGTTACAGCCGTCATCAATCTTGTGTTCCTGGCTGTCATGATCCTGGTGCTGGTCATTCTGGTTCCGAAGGCGGTAACGACGCTCCGCGAGGTGGACCGGACCGTGAAAGAGGTCAATACCCTGGCGCTGGAGGCCCAGGAATCCCTGGACGGGATCGATGTGATGGTCGGCAATGTGGACAAGATGGTGGTGGAAAATACCGACGCCGTCACGACTGCGCTGAACCAGATCAACCAGGTGGATTATCAGAAGCTCAATGAAGCTATCTCGAGTCTTAGTGCCACGGTGACGCCGCTGGCGGAGATGATGAAGGCACTGCCCTTCGGCAGCAGAAACTAGTGCATGGAGGTTTTTATGAATCGTTATTATATGGATCGGCTGGTAAAAGGCATCGGAGAGGCCGGATGGGACGCCATGCTGCTTTCCCCCGGAGAGGAACTGAATTTCCTGATGGACTTTAACCCGACATTCTGTGAGCGTTTTCAGGGCCTGTTCGTGAAAAAGGACGGCACCATGTTCTATATCTGTAATCTTCTCTACGCAGGGGAGTTCCGGAAGCTTCTGCCGGAGGAAATTGAGATATATCCATGGTTCGACGGGGAAGTCATGACCGAAGTGGTGGGCAGAGTCCTTCATGAGCAGAAGCTTGACGGCGCCCTCATCGGTGTCAATTCCACGGCCCAGGGCTTCAATATCCTGGAGATCATGGACAAGGTCGATGTAACCTTCAAAAACGGCAAGCCTCTTCTGGAGAATATCCGCGCTGTGAAGAATGCACAGGAACTCCAGTATCTGCGGGAGTCCGCCGCCATCGCCGATGAGGTCTTCTATGAGACCGTGAAGTTCATCAAGAGGGGCATGACGGAAAAGGAGATCGGCGATTTCATGTGCGAGCGGATGGTGGCAAAGGGCGGATATGCTCCCTGGGTCATCGTCGGCGTCGGCGAGAATTCCAGCTACCCCCACTATGCCGGAACCGACGGCGTGGTGCAGGAACGGGATATCGTGCTGCTGGATTTCGGCTGTGTCTGGAAGGGACTGTACTCCGATACCACCCGGACCATCTTTGTGGGCGAGCCCACGGAGCATCAGCGGGAAGTCTATGACCTGGTGAAGCGCTCCAACGAGGCAGCGGAAGAGATGGTATCCTTAGGGGCCTGGATTCCGGATATCGACAAACGGGCCAGGGAGGTCCTGGATGAAAAGGGATATGCAAAGACCCTGATCAACCGCGTCGGACACGGCATCGGCTATATGATTCATGAGCAGCCGGAGATTAAGCAGTCGAACCCCGGCCGTCTCGAGAAGGGCAACGCCTTCTCCATCGAACCCGGTATTTACCTGGCGGGAGATTTCGGCGTTCGCATCGAAGATATTGTGATTATCAACGAGGACGGAGAGAGAGAAATCCTGAACAAAACGCCCAAGGATATGATCATCATATAACACAATAGCGCAGGGCATATACATAAGTTGGTATATGCCCGGCTTTTCGTTCTGCGGGAGGTAATGTATGCTGCACGACAGAGATATCCGGGAACCTCTCTTTGAATACCTGGAACAGGAATTCGGACGCATCCGCATCATCGAGGAGAAACAGATGGGGCGGTCCCGGGCGGACATTGTGATGATCGGAGCAGACGGCATCTGCGGGATCGAGATCAAGAGCGATGCGGACACCTATGAACGGCTGCAGCGCCAGACCGGAGATTACGACAGATACTATGATTTCAATATTGCCGCCGTGGGAACCAGCCACGCCATGCATATCGAAGAACATGTGCCGGCCTGGTGGGGAATCATCACCGTGGAAGAGACGGAACAGGGACCGGATTTCTATTTCCTCCGAAGACCCCTTCCGAACCCGGAAAAACAGCTCTGTAAGCGGCAGATCGGCATGCTCTGGCGCAGAGAACTGAATCATCTTCTGGAGCTGAACGCCATGCCGGCCTACCGGGACAAATCAAAGAAGGCGGTGGCAGAAAAGCTCCTGGGAGCTGTGCCGGAGGAACTGCTTGGGCAGCAGATCCGGGAGGAACTTATGCAGAGGGATTACACCACCATCGCGTCGGAGATTGCCGAATACCGTGAACAGAAGGCGAGGGCAGCCGTGGCAAAAAAGGTCCTGTCCCGGGCGGGAAGTCCGGCCGGCGGCCGCATAAGACGGAAGCTGACCCGCTGAATCAGCAGATGGAGTTTTTTATCGCATGAATGGAATAAATCTGATATCCGGAGGAACCATGCAGTATCTGAATGCGATGCTGCCGGGCCTTATGGCTGCCTTTATCCTCCTTCGGATCGCAAAATGGCGTATTTTTTCAAAGGCGGGAATTCCCGGCTGGAAATCCCTGATTCCCATCTATGAAGGGTATCTTACCTTTAAGATTGCCCTTCGCGGATGGCTGTACGGAATCTGTGTGATCGCATCGGCGGCGGCGCTGGCATTTGCCTCCATTCCCGGAAAAAAGAGCGGTGCACTGGAGCTCTGCAGCGTGATTGTCGACTTTACCGCGGTAGGACTCCGGGTAGGCGTCCTGACGTTCCTGGCCGACCGGTTCGGAAAGGGATCTTTCTTCATGACCGGCATCGTCGTATTTTCCCAGTTTTTCCTGATGTGGCTTGCCTTTGACAAAAACAGCGTCTATCAGGGGAACCCGGCGGAGCATCTGCCCCCGGGAAAGAGCCCACGGGCGCAGAAGGAGACCACGTGATCCGCACAAAAGACGGGAAGGCCCGCATCTCCGTGCGGAATCTGGTAGAATTCGTCCTCCGGTCCGGAGATATCGACAACCGAATTACGGCGGAAGTGCGGAGTGATGCGATGGCTGCCGGAAGCCGCCTGCACCGGAAGCTGCAGAAGGCGGCGGGGGAAGGCTACCACGCGGAGGTATTCCTGCAGAGAACGGTGGAATCCGGCGGTTTTGAAATCACGGTGGAGGGCCGTGCCGACGGCATTATCGACGGTGCGGTGCCGGTGATCGATGAGATCAAGGGCGTATACCGGGATGTGCTGAAGATGGAAGAACCGGTGCAGGTTCACCTGGCGCAGGCCATGTGCTACGCCTGCATCTATGCCCGGAGCAGTAAGCTTCCCCGGATACAGATCCGGATGACATACTGCAATCTGGATGATGAAGAGCAGATCCGGTATTTTCTGCTGGAAAAAACAGTGGAGGAGCTGGAGGACTGGTTTCAGGGCGTGGTCGGAGAATTCGTCCGCTGGCTTACCTGGATCGCCGAGAACCAGAAAAGGCGGGATGAGAGCATCCGGAATCTGGAGTTTCCATTTCCCTACCGGACGGGCCAGAGAGACCTGGCAGTGGCGGTCTATGCCGCACAGAAGCGGGGCAGGAAACTGTTTATCCAGGCACCGACCGGAATCGGAAAAACCATGTCCACGGTGTATCCCAGCGTGAAGGCCATCGGGGAAGGACTGGGGGAGAGGATTTTCTATCTGACGGCCAGAACTACCACCAGAACGGCTGCGGAGGAAGCGTGGAACATTCTCCGCAAGAAGGGCCTTTTTTTCCATACCGTCACACTGACGGCAAAAGAGAAGGTCTGCGTCATGGAAGAGGCAGACTGCAATCCCGAGTACTGTCCGAGGGCGAGGGGGCACTTTGACCGGGTAAATGAGGCCATCCTGGATATCATCACACAGGAACAGGCCATAAACCGGGAAATGGTGTGCCGATACGCCGAAAAACACCGGATCTGCCCCTTTGAATTTGCGCTGGATATTTCGGATTTCATGGACGGAATCATCTGCGACTATAATTACGCCTTCGACCCGGATGTAAGGCTGGCCCGGTATTTCGGCGAAGGCAGCGAAGGCAGCTACCTGTTTCTGGTGGATGAGGCCCATAATCTGGCGGGCCGGGCAAGAGAGATGTACAGCGCCCTGCTCTCCAGGAAAGATGTTCTGGCGGCAAAGAAGGTCTTCGGGACAAGGAAGCTTCCGGCATCCCGTGCCATAGGCTCCCTCGGGCGCCACATGCTGGCCATGAAAAAGGAGATGGACGGGGACTTCCGGGTGTACGGGGATATCAGTCAGCTCCTGCGTCTGGTCTCGTCGGCATTCGATGCCCTTCGGAAATATCTCGATGAAAACAGAGAGTCCGGAGACCGGGAGGACCTTCTGGAGTTTTATTTTTCCCTCCGCAGTTTCCTGAATATCTATGAACTGGTGGATGAACACTACCGGATATACGGGGAACTGACGCGGGACGGGGATTTCCGGGTCCGCCTCTTCTGCGTGAACCCGGTGGAAAACCTGGGAAACTGTCTGGCACAGGCAAAGAGCACGGTGTTTTTCTCGGCGACGCTTCTGCCGCTTCCCTATTACCGGGAGCTGTTAAGTCCGGCCGAGGAGGATTACACCGTCTATGCCGGTTCGCCCTTTTCCGAGAAGAACCGGGGGATCTTCATCGCAGGCGATGTTTCCAGCCGGTACCGCGACAGGGGAGAGAAAAGCTACCGGAAGGTGGCATCCTACATCCGGAGCGCCGTGTCTTCCAGAAAAGGCAATTATATGGTATTCTTTCCCAGCTATGCATTTCTGGAGCAGGTGCTGGCGGCGTCGGATTTCGTGGAGGTTCCCGCGGAAAACGGAGGATATCTTAAGGGCAGAAATGAAGACTGCGATATCATCGTCCAGACCAGCCGGATGGATGAGGCCTGCAGAGAGGAGTTCCTCGCGGAGTTTTCCGCCGGCAGAGAGCGATCTCTTGCGGCCTTCTGCGTGATGGGAGGCATCTTCTCCGAAGGCATTGATCTGCAGGGGGAAAAGCTCATCGGCGCGGTGGTGGTCGGAACCGGTCTTCCGATGGTATGTACGGAGCAGAAGATTCTGCAGGATTATTTTGAAGACAGCGGACAGAACGGATTTTTATTTGCCTACCAGTATCCGGGCATGACCCGGGTGCTTCAGGCGGCGGGGCGGGTTATCCGCACGGCCGAAGACCGGGGGATCATCCTGCTTCTGGATGAGCGGTTCCTCCGGAGAGATTACCGGAACATGTTCCCGCGGGAATGGAACGACACCCGGCGGGTGAGCATAAACGACGCCCGGGAGAAACTTGGGAAATTCTGGGAAGACCAGGAACAGAAAGGCAGCAAGGAGGATAGTACATGAGCGGAGCGCAGAACGGTCTGCCGGAAGATATGAATGATATGTCCCTGGAGGAATTTATCGGGGAGCTGGAACAGAATGAGGAGATTGCCGAAGGTAAACGGCATACGGGCGACGATTTCTACCGGATGTATCTGGAGGAGATGAAGGAGATTGCACCTTTTGCAGAGGGGGAGCAGGAAAGGCTTCTGGCTCTTCTGAGCACCGGCAGCCCCGATGAGGCAAAGCGGGCGGTAAAGCGGCTGACCGAGGGAAAGCTTGGAGATACCCTCCGGATTGCGAAGGAATATGAGAACCGGGGACTGCACATCAACGATATTATCCAGGAAGCCAACATCGGGCTTCTGCTTGCGGCATCCTCCTATGTGGACGGGGATTTTGACCGGCTGATGGAGGAATCGGTCCGGGCGCAGATTGAATCGGCTCTGGAGGACCAGAGCCGGGAGAAGACCGTGGCGGAGGATATGCGGGCAAGAGTCAACGTCCTCAAGGATATTTCTGCGGCCATGGCGCAGGAGCTGGAGCGGGAACCGACGGCCGAAGAGCTGGCGGAGCGGATGAAGATGACCGTGGAGGAGATAAAGGATATCATGAAGCTTACTCTGGACGCCATGAGCGTCTCCGGCATATAGCGCCTGACAGGGAGGTTTGCATGAGATTAATCCTGATACGGCACGGACAGACGGACTGGAACCTGGAAAAACGGGTGCAGGGCCGGACGGACATGCCTCTCAACGCCCAGGGAATCCGTCAGGCAGAGCTGGTGGCCAAGGCGGTTCTCCGCTATCCGGTGGAGCGCATTTATGCCAGCACCCTGGAGCGGGCCTGGGAGACGGCGGAGATTGTGCGCCAGGCATTTCTCAGGGGGATACCCGGAACAGAGCCCCGGAAGATTCCGGAGGTCATCCGGCTTCCGGAACTGATTGAGGTGGCCTTCGGCGCCTGGGAAGGAAAAACCCTGGATGAAATCAGCCGCCTTTATCCGGAGGATTACGAACGGTGGGTGAAGAACCCGGCCTGGGAGGTTCCAACGGGGGGCGAGGACCGGGAGGCGCTGAAGAAGAGATGCGCTTCGGCCATCGATATCATAACCCGCGGGATGGGACCGGGGAAGGACCGCTGCGTGGCGGTTGTCGCCCACGGAGCCATCCTGGTGCACGTCATCGCGTATCTTCTGCGGCATGAGACCGAGCGGCGGGAGATTATCGTGGAAAATGCCAGCGTCACCACCGTGGATTATGACCCGGAAACAGAGATGGGGACGCTTATCCGGATGAACGATACCGACCATCTCGAAGGGGGAAACAAGACGCCCTGGAAAGCAGATTTACGTAAATAAACTTTCATAAATTTACATTTTTGAGCAGATACTTTTGAAACTTATACATATATGGTATAACTACAGTGGGGGATGTCCCCCACTGAGTTATACGCTCCGCGGGATGCGCACGCGTGCAGAGCAGTAGATGATGCCTGACGGCATCAGGCACGCGGCGCGCAAGACACGCGAGCGAGTCTTGAATAGAACGCTTAAATAATACACGAGACCGGCAGAGCCGGAAGAAAGGCAGGAGCAACGTGAGCGTAAAGCGAGTTTATGTCGAAAAGAAACCCGAATTTGCCGTGAGGGCAAAAGATCTGTTTGGTGAGATCCGCAGCTATCTGGGGATTGAAACCGTATCCGGCGTACGTGTCCTGAACCGCTATGATGTAGAGAATGTATCCGATGAGGTTTATAAAGAGGCTCTGGTGACGATTTTCTCGGAACCGCCTGTCGATCTGGTGTATGAAGAGGATTTTCCGAAGAATGACACCGATGTGGTGTTTACGGTAGAATATCTGCCGGGACAGTTCGACCAGAGAGCGGATTCCGCGGAGCAGTGCGTGAAGCTGCTGAAGGAGACGGAGGAGCCCATCATCCGTTCTGCCACCACCTATGTTCTGAGCGGAACACTTACCGAAGCAGAGCAGGATGCGGTAAAGTCTCTCTGCATTAACCCGGTGGACTCCCGCGAGGATCAGAATCCGAAGCCGGAGACCCTGGTGCAGAAGTTCGATGTGCCGGAGGACGTGGAGATTCTGACCGGATTCATCACCGAAGAGGAAGCGGCACTGAAGGAGAGATATAATTCTCTGAACCTGGCCATGACCTTTGCGGATTTCCGCTTTATCCAGGACTATTTCCGCGATGAGGAGAAGAGAGATCCCTCGATCACCGAGATTCGCGTGCTGGATACCTACTGGTCCGACCACTGCCGTCACACCACCTTCTCCACCGAACTGAAGAATGTACAGTTTACCGAGGGCGATTACAATGCGCCGATTGAGGCGTCCTGGAACCAGTACCTGAACGACCACAACGAGATGTACAAGGGTCGTGACGACAAGTATGCCTGCCTGATGGACATCGCCTGCCTGGCCGCCAAGAAGCTGAAGGCGGAAGGGAAGCTTACCGATCAGGAGGTTTCCGACGAGATCAATGCCTGCAGCATCGTGGTGCCGGTAACCATCGACGGCGTCACCGAGGACTGGCTGATCAACTTCAAGAATGAGACCCACAACCATCCGACGGAGATTGAACCCTTCGGCGGTGCGGCCACCTGTCTGGGCGGCGCCATCCGCGACCCGCTTTCCGGCCGTACATACGTATATCAGGCAATGCGCATCACGGGTGCCGGTGATCCGACCGCACCCATGAGCGAGACGCTGCACGGCAAGCTTCCGCAGCGCAGAATCTGCACCGACGCGGCCCGCGGCTATTCTTCCTACGGCAACCAGGTCGGCCTTGCTACCGGATATGTCAAGGAAATCTATCACCCCGACTTCGTGGCAAAGCGCATGGAGCTGGGTGCCGTTATCGCGGCAGCGCCGAAGAAGAACGTCATCCGTGAAAACTCCGATCCGGGCGATGTGATCATCCTTCTCGGCGGACGTACCGGACGCGACGGCATCGGCGGCGCAACCGGTTCCTCCAAGGTGCACACCGAGGAGTCCATCGAGGTCTGCGGTGCAGAGGTCCAGAAGGGAAATGCGCCGACCGAGCGTAAGATTCAGCGCCTGTTCCGCCGTCCGGAAGTAAGTCTCTTGATCAAGAAGTGCAACGATTTCGGTGCCGGCGGCGTGTCTGTCGCCATCGGCGAGCTGGCAGCCGGTCTGGATATTGACCTGGACAAGGTTCCGAAGAAGTATGCCGGCCTTGACGGTACGGAGCTGGCCATCTCCGAGTCCCAGGAGCGTATGGCTCTTGTTGTGGACGCAAAGGATGTGGACAAGATGCTGGGCTATGCGGCTGAGGAGAACCTGGAGGCGGTTCCGGTGGCTGTCGTAACCGAATCCCCGCGGCTGGTGCTTCACTGGAGAGGCAAAACGATCGTGGATCTGAGCCGCGCATTCCTGGACACCAACGGTGCACACCAGGAGGCGGAAGTCTGCGTGGAAGTGCCGAAGAAGGAGAATTCTCCGTTTATCCGGGAGGATGTTCCGGATGTCCGCGGAAAGTGGCTTGAAACCCTGTCTTCCCTCAATGTCTGCTCCCAGAAGGGACTGGTGGAGATGTTTGACTCCACCATCGGCGCAGCGACGGTGGAGATGCCCTACGGCGGACTGCATCAGATGACGGAGACCCAGGCCATGCTGGCCAAGCTTCCGCTGGACGGCGGAAAGTGCGATACCGTCACCATGATGAGCTACGGCTATGATCCATTCCTTTCCAACTGGAGTCCGTACCACGGCGCGCAGTACGCCGTTCTGGATTCCGTTGCCAAGATCGTGGCAAACGGCGGCGATTATAAGAAGATTCATTTCTCCTATCAGGAGTATTTCCTCCGTCAGACCGGAGACCCGAAGCGCTGGGGCTATCCCCTTTCCGCGCTGCTGGGCGCCTACTCTGCGCAGATTGCGCTGGGCCTGGGCTCCATCGGCGGCAAGGACAGCTCCTCCGGAAGCTTCGAGGATGTGTCCGGAGAGAGAAACGTACCGCACACCCTGGTAAGCTTTGCAGTGGATGTCACGGACAGCAAACACGTTATCACGCCGGAGTTCAAGAAGGCGGGAAGTAAGATCGTTCTGTTCCGGGCACCGCGCAATGAATATGACCTGCCGGTATTTGACCAGATCATGGCCGGCTATGACAAGCTCTATGAAGACATGGAGGCCGGAAGAATCCTTTCCGCATACGCGGTGGGAGCACACGGTCCCGCAGAGTCCGTGGCGAAGATGGCCTTCGGCAATCAGCTGGGCGTAAAGATCGAGCACAATGTGGATCCGCGGATGTTCTTCGCACCCGGCTGGGGCGACATCGTATGCGAAGTGGCCGACGGCAAAGTGGGCGAGCTGCAGATGACCTACACCGTCATCGGCGAAGTGACCGACCGGAACACCTTTGAATACGGCAGCGCCGTGATCACCATGGGCGAGGCCCTGGAAGCCTGGACGAAGACTCTGGAGCCCATCTATCCGACAAAGACCGGCGCGATGGAGACCCAGGTACGCCAGGATACCTACAAGACAGAAGATATCTACATCTGCAGACATAAGGTGGCAAAACCGAAAGTATTCATCCCCGCCATGCCCGGCACCAACTGCGAGCTGGACAGCGCAAGAGCCTTCGAGAAAGCCGGCGCAGATGTGACCGTACGCATCTTCCGGAACCAGAACGAGCAGGACATCAAGTCCTCCATCGAGCAGTACCGGAAGGATATTGAGCAGGCGAACATCCTGATGTTCCCGGGCGGCTTCTCCGGCGGCGATGAGCCGGACGGCTCCGCGAAGTTCTTCGCCACCGTGTTCCGCAACCCGATGCTGAAGGAGGCGGTGGACCGCCTGTATCAGGACAGAGACGGACTGATTCTCGGCATCTGCAACGGCTTCCAGACACTGATCAAGCTGGGCCTGGTGCCGAACGGAGAGATTGCTCCGCAGACGGAGGATTCCCCGACACTGACCATGAACACCATCGGACGCCATATTTCCAGAATGGCGTACGTACGCATTGTTTCCAACAAGTCGCCCTGGCTCATGGGTGCATCCTTTGAGCGGGTATACGCCAATGCACTGTCCCACGGCGAGGGAAGATTTGTCGCGAGCCGTGAGTGGATCGAGAAGCTCTATGAGAACGGTCAGGTAGCTACGCAGTATGTTGATCCGGACGGCAATCCGACCATGGATGAGACATGGAACCAGAATGGTTCTTATATGGCAATTGAGGGCATTACCAGCCCCGACGGCCGTATCCTGGGCCGCATGGGTCATCCGGAGAGATGCAACGAGGGCGTGTTCGTGAACATCCACAAGAGCGATGACATGAATATATTCAAGTCCGGCGTTGCCTACTTCAAGTAATGGGAGGGCAGATTATGAAAATGTATCTGAAACGGGGAACAGCACTGTTTCTGAGTCTTCTGCTGGCGCTGGGCTGCTGCACGACTTCCTTTGCGGCATCCAATTCCAGCAAGAAGAAGATTTCCACCATCAAGCTGTCAGTCGATATGGCGGACAGCGCCTTCGATGATGACAAGATGACCAAGGATGACCTGGACAGCATCATCGATATCAGTGATTCGAATGCAAATTATTATATCGAGAGCCTGTCCTTCGCGGACGGCAGCTCCTGGAAATACGGAAAGTCCGCCACCATCAAGGTGGTTCTGGAGGTGGACGATGAGGACGCCTACCGCTTCTACGGCGTAAAGGGCGAGAACGTCAAGATCTCCGGCTCCAAGTATGTGGAGAGCGTATCCGCATCCGGTTCCGGCAAGCGTGCCACGGTCCGTCTGAAGATGAAGGCCTATGTGGGCGACATGGACGCACCGGAGGAGATCTACTGGAGCGGAAAGACCGCGCACTGGGAGAAGGTTCCCGGCGCAAATCAGTACAATGTCCGGCTTTACAAGAACAGCGGCCAGGTGGCAACCGTGAGCACCACGGGAACCTCCTTTGACCTGTATCCGGGCATGACCACCAGCGGAAAGTATACCTTCCGCGTGCAGGCGGAGAATACTTCCGCCGGCAAGACCTCCAAGTGGAGCGAGCGGTCCGACGAGCTGACCATCGCCGACAACACCAGATACACAGGCACCGGTTCACTGGTAAGCCTTCCGGCCTCCCAGCAGGAGGGCGGTTCCGAATATCAGGGAATCACCGGCGCAGGCATCGGCCAGGGCCCGACAGCACAGGCTGTGGGCGGCTGGATCTTTGACGGCATCGGCTGGCGGTATCTGGAGCACGGCTCCGCAGTCGCCGGAAGCTGGCGTCTTGTGGACAATGAGTGGTATCACTTTGACCAGAACGGATACATGCAGGTGGGCTGGATCAATGACGGAGGACTCTGGTATTACCTGAATCCGATCTCCGACGGTACCAGAGGCGCCATGAAGACCGGCTGGCTCTTCGACGGTGCACACTGGTACTTCCTGAACCCGTATTCCAACGGCTATCGCGGAATGCGGATGACCGGCTTCCAGAGAATTGAGGGCCGGGATTATTACTTCGATGTCAACACCGGCATACTTGCCACCAACTGCCGCGTTCCGGACGGACGCTGGGCCGGCGCGGACGGATCACTGTAAAGAATGAAGAATGTAATTATTATCGGGGCGGGCGCAGCGGGTCTTGCCGCAGCCATCGGGGCTGCGGAGAGCGGTGCGTCCGTCACCGTGTTTGAGAAGAATGAAAAGGCGGGCAAAAAGATCTATATCACCGGCAAGGGCCGGTGCAATCTGACCAATGCCTGCGAGCCGGAGGTTTTTTTCGAGAATGTGGTCACCAATCCCCGGTTTATGTACAGCGCCTTTTACGGCTTCACCAACCGGGATATGGTCGCGATGGTGGAGCAGGAGGGCATTCCCACAAAGGTGGAGCGGGGAAACCGGGTATTCCCGGTATCCGATCACGCCTCTGACGTGACAAAGGCCCTGCTGGCAAGATTAAAAAAGCTTAAGGTCCGTCTGCTCACCGACACGGAAGTCCGGGGACTGCTCACAGAAAGCGACCGGGTGACGGGGGTCATGGTCCGCGGAAAAGAGGGCCGGAGCAGCGTATCGGCAGATGCGGTGATTGTGGCCACCGGCGGGCTTTCCTACCCGACGACCGGGTCCACCGGCGACGGCTATTACTTTGCGGAAAGCACCGGTCACCGGGTTACGGAGTGTTATCCGGCCCTGGTTCCCTTTGAGACAAAGGAAAATGTCTCCGGCATGCAGGGACTTGCCCTGAAAAATGTGGAAGCGGTCGTAAAGGACGGCAAAAAGGAAATCTACCGGGGGTTCGGCGAAATGCTGTTCACCCATTTCGGCGTGTCCGGACCGCTGATGCTGACGGCCAGCAGCTATGCGGCAAAGAGAATAGCAAAGAATCCGCTGATGCTCTCCGTCGATCTGAAGCCGGCTCTCTCCGAGGAGGAGCTGGATGCGCGGATTCTCAGGGATTTCGGGGAGGCGAAGAACAAAAACTTTGCCAATGCCCTGGGCCACCTTTATCCATCGGGGATGATCCCGGAGATGGTAAAGAGAAGCGGCATTCCGGCGGACAAGAAGGTCAATGAGATTACGAGGGAAGAGCGCAGAGCGCTGGTTTCTGCTACGAAAGCATTTACCCTTACCCTGACAGGCCTCCGGGGATACCAGGAGGCCATCATCACCCAGGGCGGCGTGAATGTGAGAGATATCGACCCCTCCACGATGGAGTCAAAGAAGATGCGGGGACTGTACTTTGCCGGCGAGGTTCTGGACGTGGATGCGGTGACGGGAGGCTTTAATCTCCAGATCGCCTGGTCTACGGGAATGCTGGCGGGAAGAAGCGCTGCGCACAAGAAGGAGGAAGCAACATGTCAGTAAATATTGCCATTGACGGCCCGGCGGGCGCAGGCAAGAGCTCGATTGCGAAGATGCTCGCATCGACCATGAACTATATCTACGTGGACACCGGCGCTATGTACCGCACGCTGGCCGTGTATTTTCTGGAGCACGACATTGACGGAGATGATGAGGCGGCCGTGGTCGCAGCGCTGCCGGATATTGATGTCAGTCTGGTGTATGAGGACGGGACACAGCAGATTTTTCTGAACGGGGAAAATGTAACCGCCCGCATCCGCACGCCGGAGGTCACAGATATGGCCAGCCGCACGTCCACCTATGCGAAGGTGCGGGAAAAAATGGTTGATCTGCAGAGAAAGATTGCCGCGGAGAACAACGTGGTCATGGACGGAAGGGACATCGGAACGGTAGTGCTCCCTGATGCCGGCGTAAAGATCTTCCTGACAGCCTCCACCGAAGTGCGCGCGAAGCGCCGTTACCTGCAGATGCTGGAAGCAGGGCAGGATGCGGATCTGGAGGAAATCCGGAAAGACATGGAAGAGCGGGACTACCGGGACAGCCACAGAGAGAATTCGCCCCTGAAACAGGCGGAGGATGCGGTCTATCTGGACACCTCCGACATGACGATGGCGGAAGTCATCGCGTTCATCCGGAAGCTGGCGGAGGAAAAGGCGTGATGGGGAAAACACGGGAAGAAAAGCTGGCGGACCTTATGGCCCGCGGGGAGGCGGATATCTCGGATGACGGAAGAATCCGCGTTATCGTCGCAAAGACCGCCGGATTCTGCTTTGGCGTAAAGCGGGCGATGGACATCGTGGAAGAGCATCTTATACGCGATGTCCGGCCAATCTATACCTACGGGCCCATCATTCACAACGAAGAGGTGGTGAAGGACCTGGAGGAGCGGGGTGTACGTGTTCTTTCCTCCGAAGAGGAGCTCGCAGAGGTCCGGAAGGGAACCGTGATTCTCCGGTCCCATGGGGTGCCGAAGCGGATTTACGATCTTCTGGAAAAAAACAGGGTTCACTATGTGGATGTGACCTGCCCATTTGTCAGTAAAATTCACAGAATTGTGCAGCAGCAGAATGCGGAAGGCAGAAGAGTCCTGATTGTCGGAAATGCGGAACATCCCGAGGTGGAAGGCATCTGCGGGTGGGCAGACGGGCGTACACGGGTGATGAACTCCATAGAAGATTTCGATTCATTTGCCCTGGACAGGAATGAAAAGCTTGCTGTCGTTGCACAGACAACATTTAACCTGAATAAATTTAAAGAATTAGTTGAAAAAATCATGGAAAAGGGGTATGATATTACTGTTTTAAACACAATATGTAATGCAACGCAGGAGCGACAGGCGGAGGCAGGGCAGATTGCTGAAGCTGTTGACGCCATGATAGTTATCGGCGGCAAGAGCAGTTCCAACACACGCAAACTGTATGACATTTGCCAACAGGAATGTAATAACACTTATTACATTCAGACACTTAAGGATTTGAAACCTGACACGACAATAACTGTGCGCAACGTAGGTATTACAGCCGGGGCATCCACCCCGAAATCAATTATTGAGGAGGTTCATACGAATGTCAGAAGTAAGTTTTGAACAGCTGCTGGATGAGGTATCATTCAAGCCATTACGTACAGGAGAGGTTGTCACCGGTCGTGTTATTGACGTCAAGGCAGATGAGATTATTCTCAGCATTGATGGCAGCAAGTCCGAGGGTATTATCACCAAGAGTGAGTACTCCAACGATTCCAGCGTTGACCTTACAACAAAAGTTCAGGTAGGCGATGAGATGGAAGCCAAGGTCCTCAAAGTCAATGACGGCGAAGGCATGGCATCCCTTTCCTATAAGAGAGCAGCAGTTGACAAGGGTCTCAAGAGACTGAAGGAAGCTTTCGAGAACAAGGAAGTCCTGACCGAGAAGGTTACTCAGGTTGTGGAGAAAGGCCTTGTTGTTGAGGTTGAAGGCACCAGAGTCTTCATTCCGGCCAGCATGGTAAGCGATACCTATGAGAGAGATCTCTCCAAGTACGCAGGCCAGGAGATTGAATTCGTCGTAACCGAGTTCAACCCGAACGGCAGAAGAAGCAGAATCATCGGTGACCGCAAGCAGCTGCTTACCGCAAAGAAGGCAGAGCAGAAGGAAGCTCTGTTCTCCAGAATCGCAGTAGGCCAGACCGTGGAAGGTACTGTAAAGAACGTTACCGATTTCGGTGCATTCGTAGACCTGGGCGGCGCAGACGGTCTCCTTCACATCTCCGAGATGTCCTGGGGCAGAGTTGAGAATCCGAAGAAGATCTTCCGCAACGGCGATATCGTTAAGTGCCTTATCAAGGACATCAATGGCGAGAAGATTGCTCTGAGCCTTAAGTTCCCGGAGACCAATCCGTGGCTGAATGCCAGCGAGAAGTTCGCTGTCGGCACCGTGGTACAGGGAAGAGTTGCAAGAATGACAGACTTCGGCGCATTCATCGAGCTGGAGCCGGGCATCGATGCACTCCTTCATGTTTCCCAGATTTCCAGACAGCATGTTGACAAGCCGGCAGATGTTCTTCAGGTTGGACAGGACATCGAGGCAAGAGTTGTGGACTTCAACGAGGCAGACCACAAGATCAGCCTGAGCATGAAGGCTCTTGAGGCAGCTCCGGCCCGTCAGGACGAGGATGTTGCTGATGTCGACATCGAAGCAGTCGGCGCTGAAGAAGCAGCTAAGGAAGAAGAATAATTTGTAAATATAATCAGCACCAACGGAATCAGAGCAGAAACGGAAGGAAAAGCTTGCTTTCCGGAACGTTTCTGTTCTGATTCCGTTAGTGGACAAGGCGCGCAGCGCCTCTGTCCGCCAACAGCGAGGATTGCGCAGCAATCCGAGACTGTGTGCTGATTGCAGATACAGGGGGGCACCGTTTTGGTGCGCGAAAGAGCATCCGCCATTACGGCGGATGCTTTTTTCATGGGAATTGGGGAATTGCAGAGCTTATCTCCCTAGCTCGCTCTGCGAGCATACCTCCGGCGTCGAAATTCAGTCGGGGGAATGAAGAAAAATCGCAGAAGTCATTCCCCCGGCCCTGGAATACATTCGGGGGAATGACGAAAAATCGCAGAAGTCATTCCCCCGGCCCTGGAATGCGTTCGGGGGAATGAAGAAAAATCGCAGAAGTCATTCCCCCGGCCCCGGAATACATTCGGGGGAATGACAAAATACTGCAGAAGTCATTCCCCCGGCCCTGGAATACATTCGGGGGAATGACGAAAAACATCGGGAGTCATACCCCGGGCAGCAAAGCAGCGCCGGGGGTATGAAACGGAATCTTCGGGAGGAATAAACCACTATGGATCAGGCAGGAAGAAAGCTGCGAACCGGTTATACCACCGGCACCTGTGCCGCTGCAGCGGCCATGGCCGCTGCGCTTGCTTTTCTGCGCCTTTCGGAAGAGTCCGACGACGGGAAAGAAGGAAGCTTGTTTGTGCCGGCCGTGACTGTCTCGACACCGGATGGAACGTCTCTTACGCTGGGAATTGCCGACTGCGGGGTGAGGTCTGACGGCAGCGCTTTCTGCGCGGTGAAGAAGGATTCCGGCGACGATCCGGATATCACGAACGGCGTGCTGGTGTATGCGGAAATACGCCGTGGACGAGATAACGCTGCTGATATGGAAGCCATCGCAGAAGATGCGGAACCTTCTCCTGCTTACGCGGATTCCTCCTGTCCGGGCGTATATCTTGCCGGCGGCGAAGGCATAGGCATCGCAAATAAGCCCGGACTGCAGGTGCCGGTGGGATATCCTGCCATCAATCCGGTGCCCAGAAAGCAGATCATCCGAACGGTATATGATATACTGAAGGAGAATCCGGAGAGGGGACCCTCCGCCAAAAGCCTGCCGGTCACAGTAACCGTCTCCATCCCCGGCGGAGAGGAACTGGCAAAAAAGACCTTTAATCCGCGGCTGGGCATCGAAGGGGGACTCTCCATCCTGGGGACTACAGGCATCGTCCGGCCCATGAGCGAGGATGCGCTCCTTGCGACCATCCGGCTGGATATCCGGGTCAAGGCAGCCGGCGGGCAGAAGATTCTTGCCGTCGCTCCCGGGAATTATGGTGCAGACTTTCTGAAGAAACGACTGGGGCTTGACCCGGAACAGTTCGTTACCTGCAGCAACTACGTGGGAGAGACATTCCGGATGTTCACGGAAGAAGGCATCCGACAGGTGCTGTTTGCCGGCCATATGGGAAAACTCATTAAGGTGGCAGGAGGAATTCTCAATACTCACTCAAAGTACGGAGACCACCGGATGGAGATTACGGCGGACTGCGCACGGGAAGCCGGCGCACCGAAGGAACTGCAGGAAACACTGCTTGCGATGAACACTACGGATGAGGCGGCAGAGACCCTGCGGAAACAGGAAATTCTGGAAAGAACGCTGGAGATTGCCGCGGAAAAGATACAAACCATTCTGGAAGACCGTTATAGGGTGGACACAGAGGTCATTATCTTTACCGGAAGTGGTGACGTTGGTATGACGGCGGGCGCGAATGACCTGGCGGATAAATTGTCGCAGAGACAGAGTTAAAGGATGCGGTCCGACAGAAACAAGGCGGTGTCCTTAATTCAGCGAAATGTAAGAACGGAGAAAACTATGGTATATTTCGTCGGCGCGGGGCCGGGAGCCCCGGACCTTCTGACAATACGGGGAGCGGAGCTCTTAAAAACGGCGGACCGCATTATCTACGCCGGTTCTTTGGTGAATCCCGCGCTTCTGGACATGCGGAAGGAGGGGTGCGATATCTTCAATAGTGCGGAGATGACGCTGGAAGAGGTTATCGTAAGAATACAGGAGACGGAGGAAAAAGGCGGCATGACGGTCCGTCTTCACACGGGCGATCCGTCCCTTTACAGCGCCATGCGGGAGCAGATGGATATCCTGGATGAGAAGGGCATCTCCTATGAGGTATGCCCCGGCGTCAGCGCTTTTTCCGGTGCGGCGGCGGCCCTGGATCTGGTTTATACGCTGCCCGGCATTTCCCAGACCGTGATTATCACCCGGGCCGAGGGGAGGACGCCGGTTCCGGAGCGGGAGAATCTCCGCGCTCTGGCGGCTCACCGGTCCACCATCGTGCTGTTTCTCAGCGCCGGCATGACCGGGAAGGTTTCGGAGGAGCTGATCGCGGGCGGTTATTCGAAGGATACGCCGGCGGCCATCGTATATAAGGCCAGCTGGCCGGAGGAAAAATATGCGCTGTGCACAGTAGAAACGCTGGAGGAAACAGCGAAGAAGGAGGGACTCACCAAAACCGCCATCATCATCGTGGGGGATGCGGTGGCTCAGAAGGGGTATCTCAGGTCAAAGCTCTATGATCCCTCCTTTACCACGGAGTACCGGATTGGAAACAGGAAAGGAACCGGCGGCTGATGGCAGGAATATGCATGATAAGCTTTACGGATCGGGGAAAAATCACCGCAGAGAAGCTGAAGGAAGGCCTGCTGGGGGCAGGACATACGGTGAAGGCGGAGACATTTGCCGATATCCGGATGAGTCTCCGAAAGTATACCGAACAGCATTTCTATGAGAAGGATGCGATGATTTTCGTAGGTGCGGCGGGCATTGCCGTCCGCGCCATCGCCCCGTGGGTGAGAAGCAAGGAGACGGACCCGGCCGTACTGTGTGTCGACGAGGCCGGGCGGTTTGTTATTCCCCTTCTGTCGGGCCATCTGGGCGGAGCCAATGATCTCGCCATGCTGGCAGCGGAAATCCTGGGAGCAGCACCGGTCATCACCACGGCCACAGACCTGCGGCAGGCCTTCGCGGTGGATGTGTTTGCGAAAAAGAATCAGCTCACAATACTGAACCTGAAGACGGCCAAAGGTATTTCCGCAGCCATTCTCCGGGGCGAACGGGTGGGATTGTTCAGCGAACTGACCATCCTGGGGGACATGCCCCCGGAGCTTTCCCCCGAGGAACCCCAGCAGTATAATATCGTGATCGCAGACGGTACAGGCGAACGGGGAAAGGCCCTTCTCCGGAAGGCGGAGGAGACCTGGACATGGCGCCTGCAGTATGGAACAGGCGAATCTGAAGCCTGCAATGAAGAAACTGCAGGAAAAACGACCCGAAGAGAAGCAACCCAAGAAGAAGCAGCCCAAGAAGAAGGTTCCGCAGAAGACAGCCTTCTTGTCCTGGCGGCGAGACGGGCGGTTCTGGGACTGGGCTGCCGGGGAGGTGCATCCAACCGCCAGGTACGGGAAGCAGCGGAAACGGCACTCCGGGAAGCAAAGGTAAGCTTTCTGGAGCTTTCCGGTATCGCAACCATTGACCGGAAGAAAGACGAGCCGGCCCTGGTGGCCCTGGCTGCGCGGTGGAGGCTTCCCCTTCTCACCTATTCTGCAGAAGAACTGGGAAATGTTTCCGGAACCTACAGCAATTCCGACTTTGTGAGACAGACCGTAGGCATCGGCAATGTCTGCGAGCGGGCGGCGGTTCTGGCCCTGACAGAGCAGTTTTCCGGCGAACTGCCGGAAGAGGCAGAGGGGTTCGATGACCGAAGCCTGATTCTTCGGAAAAAGGCGGATGATGGGGTTACCGCAGCGGTGGCTGCTGTGCCTCAGGGAAACGGCGGCCGGAGGAAGCTCAGATTCTGAGACAGGAGAAAGCATGGACCAGAATATACTTTACGTGGTTGGAATCGGTCCCGGAACCAGGGATATGCGGACAATTCAGGCGGACCGGATTCTTAGCGAAGCGGAGGTCATCGCAGGCTACAGCGTCTATAATGACCTGGTGCGAGAGGATTATCCCCAGGCAGAATTTCTCACCACCCCCATGCGGAAGGAACGGGAGAGGTGCATCCTGGCCCTGGAAAAAGCCGCGGAAGGCAGGACATGTGCCCTCATCTGCAGCGGGGACCCCGGGGTGTACGGCATGGCAGGACTTCTGCTGGAACTTCGGGATAAACAGTTCCCGGATGTGCAGGTGAAGGTCATTCCAGGCGTTACGGCGGCGCTTTCGGGGGCAGCCCTTCTGGGGTCCCCCCTCGGTCATGACTTTGCCGTCATCAGCCTGAGTGATGCCCTGACGCCCTGGAAAACCATCGAACAAAGGCTTCTTGCCTGTGCCGGCGCGGGCATGGCCATCGCGCTGTATAATCCCGAGAGCCGCACCAGGGCAGGATATCTGAAACGCGCCTGCGGCATTCTTCTGCAGGTCCTTCCGGAGAATACCATCTGCGGTATCGCGGAGAACATCGGAAGAGACGGGGAAGCATGCAGAGTGATGACACTAAAAGAGCTTTCCGGGGAGACGGTTACCATGTTTTCCACGGTATTTATCGGCAGTCCCGAGACCCGGGGGACCGGCGGATGTATGGTTACGCCCCGGGGATATGAGAAGAAAGAACAGCAGTGATCCGGCCTGCTCGGGCGGACTGCAGAATGCAAGGAGAGAATATGCGGCACATCTTGATTATCGGCGGCACCACGGAAGGAAGACTTCTTGCGGAATTCTGCGAAGAGAACAGGATTTATGCCACCGTCAGCGTGGTTTCCGGGTATGGGGAAAGCCTGCTGCCGGAGGGAAAATATATCACCTGCAAAACCCGCGCCATGGATGAGAAAGGGATGGAACAGTTCCTTTTGGAGGATGACATCACGCTGGTGGTGGATGCGGCCCATCCCTTTGCACGGGACGTTCATCAGAACATCCTGGAAGCCTGCAGAAAACGGAATATCCGATGCATCCGCTGCCTGCGGGAAGAAGCGGATGCCCGGGAAAAGGAGACAGAGCATCAAGCAGAGATTCACCGCGTAAAGAGTGTACGGGAAGCGGCAGAATATCTTGCCGGACAGAAGGGCAATATCCTGGTCACCACAGGAAGCCACAGCCTCCGGGAATTTCAGGCAATTCCCGACTGGGAAACGAGAGTATTTGCCAGAGTGCTGCCGTCTTCAGAGGTTCTCAGGAGCTGCGAAGAACTGGGCTTTTCGGGAAGACAGCTGATTGCGATGCAGGGTCCATTTTCCGGGAATATGAATGAAGCGCTTCTCCGGGAGACCGAGGCCAGGTGGCTTGTCACCAAGGAATCCGGGAAGGCCGGAGGCTTTGGGGAAAAGCTTGCGGCGGCGGCCCGGACCGGGGCAGGGGCTGTGGTCATCGAGAAGCCGGAGGAGACGGGCCTGTCTCTGGAAGAGGTAAAAGCCATCCTGCGGTGGGACATTATTCTGGCGGGCATTGGTCCGGGTTCTCCGGAGGAGATGACGCCGGAGGTGCGGGAAGCCATAGGCAGTGCGGATATCCTCATCGGGGCCAGGCGGATGCTGGAGGCGGCAAAGGCCCTGCGGGGGACAAAGCGCGCAGAGTACATCTGCGAATACCTGCCCGGAGAGGTGCTGGAGATTCTGAAAAATGCCGCTCCGGGAGTGCAAATCCTGCTCCTGTATTCCGGAGATACCGCCTTTTACAGCGGCGCAGAGAAGATGGAAGAACTGCTCCGTGCGGAGAACACTCCCTGCCGCATTCTGCGGGGATTATCCAGTGTCAGTTATTTCCTGAAAGAGCTCGGAATTGCGCCGGAAGAATCCGCTTTTGCCTCCGTCCACGCGGGAGATAAAGACGTAAAGGAGCTTCTGGAGTCCGCCGGTGAAAAACGGTATCTGACGGTGCTTTGCGGGCGGAGCATGGGAATCCGGGAGCTGTGCAGAGCGCTTATCCGGCTGGGATACGGGACGCTGCAGGTCTTTACGGGAGAACGTCTCTCTTATCCGGAAGAACGGATAAGAAGAGGGACAGCGGAAAAGATGGCAGAGGAAACTTATGATATGCTGAGTATCCTTTGTATCGACCTTGGAAAGGAAAGACAGAGACAGGCATGAAACGACTGATGATCGCCGCGCCGGTGAGCGGCAGCGGCAAAACCCTTCTTACCTGCGGTATTCTGGAACTGTTCCGTCGGCACGGGGAGAAGCCCTGCGCCTTCAAATGCGGCCCTGACTATATCGACCCCATGTTTCACCGGGTGGTCTGCGGCTACCCGGGAGCAAACCTGGACAGCTTTTTTTTGCCGGAGGATCAGGTGCGGGATCTGCTTCTTGATACCTGCAGGCGGGAAGATGCAGGGAGCGCCATTCTCGAGGGCGTCATGGGCTACTACGACGGGGTATCGGGAACCACCGATAAGGCCAGCAGCTACGATATCGCCCGAATCACAAAAACTCCGGTGATTCTTGTGGTGAATGCCAGGGGAACCTCCCTTTCCGCCGCGGCTCTGGTCCGCGGCTTTCAGGCATTCCGGGAGAACTCCCGCATCGAAGGGATTCTTCTCAACCGCTGCAAAAAGAGTGTGGCGGAGATGATAGCTTCTGTGATTCAGGCAGAGTGCGGCATTCCGGTGGTGGGCTATGTGCCCATGGAGAAGGAATTTGAGATTAAGAACCGGCATCTGGGACTGTATCTTCCCCACGAGATGGCCGATATCAAAGAGCGCATAAATGCCCTGGCCGACCGGATGGAAGAAACGGTGGACTGGGAGAAGCTCCTGCGGATCGCCGAATCGGCAGAGGAGCTGCCGGAAAGACAGCCGGAGAAATTGCCGGAGGTGCTGCCGGAAAAACTGGCGGAAGTTCCCCGGAATGGCGTCGCCTGCCAGTTGGAAGACTCTGATAAATCCCCCTTCCGCGTGGCCCTGGCAAGAGATGAAGCCTTCTGCTTTTACTATCAGGAGAATATGCGGCTTCTGGAGAGCATGGGGGCAGAGATTGTGCCCTTCAGTCCCATGCATGACGAGAGACTTCCGGAAGATATAGACGGGCTTATCATCGGCGGGGGATATCCGGAGAACTACGGGCCGGTTCTTTCCGGCAATCATACCATGCTGTCTTCCATAAAAATGGCACTGGAGGGGAAAATGCCTCTTCTTGCGGAGTGCGGCGGTTTCGAGTATCTGCACGAAAGCGTACGGGGAAGTGACGGTGTCTGGTATCCCATGGTGGGATACTTTGACCTCCGGGCAGAGCGGAATGCCGCCCTGGGCCACTTCGGATATGTCACCGTCACCCTGCCGGACGGCACAAAGATACGGTCCCACGAATTCCATTACTGGGAAAGTACGGACCCCGGGGCTGCCTGGCTGGCGGAAAAGCCGAACGGAAAGAGCTGGAGATGCGAGCATGACATAGATGGCGTGCAGTTTGCGGGATTCCCCCATCTGTACTACCCGTCGGCGCCCGCATTTGCCCGGAAATTCGCAGACAACTGCAGGAACTTCAGAAAGAAACGAGGATCAGCAGATGAGAGATGACTGGTTTGCCAGAGGAAAGGTCCCCATGACCAAGCAGGAGGTGCGGGCGGTGTCCATCAGCGCCCTGGAGCTTTCGGGGGACAGTATCCTTCTGGATATCGGTTCCGGCACCGGAAGTATCGGTGCGGAGGCCGCGAAGGTCTATCCGGGACTTTATGTCGCAGCCTTTGAAAGGAATTCCGAGGGAGTCCTGCTTACCCGGGAAAATCTGCAGAAGGCCGGGGCAGAAAACCGCTCCGAAGTAATAGTAGGAGAAGTGCCGGAGACGCTCCGTGAGTGGATTTCGGGCTGCATCCGGGAGAAAAAGCCTCTGGCTACCCATGCCTTTCTTGGCGGCACCGGAGGACATATGTCAGAGGTGCTGGATCTTCTTGCAAAAACTATGCCTCATATCCGGATCGTGGCAAATGTCATCGCTCTGGAAACGCTGGAGCAGCTCCTTGGCTGGACTGGCCGCCATGGGATAACCCCGGAGATTTCCCAGGTGCAGATATCCCGCGGGGAGATGGCAGGAAAGTATACCATGATGCGGGGACAGAACCCGGTATGGGTGATAACCTTTTCGGCCGGGGAGAATGGCTGGAAGCAGGTGCAGCCGGGCGAACCTGCCGGGAGTACAGAAGAGGTCGGAGATTTCCACAGGGGAGATATCCGGGAGAAAACAAATCGGATAGACAGAGAACTCCGGGACTTCCGGGGCTTGACGGAAGACATTCTGGAGAAAGAATATATAAAACTTGTCCGCAGCGCAGGAAAGCGGAGGCGGTCGGAAGAGGCCGAAGAACGAGCGGCGAAGCACTGGAGCGAGGGCGCCATGCCCCTGGGCGGACTGGGCAGTTTCCAGGAGATTACGGTACAGCTGGCAGGAATTGCGAAAACGCCGGATGTTCAGATGGAAAACCGGGCCCTGGTGGTGTTCTGCTCAGACAACGGAATCGTGGAAGAAGGAGTCAGTCAGACAGGGCAGGATGTGACCGCCAAGGTGGTGCATCACATGGCAGACCATACCGGAGTATCCTCCCTGATGGCGAAAAAGGCAGGATGTGACCTGTTTGCCCTGGACCTCGGGATCGCCTGTGATATGGATCCTTCCGGCGTAATCGACCGGAAGCTGTTCCGGGGAACAAAGAACTTCCTCAGTGAGAATGCAATGAGCCGCAGAGAGACCCTGGCAGCGATTCTTACCGGCGCCGATATGGCCCGGGTTCTTAAGGAATGCGGTTATCAGATGGTTCTCGGCGGTGAGATGGGAATTGGCAATACCACAACGGCCAGCGCGGTCACGGCCCTTCTTCTGGGAGCTGACCCGGAAGAGGTAACTGGCAGGGGCGCGGGACTTTCTGAGAGCGGACTGAAACGGAAAACAGAGGTCATCCGGGAGGGAATCTGCAGAAGAGACCCGGACCCGGCGGACATTACAGCTGCGATTTCTTCTTTCGGAGGCGCAGATATCGCAGGCCTTACCGGCTTGATTCTGGGCTGTGCCGCGGAAGGACTTCCCATGGTCCTGGATGGCTTTATCACACTTGCGGCGGCGCTTGCGGCATACCGGATCTGTCCGGAGGCCCTTTCGGTTATGATTCCGTCCCATATCCCTGCGGAACAGGGAGCGGAAAGAATTCTCTCCGAACTGCCTCTTTCTCCGGCCATCCGTGCCGGCCTTCATCTGGGTGAGGGAACCGGGGCACTCATGCTTCTGCCCATGCTGGATATGGCATTGGAGGTGTATCGCCGCCGGGTGAGCTTTGACGAGATGGAGGTGGAGGCCTATCAGTCTCTGTGATTTTCAGTGCAGATAGGTTTTTAGAATTTGTCCGGGGAGGGCAGCTATGTTTTATCTCATTACCGGCGGCAGCGGCAGCGGAAAGTCCGAGTACGCCGAAAACCAGACCCGGAAGCTGGGCAAAAGCACAGCACCGGATACAGAAGCAGCGCCGCTCTATTACATCGCCACCATGCGGGTGTGGGATGAGGAGGGCCGGGCAAGAGTCCGGAAACACCGGCTGCAGCGGGAAGGGAAGGGCTTTCTTACCCTGGAACGCTTTACCGATATGGAGAAGCTGCAGCTTCCGGAGAAGGACGGCATCATACTTCTGGAATGTCTGTCCAACCTGACGGCCAACGAGTTCTATGACCGGCTGGGAATGGAGAGCCTGAATATCGAAGAAATGGGCAGCAGGACCTCCTTCGAGGCTTTGGTCAGTGATAAGCTGGTGCAGGAGGTGCTGTCCCTCATGGCAAAATGCCGGCATCTGGTGGTAGTGACCAACGAGGTATTCTCCGACGGCATTATCTACGACCCGGAAACCGAATCCTATATCCGGATCCTGGCGGAGGTGAACCGCCGGCTGGCGGATAAGGCGGATAGCGTCACCGAGGTGGTCTGCGGACTGCCATGGATCGTAAAAGACTGAAAATACGGAGAGGAGGTGCATCGGATTTGAATCTTCTTTACAGCATTATCATCGCCTTTTCCATGTATTCCGCACTTCCGATGCCCCGCACGGACTGGACGGAAGAACGGATGCGAAGGCTTTTCTGCGCATTTCCCCTGGTGGGAGCGGTGGAAGGGCTGCTTCTGGTTCTTCTGGACAGAGTTCTCGCCACAGCGGGGGGAACCGCTGCTGCAGGACCTGCCGGGATTCTGTTACGGACCCTGCTATTTACGGCATTTCCCCTTCTCTATACTGGCGGCATCCACATGGACGGCTACCTGGACGTGACGGATGCAAGAAAATCCTTCGGCGACCGGGCAAAAAAGCTGGAGATCATGAAGGATCCCCACGTGGGGGCCTTTGCCATCATCGGCTGCGGTGTGTATCTGCTTTTATACGGGGCAGGTATGAGCCTGACAGCCGGATGGACCGACACGATGGGAGATATCGGATTAAACCATTACCTGATAGCCTTCGCCTGCATGCTTCCGGCGGAGCGGGCACTGAGTGCCCTGGCTGTGACATTCCTTCCCAAAGCAAAGAAGGAGGGGCTGGCGGCATCATTTTCCAGAGATGCGAAGGCACAGGCTGTAGGAGTCAGCAGTGCGGTATGGATCCTTCTCTCGGGGGCCGGGGCTTTGTACTTCGGCAGAATGGCAGGAATCCTGCTGATTCTTGTGGCGGCCGGCACATACCTGTGGTTTCGCCGGATGTGCCTGAAGGAATTCGGCGGAATCACCGGGGACCTGGCGGGATACTTCCTGCAGAGCTGTGAACGGAATATGCTGCTGGCGCTGGCATTTGCCCGGATATTCTTCCTGTAGTTCCGCTTGACATGACACGGGCAGGGGAATACAATTGAATTGATGATTAAACAACTATTTAATTGTAATTCCGTCGAAAGGGGAAGAGCAGATTATGAAAAAGACCTATAAAATCGAAGTTGACTGCGCAAACTGTGCCAATAAGATGGAGATGGCGGCGAAGAAGACCGAGGGCGTAAAGGACGCCGTGGTGAACTTCATGGCCCTCAAGATGAAGGTGGAGTTTGAAGAGGGCGCAGAGCCTGAGGAGGTTATGGGACGCGTTCTGGAGAATTGCCGGAAGGTGGAGAGTGACTGCGAGATCTTCCTGTAAAGAAGAATGACTGCCGGACAAAAGCGCGGCAGAGAACTGACAATCCCGTAAAGCAAACCTGGATGTCAAATCGCCGATGGTCGTTCCGCTGCACTTTAGGGTGTGATGGAGAATGCAGACGGCATGATTCCGGAAAGCGCGCTTGAGGGATTGCTGAAAGAGAAAATCAATTTGTACTATCAGACGATAGAATTTTTTCGTGATATCTGAAGAGAAGGAGACCGACTGTCTCCTTCTTTTTACTTGCTATTCCACACCGCTATTGGTACAATAGTACATTGAAGTGCATCAGCGCACTCGAAAGAGAGTGCAGACTAAAGTACGAGGTGAAGTTATATGCTGGAACTGAAGAATATCTCCTTCGAGGTAACCGAGGACGATAAGGACAAGGGTATCCTCCGGGATATCAATCTTACCATAGATAACAATAAGTTTGTGGTCATCACGGGACCCAACGGCGGCGGCAAGTCCACCCTGGCAAAGATCATCGCGGGTATCGAGAAACCCACGAAAGGACAGATTATCTTTGACGGACAGGACATCACGAACGCAAGCATCACAGAGCGGGCGAAGATGGGCATCAGCTATGCCTTCCAGCAGCCGGTCCGCTTCAAGGGCATCCAGGTGCTGGACCTTATCCGTCTCGCATCCGGTACCAGAATGTCCGTGGCGACAGCCTGTCAGTATCTGTCCGCGGTAGGACTCTGCGCGAAGGATTATATCAACCGCGAAGTGAACGCCTCTCTTTCCGGCGGCGAGCTGAAGCGTATTGAGATCGCGACGGTTCTGGCAAGAAAGACCAGACTTTCCCTGTTTGATGAGCCCGAGGCGGGAATTGACCTCTGGAGCTTCCAGAACCTGATCCAGGTATTTGAGGTCATGCGGGCCTCCATCCAGGACAGCTCCATCCTTATCATTTCCCACCAGGAGCGGATCCTGGAGATTGCGGACGAGATCGTGGTGATCGCGGACGGCCGCATCGACCGGCAGGGTCCGAAGGCGGATATTCTTCCCACACTGATCGGCACTGCGTCTGCGGTTCCGTCATGTAAGGTTGTGCAGTAATCAGGAAGGCGGTAGTACGATGTTACAGGTAAAACAGATAGATGAGATTCAGAAGAGACTGCTGGCGGAGATTGCAGATCTCCACGATATTCCGGAGGGCGCCTTCAATATCCGCGCCAACGGTGAGATGGCAGCCCGCAATACTACGGCAAATATCGATATCGTGTCCAAGGAGGACGGCACCGGTATCGACATCCACATCAAGCCGGGCACAAAGAATGAGAGCGTACACATCCCGGTAGTTATGAACCAGAGCGGACTCAAAGAGATGGTGTACAATGACTTCTACGTCGGGGATGACTGCGATGTGGTCATCGTGGCCGGCTGCGGCATCGACAACTGCGGCAGACAGGATTCCGAGCACGACGGTATTCACCGCTTCTTCATCGGAAAGAATGCCAAAGTGAAATACGTGGAGAAGCATTACGGCTCCGGTGACGGCGAGGGCAAGCGGATACTCAACCCGGAGACCGAGGTGCATATCGATGAGGGAAGCACCATGGAGATGGAGATGGTCCAGATCAAGGGCGTGGATTCCACCGTGCGGAAATCCACGGCGGATGTCGCTGCCGGCGCGAAGCTGGTGGTCAGAGAGCGCCTCATGACCCACGGAAACCAGCATGCAGAGAGCATCTACATCACCAACCTGAACGGGGAGGGCTCCAGCGCGGATGTGGTATCCCGCTCTGTTGCGAGAGAGAACTCCTACCAGAAGTTCGACTCCATCATCGTGGGCAATGCGCCCTGCTCCGGTCACACCGAGTGTGACGCCATCATCATGGACAATGCGAGAATCCTGGCAGTTCCTCAGCTGGAGGCCAATGATCTGGACGCGCAGCTGATCCATGAGGCGGCCATCGGCAAGATCGCCGGCGAGCAGATCATCAAGCTTATGACTCTGGGCCTCACAGAAGCCGAGGCGGAGGAGCAGATCATCAACGGTTTTCTGAAGTAATTGCTGACGGATATTTACAGTGAGAATAGTATGCGACTGGACAAATTTCTTGCCGATATGGGCGTCGGAAAAAGAAGTGATATCCGGAAAGAAATTCGCGCCGGGCGGGTATCCGTCGGGCGCGAAATTTTACGGGATCCCGGGGCCCATGTATCGGAGACGGATGAGATATTGTACCGGGGAAAACCGGTACGCTATGAGACCTTTGTCTACTATATGCTGAACAAGCCTGCCGGCGTCATCACCGCCACGGAGGATAAGCGTCAGCAGACGGTGCTGGACCTGATAGCGGAGCAGAAACGGAAGGACCTTTTTCCCGTGGGGCGCTTGGACAGGGACACGGAAGGCCTTCTGTTAATTACCAATGACGGGGATCTGGCCCACCGGCTGCTGTCCCCGAAACACCATGTGGACAAGACCTATCTGGTGCAGACAGATCTGCCCATCACCGGCGAAGACGCAGATGTCTTTGCAAAGGGCTTTCAAGTGGATGAAGAACTGACCGCCATGCCAGCGGATCTTAGACTGCTTCCCGACAAAGGTCCGGCGTGGGCATATATCACCATCCGTGAAGGAAAGTTTCACCAGATTAAACGGATGTTCCAGGCCAGGGGAAAGAATGTCGTTTATCTGAAGCGGATCTCCATGGGGACACTGCGGCTGGATGAGACCCTTTCTCCGGGAGAATACCGGAGACTGACAAATGAAGAACTGGGAGCGCTTCTTGCGCTCGCCGGTCGGGAACAGAGTGATTAAGAACTACAGGGACACGGAACAGGAACGGTGACGAATGACGGAACAGGTATATAAGAATATCTGGAGAATCGGGGTGGAACTGCCCGGGAATCCGCTGCGGGAGCTGAACAGCTATCTTCTGAAAGGGGAAGATTCCTGGCTTCTGATCGATACGGGCTTCCGGAAGGAGGCCTGCCGGCAGGCACTTTCGGCGGGACTTCGGGAACTGGGTGCGGATATTGAGAAGACGGATGTTCTTCTGACCCATCTGCATTCCGATCACTCGGGTCTTGCGGCGGAATTCGCCGGAAAGAACCGGAAGGTCTATCTCAGCAGAACGGATCTTAAGTATCTCTCCATGAACATCGCCAATAAGACGGTGGCGGAACGGAACGCCCGGTTCCTGGAGGAAGGCTTTCCGCCGGATCTTCTGGAGGAAAATGCGCGGATCAACCCGGCCATGGCAGAACGGCTGCAGTCGCTGGATGACCGTTTTACCCCCATCGATGACGGCCAGGAGATCCGTATCGGGGAGTACCGGCTGAAAACCATCGTGGTGCCGGGACATACGCCGGGGAATACCATGTTCTGGATGCCGGAGCAGGAGATCATGTTTACCGGTGATCACGTCCTGTTTGATATTACGCCGAATATTACCGCCTGGTCCTGGGTGGAGGATTCCCTGGGAGATTATCTGGAAAATCTTCTCCGGGTGCGGAATTATCCGGTGCAGCTTGCATTGCCGGGCCACCGGAAGAGCGGTGATTACAAAGAAAGAATCCGGGTGCTCCTGGATCACCATGCAAGGCGGCTGGCGGAGACCGAGCGGATCATCCGGCAGAATCCGGGCCTGAACGGATATGAGATAGCAGGTCGGATGACCTGGAAAATCCGGGCGTCCAGCTGGGAGGAATTCCCTCTGGCGCAGAAATGGTTTGCCGTGGGAGAGTGTATGTCCCATCTTAACTATCTGGTGAAGCGGGGGAAAATCGAACGCAGGTCGGAGGAAGGCATCCGGCGGTATTATGCGGTCTGAACCGGAAGAGACGGAGGAAGGAGGACTGTAATGCAGACGATCGAATATTTTCTGCAGGGGAAAAAACTGGATCAGCGGCTGAATGAAGACGGGCTTTTTCAGTCCGAGCATCTGATTGCCGTGATTGACGGGGTAACCATGGGACGGTGGAATGTCTGGCACGGTGATACCGGTGGCCTGTTCTCCAAAAATGTCCTGATGACATTCCTGGAGGATGAGACCAGACGCGGAGAAGAGATTGTAAAAAAACGCGAAGAGAAAGCGGCGGAGCTGGCGGCTCTGGAGGCTGCAGGAGAGATCGGGGAAAACGGAGAATCTCCGGAGGAGGAAGAAGGGCAGGAGCAGGAACCGGAGGAGATCCCCATCTGGGAAATGACTCCGGAGGATTTCTTCCATTCTCTCAACAATGCCATGCGGAAGATGGCCGAGAAATGCCTGGAGGCCCAGCAGGAAAAGCACCTGGCAGCGCCGACCTACGGACTTATCGATATTATCGAGTATCCCCGGGCTTCCGTGATCGTCTACAATGATTATTATCATGAAATCTGGAGCTACGGCGGCTGCAACTGCCGGATCGGAGAGAAGGTTTACTGCCACGCCAGAGAACTGAATGAGCTGCTGGCAGAAAAGCGTTCCCAGTTCCTGGAGGGAGAAATCGCGAAGGGAAAGACGGTGGAGGAGCTGCTTTCCAATGATTCCGGCAAGGCTTTTATCGCGCCGGATATACACAAGAAGTTCTATTTTGAGAACCGGGACGTGCCGGACGGTTATGCCATGCTGAATGGCTATAAGCTGAATTCCCGCATGATTGTCCGGTATCCGGTGGAGGCGGGAACCGAGATCGTGCTTGCTTCCGACGGCTATCCGGTCACGGGCAAAACACTGGAGCAGAGTGAGATGGCGCTGGCCTCCCTTCTGCAGAAGGATCCCCTGTGCTTCCGGTTTAACAAGCAGATGAAGGGGCGGGGCCCGCTGGAATGCAGCTATGACGACCGCACCTACTGGAGAGGTATCGTATAATCGTCCATATCAAAGGAGGAACAGAATATGCCGCCTGGCGGAATGATGGGGTTCGGACGGGGGAGCCGCAGCTTTCTGACGGAGGAAGAAAAGAAAAACCAGCCGAAGGTCACCAAAGAGCTTGTTCTGCGGGTGATGAGTTATCTCGGGCCCTATAAGAAACAGCTGTTTCTTGCACTGCTGTGCATTCTGTGCTCTTCGGTCCTGACACTGATGCCCTCGATCCTGACCGGAAAGATCATCGACGAGGGACTGATCGGAAGAAATTTCAATAAACTGGTATTTTATATTGTGCTGTCCCTCCTGGTAACCGCGGCGGCCAATCTCATCGGTGTTCTGGAGAACTATCTCAACAGCTGGATTGCCCAGTATATCACCTATGACATGCGCAATGCCATGTATAAGCATCTGCAGCAGATGTCCCAGCGGTTTTTCATGACCAACAGCCAGGGTGATATCATCACCAGAATGACCAGCGACATCTCCGGGGTCGAGCAGGTGATAACGAGCACATTTTCCAGTATCCTCTCGAACTCTATTACACTTATCGTGGCGCTCATCGCCATGTACCGGAAAAACTGGATTCTGGCCACGGTGGGCATCATTATCGTGCCGCTGTTCACCATTCCCACCAGGAAGGCGGGAAAAACCCGGTGGACCCTGACCAGAGACGCCCAGGAGTGCAATGATGAGATCAACGGGATCCTGAATGAGACCATGTCCGTCAGCGGACAGACCCTGGTCAAGCTGTTCTGCAGAGAGCAGGAGGAGTACGAAAAGTACGAGAAGGCCAACCACCGCATGATCCGCCTGAATATCAGGGAAAAGATGGCAGGCCGCTGGTTCCGGGTGGTTCTTTCCACCATCACCAGCGTGGGCCCGATGCTCCTCTATCTGGTGGGCGGCATCCTGATGATGAAGTATGACGCGGACCTTACCGTCGGTGATATCTCTGTTCTGGTGGCCCTTCTCGGCCGCATGTACGGGCCGGTGAATTCCCTGCTGAATATCCAGGTAGACTGGATACGTTCCATGGCGCTGTTTTCACGTATCTTTGAATATTTCGATATGCCGGTGGAGATTAAGAATCCGGAGAATCCCATCGTTCCGGAAGGGGCGGAGGGCGCCGTGGAATTCCGGCATGTGGGCTTTTCCTATGAGCCGGAGCGGAAGATTCTTCAGGACGTGAACTTTACCCTGAAGCCGGGAAAGAGTATTGCTCTGGTCGGGCCCTCCGGTTCCGGCAAGAGTACGATTGTCAATCTCATCCCGCGTCTCTATGACGTGCAGGAGGGAGAGGTCCTCTTTGACGGCATCGACGTCCGGAAGCTGGATCTTACCTATCTGCGCTCAAACATCGGTGTGGTGACGCAGGAAACCTATCTGTTCAACGGCACCATCCGGGAAAACCTCCTTTATGTGAAGCCGGAGGCCACGGAGGAAGAACTGATTGAAGCCTGCACCAAGGCCAATATCTATGACTTTATCTCAAGACAGGAGAAGGGACTCGACACGGTAGTAGGAAACCGGGGGCTGAAGCTCTCCGGCGGCGAGAAGCAGCGCATCTCCATTGCCCGCGTCCTCCTGAAGAAACCGGCGCTTCTCATCTTTGACGAAGCCACCGCCTCCCTGGATTCCATATCCGAGGCGAAGATTCAGGAAGCCATCGACCCGCTGGTCGGCAGCTGCACCAGCATCCTGATCGCCCACCGGCTTTCCACCATTCTGGCGGCAGACGAGATCCTTGTCATCAAAGACGGCCGCGTCGTGGAGCGGGGCGTTCACGAAGAACTGGTAAATGCCGGCGGCGTCTACACCGAACTCTACGAGACCCAGTTCAAAAACCCGGCCCTGGCAGACCGGGAGCCGGTACAGAGTCTCGGCGAAGAGCTCTATGAGGAAGAAAATCCGGACCTGGCCGCCCGCAAGAAAGCCCATGACGAGCGGATGGAGATCATGGAAGAGATGCTGAATCCCTGGTGGATGGGCGGGTATTGATTTTGAGCGGTGCTCAATATGCCATCCGGCTGTGGCAGGAATTCTTGTGTTCTGGCCGGAATGCAGTCAGGATGGGGCAGAAATCGTGTTTTTCTCCAACTGTGAGGCGGGAATGTAGTCCAGCGGGGAAAGAAATTCTTGGCTTCTGGCCGTAATGCATCTTAAACATGGATGAATAGTACTTTGGGATGCATGCATTCAGAATTCCTGGGGGTATATGTTATTTAAAAATACAAAAGTGCAATTCAATTATTGATTTAACTCGCGTATTGACAGATTATTAATCGTGTAATAAGCTAATGACATAAAACAAAATCAAAGCCACCTTCTGCATCCCTGGAAATACGTACTAAAATAAGAGAATATGTCTTCATAGGATGCAGGAGAGTATCAGAAAAGAGCATTATACCCCCCCGGGGGTATAATATTCCGATGAGACAAGGAAGGGGAAGCTTATGTTTTGTGAAAACTGCGGAAAAGAGATCCGTGAAGGAGTGAAGTTCTGCGAAAACTGCGGAGCGCCGGTAAAAGTGCAGGAAGCAAAGCCGGAAGCTGATTTCGCCGAAGACGAGGTTAAGGACGGAATTGAGAATGCGGTTCAGGATGCGGCCGAGACACTGAATGAGGCGGCATCGGAGATTGAGAGCAGTGCAGCGGCGGCAGCGGCCGCCATCGGTGCAGCTGTAGACGGCGTTGTAGGAGGCGCAGCGGGCGCTGCAGAAACAGCAGCCGGAGCCGCAGGCGCAGCTACGGGTGCCGCAGCGGGTGCAGCTGGTGCACAGGCAGCGGATTCCTCTATCCCGCCGGTGATGCGGCCGGGATACGGACAGGAATACAGCCAGCATGGCAATGCCGGTGCGACCTATTCCAGCGGCCAGCAGCCGAATTATGGCCAGCAGAGCCAGCAGGCCTACGGTCAGCAGCAGGGTTACGGCCAGCAGCCCGGTTACGGTCAGCAGAGCCAGCAGGCTTACGGCCAGCAGCAGGGCTATGGTCAGCCGATGTATCAGCAGAATCTGGGACCGGAGAAGGATATGTCCTTCCAGGAAGCGGTAGAGAACTTTTTCCGGAACTATACGAATAGCAACGGAAGAGCGAGGAGAAAGGAATACTGGTATCCGGTGTTGTTCATTTTCCTTATCAATCTGGTCATCAATGCCCTGGGCGGGATATTCGGCGCAATGGATATTGATATTCTTGTTACCATGTGCAACGTTCTCAGCGGCATCTTCGGCATTGCAACCCTGCTGCCTTCAATTATGGTAGCAATCCGCCGGATGCACGATATCGGAAAGAGCGGCTGGTGGGTGCTGATCAGCTTCGTGCCCTGTGTCGGTATGTTCATCGCACTCTATTTCTGCTGCCTGGATTCTCAGCCGGGAGACAACCAGTACGGCCCGAATCCGAAGTATTCATAAAAATATAGCAAAAAGACTCTGTTTTTCGGGCATTCTGTCCGTTAAACAGAGTCTTTTTTGCTGTTCATCCCGGAAAACATGCCATCTGTCAGATTCGCATGGGTTTGAATCTGCCGCCCGCTATACTGTAATTGCAGCTGAGAAATACAGATGACAGGCGGTGAAAAAATGGCTGATATAAAAGTTGATATCCGGAGACTGCGGACTGCCGGGATAAAGGAAGCGCAGACCGCGAGAAGCCTTCAGACATGTTATCGCGAGGTTGAAAGCATCCGCAGCAGGGTTCGCTACAAGGTTGCGGCACAGCAGCAGATTGACAGAAATCTCCGGATTACTCTGCAGCAGATTAACACAGAATACAGGAGAAATGTGAACGGAAACTGGTCCTGGAATGATCAGCGAAATGATCCGGGCAGAGATTTCAAGTATTTTGCAGGAAAGACAGGGTATATCTGTGAGTATGAAGATTAAGAACCGGATGAGGCTCTGGGCCGTTGTCCTTGCAGTTACACTCAGCGCAGGGACACTGGGCTGCGGTACAGGCGGGACGGCCGCTGCAGTATCCGAGGCGGTTTCATCCAAAGTGAACGAGGCTCCGGAGGAGGGGCAGAATCCGGAACAGAGCGAAACGGCAGAGACGGAACAGACCGAACAGATACAACCGACAGAGCCGGAAACGGCGGAATTCGTGGCAGCGCTGAACAATGTGGTTTCCGATACGCCGCCGGCTGCCGAACCGAATTTGTCCTGGGCGGAGAAGAAGCTGCAGGCTATGACTGTGGAGCAGAAGGTTGCCCAGCTGTTCTTTGTGGCGCCGGAAGCGCTTACCGGGGTAAGTGCGGTCACCCGGACCGGGGATGTGATGAAACAGTCCTTTGCCGCCTGCCCGGTGGGAGGGATTCTCTACTCCACGCCGAACCTGGAAGGACCGGAGCAGACGGTTCAGATGACCGGAGGACTGCAGCAGTACGCCCGGGAGCTGACCGGGATTCCGGTATTTATCAGCATCGATGAAGAAGGCGGAAAGGTCACCAGAATTGCGAAAAATGCTTCCTACGGCGTAAACAATGTGGGAAATATGAAGAGCATCGGGGATACCGGGGACGTATCTGCGGCAGAAGGGGCCGGCAGCTATATTGGCGCCTATCTTTCGGCGAACGGATTCAATATGGACTTTGCGCCGGATGCGGACGTCCTGACGAATCCGGACAATACGGTGATAGGACCCCGTTCCTTCGGGAGTGATGGGCAGCTGGTTTCTTCCATGGCGGCAGCATTTTCCAGAGGACTCGCCTCCCAGGGAATCCTTGCCTGCTACAAGCATTTTCCGGGCCACGGAGGAACCGGCGAGGACAGCCACGAAGGGTATGCCTATACCTACAAGAGCCTGGAAGAACTGCGGCAGTGCGATCTGATTCCCTTTGCGGAGGGAATACGCAATGGCCTTCAGGTCATCATGGTATCCCATGTATCCTGTCCGGGGGTCAATGGAGACGACACGCCGGCGACCCTGTCGCCCCGGATTGTCACGGGCCTTCTCCGGGAGGAGATGGGATTTGAGGGCGTCATCATCACGGATGCCCTGGATATGGGAGCCATCAGCAGTCACTATGAAAAGACGGAGGCCTGCAGGATGGCCCTGGAAGCGGGGTGCGACATGCTTCTGATCTGCGGCGAATTCAAATCGGCCTATGAGGGGATCCTTGCGCAGGTAAAGAGCGGCACCATTGCGGAATCCCGCATTGACGAATCCGTCCTGCGGATTCTCAGGGTGAAGGAAACCCTTGGTTTACCGTAAATTGCTTTGTTAGGATGGACAAACAAGCGAGGGTCTGAGTATAATTTTTCTGTATCCGATGATCGTTTTCAGACGTTTCCGGGACCCTTTCCCGGCTATATGAGGAGGTAATACCCATGAGCAAGTATGCAGGAACCCAGACAGAGAAGAACCTGGAAGCCGCTTTCGCAGGCGAGTCCCAGGCAAGAAATAAGTATACCTATTTTGCATCCAAGGCAAAGAAGGAAGGCTATGAGCAGATTTCCGCGCTGTTCCTGAAGACCGCGGACAACGAGAAAGAGCATGCAAAGATGTGGTTTAAGGAGCTGGAGGGAATCGGCTCCACACCGGAGAACCTTGCGGCTGCTGCAAACGGCGAGAACTACGAGTGGACCGACATGTACGAGGGCTTCGCAAAGACCGCCGAGGAAGAAGGATTCCCGGAGCTGGCCGAGAAGTTCCGCCTGGTGGCTGCCATTGAGAAGCACCATGAGGAGCGCTACCGTGCACTGCTGAAGAACATCGAGATGCAGGAAGTGTTCAAGAAGAGCGAAGTAAAGGTATGGGAGTGCCGCAACTGCGGACACATCGTCATCGGTACCGAGGCACCGGAGATCTGCCCGACCTGCGCACATCCCCAGTCCTATTTTGAGGTTCACGCAGAGAATTATTAATTCTAAAGAAGACTTTGCATGCGCCCAAAAGGCGCGCCACATAACAGAAACAGAGGAGAAGGCTGCTCCTGCACGTTTGTGCGGGGCAGCCTTCTTGCCTGTGCAGGAACTCTTTTTTGAACGATGCAAATGTGCTATGATAGGAGACAGAATAATCAGATGGACGGGTACATGATATGGCAGACGAAAAGCAGAAGATCCTTTGCCTGATGAAGGTTCTGGAGGAGGAGACGGATGTTTCGCATCCGATGAATGCGGCACAGCTTTCGGAGCGGGTGGAGGCGCGATTCGGCCTGGGCATCAACCGGAAGACGGTATACTCCGACATCGAAAAGCTGCAGCAGTTCGGGATGGACATTGCACAGAACAAGGGCGCAAGCCATGGGTATTATCTGAGAAACCGGGATTTTGATCTGCCGGAGTTAAAGCTTCTGGTGGATGCCGTGCAGTCCTCCAAGTTTATTACAAAGCAGAAATCGGAGAAGCTGATCCGCAAGCTGGAGAAGCAGACCAGTCTGGAAAATGCGAGACAGCTGCAGCGCCAGGTATTTATCTATAACCGGATTAAGACGGAGAATGAAACCATCTACCAGACGGTGGACGTAATTCACGCAGCGATCCACGACAACCGGAAAATCCGGTTCAAATACTGCGAGTGGACGGTGAAAAAGGTCCTGGCCAGGAAAAAGGGAGGCGCAGATTATGTCGTGTCGCCCTGGGCTCTGACCTGGGACGATGAGAATTATTATCTGGTGGCCTATGACTCGGCCGCCGGAGGAATCCGCCATTACCGGGTGGACAAAATGCAGGAAATCTCGGAGACAGAAGAGGAGCGCGAAGGGAAAAAGGCCTTTGACGGATTTGATCTGGCGGCCTTTGCAAGAAAGACCTTCGGCATGTACGGCGGGGAGGAGAGAAAGCTCACCCTCCGCTGCAGCAATTCACTGGCGGGTGTCATCATCGACCGGTTCGGACAGGACATTATGATGTTTCCTGACGGGGAGAATTCTTTCCGCGCGGCTGTCACCGTGGCGGTGAGTCCGCAGTTTTACGGATGGCTTGCGGGCATCGGAAAAGGAATCCGGATCGAATCACCCGCGGATGTGCGGGAGAGCTACCGGGCGTATCTGGAGGAGATTGTGGAATCCCTTTTCTGAGAATACAGAAGGGGATTTCAAACGGGGGTACTATGTATTACGGATGTTTTTATCTCGACAAAGAGAAGGACCTGATCGTCTCCCTTTACAAGGATGGGGAAGAGATGAGCTATGTCCTCTCTACGCCGAATCACAACAGCGGAAATCTCATCAGAAATCTGGCGAAACTCTGCGATCTTCCGCTGTCATATGACGACAACGGTCTGCTGGTGATCCGCGGAAGGGTGCCGTGCTACATCACGGCATACAACGAAGAGATCTATATTTTCCGCCTCGGCGGGACAAAGGTGGCCAATATCTATCCGGACGGGCGCATCGAGATGAAAGCGTCCATCCCCTCCCTCTCGAAGACGCTGATGAGCCAGACGAAGGATTATCAGCTGGACATCGCCAAAACCATCATCAAGACATACATTTTCCGGGAGTGCAAGTTCCGGACGGACCTGCACACCCATATGAATGCCAATCTGGCCCCGGATCTGCTGATTGCGCTGGGGATTTATCATCAGATCCGGTATCCGCTCTACTATATCCGGAAGCTGGGACTGATTCCGTCCAAAGAGCAGGCGGAAAAGCTCGCCAGGCTGAGAAAAAAGACGGCAAAGCGGTATCAGGATTCCTCACTTACCGGCAAGTACCTGGACCGGAAAATCGATGACAATACATTTATCAACTTCGCGGAGCTGATTCTCCGGAATCTGGAAAATGCGGAACACAATATTCCGCGGATCCGCGCCTCCCTTGCGGTCATGAAGGACGGACAGGCCGTATTCACGAATCTGGAGAAGGTGTATCTGTACCGCTATGTCTTTACCAAGGGACAGCCTTCCGAGCAGAAGATTGCGCTGGAGGGCGCAGAAAGGATACCGGACGCGGATATCTCGAGGGCGCTTCTGCAGATGCAGAAGGATCACCAGAGTGCCGTGTACCGGTACAATACCATTTTCCAGGACAAGCTCCTCTGGACTGCCAGGAGCTATGCATCGAAGGGCATTCGATATGTGGAGATCTCTGATACGACCCTGGTCAAGAAGGACGGGGCATCGGAAATGCTCCGGCAGGTACATGAAGTGATGCCGTCGGTGATGGAGGAGACGGGGGTGATGATCCGGTTCCTTGCCGGTATCCGACGCATTCCGCTGACCATCGTGAAGGACAATATCGCGCCGGCCAATTACCTGCTGGAGAATCTGCAGGTGCTCCGGGCCGTGGCCATGGACCCCTATGTGGCGGGAAGTGATATCCTGGGAGAGGAGATCAACGACATCCGGGACATTAAGCCGGTCATAAAGGAGATTACGGAGATTGCCGAACAGCACCGGTCCTTTGTGATACGAATCCACGCCGGGGAGAATGACAGCCTCAGGGACAATGTGGCCAACAGCATCCAGTGCGTCCTGGATTCCCTGAAGACCGGGCAGAAGGTGCCCCACATCCGCATCGGACACGGACTGTATACGTCAAATCTCCAGTCTCCGAAGGGGAAAAAGCTCATCCGCACCATCACGGACAATCAGGTGGTTCTGGAATTCCAGATCACATCCAACGTCCGTCTGAACAACCTGAGCATGGTGGAGCGTCATCCACTGAAGGACTACCTGGCGGCCGGCATTCCCTGCGTACAGGGAACAGACGGCGGCGCACTCTACGGCACCGATTCCATCGATGAGCAGCTGGCCCTGGAAAAGCTTCTTTCCCTGACAAAGGAAGAAATCCTGGCCATGCGGCACACCGAAGACCTGATAATCCGGGAGAGCGAGGAAACCTTCCGGGCCAAGAATGCCGTCTGGCGGGATGCCTCGGCGGGAATGGATGTGAAGGAATTCTTTGACATGCGGATCCGGGAATCCGTAAGTGAACCGGAAGAACTCCGTCTGGATTCGGACCGGGTTTCTTCTGCAGAGGCCTTTGCACAGCAGATCCGGGAGATGCCGGAGGATAAGATGCCGGTGATTATCGCCGGCGGCAGCTTCAACAACGACCGGCATAAAACCTCGGTTTCTGCAAAGGGAAGAGAGCTGATCGATGCGCTGCTAAAAACGGGGGATCCGGAGAAGATCTGCTTTGTGGTGGGGCATGAGCTGAAGGGGTATGAGAAGTACCTGGTACAGAAGAATCAGGGACGCTTTGATATCTATTCCTTTGTGCCCTGCGAGGCGGAGTCGGCGATGGTAAAGAATCTTGCGGGAGCGCCAGTGTATATCCGGGTGGCTATAGAGCCTTCCAGCGTCGGCATCTACAAGAGCATTGCCTACGAGATTTTTAAGAGAAGACCTTCGGTGCTTTTGGCACTGGACGGTAATTCGGCGGCGGTAAATCTCATGCAGGAAGCCAAAAACGCCAAGAAAAAGTGCCGTATTTTTGTAAATCCCCATGCCAGAATGCTCTGCGCCAAGGCCAAGTCCCTGAAGGGATACGTGACCATGCTGGATATGGCAGTGGACAGCACTGTGCAGATGATCTTCAATAAACCTTGAAAAGGAGACTATTATGAAGTCGATTCAGGACAGAATTGAGCTTAACAACGGATATAAGATTCCCTGTGTGGGATTCGGCACATATAATGCATCACCGGAGGAGGCAGAGGAGGCCGTGGCGGCGGCGATTCGGGCGGGCTACCGCCATATCGACGGAGCGGCCTTTTACGGGAATGAAACCGGCGTGGGCGCCGGCATCCGCAACAGCGGGATCCCCAGGGAAGAAATCTTTGTCACCGGCAAGGTCTGGAAAGCGGACCGGGGATATGAAAGGACCATGGCAGCCTTTGAAAAGTCCCTGAAGGACCTGGGACTGGAATATCTGGACCTGTATCTCATTCACTGGCCGGCCAATTATCTGGTTTACGGGGATGACTGGAAGAAGGTCAACCGCGACACATGGAAGGCCCTGGAAGAGCTGTACCGGGCAGGCCGCATCAAAGCCATCGGCGTCTCGAACTTCCTTGCCCACCATCTGGAGGCGCTGCTGGAGACGGCAGATATCGTTCCTGCGGTAAATCAGATAGAGCTGCATCCGGGATGGTACCAGAGAAGTGTTCTTAAGTACTGCAGAGACCACGGCATCCTCTGTGAGGCCTGGAGTCCCATGGGGCGGAAAGAGGTTCTGGACAATGAAACCATCACTGCCCTTGCGGAAAAGTATAAAAAGACCCCGGCGCAGATCTGTATCCGCTGGGTTCTGCAGCACGGAGCCGTGCCGCTGCCGAAGTCCGTTCATCCGGAGCGGATGAAGTCCAACGGGGAAGTTTTTGATTTTGAGCTTTCAGCGGAGGATATGGCACTTCTTGACCGGCTGGAGAATATCGGCGGCCGCTGCCTGAAGCCGGATGAGCAGACGGAGTGATAACGGAAATGGAGAATAAAAAAGCGAGTCCGGAAGGAAAGCTTCCTTCCGGACATCGCCTGCTATTAATGATGAGAACTGCACACAGCAATTAATACGGAGCATATACCCACTTGCCGTCGGCGCCTACTCTGTGGCCGTCGGGGGTAACGGTATTCTTCAGCATCTTGCCGTCTTTGCCAAGATAATACCAGCCGATCCACATATTGTCGACACGGTATCCCTGGGCATTGAAATAGTACCAGTCCGGACCTTCCTGATACCAGCAGTTGGCCGGTCAGCTGCCGTCATCCTTCTGATACCACCAGCCGAGTCCGTCATGCTTCCAGGTGCCTGCAAAGGCCGGGACGGAGAGGGAAAGGGCAAGGACAGCACTGAGTGCAATTGCTGCTAATTTCTTCATAATTATACCTCCATTCGAATATTTTCAAGCGATAACGATAACATTATTATAGTATCTGAAACTTAAGATTGCAATAAATGAACCGTAAATTGAGGAATGGAAAATGACTATAGAGGAATTTGGAACAGAACAGTATGCCCTGCTGGTGAGTGCAATCATGCGGGCACTGGATGTGACAGAAGACAGAATCCTGCCGGAAGCCCGGTTTGAGGAGGATCTGGAAGCGGATTCCTTCGACATGGCCGCGGTTCTGATGGAGACAGATGATGCCTTTGACACCAATATACCTTCTGAGACGACGGAATACATCCGCACGGTAGAAGACCTGATGGAGCTTATCCCGCAGTATCCGGCATCTGCGTCAGAGGAAAAACCCGTAAGATGGAGATCCGGATTCTGATGGAGGAAGAAAATGCTTCTGGAACTGAGAAAAGAGGAAAATGATCTCCGCATCATCGGAATCGGAGTCATCGTGTTCGGACTGTGGAATGCGGCGAAGGCCTTTCTGTTCGAGTTTCTGCCGAACACCCAAAGAGCCGTGGTCCGGGCCGACATACTGGAGGAGAACGTACCCGTCTGGGTGTATTTTGGCGGCATTTTTATCGCGGTACTCATCGACACGCTTCTCAGGCTGAAGATCGGGCGATCGGCGCTGGCGGAGAGCAGAGGGGAAAAGGCAGGTTCCCTGTATCTTGTCATCACACTTGTGATGACGATTCTTTACACGATCGCCGTCATCAGTGACATTCTGGGAGACGTCCCGCAGAATACGGAAATTGCAGACCGGCTGGTCAAGCTCGTTGTGGATCTGACTTCCACGGCACTTCTGCTGGATCTTTTTCTGTCGGCCATCCATGTGAGAATGCTGCGAAAACAGCTGCAGCAGAAAGAAGGTTCGCAATGAATTCGGATTTTCACTACTATGCGACCTTCTGCGCGGCATTCCTTGCCGGATATACCGCCGAAGAGTGCAGGAATATCGCCTGGTGCGCGCAGTTTACAGACTGCTGCTCCACAACATTTCTCACCAGAGTCCGCGGGCCGAAGGAAGCAGCCACAACACAGCTGCAGCTGGAGCTGGCAAATGCCAGGACGGATCTGATTGGACTTCAGAAAATAACCAGAATCTGGGCTTCCTTTCATTTCCTGCCCGGCGATCTGACGGCGGAGGTTTCCGGCGGCAAGTTCTACCGGGATAAATTCCGGCTGATCTGCAATGTCAACAGCCCGCTTTTGAAAGAAACCATAAAACTGGCAAAGGAAAACGGAACCGAGGCCGCGGGCCTTGCCATGCATGTGCTGGCGGATACCTGGGCACACCGTTTTTTTGCGGGAACGCCTTCCCTGGTCATCAACAACACGAACTATCATTTTTATGAACTGATTACAGAGAACGGGGGACTTCGCGAACGAAAGGTCACATTCCGTCATAATCCGTCCGCGCCGGATGATCTGGACAGAGGAATCTACAACAACACGGTCATGCGGCTGGGGGAGAGCGCCATCATGAATCTCGGCCACGGGCGGGCAGGACATCTTCCGGATTACAGTTTCATGCGCTATCGCTACATGCCGGCCTGGGGAAATTACACGGTGGTGACCAAAAATAACCCCTCGGATTATATGCGGGCATTCCGGCAGATGGTATATGCCCTGCGGTGTATCCGGGGCGCGGAAGGAGAGTTCTGCCTGTGCCGGTATGATACCGGGGCGGTGGATCCCTGGGCATCGGAGATTAAGTCGATTCTTACAAAGCGGCGCCCGGATGCGTCAGAGGAATGGAAAGCACTGGGCCTTCGTCTTTCCGGCTTTGAACTGCCGGAGTTTAACATCTCGGAATATGAACAGGAATATATCTCTGCGCAGGGGGATGGGAAGGATGACACGGTGCTCGGCCGTTTCTTCATGGCGGCTCTCCGGCAGAAGAGCATGGTGACGAATAAAATATTCATGTCCGGCAATCCTCTGGCCGGCATTTCCGTGGATTATGCACTGGGCGGATTTAAGGGAGTCGGAGACTACAGACGGCTTCTGAAATACCGCAGAAAAGAGGGCAGATTATGAGCAGGATGCAGCGGCTGAGGGCCGTTTTTGCGGGACTGTGCATGATTGCTTTTGCAGTCATTCTGATCCTGTATTTTGATGAGGGGTATGCTGCGGTCGCATCCATCTTCGGCATCATCATGCTTCTGCGGGGACTTCGTTCCATGATCTACTACTTCGGAATGGCCAGACATATGGCGGGCGGGAAGATGATTCTATTCCGCGGTATCCTGATGATGGATCTGGGGGCTTTTACACTGACGCTGACGGATATTCCGAAGCTTTATCTTGTGCTGTATCTTCTGGGCACCCATGCCGTTGCTGGCTTTCTTGGATTCCTCCGGGGACTGGGAGCACGGCGTATGGGATCGCCGGCCTGGAGGTCCGACATAATCTTCGGAATCGGGAATATTCTGGTGGCGGGGGCTGCGGCTTATTACGGCATCCGCACCGGAAGAAGCGATATTCCGATGTATCTCTATGCAGCGGGACTTCTCTATTCGGCCGCCGGTCGAATCAGCACCGCATTTCGTCGAACCGAAATCGTCTATATTCAGTAGCCGCCGGAATTTTTTTCATGCGGAATTCCTTAAGACAGCGGTGTCCCGATATGCGCGAAAAGCCTGCATGACAGTAGTATTTTAGTGGAAAACAGGACCGGTTTATGGTATCGTGGGTATAGCAGATGGGAAAGGTTTCCCAGGCTGAATTCTTATCCCCCGACGGCAGAGAAACACTCTGCAAACATTCAGGAGAAAACGATATGACCGTTACCTATGCACTGACTGCGTCCTTTCTGTTTCTGGGACTTGCGCTCATGCTGTTCGATGTGCGCGGGAAGCTGAAAAACAGCGATCATGAGACCATATCGATGATCCTCATCGGAACCGCCATGTTTTATGTCGCCGCGGACTGTCTCTGGATCGTGGTTTACACGGCGGAGGAGTTTCATCGCGGACTCTTTGTTTTTCTGAACTTTCTTTTCTACATGGTCTATATTACGCTGCCCTATATCTGGTTTCTGTTTGCAAAGCATTTTTCGGGGAGCAGACTGAACGGAAGAGGGATCAATATTCTGTTTGCCATCCCGTGGCTCGTAAACATTTTCCTGGTGCTTTCTACCGCGGCGGGAGCGAATTTCCTCTGGACTATCGGAGATACGGCATCACGCTATACGAGGGGGCCTCTGTTCGGATTATTTTCCAGGCTGAACCTCGTGTATTATTTTATTCCGGTCATCGGAATTGCGGTTCTGTTTGCGAACGGAAAGGGAGCTGACAGACGTACCCTGTGCAAAACCTTCGGATTTTCCGTTATCCCGGCGCTGGGCGTATTCATCTATACCAAGTGGATTTCCGTGGATGTCATCTATCCCTTCCAGCCCTGGTGCTTTTTCATGGGAGTCATGTTTGCCTATATCCTCCTGCTGTCTCACATCCATGAGGAGAGAGTTCAGCTGCGGGAAAAGCTTCTGGCGGAGGAGCGGCAGAGCGAACAGCAGGCGAAAATGATCACCGCACTGTCTTCCGACTACTGGAGCGTGTACTATCTGGAGCTTGACAGGGACTGGGGCGTCTGCTATCAGTCCCACAGCGACCTGGGCGGCTCGGGCTTCAAGGTAGGGGAAGAGTTTCCCTATGTTGCGGCAGTCACCGCCTATGCAAAGCAGTATGTAACGGCAGAGTATCTGGATGAATTTCTGGCATTCATTCAGCCGGAGAATATCCGGGAAGGACTCGCAAAAAGCAGGGTGATTTCGTATACCTACATGGTGCACAGAAACGGAAAGGATTCTTATGAGACCGTGCGTTTTGCGGGGGTAAGGCATCCGGAGGACCGGGACGATCATCTGGTGCACAATGTCAGCGCCTGCTTTGCCGACACGGACGCCGAGACCAGAAAGTCTCTGGAACACAGCCATGCCCTGGCGGAAGCTCTGACTGCCGCCGAAGAGGCCAATAAAGCAAAAACCGCATTTCTTTCCAATATGAGCCATGAGATCCGGACGCCGATGAATGCCATCATCGGCCTGGACAATATCGCCCTCAATGAACCCGGAATTTCGGATTCCACGAGAGAACATCTGGAAAAGATCGGAACCTCGGCCCACCACCTTCTGGGGATTATCAATGATATCCTGGATATGAGCCGCATTGAATCAGGCAGGATGGTGGTCCGGAATGAAGAGTTCTCCTTCGCGAAGGCCCTGGGACAGGTCAATACCATCATCAGCGGACAGTGCAGGGACAAGGGGATTCAGTATGAATGCCGGGTGGACGGAAATGTCCGGGACAACTATATCGGCGATGACATGAAGCTTCGTCAGGTCATGATCAACATTCTGGGCAATGCGGTGAAGTTTACCCCGGAAGGCGGAAAAGTTACATTTACGGTGGAGGAGACCGCCAGATTTGAGGGCAGATCAACTCTTAAGTTTGTCATCAGCGATACCGGCATCGGCATGAGCAGAGAGTTCCTTCCGAAGCTGTTTGACGCGTTCGCCCAGGAGGATTCCTCCAGCACCAGCCGATACGGAAGTACCGGTCTCGGCATGCCCATCACCAAGAGTATCGTGGAACTGATGAACGGACATATCGAAGTGGAGAGCGAGAAGGGAGCCGGAACCACCTTTACCGTCACGGTGACCCTGCTGGATTCAGAGGAGAAAAAAGAAAACGAAGAACCGGGAGATATCGCAGCCCATGATATGTGTGTTCTGGTCATCGACGATGACCAGGTGGCCTGCGAGCATGCACAGCTGGTGCTGGGACAGGTGGGCGTAACCTGCGAGACGGCCCTGACCGGCGCCAGGGGTCTTGAGATGACAAAGCTCAGGCATGCGAGAAGAGAACCCTACAATCTGATTCTGGTTGACTGGAAGATGCCGGAGATGGACGGCGTGGAGACAACCCGAAGGATCCGGGAGGCCGTGGGAGAGGAAACACCGGTTATTATCCTGACCTCCTACAACTGGGACGACATCGAGGAGGAAGCGCGCTTTGCCGGCGTGGACAGCTTTGTGGCCAAACCGCTGTTTGCCGGAACCGTGATGGATGAGTTTAAGGAGGCATTCCGGACAAAGAAGAAAAAGCTTGTCGAAGAGACGGCAGACCTTGCGGGACGGAGGGTTCTTCTGGCGGAGGACGTTGACGTCAATGCCGAGATTATGATGATGGTTCTTTCCATGCGGGAGATGGAGGTGGATCGCGCAGTCAACGGAAAAATCGCCGTTGAGATGTTCTCAGAGAGCGAGCCGGGATACTATGCCGCCATTCTTATGGATATGCGCATGCCGGAGATGGACGGACTCGAAGCCACACGCTGTATCCGCAGCCTGAACCGGCCGGATGCAGGGACTGTCCCGATCATTGCCCTGACGGCAAATGCTTTCGATGAGGACGTGCAGCGGAGTCTCCAGGCAGGTCTAAACGCCCATCTGTCGAAGCCCGTAGAGCCGGAAACCCTGTTTAAGACGCTGGAAGGACTGTTGTAAGGCTGACGGGCGGACCGTGTCAAAGAGGGGGGAATCCATGAAGGAAATATCGATCTACGATATCGGAAATATCCGAATCGGACAGACGGAAAACAGAGAGGCAGGCACTGGGTGCACGGTTTTTCTCAGCGAAGCCGGTATGCATGCGGGACTGGATGTGCGGGGCGGCGGACCCGCCTCCCGGGAGACGCCGCTGCTTTCCCCGCTGTCCTCGGCCCAGAAGATACACGGCGTTGTACTTGCCGGCGGGAGTGCCTTCGGGCTTTCCGCGGCCGGCGGCGTCATGCGGTACCTTCAGGAGCATGGCATCAGCTTTGACGTGGGCGTGACCAGAGTGCCGCTGGTGGTACAGTCCGACCTTTTCGACCTGACCGTGGGGGCAGCCGATGTGTATCCCGATGAGGCGATGGGGTATAAGGCCTGTGAAAAGGCTTTTCAGGAAGCAAACTACAGAGACGGCAATTACGGCGCCGGCTGCGGCGCCACCGTGGGAAAGATCGCCGGTATGGAGAGATGCATGAAAACCGGCGTCGGAAGCTATGCCCTGCAGGAGGGAGAATTGAAAATCGGGGCCATTGTCGCCCTGAATGCTCTGGGAGATGTCTTTGACTGGAAAAGCGGAAGGCAGATTGCCGGCATGCTCACCGAAGACGGAAGCGGCTTTGCGGATACCTCCGAAGTGATGAAGAAGAGTATCAAGGCGCTGAAGAACCGGTTTGTGGAAAATACGACGCTGGGGGTAATAATCACCAACGCCCGCTTCCACAAGAACTCTCTCTGCAAAATCGCCGGAATGGGCCATGACGGTTACGCCAGGTCTATCCGTCCGGTACATTCTTCGATAGACGGAGATACCATCTATGCATTATCGGTGGGAGATGTGGCGGCTGACCGCGACGTAGTGGGTCTTCTGGCCGCAGAAGTCATCAGTGAAGCGATCATCCGGGCGGTTATGTGCGCAGAGAGCGCCTATGAATTCCCGGCAGCAAAAGACCTGCACAATATATACTAAATCCAAGGAGGAAACATTATGGCTGACATAAAAATCAAGGCAAATGCAGTTCCGGGAAAAGACGGGGAAAAGTATATCCCCTATGAGAAGAGAACAGGAAACGAGTCCATCGTGTATTTCACAAGGGATCTTTCTCCGGAAGGCCTTCAGAAGATTTATGAGCGGGTCAATGGCTTCATCACCGGCAAAGTTGCAATAAAGCTCCATACCGGAGAAAAGGACGGACCCAATATCATTCCGCGTCCCTGGGTGAAACACCTGGTTGAGAACGAGCCGGCGCTTAAGGATGCCGTTCTTGTCGATACCAATACCTTCTATCCCGGCGACCGGGATTCGACCGAAAAGCACCGCGAGACCATAAAGCACAACGGCTGGACTTTCTGCCCCGTGGATATCATGGATGAGGAAGGGACCGTGACGCTTCCGGTTAAGGGGGCCAAGTGGATCCCGGAAATCTCCGTCGGCAGCCATCTCCTTAATTATGATTCCCTCTTTGTCCTGACCCACTTCAAGGGCCATGTCATGGGCGGTTTCGGCGGCTCCAACAAGAACATCGGCATCGGCTGTGCTGACGCTCTGATCGGCAAGGCGCAGATCCACACGAAAACCGGAAAGTTCAACCACTGGGATATCGCCCAGGAGGAGCTGATGGAGCGCATGGCCGAGTCCTCCAAGGGAACCATTGACCATTTTGGAAAGCATATTACCTTTGTCAATGTGCTCCGCAATATGTCCGTTTCCTGCGACTGTGAAGGCACGGCAGCGGCTCCCGTTGTGACACCGAATATCGGAATTGTGGCATCCACCGATATCCTGGCGGCCGACCAGGCCTCGGTTGACCTTGTCTTTGCCCTCAAGGACGAGGAACACGCAGACCTCGTCGAGCGCATGACCAGCCGCCATGGCCTCCGCCAGCTGGCCTACATGAAGGAACTGGGCATGGGCAATGACAGATATATCCTCATCGACATCGATAACGATGATGCCCGTATCTGCCCGAAAGAGGCGGTTAAAGACGTTGTGCCCTTTACTGCAGAATAAGCGAAAACAGAGAAAAGGGGAATGACTGTGAGTGACGGGAGGTGCCGTGCCTGGTATGAAGGCGACCCGATACTGGAAGAGTATCATGACCATGAATGGTGCAAGGTAAGTCATGATGACCGGTTTCAGTTTGAGATGCTCTGTCTGGAAGGGGCCAGTACAGGCTTGTCCTGGAAAACCATTATGCACAAGAGGAAGGCATATAAAAGTGCTTTCCATGATTTCGATATCGATGCCTGTGCGGCCATGACAGACGAAGAACTGGAAAAAATTCTGGAGGACAGAGGACTTATCCGCAACCGCAGCAAGATTTTCAGTGTGCGGAAGAATGCACGCATCGTGAAGGAAATCCGGGCAGAGTTCGGTTCCTTTGACGCATATCTCTGGAAGTTTACAGACGGAAAGGTTATTGACGGACACTTTCTGCTGCCTTCGGATATACCCACGGAATCGGAAGTTTCGAGAGCAATGAGTGCGGATATGAGAAAGCGCGGCATGGCCTATGTCGGTCCGGTGATTACTTATTCCTTTCTGCAGTCCATCGGGATCGTGAATGATCATCTGGATGACTGTGAGTACAGATAACATTCACCTAAGGATAATATTATGTTAAAGCAGAGAAGCTCATCACCTTCGGGTGGCGGGCTTCTTTTCGGCCTGCCGGCTTCCACGGGATTCAGTGTATCACAGTTCGAGAGAAACGATGATGTGCGGAACTGGGTATCGCAGCTGTCCAGAAGAAACATCGAGGGCAACCAGCCGATCGTGGAGATGCTGAAGGACTTCGCCGGCAAAAAGAACGCAACGCCTGCGCAGATCTCCCTTGCCTGGATGCTCCATAAGTACCCGAATGTGGTTCCGATTCCCGGATCGAAGAATAAGGAGCGGATCATTGAGAATCTGGATTCTGCAGATCGATCGTCTCTTTGATTTTCTCGAAATACTTTGGTTCAGTTTTTGGTCTCCGCTCCGCTCCGGTCGGCTCAGGACCGATGTCCACTGGACATCGTGAGCCCTTCGGAAACGATCAGATGATATTCCGGAGAGATCATCTGCCGGGAATCACGACGAGGCTTCATCCAGGACTTGCCCATGTCCGATTTTTTGGGAGGCTTACGGCTCATCGTCACACCTCCCAGCTCAGCATATTCCTGAGGTATGGGTCAGCCCCGTACCGACCTTCCAGATACTGCTTATCATAAGCAGCCGTATTGTTGATGGGATCGTTATTCTCCTTGCGAAGCTCAGAGAGAGAATAGACCTCACTGCTGTTTTCCGAATCCAAAGCGGCGAACCAGATCTCATCCCTGCGGAAGATGCTGTTCTTCATTGTGGACATGTCGTGCGAAGTAAAGAGCAGCTGGGCTCCGTTTCTGTTGATCTCCGGGTTTGTAAAGAGCCGGATGACATAGCGGAGAAGTTTCGGATGCAGTTTGGCATCCAGTTCATCAACGATTACCAGACGTCCCTCCTTCAGGGCCATCAGGATGACCGGAAGAGCGGCAAAGAGCTTGCGGGTTCCGTCGGACTCACTGGAAAAGGGGAGCTCATAGAGCGTATCATGCAGGGTCCTCTGCAGGTAAAATTCATTGCTCTGCTGATCAAAGCGGTACCCGGTGATGCCGATCCCCATGTCGTTCATCATGGTAAGGAATTGTTTCTTTGATACGTCATCATCGGAGAGAAGGATCTGCTGTTCGGCTAATGGATTCGCATAGTTTCGGATGATGCACTCTTCAAACCAGCGAATGACTTCTGCAATCACGGGGATGGAATAGTTGATCGCAAGGAAAGAAAGCAGAGGCATCTTGGCATTTACTTCGGTGTTGATGTTCTTACTCCCGAGGATGGTTCCAAGGGAGATTCCTTCATGATTTCTTTCAAAGACCTTCGCTGCCCGGCTGGCCCCGAGCTTGCGGCGATAGAGTGTTTCCTCCTCTATTACGCCGCCCCGAAGCACGATATAGTAGCGGTATTCATATTCACCGACGCGGAAAAACAGCTGGAAGCGGGAAGGCTCCTCCCGGGAATCCTCATCGAACAGATAGGGGACACAGGATACCTTCTGCTGCATAATGAAACGGGCGTGATTCTTGCCAAGCTCATAGACGGGCTCAGTAACAAGAGAGATCACGCACCCCAGGGCGGCAAGAAGGTTGGACTTGCCGCCGCCATTCGGGCCGTAGATCACACCAACCGGCAGAATATCATTTCCCTTTTCAGTCTTTATAAGGCTGTCCTTGAACTCAGAAAGAGCCGCAGCCTGGAAATCGAATGTGGTTTCATCTCGATAGGAGCGGAAGTTGCTGAATGAAAACTGGCATAACATGATAGCCACCTCCTTCAACTGGTCTCATTCATGCCAATGATATCATGAACTCAGCGGAGAATCAATGTTTAAAGCTAAAATATTAAAAATTATTTCGGAAAATTATATTAAAGCAGAAAAATGAGGGATATCAAATGATAATGGAACCACTCAATGTCTTTTCTTAAACTGATGATTGCATTGATGTATACAATCATATATATTGAAGTTGTAAGGTATTTTCAACGAGTCGTAACAGTGTTTGAGAAAGAAGGTGGCTCTGTTATGAAAAAGATATTCGGCCGGATAGGCAAGAGGTTTTCAGTCCCTGTTCTTGCAGCAGCGATAGGCTTGGGGCTCTGCTTTACCGGCTGCGGAAACGCCGGCACATCGGCAAGCACCGCCGCTGCAAAACAGGCAGATCCGATCGTGGGTAAGTACATTCCGGTGGTCGGCGAGATGATGGGCGTCGCCCTTACAGGAGATGAGCTCGAAGGCTTCGGCATTGACCTCCAGGATGGCGGCAAGGCTGTCATGACGATCGACGGGGAATCCCACAATGTTAAGTGGACGAGCGATGACAGTACCGTTATGGTCACCGTCGACGGGGAGAAGATCACCGGCGAACGCGGAGAGGACAGTATTCTTTTTAAGGACATGCTTGGGATGGGCATGGATCTGACCTTTGCGAAGGAAGGAACGCCTGCCACGGATCCCGCACTATACCTGTCAGAGGCGGAGAAATACATGCTGCAGGACTGGATGTCTGTTTCTGTGACGGATATCCTGGGAGATCCGACGGACGAGATCGCACCGGATGCCCTCAAGATGAGCTTCCAGGGAGATCACACCATGGATCTTACCGTTGAGGGAGAAGAGTTTAAGGATCTGCCCTGGTCCAACCTCGGTGACTACGGTTCCGTGGATTCGGAGAATGTCACACTCAGCTGGGAAGTGCAGGAGGACGGACTCAAGACGGACTACGAGAAGGACGGAACCTATTACACTTTCTTCTGCCCGAAGGATCCGGCAGCTTATGATACAAAGACGGATGCGGCAAAAGGGGAAATGCAGGGTGCGGACACTGCAGGCGTCACACAGAGGATCGAAAGCTTCACGGTCCACGACATGCCGGAACACTATGGAGGCAGCTTTGACTGGTATTCGCTTTCTGATGGGACTAGAGAATATAGCCTGGATAAAAACACGGTCCTGGAAACCCCTGAAGAACTGGACGGATGGGAGAAAGGCGACGATGCCCTGAGCTGGATGGGGCGGCTCTGCGACGAGGATAATACGTATACGCCGGCGGGCGTCTATGACATCACAGTCACCGGAGATCACATTGACATCATTCACGGGCTGTACTGGTGGGACTGAGAGCATAACGGTTTGATCAAACTGTGTCACGGGAGGTATATCGATGGATAGTAAAGTTTGCAGTATATGCGGGAAGACGCTTAATGTAGGTCCCGCCCCGGATCCTGGTGAGGTCTTTTCGGGATGGCAGGACGTCACTCTGGCGGATGGAAATATGGTCTGCAGCGACTGCGCCGAGAAAGTGAGGATCCTGTATCCTCTGCGAAGTTCAAAGAGATTTGTTGAATCAGGTTTCCGTTTCGGCTATGACGAGGTACGGGGAAAAACGATTACCAGAAAAGGCTGGGTCAATGCGTTGGTCGATCCGTTGGAGAAACTGACGCTGGAGGAGTTTGTAAAGGCGCAAAGCGACGCACAGCAAGCCGCACAGGACGCGGCAGTCCGCTTTCCGGGTGCGAAGGCTGCAGCGGAAGCGGATTTCATTTACCGCCATCATGTAGGGGCTGTCAATACAAATCATAAAACGCTGTACTCGGACAAGAAAGAATATGTTGCCTGTGTGAAAGTGCTGTTTGGAGAAATCCGGCCGGGCGATGTCGTCAGCATTTCCCATAAGGATCGGGAATACACGGCGAAAGTTGAGGAAGTCTGGTTCTGGAATTATCTGGGTACCGCCGAACGGGCGATTGATAAAGCCTTTGCGGGAACGACGGCAGGGCTCTGGTTCCATCAGGATGTGCCGTTCATTTATCCCGGCGACATTCTGGTCGTAAAGGAAAGCTGAGGGAGGTACGGATATGGCAGAATACAGAATCGGTGATACCCGCGATCTGGGTTCCTGCAGCGCCTGCGGGAATGTGATTGTGATCGAACCGGATAATGACGTCATCCACCCACAGGGATGCGGCAATCCTGTGAAGCTGGCGGACGGCAGCTGGCTCTGCGGGTCCTGTCTTAGGAAACTGCGGGTCAAATATCCCCAGGAATACCGGATGGATCCGAAGGGGAAAAAGATGCAGCCCTATGAACGGGCAGCAGACCTGACTGCGGATAAGGCAAAACAGGAACTGGACCAGGTCCATGATTATCTGGAAGACCTGAGGGAAAAGTATGGTTTTCATCAGGCGGTATTTTCAGTGGAGAATGTTGACGTGAAGAAAGGCGGCTTCCTGAAGCCTTCGTTCTTCAAAGTTACCGGGCATGTGATCTATGGAACGTTTACCCCGCTTGATGAGGTCAGCATTGGGATGAACAGCGGGCAGAAAGTAAAGATCAGCTGCCTGGACAATCCGCACAGCACGCTGCCGGTTTCGGATACGACAATTCAAAGCCGTACAAATAAACTGTTCATCGATTGGGCGTGGGTGGAAGGCGGTGAGGAGGCTACATTCATCTTCCGGGAGAAGAGCCTGAATCTGAAACCCGGCGACCTGATCGTGAAGGATTAAGAACCTGATCCGGGACCGGCCGTAAGCGTTTTACAAAAAAACGTGCAGCCGTACGAAGTACCCATGTAATGAAACGTTTGTCTGTAAGGTCTGCGGGAAAAACGTGGTGCCGACAGGCGCATGGAGCGATCATCGGAACCATTGTCCGTATTGTCTGTCCAGCCAGCATCTGGACAACGAGCCCGGAGATAGGGCGGCAGAGTGCGGCGGTGTGATGGAGCCGA
>Ga0256407_10000143_pt1 | contig 178793 bp, 144 predicted proteins | sample RumenRJG_04DNA_FD_193489 | JGI IMG/M metagenome (GOLD analysis project Ga0256407, IMG submission 193489) | Bovine rumen microbial communities from Lethbridge, Alberta, Canada - RJG_04 | ecosystem: Host-associated > Mammals > Digestive system > Stomach > Rumen | place: Canada: Alberta... | reverse complement strand
TTGGCATGCTCTTCGGTGCTCTCTGGGCCAAGGAGGCATGGGGGCACTACTGGTCGTGGGACCCCAAGGAGACGTGGGCGGCCATCACCTGGCTGGCCTATCTTGTCTATGTGCACTATCGTAACCTGCCACACCATCGTGAGCGCCTTGCTCTCTGGATACTCATCGTCTCTTTCGTCCTCTTGCAGATGTGCTGGTGGGGCATCAATTATCTGCCCTCTGCCCAAGGCACCAGCGTACACACCTATAGCATGAGCGAATAGGGAGAAAAAGAGACAACGGGGAACTCTCAGAAATAGGAGTTCCCCGTTTGTCTGTCTGCGGGTCTGTAAAATGTGTTGTGATTTTATACTAAATTAGTTAATTATGTTTTGCAATATGCTTGCTTAATCGTAATTTTGTAGCCAGAAATGTAACCGTTTTCAATCTATGAAAAGAAATATCTTATTAGCAGTAGCAGCACTTTTGCTCTCAACAGCTACGTGGGCACAAGGTGATGTTTACGACAGGACCAATGGCTATGAATGGCCTTCGGATCAGAAGGTGGTGGAGAAACTGAAAGAATGGCAAGACCTTAAGTTTGGGGTACTCTTCCATTGGGGAATTTACGCCGTGCCCGGCATTGTTGAAAGTTGGTCAATATGCGATGAAGGCTGGATAACTCGTGACACGACCATGACCTATCAGCAATATAAAGACTGGTACTGGGGTATGGCAGACAAGCTGAATCCCACGGATTTCAACCCTGAGCAGTGGGCCGATGTCATGCAACAGGCAGGAATGAAATACATGATCTTCACCACAAAGCATCACGACGGTTTCTGCATGTATGACTCAAAATACACAGACTTCACGATCACCCAGCATGCTTTCCGTGACCATCCGAAACGTGACGTGCTGAAGTATGTCTTGGATGCATTCCGCAACAAACAGTTCATGATCGGCACGTATTTCTCCAAACCTGACTGGCATTGCCAAGACTACTGGTGGGATGTGTTTCCCACAAAACGGGGACGCAATGTGAACTACGACATCAAGCAATGGCCATGGCGATGGGAACGCTTTAAACAGTTCACCTACAACCAGATGGAAGAGATTCTCTCACGCTACGGGCAAGTTGACATCCTTTGGCTGGACGGCGGATGGGTTTGTAAAGAAAACAACCAGGATATTGACATGCCCCGCATCGCTCAAATGGCACGTAGTCACCAGCCTGGTCTTATCATGGTCGACAGAACAATCCGCGGACCCTACGAAAACTACCAGACTCCCGAGAAAACGATCCCCGAAGCCCAACTCAACTTCCCATGGGAAAGCTGTATTCCGCTGAGTGACGACTGGGGATGGGTACCACGTCCAAGATGGAAAAGTCCTGAAAAAGTCATCAGCACCTTGGTCGAAATCGTGGCAAAGGGAGGAAACCTGGTGCTCGGTGTCGGTCCTACGCCTCAGGGGCTCATACAACCCGAAGCCGTCACACGCCTGAATGCTATCGGAGAATGGCTGAAACAAAACGGCAAGGCTATTTACAACACCGTCACCACACCCATCTACAACGACGGGCAGGTATGGTTCACGGCCGACAAAGACGGGAAAACACGCTATGCCATCTATCTGCTTGATGAAGGCAAACGTTTGCCCAGGATCATCAGCTGGAATCAGAACGTACCAAAGGGTAACGTAAGACTGTTGTCAACGGGTAAGAAACTGAAAACCAAGACTGTCAACGGTCGTACGGAAGTGACGCTGCCAAGGGGCTTAAAACAGCAGTCGGTGGCTTTGGAATTCAGTAATTAGATGCCTCTTCATTGAAAGGCAACGTCTTTTGCCCGCAGCTATTCCTTAACGAAATGGGGATAGTCTGCTTCACCGAGATGAGGATTATAGCAGAATCCCTCATACGCAAAATCTTTCAGGCCCTCCGGGTTCTGCACGCGGTTCTCTATGACAAACCTTGTCATGGCTCCACGGCAGGTCTTTGCCCATACCGCCTGCATCTTCAGCTCTTGCCCTTTGCGCACATAGAACAAGGGCTGAACCACCCGAACGCACTCGCACACACGTTTCCATTCAAACAGATGCTGAAACTCTTCTGTTGCCAGATGAACAAGAATGCCGTCATCAGCCTTCACGCTCTCTATCAAGACATCCGTCAGACGGGATTTCCAAAAGCCAAACATATTCTGCCCCTTCCCACTTGGCAGTTCAACGGCACCTTCCATCCGATACGGACGAATACCATCCAACGGACGCAGCAAGCCATAGAGAAACGAAGAAATCCATAAATGCTGCTGAGCGTAGTTCAGGTCCTTCCCACTCAAAGTTTCCGCCTTCAGATGTTTATAGGCCTGACCGTAATAGGCAAGAATAGCAGGCAACTTTGACTTGTCCGCATCAAAGAATTGCTGGTAGCGGAGTTGATTTTGTCTGGCAATCTGCTGACTGCAACTTAACATCTTCGCAAGAGTCTCAGACGGATATTGCATCATGTCGCGCGCAAAAGCTTCCGCCTCTGTTTGGAAGAGAGGAACTGAAAGCGGTTGCTGCCCTGTTTTCTCGTGCATCGTTTTGGCACAGGCAAGGAGTATCTGCATAGGCTGTTTTTCATTAACTCATAAATACAACACGAACCGCGTTCCATGACTTCCTTCGCCGTCGTAGTCGGCTGTGAGTGAGAACTGGCTACAAAGGTCGCTGGCTTTTTCCTCTTCAAGATGAACGGTCAGTTCTATCTCAATGGCCTGCCGTTCATGACTGAAACCAATGTTCCAGATGTTCTCGCCCACCACGGCATTCACCACCACGCGGGCTTCATCCTGTAAGCGCCAGATGCTGTCCCAGTCAGTCATAATACTCGATTGCCAGTTCATCGCTGACGTTGAAATCATCGTGGAAGCCGTCATCGTATTTGTAGATGATTCGCAGGCCACGATAGGTTGAGGGGACTTTCAGCGTTTCCAAAAGGTGCCATTTCGGTTTGCCAAAGTCATACGATGAACGGTCGAGGATGATGCGATTTGAAATGAAGTCAAAATGGTAGTACCCGCCTCCGATGCATTGGTCGCTGGGCTTCAGCAAATCCTTATGCTGGTTGACCATGCCGAGGCGGAATACACCGTCCATCGTAATTACAAATTTGGGTAGTGTCATTTTCTTTATGCCAATATCTTCTCTGCCATCTGTTTTCCGGCATCAAAGGCTTTTTGCAAGTCCTGCTCCCAATGCTCGTCGCGCCATTGGCGCTTGGCTTCCTCGGAGAAGCTGGCCAATTCGAAGCGTTCGTAGTTCTTCACCTGATAGGTGTTGTAGGCAACCAAATGCTCAGGCTCGCCGAGAGCGGTTTGAATACAGAATTCCATCGACCCGTAGCCCTGACTGTTATTCCTTTCGGGCGTTCCGTTCATGGTCTCCATCAGCACCACGGGCATACGCTTTGGAGCCGTCATGCTATAGTCATTGTAGGAAAGCCAGGGGAATGCCAGACGCTCCAGGAACGTGCGCATCTGACCAGTAACATCACCAAAATAAATCGGTGAACCAAGTGCCAGCCCGTCAGCCTCGGCAATCTCTTCCAACACAGGAGTCAGCGCATCCTTGAACTTACAGACGTTCGAGGCCTTGCCTTTTACCTTACAGGCCATACACGACATACAACCCTTATAGTCGAGACCGTAAAGGCATACGGTTTTCACTTCAATCTGGTCGCTCACAGACATAGCACCTTCGGCAAATTTCTGCAGCATCGAGGCCGTATTGAAATTCTTTCTCGGACCTCCGTCGATAAGGATAATCTTCTTCATATTCCTATTGTTTTTGTAATTTTATATATTTATCCTTTGGGTTGTAAACTATGTCGGTACTCACTTGGCGACAGCCCGAGATGCTTAGTGCAATAGCGGCTGAAATACGAGAGTGAGGTAAAATTCATACGGTCCGCAATCTGGGTGAGCGACAGGCGTTCGTCATTCAGATAGTCTTTCAGGATGGGGATGGTGTGGCGGTCGATATAGGAAGTAACGCTATGGCCCGTCACGCGCTTGATGGTTGCCGAGAGATATTTGGGCGAGACATTCAGGCGCTCGGCATAGTAGCCCACATCGCGCTCCGTCCGGCTGATGCCCGTGGCAAGCAAAGCCATCAATTGCTTCACGATATAGGCCGTGCGGTCAGTATGCGCTTTGGTCGTTTCGTGCTGGGCATGCGCCTCGAAAATGTCGTACATCATCGTCAGACACAGACTGCCCATCAGCTCACGATGGAACTGCAAATGGCTCTCACCCATACGATCGCGCAGACGATGGAAGTCATCAAGCAGATGCCGTGCCTGCTCGTCTGTGAGTTTGATGACCGGGTCCTGATTCAGCGAGATGCTTCCCCCGATGCTGTAGTTATTCGATGGCAGCAGGTTTTGCAGAAACTTATAGTCGGCGGCAAACCATTCCACCTGCATGTCGGCATGGGCTGCCAGGTTCTTCACCCTGTGAGGCATGGGAATCACCACCAGGTCGTTCCGTGCGATATGATAGCAATGCTCGTTGAACACAAAACTCCCCTCCCCAGCTTTACAAAGCAGATGCATGCAGGTGTGGCTCAGCTCCCGGGCATTCATCCCGTAGAAGTCGGTGGAATATAGGAAATCAGTCTTCATATCGTAGTCTTTGGCTGCGAAGTTACGCAATATTTTCCATAAAAAAGAACGTTTGTGGCAAAAAGTGAAAATCGTAACGCTTTTTGTGAAACTTATCTATCGAAAATTCACCGTACCTTTGCACCCAGTTAGGAACTGGTCGCGAAGATGCTCACGCTCGGCATAGCTCAAACAAGTTTGGCTCTGCGCTCGCTTAATCGCATCTTTGCCCCATAAAATTAAAAACAAATATGAACATCAAAAGTATCATCACAGCCGCTATGGCATTGCTCGTATCCACGGCATGCAACGGCACAAAGCAACAGCAAACGGAATCATCAACATCTAACGAGACAACAGCTATGGTAAAAGACGGAAAGGCATTGGTAGTGTTTTTCTCGCATGCGGGAGACAACTACGCGGTAGGAAACATCGAGGTGGGCAACACAAAGATTGTGGCCGACTACATTACGGAACTCACAGGTGCAGAACAGTTCGAAATCGTCACCCACAAGTACGACGGCATGGCCTATAATCCGCTCATCAAACTGGCACAGGAAGAAGCCAAGAATGGTGAACTGCCCGAGTATGAAGGAGATGTGGACTTAACTCCCTACGACACCGTATTCATTGGCGGTCCCGTATGGTGGGGCACCTATCCGCAGGTGATGTTCACCTTCTTCAAGAAACATGCTAATGACCTGAAGGGTAAGACCGTTATTCCCTTTACCACCCACGAGGGCAGCGGACTGGCCAACTGTATGGAAGACGTGAAAGCAGCCTTCCCGGGCGCCAATGTGCAGAAGGGCTTCAGTATCTACGGCCACGAGGTTCGTACGGAGAAAGCGAAAGTTGAAAAATGGATTAATGGATTGAAGTAATATGGAATACATTACATTATCAAACGGTGTTAAGATGCCGACATTGGGCTACGGCGTGTTTCTCGTGAGCCCTGATGAGTGTGAGCGTTGCGTGACGGATGCTTTGAGCGTAGGCTATCGCCTGATAGATACGGCACAGGCTTACCAAAACGAGGAAGGCGTGGGCAATGCCTGGCGCAAGAGTGGCATCAAGCGCGAGGATCTATTCCTCGTGACAAAAGTATGGATATCCAATGCCGGTGAAGAGAAAGCAGCCAAGAGCATCGATGAGAGCCTGCGCAAGTTGCAGACGGAATATATCGACCTGTTGCTCATCCATCAGGCTTACGGTGACGTGTTCGGCACTTGGCGGGCTATGGAGAAGGCTTATCGTGCAGGCAAGGTTCGTGCCATCGGTGTGAGCAACTTCCAGGCAGGCCGCTTCTTTGACTTCGCCCACTATGTGGAGGTAAAGCCGATGGTCAACCAGCTGCAATGCAACACGCTCATCCAGCAGACGGGCATCGAGCCTATTCATGCTGAATTCGGAACAAAGGTAATGGCCTGGGGCCCGCTTGGCGGACAGGGAGTCGACGGTATCGTGAAGAGCGAAGCGCTTTCAGCCATCGGCGCCAAATATGGCAAGAGTGCAGCCCAGGTAGCCCTCCGTTGGCTCACCCAGCGCGGCATCGTGGCCATTCCCAAGTCGAGTCATAAGGAGCGCATGGCGCAAAACTTCGACATCTTCGACTTCACGCTTACCGATGAGGACATGGCTCAGATTGCCACGATGAACCAGCACGACACCGGCACCATCAACTTCGGCGACCCGCAATTTGTAAAGTATCTGATTCAAAACTACGGATGATTAAACAAGTATCAGTATTAGTAGGTGCAGGTAGTATCGGACAGGCGATTATCCGTCGTGTGTCGGCAGGTAAGCATATTGTGTTGGCAGACTACTCAATAGATAATGCAAAACGAGCTGCAAAGACGCTGGAGGATACAGGCTTTGAGTGCTCAACCGTCCAATGCGATCTCGGATCAAAAGAAGACATCCTGAAGTTGGTGGGATATGCCACCAGCAAAGGCGAGGTTACAAACTTGGTGAATGCCGCTGGTGTATCGCCCTCACAGGCGCCTGTAGCAGAGATTCTTCGTGTTGACCTCTACGGAACAAGCGTGTTACTGGAGGAGTTTGGTAAAGTGATTGCGGAGGGTGGCTCAGGAGTGATTATCTCTTCACAAAGCGGTCATCGTCTTCCTGCCTTACCACAGGAGCAAAACGATGCATTGGCAACAACTCCCGTGGATGAACTGTTAGATTTGCCATTCCTAAAGGAAATCAACGACACGCTGAAAGCCTACCAATATTCCAAGCGTTGCAATGTTTTGAGAGTGATGTACGAGGCTACCCGTTGGGGGCATCGTGGTGCTACCATTAATTCAATCTCACCAGGTATCATCATCACGCCATTGGCCAACGATGAATTGCACGGCCCTCGCAAGGAAGGCTATCTGAAGATGATTGAGGGAATGCCAGCCCGTCGTGCAGGAACACCTGATGAGGTAGGCGACCTTGCCGAGTTCCTGATGTCTTCTCGCGGACGTTTCATCAGCGGTGCTGACTTTTTGATTGATGGTGGCTGCACGGCTTCCTATTGGTATGGTGATTTGCAATACCTCAAAGCGACACACTAAAACCGTTTGCCGAGTCAACACGATTTCTTAAAAAATAATAAGTCCCGAGGCTGTTTCGTATGGCTTTGGGATTTTTTTCGTAAATTTGCGAAAGCAATTAAACGCATTTAGTAACCATCTAATAACGTACGATTATGAAAGAAAAAGTTTTACAGGCCATGCGCGAGGCAGGAAAGCCCGTGTCGGCAGGAGAAGTGACAAAAGCATTGGGTGCTGACCGCAAAGAGGTTGACAAGGTCTTCGCCGAGTTGAAGAAAGAGGGTGCCATCGTGTCGCCCGTCCGCTGCAAGTGGGAACCCGCCAAGTAATCAGTCTACATGAATCGAAGTAAGGAAATCATTCGGACCAGCTGGATAGGCATTGTGGCTAACGTGCTGCTGGCTGGTTTCAAGGCAGTCGTAGGCATACTTTCCAGTTCGGTGGCCATCGTGATGGATGCCGTCAATAACCTCAGCGACGCGCTATCGAGCGTCATCACCATCATCGGCACCAAACTCTCGCAGCGCCCAGCCGACCGCAAGCATCCCTTCGGCTTCGGCCGCATCGAGTATTTCAGCGCCATCATCATAGCCGTCATCGTGCTCTCGGCAGGTATCACCTCGCTCATCGAGTCGGTGAAGAAAATCTTCGACCCCACGGAACCCTCCTACTCCACCACAACACTCGTGGTCATCGTGGTGGCCATCGTGGTGAAGCTGGTGCTGGGACAATACGTCAAGCGCAAGGGCCTGCAGCTGAAGAGCGATGCCCTGATTGCCTCCGGCTCGGATGCCCTGTTCGATGCTATCATCACCCTGGCCACGCTCCTCTCGGCAGGCATCATGCTGCTCTGGGGCGTATCGCTCGACGGCATTCTCGGCGCGCTCATTTCCCTGGTCATCATCAAGGCCGGTATCGAGATGCTCGCCTCGCCTGTCAACGAACTGCTGGGCATCAGCATTCCCGCCGAGCTCACCAGCGAAATCAAGAAAGAGGTGTCGGCCTTCGAGGGTGTTCATGGCGTGTACGACCTGATACTCCACAACTACGGTCCCGACGTGAAAATCGGCTCGCTCCACATCAATGTCTACGACACGATGTCGGCCCACGAAATCCATACCCTGACGCGCAAGATTTCCACCCACATGTATGACAAGCACGGCATCATCATGACCGTTGGCGTCTATGCCGTTGCCACGGGAGAGAACCGCCGCGCCGAATTGCAGACGAAAGTCATACAAGCCCTCACCGCCCACAAGGAGATTGTGCAGGTGCATGGTTTCCTCTATTCCGAGCCAGACCGTCTGCTCTCCGTCGATGTCGTTCCCGACCTTTCCGTCCACGACGATGGCGCCCTTGTCAGTCAGCTCACCGCCGAGCTCCAGCCATTGGTTCCCGACATGCAGGTATCGGTTGTGGTAGATCACAATTATAGCGAATAGCCTAAATAATGATGCACCTGAAGACCATCGCTCCAGGTGCATTTACGGAACCAATCTTTTTCGGTTTTATCATCGATTAAAACTATAGACTGTAGTTCTACAATATATCAAACATACTCAGAGTCCTTGGAATTTTGTTCGTTTCAATTTTCTTCTGAAGCGGTTTCAAATGGTATATATAGATGTCTTTTGCCACTCTTCTGTTTTCCGACATTGATTCAGACGATCCTTTTCTATCAAACAAAATAGATAGTTAGTTGATTATTAGTGTATTTTTATTTTGGGTGAGCTATGCCCTCGCTGTTTGCAACGAGATTCGCAAAGCGCTGAAGGGCCTAGTAGAGAAAAAAGTAATAACAAAAAGGCCGACTAATTCCAATTCCAATAATTCCAATTAAATAATGAGGGGTCAAACCCTCTTCTAAAGACTACATAACTTATTGATATATAGATAGTTATATATAAAATAGAGAGGTGGGATACCCTCAAATAAATAACTGGAATAACTGGAATTGGAATTGATGGCCGAAAGAAGAACATCTAACGAACTGATTTACAATGAAATACGATATCACTAAACCAACAGCTCCCGTAATGCCGAACCTCGGCAGGGGCACGGAATGTATCAAATTGTTGCTCTCACAGGCCTCAAAAGACATGCACGAACCCTTGGTTCCGATGTTTTTTCCTATACTTGGCGAACACATGGGTGGCACAGAATTTCAGTATCCTGACCTCAGTTGGAAGGAACCGACCGGCATAATGGCCAATCTTGTAGCAAATAGTGGCGACAACAAGGGCCAACTGACCACTTTAGATTATTATGTTTTATAAAAAGTTGCGGAAAAAGGGTACACACCCTACACCCTTATATCTTAAAAATCGCATTTTGACTTTTGGGCGGATGATGTTTTGGAGTCGGGCGGATGATACTTTGAGGGCAGCGGATGATGTTTTGGCTGCTTTAGGTTTATATCACCATACGCGAAAAATGAAAACAAAACCTCTATCCCTTCTATGATTGATGTAAGCTATTGGTTTTTAAGCCGTTATTGGTAGACAGCAGGCCTTTAAACCCTCAATGATCCCCCTACCGAACCCCCTACTTTGACGCTTTTTCGTGTTTTTTCTTTAAAAAAGCCATTCAAGAGAATGCTTTGCTTCTGATGGGTGGAAGCATCGTTTCCAACAAGTAGAAGCATTGCTTCCAATGGGTAGAAGCATTGTTTCCAAAGTCTGGAAGCATCCTTTCCAATGGGCGGATGTTGAGATTTCAAGTGATGAAATTACGATGCATTCGGGTATACAAAAGAAAAAAAGTGTTATTTGTTTTGATATTCCACTCAATTGATGTAATTTTGTAGGTGATTCCAACAATGATGAAAATGAAAAGAACTCTTATCTCAGCACTCATCCTGCTGCTGGCGGGATGGTGCAACGCTGACGCCAAATGCGAAGACGGCAGCCGGCTGTGGCTACGGCTCGACACCACGAACGCCGTGAAAGCTATTACAGGCGTGAAGGAAACGGCAATGACCGAGTTGCAAACCTACTGGAAGGGCGGGCCCGTGACGCTGAAACGGCAGAAGGGAATAGCCAACGACGGCTATACCATCAAGAGCCAGGGCAAGAAAACGGTGATTGCCGCTGCCACCGATGCAGGACTGCTCTACGGTGCCTACCACCTGCTCAGACTGCAACAGACGGGACAGCAGACGGCCTTGCTGGACATCAGCGAACGGCCGTTCTTCGACCTGCGCATACTGAACCACTGGGACAACCCCAACGGAACGTGCGAGCGCGGTTTTGCGGGTAAGAGTATCTTCCTGAATCCCGACCCCAAGCGTATGAAAATGTATGCCCGTGCCAATGCCTCGATAGGCATCAACGGAACGGTGCTGAACAACGTGAACGCGAAGCCGGAGGCGCTCTCGGACGAGAGTCTGAAGAAGGCGAAGGGCATTGCCGACCAGCTGCGTCCCTACGGCATCAGGGTGTATCTCTCCATCAACTTTGCATCGCCCATCAGGCTGGGCGGACTGCCCACAGCCGACCCGCTGAATGCCGACGTGGTGAACTGGTGGAAGAAGAAGGTGAACGATATCTACCGGCTGATTCCTGACTTCGGCGGCTTCCTGGTGAAGGCCAATTCGGAGGGTGAGCCGGGACCGCAGGACTTCGGACGCTCGCATGCCGACGGAGCCAACATGCTGGCCGGGGTGCTGAAGCCTCACAATGGTGTGGTGATGTGGCGTGCCTTCGTGTATAATCCGCAGAGCAGCGACCGTGCCAACCAGGCCTACGAGGAGTTCATGCCGCTTGACGGTCAGTTTGCCGACAATGTGATCATACAAGTGAAGAACGGTCCGGTGGACTTCCAGCCGCGCGAGCCCTACAGTCCGCTGTTCACGGCCATGAAGAAGACGCCGATGATGGTGGAGTTCCAGATTACGCAGGAGTATCTGGGCGCTGCCAACCATCTGGTGTACCTGGCCCCGATGTGGGAGGAGTTCTTCTCGTTCGTGAAGCCTGCCACGTTGAAGGCAATGGCTGGCGTGGCCAATATCGGCGACGACGCCAACTGGTGCGGCCATCATTTCGCGCAGTCCAACTGGTATGCCTTCGGGCGTCAGGCTTGGAACCCCGCGCTGACCTCGGAGCAGATTGCCGACGAGTGGCTTCGCCAGACGTTTACAGGCGATGAGCTGGTGCGCCCCATGAAGCAGGTGATGATGGACAGCCGCGAGGCCTGCGTGAGCTATATGATGCCCCTCGGACTGCACCATATCTTTGCCGGAGGCCACCACTACGGTCCTGAGCCCTGGTACAAACCGGCTGGCGTGAGAGCCGACTGGACCCCACCCTACTACCACAAGGCCGACAGCATAGGCCTGGGATTCGACCGCACCGTGAATGGCTCGGCCAACGTGAAGCAGTATCCCGACGAGCTCTGCAACATCTACAACAACATCAACAGCTGCCCCGAAAACCTGCTGACGTGGTTCCACCATGTGCCCTGGGACTTCCGCATGAAGAGCGGCCGCACGTTCTGGGACGAGCTGTGCCATAAGTACGACGACGGAGTGAAGCAGACGCGCCGGTTCCTGGCCACATGGGATGCCATGAAGCCCTATGTGGACTGCAAGCGCTTCAAGGAGGTGCAGCACAAGCTGCGCATCCAGGCCCGTGATGCCGAGTGGTGGCGCGATGCCTGCCTGCTCTATTTCCAGACGTTCTCTAAACGGCCCATCCCGCAGGATATGGACCATCCCGTTCACAACCTGGACGAGATGATGAAGTTCAGGATTCCCATCAGCATGTACGAGAACCCTGAGTGCGGATATACAAAATAAACTATTTCCCCAGAAACTCGCTGGGCGTAAGGCCTGTGATACGCTTGAAAAGGCGGGTGAAATGATGAGGGAAATCGAAACCGAGCAAGCGTGAGGTCTCGCTGATGTTGTGCCCCTGCATCAGCAGACTTTTCGCTTGATTTATTATATAGTTGTGGATGTAGCCGATGGCCGTGCCGCCCGTGGCCTTATGGACGAGATCGCCGAAATAGCGTGACGAATAGGCCAGTTCGGAGGCGCAATAAGTGACGGTGGGCAGACCGAGCGAAAGTTGTCGGCTCTCGCGGAAATACGTTTGCAGTAGGTTGTGAAAGCGCTTCAGCAGGTCGTCGCTACCCTTACTTTCCTCGGAAATCTGGCGCTGGTAGATACGGTTGCAGTATTCCAGTATCAGGCGGAGATAGGCCAGCAGGATGGTTCGTAAAGAGGGCGAATCTTCGTTGTTTTCCAATTCCTGCCGCATCTGTTCAAGCAGCTGGGTGATGCTGAGCCATTCGTCGGGTTCCATGAGCAGCGAGCCGTCGAAGAAATACGAGAAGAACTGATAGCGGTCTATCTGGCGTTCCAATTCGGAACCATGCAACAATTCGGGCGACCACAGCAGCACCCATCCGCTGAGCGAGATGCGCTCGCCATTGTCCTCCAAGCCGCCTATCTGACCAGGCTCCACGGCAATTATCGAGGCATCGCTCACCTGCAATTTCCTCATGCCATACGAAAGATTGTGGGGAAACTGGCGTTGGATGAACAGTCCATACACCCCATAGTTGTTCAGGCTGTGGCGGAAGGGCTGCAGCTCGTCGTAGTGGATGATGCTCACCAGCGGGTGCAGCTCAGGAGCTTCCACAAAGCGGGCATAGTCGTTGGGAGTGTCAACTTTCAAAATCTTCTTCATATCGGGGGCAAAGATAGCCAAAATTGTCTAATAATGGTAGAAAATGAATGATTTTTTATCACTATCTGCGAAATTGGTATACAATCAGCCAATTTGTGTAATACCTCTTTTATAGATTATATCTATCTTTGCAACGAACATTTAAAACAATTATAAATGAAACAGATTCTTATGTTAATGGCAGCTCTGCTGCTCTGCTGCTGTTCTTCCGACAGCGAAGTGAAGGCTGAGGTTCCTGCCAACGCAGGCAAGACGCTGGTGGTTTACTACAGTTACACGGGCAACTGCCGCGAGATCGTGAACTCGCTGAGAAGCCAGATAACGGCCGACGTGCTGGAGATTCAGCCCACCGAGAAGGGACAGAGGTACGAGGCCAACAACTATGCGCTGGGCACTCAGCTGCTGAACGCCATCAAGGCCAATCCCAACAGCGCAAGCAGCTATCCGGCCATCGACCCTGTGACAACCTCGCTCACGGACTACCAGAACATCATCATCGTGACGCCGCTTTGGTGGAGCCAGATGGCAGCCATCATGCAGACGTACCTGTTCAACTATGGCCCGCAGATGGCTGGAAAGCATGTCGGACTGATTGTTTCAAGTGCCAGCAGTGGTATCTCACAAGTGGTGGCTGATGCCAAACGACTTGTTCCTGATGCCACATGGATGGGCGATGCATTGTGGATAAACAATTCCAATCGGAGCAATGCCGCTTCGCTGATAGAGAACTGGCTCAAGAAAATGAATTTCGCAGAAAACAGCAACACAATGGATAAAATGTATATCACCATCGGCGGTCAGACGCAAAGCATCACGCTCGTTGACAATGCCGCCACACGGGCACTTGTCCAGAAGCTGCCTGTCACCGTGACGCTCAACAGCAGCGGCGGTTTCGAGATTTGGGGCTCGCTTGGTTTTTCGCTGCCCACAAGCAATCAACAGATTACTGCCCAGCCTGGCGACGTAGTACTCTACAACGGCAGCAACATCTGTCTGTTCTACGATTCTAACTCGTGGAGCTACACCCGCCTGGGAAAGATTGACGGCCTCTCGGAGAGTCAGTTGCGCACATTCCTGAAAGCCGGCGAAATCAACATCAGCGTCACCCTGGCGCAAACATCGGGCGCAACAGCTATTCGAAGCCTCACCCCTAACTCCTCTCCAAAGGGCGAGGGGAATATCTATTCGCTGAATGGTCAGCGGGTGACGAATCCTTCTGCAGGCGTATATATCAAAAACGGCAAAAAAGTTATATTATGAACGTCAACAAACCTATCAGCCGAAGAAAAGCACTCAAGGTCATGGGCCTTGGAATGCTTGCAGTCTGCGTTCCTACGCTTCCGTCGTTTGGAGAGTCCCCAAAGAAACATGAGAAGAAGACCAAACGTCTGATCTTCTATTTCTCTGCAACCGGCAATAGCCTTTACATAGCCAGGCAATTGGGCGGAGATGAAGCGACCTTGTTGAGCATCTCACAGGAAATTCACAACGAGCATCCTGATTATGAGGCAGAAGAAATAGGATTCGTGTGTCCCGTCTACTGTTTCATTCCTCCTGCCATTGTTCAGGATTTCATTGCGCGTTCATCTTTCAAGGCCGATTATTTCTTTACAGTGGGCACTTATGGAGCCCATAGCACGATATTCCCAGAGTTCGTTGATGACTTTGCCAAGAAGCACGGTTTTCAGATGAATTATATCTCCACCATCCAGATGGTCGATACTTACCTGCCGTATTTTGACGTTGAAAAAGAATTGGCCGACCCGAAGATTCAGCGTATCCCCGAGAGTCTGGCCGCTGTGCTTGCCTCCATCAATAAGCGTGAAAACTATATCCAGCCGGTTACAGAACAGGACAGGATGATATGCAACGGTTATTACCGCATGTCTGGTCGAGACCGTCAGCGTCCTACGGAGACAAGGTCTGAGAAAATTGTCTTTGCCACGGATGATTGTGTCGGATGTGGAATATGTACTTCGGTTTGTCCTCATGGCTCATGGAAAGTGATAGATGGTCATTCGGTTGCCAATGGGGAATGCGAAAATTGTCTGGCATGTGTGCATAATTGTCCTCAGAAAGCCATTTCCATTATTCCAACTCCTCCAGAACCCGAAGAGGCAAACAGGAATGCACGATATCGTAATCCTAATGTCAGCTTAGCTGATCTCATCAAAGCCAATAGTCAAAAATAAAATGAAAGTAATTTTAGCCGCAGTTCTGATGGGCGGATTGCTCACAGCCTGCACAAACAAGGAACAAACTAAAACAGAAGAGAATATGACAACATTGAACTTAGTGCAGGAGTGGGACAAGGTGTTCCCGCTGAGCGAGAAAGTGAACCACCAGAAGGTGACGTTTGAAACACAATACGGACTGACTTTGGCAGCCGACCTTTATACCCCGAAGGATGCCGAGGGCAAGTTGGCGGCGCTGGCCGTCTCTGGTCCTTTCGGAGCCACCAAGGAGCAGTCGAGCGGACTCTATGCCATGCGGATGGCCGAGCGCGGTTTCGTGGCGCTTGCCTTCGATCCTTCGTATACCGGTGAGAGCAGCGGAGAGCCCCGCAGGACGGCTTCACCCGACATCAATACCGAGGACTTCATGGCGGCTGTGGATTTCCTTTCCAAGCAGGATAATGTGGATGCTGAGAAGATTGGCATCATCGGCATCTGCGGCTGGGGAGGCATCGCCCTGAATGCTGCCGCTGCCGACACCCGCATCAAGGCTACCGTTGCTTCTACGATGTATGATATGACACGCGTCAGCGGTAATGGTTATTTCGACAGCGAGGACAAAGAGGAATCACGCCATGCTGCCCGTGAGGCAATGGCCAAGCAGCGCCTGACCGACCCGATGGCAATGGCCGGCGGCGTTATCGATCCCCTACCTGCCGATGCACCACAGTTTGTCAAAGACTACTTCGACTACTACAAGACCGAGCGCGGCTACCATAAGCGCAGCGGTAACTCTAACGACGGCTGGCGCACGATCGGCACACAGGCCTACGCCAACAGCCGCTTCCTCTACTACATCAACGAAATCCGCTCTGCCGTCCTCGTGATGCACGGCGAGAAGGCCCACTCACGCTACTTCGGCGAGGCTGCCTATCACTATATGGTGGATGGCAAGGCCGAGGGCTACAACGTGGTTGGCAAGCCCAATCCCAACCCTGCCAACAAGCAGCTGCTCATCATCCCCGGAGCCTCCCATTGCGACCTCTACGACGGCGGCTACACGGAGCTGGTAGGCAAGGGCGAGCCGAAGAATCTGATTCCCTGGGGCAAGCTGGCTGATTTCTTTAAAGAGAATCTGAAATGAAGCAATTGGAAAACATGAAAAGAATCGTTTTAATAATTATTGCTGTATTGACTATGACAACCATAAACAGTCAGACGCTGACCGAGCGTCAGAAGGGATTGGCCGCATGTGCCTGTCTGATGGCACAGGGCGACTTAACGCGTTTAGAGCCTGCCGTTCGGATGGCACTCGACAACGGAGTGACCATCAACGAACTGAAGGAGGCTTTCTCGCAGCTCTATGCCTACACGGGATTCCCGCGCTCGCTGAATGCGCTGGGCGTGCTGAACAAGGTGTTGGAAAGTTCTCCCTCCTTCGGGGGGAGCCAAGAGGGGGGCTCAGGCTGGCAGGAAGGCAAGCCCTGGACGCGCCCTGCCGAATGGGACGATGCCCGCAAAGCCTACGAACTGGGCACAAAGAACCAGACGCAGCTCTCGGGCCGACCGTTCAACTACGATTTCTGTCCGCAAGACGACTACTATCTGAAGTCGCACCTCTTTGGCGATATCTTTGCCGGCGACCAACTTACTGCTGCCGACCGCGAGATTGTGACCGTGGCAGCCCTGAGTGGCTTGGAAGGTGTTACCCCTCAGCTGGCCGCCCACAAGCAGGGTGCCGTGAACATGGGCAACAGTCAGCAGCTCGTGGATGAGCTCTGCACATGGCTCGGCAGTCAAGGCTACACGCTGCTCACCAAATGGCCCAAGGGCGAGCCCAATCCCTACGGCAAGTATTTCATTGGTCAGAGTTACCTGGCCGACGTTGGCGGTGGTGTGATGAACGTCACCTTCGAGCCCCGCTGCCGCAACAACTGGCACGTTCACCACAAGCAGGTGCAGGTGCTCATCTGCGTGGCTGGTCGCGGCTGGTATCAGGAATGGGGTAAGGAAGCCGTAGAAATGACACCCGGAACGGTCATCGCCATTCCCGCCGAGGCCAAGCATTGGCACGGAGCCGCCAAAGACTCTTGGTTCCAGCATCTCACGTATCATAAGGACGTGCAGGAAGGAGCCTCCAACGAGTGGCTGGAGCCCGTCACCGACGAGGTGTACGACAAGCTGAAATAAACCTTCTTGACTAAGAGTTTAGAAACGAACGGAATGACTGCCAAGTCTCGCTAACGTCTTCAGCGTTGAAGCGGTCTTCAAAAAAAGATACTTGGCAATCTTCCTTGAAGGGCGCCCAATTACCACATATCGTGCCGTCATAGGCGATAATGGGCTGAAAGATTCCGCTGTTGTTATGGGCCCTGTGCTTATAATCAGGGGGTAGAACGACATCACGACTCTTGTAACTGATGAGGTATTCGTCGTAGGGAGGTATCAGGAGGAACTTCCCGCGGCGGAATCCCCGTGTGCGGCAATCTTCTGTCATATAGAACTCCCTTCCTTTCCATCTCTCTAAATGAATGGTATCTCCCAAGAGCGCAATCCCTTTTCGACAGTCGCTGATATTCAAGCCCGACCACCATGTGAAATCCTCCAATGTGGCCGGCTGACGACTCTGGAAATATTTACGGGTTAAGTTCATCAGAGCCTCATCTCTATCCACCTTGTCCTTCCGCTGCACCTTATTGGCTGTAAGCGCATAGGTCGCCTTCATGGGCAACAAATCCCCACTACATAGCGTGCCCAACATCTCTGCCATTCGGATATGATACGAAAGGCGATGGTCGTCCATCTGAAGATTCTTTTCAGCCATCGCTCTTACAAAATCGTCCTTTGTCACACTCCCCAAATCGGAAGCCGTCTGGGCAAGGATGTCCCTGACCTGCATATATTCTGTTTCGGGGATAGAGATATTGTTGCTGCTCATCCATCCCTTGGTCACAGCAATAGCCTTGGGAGACAAGAGGTCTATCATGGGCCAGTAGTCATCGGCTGATACCAGCTGCCATGTTCCCCGCATGAGGTGAAGACGTAAAATTCTTCCCGTATCGAATGCTTTCTTAAATGCTTTGTGAGAGGGTCTACTTGTGCGCATCCCCACAGCCCACCGCATCATCCGGTATTCCTGAGCCTGCATGGCCCCCATATAGCGGACAACATCTTCAGGGGTCCTGAATTGTTGGGCTGTGAGTTGCTGGTTAAGAAGTCGGATGGCTATGGGATTCATATAAGGATATTAGTGCTGTTGTTAACAATGTTATTTGCATTTTAGTCACAATCGTTGAGCAGCTTCTCAACCAACGGCACATACCAATTACGAACCTCTTCGGCTGTTGGGGTGTGGCCGCCAGGGAAATGGAACGAATGGCTATAATGTTGCAGGAAGAGCGGCTCAAAGTGTGCCAACGTATCTTGTTCACCAAACAATCCCCAGACATGGTCTTTGCCGTTACTAAGGTTACAGTCATCAAACTGAATGCTCTCCAGTGCTGCAAACTCCTGAATCAAAGCTTCGTCAATGATAAACTTCTGATTCCCGTCCCTCCGGGGAGACTTGAACTGATGCGCCCCTATCCTCGACTTCAAGAATTCTGTCATTTTGAAATGGGGATTGCCAAGCAGAGTTGGTATATCCTTAACAGAAGCCACCATCTGCGCATAAAACGAACCGCAACTGTTACCGACAAATACGTCGGGATGCTCCTTGTCACATATCTCCATGATAAGATTCAATGAAGCTTGGGGATGAATGGACAAATCCGGGGTCAGCACGTCTGCCCTACCCTTAAACGCATCCTTTAATGCCAAGGCAGGAACACATTGGCCGCTGGCATAGAAACCGTGTAGGAACAGTATCTTTTTATCTTTCTGTACAATCATCTCTTCTTGGTTATTCGTGCCAGGTAATCATAGTGTTCCCCCTGCTGAACGACCTCCATCTGATAGCCACATGATTCAGCACAAACCCGGAGCGTATCAGCATCTATGTAGAGCCAAGGGAAAGACGTGCCCTTCGTATCGCGATATTGCATCTGGTAAGTCAGTTCACCATAATAGCCGTCAATATCAGGAAGTTCTATCACTCCATTATCATTCTCAAAGACATAGCTTATATCCGAAGAATCGCAGAGTAACTGGCCGCCAGGTTGAAGGATGTTATCCAAATGACGGAAGAATTCAGGCATACGGCTGACTTTCCCGACAATGCCGATTCCATTCATCAGCATCAGAATCGTATCGAAGCGTTCCTTCACATCAAAGAAATCCATCAATTGGACATTCGAAACGCCCCGAAGTTTCATAGTCTCAACTGACAAGGGCGAAATATCTATGGCACATACATCAACACCTTTCTGTTGAAGCGCCAAAGAATGACAGCCTGCACCAGCCCCGACATCGAGTGTTTTGCCACGAGTCATACTGAGAGCCTTGCGTTCTATGAGGGGCATGTCTTCTTCCCTGCGGAATAATGTCTTTACGGGAATCTCGTCCTCGTCAAACATCGGAGAGAAGACGCGTAGCCTCACAGCCCTACCCGTCATAAAGAATTCCTTTATGGCTCTTCCCATCGGGTCAGTCTCGTAGGACAGACGATGCAGAGAATGGGAAACATTAATTGAGGCCGTATCTTCACTCATTGTGTTGACATCATTTACGTTTATCCTTGCAAAGATACGAATAAAAATCTTATCCGCAATAAAAGAAGCAGGAATTTAAGATTATTCCCCGTCAATGTGACAGACAATATTAAAAAAATACGAAATCTGTAACTTTTTTATCGTTTTTCGTTATAAATTGATTACCTTTGTGCCCAAATTCAAAAAATCAATTAAAAATGACTGAAAAAAATTCTATCGTAGGACTCAAAATCAAAGGGATTCGCGAGTTCAAGAAGATTACCATCGCTGAAATGTCAGAGCGTACTGGTCTTTCCGAGAAGCAGATTGAATCGATTGAAAACGATCAATATCTGCCATCTTTGGGACCGCTCATCAAAATAGCACGTGCATTGGGTGTACGCCTGGGCACATTCCTGGATGACAACGACGAACTAGGGCCCGTAATCTGTCGTGCCAAAAAGAGCACCGAAGGCATCAGTTTCTCTAACGATGCCACAGAAGCCCGCCAGAATATGATTTACCACTCTTTGGCTCACCAGAAAGCCGGCCGCACGATGGAGCCATTTGTCATCGACATACAACCAAGTGAAGAACGCCACTTTAAGCTTTCTGCCCATGAGGGCGAAGAGTTCATCTATGTACTCGAGGGTGAAGTTGAGGTTGACTACGGTAAGGATACCTACAGGCTGAGTGAAGGTGACAGCATTTTCTACGACAGTATTGTAGAGCATCACGTACACGGCGTTTCGGGTCAGGCAGCACGCATTCTGGCTGTGGTTTACATTCCATTATAATATAAGAAGGATATGGGTGAATTATTGGCAATGAAAGATGCCCGCCTCTGGGAACGCACTTTGGGTGAATGGCTGGAGTACTGGGCTGAGACGACTCCCGATAAAGAATATATTGTATACTCCGACCGCGACCTGCGGTTCACATGGAGCAAATTCAACGAGCGCGTGGACAGTCTGGCCAAAGGTCTTCTGGCCATTGGCGTCACAAAGGGTTCCAATGTGGGTATTTGGGCAACCAACGTACCCGATTGGCTAACTTTCCTCTATGCTACGGCAAAAATCGGAGCTGTGCTCGTAACGGTGAACACCAACTACAAACAAGCTGAGTTGGAATATCTTTGCAAAGACTCTGATATGCATACACTCTGCATCACCGACGGAACTTGGGAGTGCGATTATGTGGACATGACCTACAATATGCTTCCTGAACTTCGCACCAGCCAGCGCGGACATTTGGAGAGCGAGCGTTTCCCCTATATGAAAAACGTTGTTTACATAGGTATGGAGAAACACCGCGGAATGTTCAATACGGCCGAGCTGCTGCTTCTGGGACGCAATATTGACGATGAGAAACTGAACGAAGCAAAAAGCAACGTCACATGTCATGACGTGGTTAATATGCAATACACCAGCGGAACCACGGGATTCCCCAAAGGTGTGATGCTTACTCACTATAACATCTCGAATGACGGCTGGTTTACAGGACAGAACATGGGATTCACGCAGGATGACAAACTTTGCGTATGCGTTCCTTTGTTCCATTGTTTCGGTGTGGTGCTTGCCACGATGAACTGCCTGACCCACGGCTGTACGCAGGTGATGGTTGAGAAATTCGATCCATTGTTGGTTCTGGCTTCCATTCACAAGGAGCGTTGTACCGCGGTCTATGGAGTGCCCACGATGTTTATCGCCGAACTCACCCATCCCATGTTCCCGATGTTTGACATGTCTTCACTCCGCACGGGTATTATGGCAGGAAGCCTCTGCCCTGTGGAACTCATGAAGGAAGTGAGCGAGAAGATGTTCATGACCATCACCAGCGTGTATGGACTCACAGAGAGTTCTCCCGGTATGACGCAGACCTGTCTGACGGATACTTTCGAGCAGCGTTGCACGACTGTGGGCCGCGACTTCCCATTCGTGGAAGTGAAGGTGCTCGACCCGGAGACCAACAAGGAATGTCCTGTAGGCGTGCAGGGTGAGATGTGCTGTAGAGGCTTTAATGTGATGAAGGGTTATTACAAGAACCCGAAGGCCACCGCAGAAGTTATTGACGAAAACGGATTCCTGCATTCCGGAGACCTTGGCGTGAAGGACGAGGATGGCTATTATCGAATCACAGGACGCATCAAGGATATGATTATCCGCGGCGGTGAGAATGTGTATCCTCGTGAGATTGAGGAGTTCCTCTATCAGATGCCTGGCATTCAGGACGTACAGGTGGCTGGCGTACCTTCAAAGAAATACGGCGAACAGGTGGGTGCCTTCATTATCCTCAAGGAAGGCGTGAAGATGGAAGCCGAGGACGTGCAGGACTTCTGCAAGGGAAAGATTGCCCGCTACAAGACACCCAAGTACGTGTTCTTCGTTGATGAATTCCCATTGACGGGAAGTGGCAAGATTCAGAAGTTCAAGTTGAAGGAACTGAGTCTGAAGCTCTGTGAACAGCAAGGAATTGAGGTAATCTGACCTCACCTTGATTAATTATAGTAGGATGGAATACGTATCCCGAATCGGGGCGTTTTCCATCCTTTTTGTATGTGTGTGACGTAAACACTTTTGCAAACGTTTGCGTGTGAATAACCTCTTCTACCCTATTGAAAAACAGAAAAACACGGTATCTTTGCAAACAGAAGACCTTTAACTCTCTCAAATAGAATCATTAATATTGCAAATCAAAAAACGACAATTACGATATGAAGAAACTTTTACTTTCGCTCTTCCTGTCTCTGATGTTTGCCGGCATTACATGGGCTGACGACACACAGACCGTTACCGTTGACGGTGCTGATACCGGCAAGACGGTTAAGCAAATCACCTTTAATGGAGACAAAATCATCCTCCATTACACAGACAATACAACCTACGAAGGTGAAGACCTCTCGTTGGTTGTCATCACCTTTAATAACGCCACAGGTGTCTCAAAACCCAATCAGGCACTCGACACCAATGCCGTATGGTACGACCTCTCAGGCCGTCGCCTCCCGGGTGTTCCCACTCAAAGCGGTACCTACATCAAGAAATCCGCAAGTAAAACCATTAAAGTTCAGAAGTAGTTATGAAGAAAATACTATCACTCCTTGCTGCAATACTGATATCAATAAATATCTCGGCACAAGCAGAATGGGATTTCGGCGAAATCTCATCAATGGATTTCTCCGAACTGAATGACGACACTGACAACTGGTATTATGACGAAGGCAAAGAACGCTACAGTTTTCAGAAGGCTTTGACCGAACAGGAACTTGTAGCAGGCGGTTCGACCTTAGGGTTTACCCAAGGACTCTTCTTCACTGCTCCCGCCATTGCCGAGGGCAAGACTAAGGCTGACGGCATAGTGCGACTCGACATAGCGCATCTTTGCCTTAATCTCAACGGTAGTGTGACGGTGAAAATAAAGAACCAGAAAAAGGGCAATGTACTGACTATTATTGCTTCATCGAGCAACTCATCTACCGCCCGAACCATCAATATCATTTCAAACATCACCAACACCAACTCATTTGGTGAGACCTCAACGAAAAAGCAAACCTATACAGGTACCGTGATTGAAGACGGTGATATTGCATTCCAGACCGGCGGCGGACACTATGTATATTCGATTACCATCGAAGATCCGAGCCAAGTGATTCCAGACGATAACACCAACAACGCTGTGGCCTTCAATCTTTTCAAGAACCAGGCTAACCTGCAACTTAATAATGGTGACACGAAATACTATAATACGGAGAGTCTTAGCAGCATCGACATAGACGGCTCCACCATAACCGTAAATGCCGCTGGTGCAAATGAACCAGATGTTTACAACGGCACGGTGGCGAAACTGGGCTTCAAGAAAGCTGTTGCCGACGATGGAGCACAGGGAAGTGCCGACAACTCGGATGCCTCAAAAGTTCAGATTACAGAGGCTAAGGGATGGCTCGAGTCCGCCTATGTGAAATTCACTTATTCAAACGCCGATTCTTTCGTCGTAAAGATAATGGGGGGACAATATAGTGATTGGCATCAACTTGACCCGCAGCTCATCCGAAAGTATGACAGCTATTATCGAGCTGACGCCGTTGGATTAATTGCTGCCGAGGACTATGCCTTCCAGGTAATTCCCGCAACAACCAATGGTCTCATTACGGAAAAGGCTAACCAGGTTGCAGGACTGGTTGTCAAGAACTACAGCCGAAGCGGATTTGCCCACAAGAACTATAGTGGCGTAGGAGCTTATGCTGACGATGGCCAGTTGAAGAGTGGTGCCAAGGTGTTTTATGTAACTGCAGCAAATGCAAAGACTATATCTACGACCGTCAAGGGTGCAAAATCTAATCCTTGCGTAGGTATCCAAACCATCATTGACGCCTATGAAAAAGGAGAAGACTCTACTCCTATTGCCTTCCGTCTCATCGGAAAAGTTACCCAAAACGACCTAGACCATATATCTTCAAGCGCTGAAGGACTTCAGGTAAAAGGAAGGAACAACACTTCGCCGATGAACATTACTATTGAGGGTATCGGTGAGGATGCAACTGTCAGCGGATTCGGATTCCTCATCCGTAATGCACTAAGTGTGGAATTCCGTAACTTCGCCATCATGGATTATATGGACGACGGACTCTCTTTCGATACGGACAATTCACATTGTTGGGCTCACAATATTGACATTTTCTATGGACAAGTAGGTGGCGACAGCGATCAGGCAAAAGGTGACGGATCTGTCGATGTGAAAGGCGATTCGCAATATATGACTTTCGACAATATACACTTCTGGGATGCCGGCAAGAGTTCGCTCTGTGGCATGAAGAGTGAAAGCGGTCCCAACTATATCACCTATCACCACAACTGGTTCGACCATTCAGACTCTCGTCATCCTCGTGTAAGAACGATGACCGTTCATGTATGGAACAACTATTTTGACGGAAACTCAAAGTATGGCGTAGGAGCCACTACTGGTTCAGATGTATTTGTCGAAAACAATTTCTTCCGCAGCTGCAAATATCCCATGCTCACCTCTTTGCAAGGTTCAGACATGCTTGGAGGGAAGGGAACTTTCTCCGGCGAAAGTGGCGGTAGCATCAAGTCATTCGGCAACATATTCACCGGAAAATATATCTACGCGCCCTACTCTGAGAAAAACACCGTGGAATTCGATGCCTTTGAGGTTTCTTCCCGCGATGAGCAGGTTCCCGGCAAGGTGACAGCCAAGAGCGGAGGAGCCACCTATAGCAATTTCGACACCGACAATTCCGTGATGTACGATTATATTCCTGATGCAGCAGAAGACGTACCGGCTGTGGTTTGCGGATGGTACGGTGCCGGCCGAATGAACCATGGTGATCTCCAATACGCTTTCAACTCATCAGAAGACAGCAATTATGGGGTCATCAATGCCTTAAAGTCACTCATCCAGAACTATACTTCGCCCGTGAAAAAAATCTATGGCATAAACGGTACCAGTTCAGAAACCGGTGGTGGCGAAGAAGGTGGCGGTTCCGGTGAAGAACAGCCTGGAGGAACAACAATCTCGGCAGACGTGGAGTGCACATTTACTGGTAACACCCCATCAAGTTCACTCTTCACTATTTCCGGAAACTACTCCAACAGTAAGGGCACAGCTACGGTGAACGGTAAGACATATAACATCTGCTTAAAGATGGAAACAGCAACCAGCATCAAGTTTTCACTTGAAAAGCAAATGACCCTTACTTTGGTGTTCGGCCTAACTGAAAAAGGAAAGAAGGTTAAAATAGACGGTACGACATACACCACAGACGACAATGCAAGGGTTACCGTTCAATTGGCAGCTGGCGACCATGTTATAACGAAAGGTGACTCCATCAACTTATTCTACATCGGACTCAGCGAATAAGCAATAAACATAACACCAACAAATACCGAAGTCACCGGTTTCCCCTAACAAGAATCGAGGACTTCGGTATTAATTTTCACCATATTCTCATGTTTGTAATCCGATGCCGACATCACCACGAAAAGCATTTTTTGGAAAAAAGTTCCGAAAATATTTGGTGGTATCAAAAAAAGGCCGTACCTTTGCACCCGCATTCGAGAAACATGCACCCGTAGCTCAGTTGGTAGAGCACCTGACTCTTAATCAGGGTGTCCAGGGTTCGAACCCCTGCGGGTGTACCAAGAGGAAGAGAAATCTTCCTCTTTTTTGTTAATAGACCAAGCATTATTATAGGCTTTGTTTCCACCCATTGGAAGCATCATTTCTAACCATTGGAAGCATCACTTCCAGACTTTGGAAGCAACCTTTCCACCCATTGGAAAGAAACATACCGTTATAAGAAGCCTTAAAGCCCTCTTTTTTAACGAAATTTCCGCAAAATTTCTTCGTATCTCAAATTTTATTAGTAACTTTGCGGCCAAATATGTGCATTTCTGCACATTAACGTTGTTTTAGAGACAAAATTTTAAAGAAAATATGGCAGAAGAAACAAAAAACACCCAAACGGAACTGCAACCGTTAGCCGAAGAACAATCGTTCTTCAGCCTTGAATCGATTTTCAGAATGCTTGTGCTTAACTGGCAGTGGTTTGTGCTCAGCCTTATCGTTGCCTTGGGTATAGCATTCCTTTACCTCAGATACACCACCCCGGTGTACAACACTTATGCCAAGATTCTTGTGAAGGGAAGTGAATCTCGTGGTAGTGGCGCCAGCCAGGCTTTGAGCATCGGTGACATTATCCAGAACTACGGACTCTCGAATGAAAGACAGATTCTGAAGTCTTCTACGACAGCTGCAGAAGTGGTCCGCGACCTCAAGCTATACACTTCATACACTTTGAAAGGACGTGTGCGTGACCGCGTGATGTACAAGAACCAGGAGTTTATGGTAGATATGGACGCAGAGCATCTGGAGAAGCTAAACACTCCTGTCTATATGAAAATTGAAAAGGAGAAAGGTGCCTATCACATCACGGGTTCCTATCGTGTACCCATTGATGAACTGAACTCTTCTGCTCCCTATGGCATCGACCAAACCATCAAGAATCTACCTGCCACAATCAAGACAAAGGCCGGTACAATTTCAATCTACACAAATCCTGCACCCGTAAAGCAGAAGATGACTGATGGTCAGGAGATTATTGTGACCATCAATTCTCCCATGAACGTGGCTAAGGGATATGCAGCAAGACTTGGTGTGGCAGGTAACGAAGGTTCAGATGTGATTACACTGAGCATCAACGACCAAAACACCACTCGTGCCGTTGACTACCTGAACCAAATGCTGATCGTTTACAACCGTCTGGCAAATGAGGACAAGAATGACGTAGCTCGCCGCACAGAGGCTTTCATCAATGAGCGTCTGGCAAAGATTAACGGAGAGTTGAATGCTACCGACAGCGAGCTGGAAAGTTACAAGCGCCGCAACGGTCTGGTGAACCTCCGTTCGGATGCTGGTCAGTCAGCAGGTAACCAAGATGCTTACGAGAAGAGACTTAGTGATGCCAACACCCAGATTCAGTTGATTAATACATATCGTCAGTATATAAACAAGCCTACAAATAAAGGCCAGATCATGCCCTCGAACGTTGGTTTGAATGACGGTCAGACTGGTCAACTTGTATCAGAATATAACCAGCGCGTGTTGGAGCGTAACCGTCTGTTGCGTACTGCTTCAGAACAGAGTCCTGCCGTTCAGAAATTGAATGCCGATATTGACGACCTCTACCAGAGCGTTCAGCAAAGCCTGACCAATGCCTACCAGCACAATATGCAGACGGCTCAGATTCAGCGCAACGCCATCTCCGCACAATTAGGACGCTATTCGGGTGAGGTTAGCAAAACTCCTGAACAAGAGCGTATCCTGACACAGATCGGTCGCCAGCAGGAAGTACGCAGCGGTCTTTACCTGATGCTTTTGCAGAAACGTGAGGAGAACTCCATTTCACTTTCTGCCACCGCCAACAAGGCCAACATGATTGAGGTGCCACTCCACGGTGGACAGGTGAGCCCGAAACCCAATATGATTTATCTCACCGCCCTGGGTATCGGATTGTTGCTTCCCGCTCTTATCATGTTCGTGCTGTCATTGCTCCGCTATCGCATTGAAGGTCATGACGACGTGATGCGCCTCACAGCCCTGCCCATTCTGGCTGATGTGGCTATTGCAAGCGATACGGCTAAGACCAAGGCAGACATCGTGGTGCACGAGAACAAGAACAACCAGATGGAAGAGATATTCCGATCCATGCGTACAAACCTGCAGTTCATGCTGGGTGAAAACGACAAGGTCATCATGTTTACCTCTACAACCTCTGGTGAAGGTAAGACGTTCAACTGCGCCAACCTTGCCGTTTCGTTCGCTCTGCTGGGCAAGAAAGTACTCATCGTTGGTCTTGATATCCGTAAGCCTCGTTTGGCTGAGTTGTTCGAGATCAACAACCACCACAATGGTATCACTCCGTTAATGACCATGGAAGAACCGAAATGGAGCGACATTGCCGAGCAGATTCTGCCTTCAGGTGTTAACAAGAACCTCGACTTGCTGATGGCCGGTCCTATTCCTCCCAACCCTGCCGAGTTGATGGCCCGTCCTTCTTTGGAAGTCATTTTTAATGTGCTTCGAGACAAGTACGACTACATCCTTGTGGATACAGCTCCTGTGGGACTGGTAACCGACACGCTCCAAGTGGGACGTGTTGCCGACGCCACTATCTATATGTGCCGCGCCGACTATACCGCAAAATCTTCTTTCGAACTGATCAACGGTTTGGCCAACGACGAGAAGCTGCCTAATATGTCTATCGTTATCAACGGTATTGACATGTCGAAGAAGAAATACGGCTACTATTACGGCTATGGTCGCTATGGTAAGTATGGCCGTTACGGACGCTATGGACGCTACAGCAGCTATGGCAAGTATGGCTATGGCAAGTATGGCTACGGCCGTTATGGTTATGGAAACTATGGTTCTTATGGTAGTTACGGCCAGTATGGTAACTACAGCCAGAGCCATTACGGAAACAAGGACGACGACTCCATTAAACACTAATAGGAATGACTATCGCAGTTGATTTCGACGGGACAATCGTTACCCACGAGTACCCAAAGATTGGCAAAGAACTACCCTTCGCCACCGATACGCTCAAACTTCTCATCAAAGAAGGACACAAACTGATTTTGTGGAGTGTGCGTGAGAACGAGCTGCTTGACGAGGCCGTGGAATGGTGTCGTGAGCGAGGGGTTGAGTTCTATGCTGTCAACCGCGATTATCCAGAAGAGACCACAGAAAACAACAATCACTTCTCGCGCAAGCTGAAGGTAGACATCTTTATAGATGACCGCAATATCGGTGGTCTTCCTGACTGGGGAACCATGTACCGGATTATTTCCCACCATCTGTCGCTCACCGACATTATCCGCGAGCGAATGGGTGAAAGCATGAGCCACGAGCAACCTAAAAAGAAACATTGGTGGCAGTTTTAATGGATAGATTCTAAAGAATAAAAAAAAGGAGAAAGATTCAAATGTCTTTCTCCTTTTTTATTGAATAGCTGAAGTTGTTTTTACAAAGCCTCACATTCTTTCAGCCACAAAGCCGAAGAAGCATCTGAAGGCATTCGCCAGTCACCACGGGGCGACAGGCTCACACTACCCACCTTTGGACCATCAGGCAGACACGAACGCTTGAACTGCTGAGCAAAGAAGCGACGCAAGAAAGTGGTGAGCCATTTCTTAATCTCTGCGTCCTCATATCTTCCCTTAAAGGCATGCTGAGCCAATAGGAATATCTTCTGAGGGCGGAAACCGAAACGCAGGAAGTAATAGAGGAAGAAATCATGCAGTTCATAAGGACCTACAAGGTCTTCTGTCTTCTGCTTGATGTTGCCGTTTTCGTCAGCTGGTATCAGTTCCGGTGAGATAGGCGTATCCACTATGTCTATCAAGATTTCATACGTCTTTTGGTCATTCTTCTCCTTGCGTTCTGTCTCAGCCACATAACGTACGAGATGCTGTATCAACGTCTTGGGTACGCTGGCATTCACACCATACATCGACATATGATCACCATTGTATGTAGCCCATCCGAGTGCCAGTTCCGAAAGGTCACCCGTACCAACTACCAAGCCTCCCAACTGATTACTAAGGTCCATCAGTATCTGCGTGCGTTCGCGAGCTTGTGAATTCTCATAGGTCACATCATGAATAGCAGCATCGTGGCCGATATCCTTGAAATGCTGGGTTACCGACTTGGCAATCGAAATCTCCATCAGCGTGATGCCAAGGCTCTTCATCAGATTGATGGCATTGTTATAGGTACGGTCGGTGGTTCCAAAACCAGGCATCGTCACTCCAACTATTCCCTTGCGGTCCATCTTTAGTTTATCAAAAGTCTTCACGCAAACGAGAAGGGCAAGCGTGGAATCCAATCCCCCGCTGATACCCACAATCACCTTTTTAGAATAGGTATGCACGATGCGTTTGGCCAAACCCATTACCTGAATACTGAAAATCTCCTCACAGGATTGCTTCATGTCGGCAGTCTTAGGAATGAAGGGATGGGCATCCACCTCACGAATCAACTGGAAGTCACGCGGCTGAATACTATGGGCATTGATAATATTGGCCGAATAACTGTGCTGAGCATTCACATAGGTGCTGTTTGTGCGACGCTCCGTGCGGAGTTTCTCCACATCTATTTGCGTTATCATCATTTGTGGTTCAAGTGAAAAGCGGTCAGCCTCAGCCAAGAGTTTACCATTCTCATAAATCAACGCATTACCACCATAAACCACATCCTGCGTACTTTCGCCATACCCACAGCCGCTATAGACATAGCCTGTCATGGTACGGGCGCTTTGCTGAGCCAACAAGGATTTCAGGTAGTCATGCTTTCCAATGAGTTCATCGCTGGCAGAAAGATTGAAAACCAGTTCTGCACCCGACAAGGCAAGATGATTGCTGGGAGGAGCCGGAGCCCAGACATCCTCACATATCTCAACGCCGAAATGTACCCCCTCACAAGTACGGAAAAGTGTAGGCTCAGCAGAAATACGAATAGTATTTCCGGCAAAAAGCAAATCGGTATCATCCAAATCCTGAGCAGAAGCAAACCAACGCTTCTCGTAGAATTCGCTGTAGTTGGGAAGGTAAGTCTTAGGAACGAGTCCCAGAAGATCGCCTTTCTGTATAACGGCAGCACAATTGAGGAGCAGGTCTCCACAAACCACCGGAAGTCCCACAATGGCAATAATATCTAGAGAACGCGTGAAGTCAAGCAGTTTCAGGACTGCCTTCTCAGCCTCATCCAACAACAGTTGTTGACAAAACAGGTCCTGGCATGTATAGCCCGTAATGCACAACTCCGGAAAAACGATTACTTCCACACCCTTGCCTTCAGCTTGGGCAATCAGATTCTCCAACTGTTTCTCGTTATAGTCGCAGTCGGCCACCTTCACCGAAGGGATAGCAGCTGCCACCGTGATAAATCCGTGTTTCATATCTTTTGATTTTTAGTTATCTTATAGTTATCTGGGTAGCACCATAGCCGTATTCGCGGAAAGAAGCATCCTGATGGGGATATTGCTTGTAACGGTAATTCAGCTCGTGGATGATAGCAGCGCGCAACACCCCTTCTCCCTTGCCGTGAATGAAGACAATCTTCTGCCCTTTCTTGTTCTTGTTTTCCTCAATAGTCCTACGGAACACTTCAAGTTGATGATTCAGAATGTCGGCATTGTTCATTCCTGCCGTAGTCTCAAGCAATTGGTCCACATGAAGGTCAACCACAATGGGCGCATCCTTATCAATGGGTTTACGGGCTGGCTGGACGACCACACGCGTCTTGTCAGGTTCCGCCTTCTGCATCATCTGCTGCTTAAGTTGTTCGGGATTCACATCTATACCCAAAGAAACCCGGTCGTTTTCTACGATGGTTTGTACAAGGGCAGGCTGCTCGAAGAAATCATTTTTCTGGAAAGTATGAAGTTTATAGAACTTCACCGGATCCACACGCAGCTGAACACCTATGGGCTTTTTCAACAGGAAAGGCTTTTCACGCTTGTATGCAAACAACTGAATGGAAACACGCTCCATCTGATTAAGCGACTCGCGTCCGAACTCCTCGATGAACAGTTTGGTATTAGGTTCTATCTCACCCGTTGAACGCAAGGTCCATGCACTTCCTTCAGCCACCATATAGGCGTAGCGGATATAATAGTTGCCATCATTGACAATGTAAGTTTCAAATCGTGTATTTGAAATCATCTTCACGTCGACCGGAACAAATGCCAGATAAACACTCAGCACATCACCTCCCCGACGCTCCTCTACGGGAGCCTTGAAGGTAACAGGCTTATCGGCAGGTTCCACCTCGGGTTCCTCCACAGGTGTATTTACCTTTGGATTCACCTTTGGAGCCACCACCTTGGCTATGTTATAGTCGTCGGTATCAATCACCACAACCTCCGTAATGGGCGTAGGTATTTCAAAACCGTCCTCATCCTCAACCAACACAATATCCTTTCCACGGAAGCCAGCCACTTTGCCGCCTCCGATATCAGAAAGAAACCTAACCTTATCTCCTATTTTCATCTTTAATATCTTTTACGGAATCAACAAGCTACTGTCGCCATAACTCAGGAAACGGAAGTCGTGAGTCAGGGCATAGTCGTATATCTTATGCCAGTCGCCTTTCACGAAGGCACTCACCAAAAGAAGCAATGTGGATTGCGGCTGATGGAAATTGGTAACCAGCATCTTAACAATCTTATATTCATAGCCGGGAGCAATGATAATCTGCGTACTCGAATGGAGCGCAGGCAGATGATTTCGATCCAGCCAGTCGAGCAAATGCTTCAAGGCCTCAACGGGGGGTATCTCCTCCCCTGCCCTTTCCTCATAAGGTTCCCATTGGTCTATGTGTAGCTCACGTTCCGACAAATCGGGATTCCTGACCAGTCGGCATCCCATATAATAGAGACTCTCAAGCGTACGCACACTTGTTGTACCTACAGCAATGGCCTTTGCATCATGGGCAATCAGTTTCTCCAACGTTTCACGTCTCACACAGATATATTCCGTATGCATCTCGTGGCCTTCTATCTCCTCGCTCTTCACGGGTTTGAAGGTACCTGCTCCGACGTGGAGCGTCACTTCCTCACGGTCTATGCCTTTCTCGTCAATGGCGTGCAGCACATCCTCGGTGAAATGGAGTCCTGCCGTAGGAGCAGCCACCGAACCTTTAATCTTAGAATAGACGGTCTGATAGGTGGTCTTGTCGCTTTCTTCTGTGTTCCTATTTAAATAGGGAGGGATGGGCAGTTCGCCCACTTCCTCGAGAATCTCAGCAAAGGTGACATTCGCATTATTCCATTCCAAGTCCACCCAATGACTATTACCCACCATCTGTCGGCGGGTGGCAGTCAGCGTGAGTTGTTCTCCCTTAATGGTAAAGTCTCGCTTGAGCGTCCCCTCTTTCCATTTCTTCAGATTACCAATCAGACAAAGCCAGGAACAATGGCTCGTCAGTTGGAACATCAGTTCATAATCGGTAGGATCGGCAGGTTCAAGGAGAAACACCTCGATGAGGGCTCCAGTCTCCTTGCGAAAATGCATACGGGCCTGAATCACCTTCGTGTTGTTGAACACCATCAATGCGCCCTCTGGAAGATAATCGGGCAGATGATAGAAAGTATCATCTGAAACCTCTCCGTGCCGATAGACGAGCAATTTACTATGATCCCGTTGAGCTATGGGAAACTTTGCAATCCGCTCATCAGGAAGGTTATAGTTGTAATCGGAAATACGAATATGCTTGGGGTCAATCATACTGACAGAACAGATTTGAATAGTGCATATAATAGTATAAGTACCAAAGTGGCAATCACCATATCGATGTCGCCGATGGAATAGCCGGTCTTTGTGAAAGCCTCAGAAACATAACGGAAATGGGGCGTCACCTTAAAATAAAGTTTCAGATGGACCCAATAGGCCACACTACCAACAATAGCACCGAAGAGCAGTCCACAAAGGACATCGGATGGATAGTGTACGCCCAGATACAGACGGGTATAGCAGTTAACCAGCGACCAGGCAGCCATCGCTATCGTGAAGGCACGGTTACGCACCAGAAAGATCATAAAGAGGGCCAACGTAAAGGTATTGGCAGCATGGGCAGAGAAGAAACTGAAGTTGTTCTCCCGATAGCCAAAGGCTGTATCTATCGTGTATTTCACCAGCAAATCCTGAGTAGGACGCAGACGGCCTACAAAAGGCTTCACCAGCATATTATCGATACTTGCTGAGAGGATTACACCCAAAGCACAGCAGCCGACAATAATGAAAATCTGAGACATAGACTCGTTGTTCTTCAGCACCATCACAAACAAGGCAATGTAAAGCGGAATCCACGTCAATCCATTCGTCAGGGTGAGAATGAACTGATCGTAGATAGCCGACTGACTACCATTGAAGAAATGAAGCAAAGCGAGGTCTATCTCCTGGAACATACCGTAGCCTGTTTATATCTTTTCGATCTCTGAAGCAGGAACCCAGCCTTCACGACCATCAGCCAGACGAACGGCTTTCCAGTCGCGCATCGTGTCATCCGTAATATCCACACGGGTTCCCTCATGGATAACGCTCACATCCGAACTGCTCTTCGACGGTGTCTTCTTAATCGTGAGAGACGGACTCATCACAATCGCCCCTTTACGGTTCTCAAAGAGTTTCTTCTGCTGATAGGCAAACACATTGCTCAGCAGGAAGAGCACAATGAGAATGATGCCGCCGAAGAATCCGATCTTACGCAGCAAGACCTGTTCCGAGAAAAGATAGGCCAGCAGCAGCAAGAGGGCAAGCGAGATGAAGAGGATGGAACAATAAGCCCAGCCGTCGGCACTCATCATACCTACGAGTGAACGCCACCAGGAAATGAAGAACATTTCAGACTCGGGCGTAATCTTATCGATGGTCTTCGAACGGGCCATCTGCAGATTAAAGCGGATATCATCATCACCGGGAGAGAGCATCAGCGCACGTTCGTAGGCCAATACCGACTGTACGATATTGTCAGAACGATAGTAGGCATTGCCGAGATTGTAATAGAGTTCTGCCGTCTTGTTCTTCTTCAGCAGTTCCTCATAGTCCTTGATAGCCTGGACATAGTTGCCCTTGCTGTACTCTGCATCGGCATTCGCCTTGGTAATAGCCAAAGCAGGCACAGCCGACAATCCCATCGTGACCATGAGGAGCACGAGGCGCATCGTGGCATTCCTGGAGCCTTTTTTATTCATCTTCATCGCGTCTTCAATCTGTGTGATGGCAGTCATTGCCGAAGTGAATGTCTTGTTCATATTACCTGCTGCATCACCTGGTGCATAGCGCTCAAACTCACATTCATCAAGAGCCGTCATAAACTTGCTGATGGTGTCATCGTCAACATTGCGTTCACGCAGTTTGTCCTCGATGTTCTCTTTTGACAGTTCGCTGACAGGAATATTGAGCTTGTCGCCCACATAGCCCCAGAGAGCCCGGAGCACTTCATCATAGAATTCGCCCTGCCGTTGCTGCTGCATCAGTTTGTTGGCAGTCTTCAATCGCTTCGTAGCCACCTTGTTGGCTTTCTTCGAACGCATCTTCACGATGTCGGCATTCTCAATGGCACGATGACGGAATGCCACCAGCAGCGCGATGAACACCAGCAGGATCAATGCCAGAATCACCCAATAGGAAGTGCTCCCATAGAACATGCCTCCCACTTTGTTGAAGCGGCTCGTTCCCAGCTTGATACCGTGGATATCCTGATTCTTCTGCTCTGCATAGACAGCAGCCGAAGCATTGCCGTCACCCTTCTCCACGTTCACCTCGAAGGCCTGCGTCTTGATGGTCTTGTATGCATTGGCCGACGTATCATAATAGGTGAACTCCACGGGAGGAATCTGATACTTACCCTGATTTCTCGGAACCACGAGGAAGTCGTAGATCATATTACCTTCCACGCCATTGGCCGTCAGTTTCGTCTTGTCCGTAATCTTCGGGTCATACTTGTCGAAATCCTTCGGGAAGTTGGCAACGGGCTGCTTGATGAGCTTCAGGTTTCCTACACCGCTTACCACCACACGGAGCGTTACCGGGTCATTGGCCTTGATTTCAGTCTTATTCAGTTGTGCAGAAATATTGAATTTGCCTACGCCTCCTGAGAAATTGGCCGGACGAGTAGGCAGCGGATCCACCTGAATGGTCAGTCCCGGAGCCTTGATGGTGCGCTTTACCTCCACATATCCGCTACCACCGTTGAAGAAAGCCTCAAAGGGGTCAACGGCACGGTTCTGCTGAACCACGGTTCCATTGAAGTTGATGCTCGGAATCTCCAGCTGGCCGGTCATCTGGGGATACATCACATACTGTTTCCAGGTTACGCTCCGGTAAGGCCTTCCGTTCACTTCCTCCACATGGAAGCTCTTCTGCTGCGGCAGACTTACTTCCTGTGTATGGAAACCGGTCAGGTCGGGCATCTTTCCTTCCAGCGTTGTCAGGTCAACGAGCGTATATACCTTATAGGTCAGCAAGACAGGCTCCTGCTCGTGAACACGCTTCTTGTTGGCACTTACACGGATAAAGAGGTCGTTACCCGTAATGGCACTACCGGCCTGACGCATCTGGTGGCCGTCATTGTCCTCATGCATCTTCGGGGCTCCACCCGTATTGGCAGCCTGTCCGGAAACGGTTATCTTCACAGGACTGGAAGCTATCTGCTTGCCGCCGGCATGCACGTGGGCAGCAGGAATCGTATAGGTACCGTTCTTGTTTGCGCAGAGAATGAACGTGTAGGTGATGGATGAAGAACTGCTGGTATGGCCGTTCACCATCTGGAATGAAGACTGGCTTGAGGTATAGGGGCCGGTAATGATCTCCAGCCCTTCAGGCACATTGCCTACACGGAAATTCTCCGCATCCTGCGTGTTGACCGTATAGGTCAGACGGAAATTCTCACCAGTCTGCACATGCGACGGTGCATTGACGGAAAGACTCTGCGCTCCCACCGCCATACTGACCATCATCAGTTGTAATATGAACAGATATTTCTTCATATATGTATTCCTATTCTTTCCGAAACGTTAACAACATTACCAGTTCTTCTGCACATTCCTTCTCTGAGGCTGTTGCATGGCCTTCTTCATCCGTTGCTGCGTGGCCTTCTCGTTCTGGATGGCCGCATTGAGCAACTGTTCGGCATTGTCCTTGCTCATCTGGTCTTTCTGTTCCTGCTGTTGCTGTTCCTTGTTCTTGTCCTTATTTTCATTTTGTTTCTGATCCTGCTTTTGCTTATCCTGATTCTTGTCTTTGTTCTTGTCCTGATTCTGCTGGTTCTGCTGCTGGTTCTTGTTCTGCTGCTTGCAGAGGGCCAGGTTGTAGCGGGTCTCATCGTCTGAGGGATTATCGCGCAGAGACTGCTGATAAGCCTTGATGGCATCACCGTACATCCTGTGATTCTGACAGATCACGCCGATGTTGTGGTTGGCCTTTGAACGGCGCAGCTTGTTGGTTTCCACCTGGGCGGCTTTCTGATATTGGATGGTGGCTGCCGAATCCTTCTGCTGCATCATCAGCGCACATCCCAGGTTGTACAAGGCCTGCGGATTCTCGGCATTCTTGGAGAGTGCCTTGCGGTACTCCACTTCAGCCTGGGCCCATTGCTTCTGATGGTACAACCGGTTACCCTGACGGATACATTGGCGGTCCGTCTGGGCTTGTGCCGTCACAGCCACAAGAAGAAACATATATAATATTATCTTTCTCATTTTCTCTTGAACAATTTAACGTTTTTGAGCAACGGGTTCCTGCTCTCCAACACACATACTTCTATGATGAGCAACAACAGCACGAGGATGCCGAAAGCCTGGAACTGCTCGTCGTATTCGCTATAGACGACGCTCGAGAGCTCACCTTTCTGCAGCTTCGTCAGTTCATCGTTCAGCTGCTCCTGGGCGGCATTGGTGTTGTCCACATGGATATAGGCACCTCCACCGGCTTTGGCAATATCCTTACACATCTGCTCATTCAGGGCCGACATCACCTCCTGGCCCGAATTGTCTTTCATATAGCCGCCTTCTCCGTCGGGAATGGGAGATCCTTTCGAACTGCCCACACCCAGCACAAACACGCGCATACCTTTCTTCAAGGCAGCCTGGGCAGCCTCCACGGCTCCACCTTCATGGTCCTCACCATCTGTAATCACGATGATGGCCCGCCCTATCTTCTCCTGCTGCGTGAAACTGTTCATCGAGATGTCGATGGCATCGGCAATATTGGTTCCCTGTGTGGCAATCAGCGAGGGATCGGTATTCTGGAGGAACATCTTGGCCGACACATAGTCGCTCGTGATGGGCAACTGGATAAAGGCATCGCCGGCAAAGACAACCAGTCCCACCTTGTCGTTGGTGAAGTTGTCCACCATCCGCTCAACGAGCATCTTACTCTTATCCAGACGCGACGGCACCACATCCTCAGCCTTCATCGAGTTACTGATGTCGAGGGCTATCATCGCCTCGATGCCATTGCGCTTCTCACGTGAAATCTTTGTTCCCATCTGCGGACGGGCCAGCATCACAATCAGCAAGGCCAAGGCAGCCATCAACAGCCAGAACTTCACTTCCGGACGTATGCGGGAGACATCGGGCGTGAGTGTCTTCAGCAGTTCCGGATCACCGAATTTCTTCAGCTTCTTCCTGCGTTTGCTGATGACATAAAACCTGATGAGCGCCAATATCGGAATCAGCACCAGCAGGTAGAGATATATGGGGTTTTCAAATCTGAACATTACGGTATTCTTCTAAACCAGGTAATTCTTAACAGTATCTCAAGCAGCAGCGTGAGGAATGCAACCAATGCGAACGGCTGATAGGCCTCATAATGCTTCGAGAATTTCTTCACGTCCATCTTCGTCTTCTCCAGCTTGTCGATGTCGCGGTAGATCTGCTTCAGCTCAGCCGTACTTGTGGCACGATAGAAATGGCCGTCAGCCGTGGCTGCTATCTGGCTCAAGGTCTGCGTATCCACATCGGCCTTCACGTTCACGTACTGGATGGTGCCGCCCACCTGCATCGGATAGGGAGCCACACCCTTCGTACCCACGGCAATGGTGTAGACGCGGATATTCAGGCTCTTGGCTATCTGGGCAGCGGTCAATGGCGAGATGTCACCCATGTTGTTGGAACCGTCCGTCAGCAGGATCACCACCTTGCTCTTCGTCTTCGAATCCTTCAGGCGGCTGACCGCATTGGCAAGTCCCATACCAATAGCCGTTCCGTCCTCAATCAGTCCTCGTGCGGCAATGTCGGTACGCACGTTCTGGAGGAGGTTCAGCAGCGAGGTATGGTCGGTGGTCATCGGGCATTGCGTGAAGGCCTCACCGGCAAAGATGGTCAGTCCGATGTTGTCGTCAGGACGGCCGCTGATGAATTCGGTAGCCACACTCTTGGCAGCCTCTATTCGGTTGGGCTTCAGGTCCTGGGCAAGCATGCTGGTGGAGACGTCCATGGCCAACATGATGTCGATACCTTCCGTGGTTCGCTTTCCCCAGCTATTATGAGTCTGCGGACGAGCCAGGCACAAGACCACCAGCACGAATGTAGCCATCCTCAACACATCGGGCAGCCACACCAGCCGCTGGCGAAGGCTCTTCGGTGCATAACGATAGGCATTGGTGTCGCTCATCTGCATCGTGGGCTCGCTCTTCTTGCGGTAAAGCAGATACCATAGCACATACGGTATCAGCAATAGCAGCAACAGCAGGTATTCTTTATTTACAAATTCCATAATCTCTTATCCTATGAGCAGGAAAGCCCGGTAAAACACATAGACCAGCAAGGCGGTGGAAATCACGGCTATCACGCCGATGGCCCACTTCAGGGCAATGCGTGAACGCTGGGAGCGAACCTCCTGTTCGGTCAGCTTGGGCTCCACCCGCTCCGTGGTAGGCTGGTTCTCCTGCTTGGTTTCGTTGATAAACTGAACGGCATTCACCAGGTTCATGTCATTCTCGTTGATGAGCGTGGAATACTTGGCGAACTTCACCAGGTCGGCCGTCGTGAAAAGCTCACGCAGTTCATCAATCATCTTCTTGTCATCCGCCTGCTGCAGCCGTTCGATAATCTCCGAGGAGGTCATCTCCATCGCATTGAATCCAAACCGCTCCTCGATATATTTGCGGAGGGTGTCGGTCAGACGGGTATAGTAGGCCTTCTGGTCTTCCGAGGTCTGCATGTGGTCGGCCTTCAGCTGCTCTATCTCCTGCATGGCCTTCTGATGAGGCAGCACGCGCTTCACGATACGGACCTTGGCCAGGATAGGCTTGTTGTTCTTCAGCCGTGAACGCAGATAGATGGCCACGCAGACCAATGCCAGCAGCAGCACACTCAGCCAGAACAGCGGACTCCATTCGCTCCATTGGAACGGATTGTCCTGCACGTCCTTCGGCGGGTAGAACTGCTCGGGATGAAGCGTGTCCACGGGAACGGTCAGCACCTTCAGGGCCAGGCTCTTACTCTGGTAGACCTTGCCGCCGGCCTTCACCTTCATGGCAGGAAGATAATACAGCTGCTCGTCGAATGAGGTCAGCGTATAGACCTTGCTCACCTTAATCATGTCGTTGTCAAGCTCGGCCGTGTCGGCCTGGGATGATTCCAGCACTTCCACACCGGGCGTGATATACTCGGAGGGCTTGAATTCCGGTAACTCCAGCTTCTGCCCTTTCTTCATCGAGACGCTCAGCGTGACGTGTGCCTGCTCGCCAATCAATATCTGGATGGAATCAATCACGGATTCCACCTGGACTTGAGCCATCGAACACAACGGACAGCAAATCAGCGCAATATATAATATCAGTCTCTTCAAAACCTTTTACTATAAACTATAAACCATAAACTATCAACCATCAACCATAAACCATAAACCATCTCAGCTCCTCATCCGGAAAAGCATTAGCAACTGCTTCACGTAGTCATCGTTAGTGGCAATGCTCACGCTGTCCACGTTGCTCTTCGTGAACGAATCCTTCAACTGCTGCTGGCGGTTCATCCAGTAGGCCGTATGGGCACGGCGGAGTTTCTTGCTGCTCGTGTCGATATACATCTCGTGGCCGGTCTCGGCATCACGCACCTTCATCAGTCCCACGTCGGGAAGGGTCTTGGCACGCTGGTCATACACCTGAATGGCCACCACGTCGTGCTTGCGGTTGCAGATGGTGAGGGCCTGGGTGAAGTCGTTGGGCGAATAGAAGTCACTCAGCATGAAGGCCGTGCAACGGCGCTTGATGACACTCGTGAGGAATTCCACGGCCAGCTTTACGTCGGTCTTACGGCTCTCGGGATGGAAGTCGAGCATCTCGCGGATGATGTAGAGGATGTGCTTGCGGCCCTTCTTGGGAGGGATATACTTCTCTATCTTGTCGGAGAAGAAGATCACACCAATCTTGTCGTTGTTCTGAATGGCACTGAAAGCCAGCGTGGCGGCAATCTCCGTCACCATGTCCTTCTTCAGCTGCACCTGCGTACCGAACTCCAGAGAGCCCGAAACGTCAATCAGCAGCATCACGGTCAGCTCGCGCTCCTCCTCAAAGACCTTCACATAAGGACGATGAAACCTGGCCGTCACATTCCAGTCAATGTCACGCACATCATCCCCGAACTGATACTCGCGCACCTCGCTGAAGGCCATTCCCCTACCCTTAAAGGCAGAATGATACTGGCCGGCGAAGATGTTTGAACTCAGCCCGCGGGTCTTGATTTCAATCTTCCTTACTTTCTTCAGTATCTCTGATGTCTCCATCACAAAAACTCAAAACTAACAACCATCAACTATAAACCATCAACCATCAGGGCACTTCCACCTTGTTGATAATCTTCGAAACGATTTCCTCGCTGGTCACGTTGCTGGCCTCTGCCTCATAGGAAAGACCAATACGATGACGCAGCACATCGTGGGCCACGGCACGTACATCCTCAGGAACCACATAGCCACGGCGCTTGATGAAGGCATAGGCACGTGCAGCCTTGGCCAGGTTGATACTGGCACGGGGAGAACCGCCGAAGGAAATCATGTCCTTCAGTTCTGCCAGACCGTAACGCTCAGCATAGCGGGTGGCAAACACGATGTCGGCAATATACTGCTCAATCTTTTCGTCGATATACACCTGGCGAACCACCTGGCGGGCATCGATAATCTCCTGAGCCGAGCACACGGGACGTACCGTAGGCAGGGCTCCCTGCAGGTTCTCGCGGATAATCAGCTTCTCCTCCTCCAGCGTGGGATAGTCGATGACCACCTTCAGCATGAAACGGTCCACCTGAGCCTCAGGCAGCGGGTAGGTACCCTCCTGCTCGATGGGGTTCTGCGTAGCCATAACCAGGAAAGGATTCGGCAACTGGAAAGTCTCGCTGCCGATGGTCACCTGATGCTCCTGCATGGCTTCGAGCAAAGCACTCTGCACCTTGGCCGGGGCACGGTTGATTTCATCTGCCAGCACGAAATTGGCAAACACGGGACCTTTCTTCACCTGGAACTTCTCGTCCTTCTGCGAATAGATCATCGTACCGATCACGTCGGCAGGAAGAAGGTCGGGAGTAAACTGAATACGACTGTAGTCGGAGTCGATGAGCTGAGCCAAAGTCTTGATGGCCAGCGTCTTTGCCAGTCCCGGTACACCTTCCAGCAGGATGTGTCCATCACTCAGGAGTGAGATCAGGAGAGAATCCACGAGGTGTTTCTGACCTACAATCACCTGATCCATACCATGCACCAGGTTCGTAACAAAGGCGCTCTGTTGCTCAATGCGAACGTTAAGTTCGCGGATGTCTATAGCTTCTGCCATAATTATTTTATAATTTAAATTTGTCCATTTTAAAGCAGATGCAAAAGTACTACATACCCTTGAGATAGCCGAATAATAGTGGCTAAAAAGTATTAAAAAAGTTTCCAAAAACTTACATTTAAGAAACTTTATAGGAATAACTATTGAAAAAAGTCCCCCTCTCGAATGGAGGAGGACTTCTTAGGTGTTAGGTGTTAGGAAGCTTAAGGCTCGGGCTCCTCATCCTTGCCGCGTTCTTCAATCTCAGCGGCGTTGGCCAGGTCGGCGGTGTTCTGGAACACGATGCCGCTGATCATGTTGCGTACACGCTTGTGGGTACCGCTGTCCACGGTAGCCTCAGGCTGGAACAGCACGCGCACGCCCTTCAGGTTCTCCGTAATGGAGAAGTCCTTCACCGAGGAAACTCCCTTCGAAGAGATACCGATTTTAAAGGTGCCGAAGCCGTCGATGTGAACTCTTTGGGAAGCCTGCAGGGCATCGGTAATCACCTCCACCATTTCGGTCAGCACGGCCTTGGCGTCCGACTTCTTGGCCGTTGAGTTACGCTGAATCCTTTCTGCAATACCATCAAGGTCGATAGTCCCCGTGTACACCGGACGCACATACCACTTCTGATAAGCCTCCGGCATGTGTTCATTCGCATTCTGAACAAGTTTGTAAAGATGTGACATAGTTGTTTGAGTTTTTAAGTTTAGAAGTTTAGTTCTGTGTGGCGGTCAAGAGCGTATCGCGAATTCTCTCCTGATTCACGATACAAATTTACAAATAATTTCCGAAACTACCAAAAAAAATTGAAGAATAATTTGCAGAAAATTAAAAATTTAAGCCGTTTTATTCACTTCTTTCTTTAATATCCGTTTCCACCCATCAGAAGCCTCCTTTCCACCCATTGGAAGCAAGGCTTCCAGCCAATGGAAACCCCCTCCCGTCCTCCCCGAGGGGAGGCTTATGAGCGGCGGATTTAAACTCTCCCCCTCGGGGGAGAAAGAGGGGGGTTGCTATAATATTCCCCATAATCCTTACACCCTTTAGGCAACTGATGATGCACGAGCGTGGGCAAGACCTTCTGCAACTGAAGGAACAGCCGTTCGCCGGGGGCATCCTGGTCGGGGTACATGTGGAAGGAGACCCCCTCCAAACCTCCCCGAGGGGAGGCTTCCAAACTTGACAGCAGCGTCTTGTCCTTCTTCGAGAGGAGCGTGGCCGACGGGATGGCTATCGCCTTATGCCCGGCAGAAAGCAGCGCCCAGCAGTCGGAGCAGCCCTCGGCAATCCAAAGCTCATCGCCCGGCTTCAGCCGCTTCAGAATGGGCAGGTTATAGATGCCGCACTCCGAGCCCTGTGGGAAGCGAAATCGGGGCAGACCGCCCTTCACCAAGTTGCGGTTCTGAACGCCCACCAAGCGGCCTTCCTCATCATAGTAAGGAATCTGCAGCCAAGGCACTTCCTTTCGGTCCTTCCACGAAGTCAGCCTGCACCAGCGGACCACCCGCTCATCCAAATGCCGCTCCGAGAAGAGAAACCGTCGGGCTTCCTCATTCAGAAAAGGGCGTTCGAAGAAGCGGGAATAGCGGCTGGCGTCGAAGTCGCGTGGTGTGGTTGTCGTTATATCGTTATAACGTGATAACGGTATTTCGACATGATTGCCACCCAACCACTCACACGCCTCGGTAAAGGTTTTGTTTAAGAACCGCATCACCAAATCAATAGTTCCCCCATGCGCCCCACAAGCAAAGCAGCGGAACGTGTTCCTGCGCGTTGAGAACGACAGGCTGGCATGATGGTCATCGTGGAACGGACAGAGGGCCTTGTGCCTCACGATCTGCATCCCGAGTCGCTCGGCGACCCCCTCAATGGGAAGGTCGCGGAGCTTTTGAAGTTGAGAATTATCCATCATAATCAATTATGCACTATGAACTATGCACTATGAATTACGCAGGTATTCGTCGGTCTTGGTGTAGAGTCCAGTCTGTGCCGAGAAGGTGATGAAATTGCGGTTTTTCCAGACGCTTAGTTGATGTGCGGTACCTTTCTCTGGTTTACCGAGGCTTACCCGTAAAGCATTCAACTGCTGCTCGTTGAAAGTGTCTGGCAGGCTGTCGAGCATGTTCTTCGGGCCATTCTTCTCTGTTTCTTCCACCAGTGCATCACTGCCTTTAAACATATCGCCGAACACCTTTACCTTGCTCCACAGATCATAATAGCAGAACCAAATCATAAACTCTCCGATGCTGCGGCTCCACGTCTGATCATTAAGAATCCACAGCGTAGCGGCTTTCTTCCATGCAGCAAAGATACTGCGGTGTGAGAGTTCGAAGAGCATGTCATCATCAGCCAAGTCAGCCAGACTAGCCATCTCTTCTGCCAGTTGGTCGGCAATCTTGTTCAACGGCTTCACCACGAAAGTTCCTTTGCAGTTGTCTAACCGGAGCAAATACTTGTCAAGCTTCGCCAGGAACTCATCATCGTACTGGCCCTGTCGGGGTATCCGTCCACTGCGTTCGCCGCGAGCCTTGTAGGCGAAAGGAATACGGCCGAAGAAACCGTTGGTCAGGTCTTTTTTATAGAACGCACGTGCAGCATCGGGCGTGGAACTGAACGTCATGTTCACGCGGAGTATCGGATTTCCCGTCACGCCTTCAGCCGTCGCACGAAGGGCACCAGCCCGGTGACAGTCGTATATGTTGCGGATGGTCTGGCTAACCTGACGGTGCCCGCCGCACATCTTGTTGGCCATCTCAATCTCCGGCAAGTTCAGATATTGCGTACGTCCACCTTGTTTTTCCAGGGCCATTGCATTCTGAATGAAAGCAGGATTGGTCAGGTCAGCTGGCGGGAACCAGAAGCTCACGTCAGGGCGCTCAGGCTTTTCCTTGTTCGCACCCTTTGTCTTCATCTGGCGTTGCCAATCCACGAGCTTCTGGTATTCTATCTCATCATGGCTGCGAAATGGTCTCATGATTGCCTCTACAAGATGAGTCAACTGAGCCTTACCGATACCCGAAGGTCCTATCAAATGACCCATTTGGCTGCATAATTCATAGTATTTGTTATCAGAATACATGAATTTCACGTCGGTGAGATGAGCAGCAAGTGCGGGTATAGCCATAGGAACAAGCGTCTCACGCATCTCCGAGGAGGCCTATGAGAGGAGTAATTTGCATATTTCTGTGCCTTTTGAAGGCTTTGGCATCGCCGGAGCGGTGCGGCTAAAAATATCGTATCTCATTGATTCTTAACATTTTAAGTTGATAATTAATTCCTGCTAAGCGTCTCCGTCTCAGCGTCTCAGTTGTTTTTTAAGGTACCCCCCAACTCGTATCCTATACTATATATTATATATATTATTGATTATCAATATGTTATAAGAATATTAGAGGGAGTTTGGGATGTACATAGTATCTATTTTTTAATTGAGACGCTGAGACGTTGAGACGCTTCGATTGTGATTATCTCTCTACCAGGCCCTTCAGTGCCTGACGAATCTCGTTGCACACAGCGAGGGCATAGCCGTCGACGGTGAAGTCGGCATCTGCCTTCAATTTCTTGAAAAAGAGGTGGAGGGTGCCGTCTGCCCAACGGGTGAGCGTGACGTACTTGCCGTCGAAGAGGCGCGGATTTCTCCTACAGGCGGCTGGCGGGAGCGTCTCGATGAACGAGAAGCGATCCTCTTTGTCGCGAGTCAGCTGGCCGGGATACTGCTTGCCAAACCCGGCGATGAAGTCCGTGCGCAGGACGGTTCTTAGGTCCACACAAAGTTCTGTGTTACGGTGCCAACCTTGGAGGTCGCGTAGTTCTTGATGACCTCAAGAATCCGGAAGATGCCCTCTTTTGATTTCTCTATATCCGTCCAGTGGATCATAATCTTTATGCTTTAATAAATCAGTTTTTGTCCGTAAGTCAGTCACGGTGAGCATGGCGTAAGCCTTGCACAGCCACGTCCGTTGTATGCCCAACCGCGCAGATGGTTTCTGCCAGATGATTGAGATAATGGAAACGGGCGTATTCGCTCTCGAATTCGGGCATATCGTCGGGCCTGGGAGCAAGAATGAGCAGCGAGCCGTTCGCACAGGCCTCAAAGCGGCTCCGCTCAGGTTTCCAGTATTGCCCGATAGGGGCGGATTGCAGGTGAATCATCCGGAGTCCTCTCCTCAAGGCCATGCCTTTGATGCGTTTCTCACATTCGGAGATGCCGGGGGTGACCAGCACGTCACCACTTTCGGCCAGCGAAATCAGCCGATGGCTTTCTGTTTTCCAGAAATCGGTCTCTTCCGTGGGTTTCCCGTTGGTACGGCGATGAAAGAACACCTGGTGCTTCTCAGGCTGGCGCAGAAGCAGCATGTTACCGAAGGCACTATAGCGCATGCCCCCAATAACAATACAAAGCGAGCGCTGGAACAGGTCGGGATATTCCCGGCGCATCAGATAGCGGCGGGGATTGTCGCGGAGATACCGTTTCCAATTGTCAAGCTGCCCTTCACGCATGAGGATATGGTCGTTGTAACCCGGCTCGAAGAGCGGGGCATGCGATGCTGAAGCTGACGCCACAGCCACACTAGCCGCCCCCGTGTCTGCCGTGTTGGCCGCCCCCGTGTCTGCAGCGTCAGCTGCAGAATTCAACCGCCACCAAGCCCGGCTAACCCCGCCCTTAAAGGCCCCGATAATGATTCCCAGGTGCTTGCCTTCAGGCAACGGCCGATTAATACGGACAATCATGTGCAGATGGTCGGGCATGAGGCATACCTGCCATACATCGACCATAGGGTAATAGTGATGTATCTTCGGAATCTCAGCGTCAAGAACGGTCTGTCCCAGCACGGATGGCTTGAGGTGAGGCGTTTCACCGCCAGCCTTCGTGGAACCAACAATCTCGCCAAAGACAGGAAGCCTGTCGGCAACCACGATAGTCACCTCGTATGTACCGCGTGCCGCGTAGTCATGTCCATACATGCGTCGTGTCTGACAGCTTTCTTTCATATATTTTTATTTGCCCGCTAAATTACAAAAAAGAAACGATACCGATATACAATATTTCCAAAATATTTTCTGCTTTATATCTTTTTCAATATTCTCCCACCAGAAACCTTAAACACTAGCATCATGAAGGTTGGCTCAAAGAGCGTGAAGATAAAAATGTAACCCAACCCCTCCCTAACCCTCCCGAGGGAGGGAATACAAAAAAAGTGCACCCGAAGGTGCACCTTTGTTTTTAGTGTTTCTTCTTTACTTGGAGTTTCGGAATCTTTAGCGTGGAGCCTTCCTTGGCTTCGGTGACGCCGTTGTGAACCATCACGTAGACTTCCATGCCGGGACCCAGATAGGTCTTTGAGATTCTCTCCAGCGTCTGACCCTTGCGGACAACTACGGACTGCTGGGTGCCTACAATGTTATAGGCTCCTGTGCGGACAATATTGCGGGCATTAGTCAGGGCCTTGGAATCAGTAGCGGACGACTGTGTCGTGGCTTCTTCCTGCTGCTTCTTCACCTCTGCCTCATAGGCGGCCTTCTTGGCGGCCTCGGCCTTGGCATAGGCTTCTGCCTGAGCGATAGAGTCGGCTTTGGCCTTTGCGGCAGCAGCCTGGGCAGCGGCCTTCTCGTCTTCTACCTTATTGGCAACGGTATCAACGGGAGCCTGCGTCTTTTCAACGGATGTGGTGTCTGCAGCAACTACCAGGGGTTCCTGAACAGCCTGGGCGCTTTGCTTTCCGAAATGATAGCCCACGAAATACATCAGAGCTCCCACGGCAATCATGCCAAGCAACCAGCCTATCCAGGACTTGGAAGACTTGGGCTCGAAGTTGTCGGAGTAATCGGAGGGCTCAGAGGGCTCGGGGTAATCAGAGTTTTCTGAATCCTCGGAGTTATCGGAGTCTTCAGGAATCTCGGGCTCTTCCACTTCAGGAAGGGCGATTTCCTCAGCTGGGGTTTCCTCGGGCATCTCGGGTTCCTCAACCTCTGAGACGGGCATCTCTGCCAAAGGAACGACGGTCTCAGTTACGGTTTCCTCGGGAACTATGATTTCCTCGGGCTGCTCCTCTACTATCTCGGGCTGCTCTTCTTCTACCTCGGGTTCTGGAGCGGGCTTTTCTTCCATCAGCTGCTCAATCTCCGGCTGTGGCTCGGACTCTTCCGTCAGTTCAACTTCGGGTTCTTCGGAAAGGTTATCGAAGGTAACGCCTTCGTTGAGCACAACGGTCTCGAACTGGGCAAAGGGTTTGTTCACCAGGTCCTTCATCACGGCATCGGGGGTGAACGTTATCTTGGGACGGCCTTCTATGAGAATCCGTTCGCCTGTGTTCACATCCACACTCTCGCGGTTTTTCACTTCAATCACCTTGAAGGTTCCCAGTCCTTTCACCTTCACCAGTTTCTCATAGTGAAGGCCTTCGTTGAGGACATCCACAAGGGCAGTCAGGAAGCGCTCGGCCTCCTTCTGCTGTATCTTATGCTTCTTGCTCAGATACTTCGCAAGGTCTTGAATCTTAGCCATTTTCCTCTCCTTTCTTAAGTTTTTCCTTAATAGAAGCCACGGGCTTGAAATTCAATACAAGTTTGGGGGGAACAAGCATCCGCTGTCCCGTGCTCGGATTAGTCATCACACGCTCCAGACGCTTCTTCACCTCGAAAGTTCCGAAGTTCTGCATCACGACATTGTCGCCCTCCTGAAACTTTTCGTTCATAGCATCGGTCAGTGTGAACACCATTTTTTGCACATCATCCTGAGTATACCCAGTCCGCTGCGCCAGTTCTTGAATGAATTGTTTATTGTTCATATCACTTGTCCATATAAGTCAAACTCTTCTGCATCCGTAATCTTCACCTGATAGAACTGTCCGGTCCTCAGGCGTTTCCCATCGGCAGGTATCAGCACCTCGGGATCAACCTCCGGTGAACAGAACTCCGTGCGCCCGATATACCAGTTGCCTTCCTTGCGGTCGATAATCACCTGCAAGGTCTGCCCTATCTTCTGAGCCTCCAACTCGGCGGAAATATCCTGCTGGAGTTGCATGAGGCGGTCAAGGCGTTTCTGCTTGACACTTTCGGGAACATCATCTTCGTAATGGTCTCCGCTATAGGTGCCCTCTTCCTCGGAATAGGCAAAGGCTCCCATCCGCTCAAACCTTGCCCAACGGGTGAATTCCATGAGTTCCTCGAAATCTTCATCGGTTTCACCGGGAAATCCCACCATCAGCGTGGTACGGATATGGATTCCGGGAACCTCCTGACGAATCCGCTCTATCAGTTCGTAGGTCTCTGCCTTGGTCACATGCCGGCGCATACGTTCCAGCATACGGTCTGAGATGTGCTGCAAGGCAATATCGAGATAGTTGCAGACATTGGGCTTCTCACGCATAACCTTCAGCAAATCCCAAGGGAAATGGGTGGGATATGCATAATGGAGCCGAATCCATTTCACGCCGGGGATGTCGGCCATGCGCTCCACCAACTCTGCAATATGCTGCTTTCCATCGATGTCAACACCATAATAGGTCAGTTCCTGGGCAATCACCTGAAACTCCTTCACGCCCTGTGAGACCAGATACTCAACTTCCGCAAGGATCTCCTCCATCGGACGGCTCTTGTGACGACCGGTAATAATCGGAATGGCACAATAGGCACAATGGCGGTCACAACCTTCGGCAATCTTCAGATAGGCATAATGACGGGGCGTTGTCAAATGGCGGTGAACACATCCCGAAGCTGCATTGTCCTCGATGAAACCGCCGTTTTCTTCTTTCTTCAAGTCCTCCAACAGACGCGGATAGTCAAACTTGCCATAATAGCCATCCACGCCGGGAATCTCAGCTTCAAGGTCGGCCTTGTAACGCTCTGAAAGACAGCCCATCACGAACAGTTTGCGAAGTTTTCCTTCTTCCTTCCGCTGCACAAATTCGAGGATGGTATTAATGCTTTCCTCCTTGGCATCAGCGATGAAACCGCAGGTATTGATAACTGCGATCTCACCCTGGGGCCTCACGGAGTCATGAGTGCAATGGTAGCCGTAACGCTCCATCAGACCCATCAGCTGCTCGGAGTCCACCAGATTCTTGGAACATCCCAGCGTGATAATATCTATCTGGTTCTTCTTCAAGTCTACTTAAATAAGGAATCCACGAATTCGCGCTTGTTGAACAGCTGAAGATCTTCCATGCCTTCACCCAAGCCAATGTATTTTACGGGAACGCCCAACTGGTCGGAAATACCGATGACTACGCCTCCTTTTGCGGTTCCATCGAGTTTTGTAATGGCCAGAGAGGTAATCTGCGTAACGGCAGAGAACTGCTTGGCCTGCTCAAAGGCATTCTGTCCGGTGGAACCGTCGAGAACCAACATCACCTCATCGGGAGCCTCGGGCAAGACTTTCTTCATCACCTCCTTAATCTTCTTCAACTCGTTCATCAAGCCTACCTTGTTGTGCAGACGGCCAGCCGTATCAATCAATACGACGTCGGCCCCATTGGCCTTGGCAGAGCTCAGGGTGTCAAAGGCAACGGAAGCAGGGTCGCTTCCCATCTGTTGCTTGATGACAGGCACACCCACGCGCTCACCCCAGATACAAATCTGCTCAACGGCTGCAGCACGGAACGTATCGGCAGCACCGAGATAGACTTTCTTGCCAGCCTGCTTGAACTGCCAGGCCAGTTTTCCAATCGTAGTGGTCTTACCTACTCCATTCACGCCAACCACCAGAATCACATAAGGCTTATGGTCGTTGGGAAGGTCCCAGTCAGACTGGTCAGAATTTCCGTTTTCAGCAAGCAAAGCGGCGATTTCATCGCGAAGAATGGCATTCAGCTCGCTGGTACTTACATACTTGTCACGTGCCACACGTTCTTCGATTCGCTTGATGACTTTCAAGGTCGTATCAACGCCCACATCGCTGGTAATCAATACTTCTTCCAAATCATCCAAGACCTCATCATCGACCTTGGATTTTCCTGCTACAGCACGCGTCAACTTATCGAAAACACTCTGCTTTGTCTTTTCCAAACCCTTGTCAAGTGTCTCCTTTTTGTTTTTATTGAAAAGTCCGAATAAACCCATAATATTGCAATATTTTGTGCAAAGGTAATGCAAATGAGCGGAAAATGCAAATTTATTTGCAATTTTCCCGAATGCAACGTACCTTCACGGAGCGAAGCGACGTAAAATTAGTGCAAATGAGCGAAAAAGGCAAAATTATTTTGTATTATTTGCGTTTTTCATCAAAAATGTTCCGTTTCATCGGCACACAAAAAAGCAGTACAACAATTGAGTTGCACTGCCTTATTTAAAATCAAACGATGAATTCGTAGTTTTTAGTTCTTGAAGAAGTCCTTAACCTCCTCGTTGGGAACCATCTGCTCATCGAAGATGTAAGCACCAGTCTTGGGGCTCTTCACCATCTTGATGACCTTTGTATAAGCGCGACCATCCTTAGAACCTTCGTGGAGGGTAGCAACGGTTTTCTTTGCCATATCTTAAATAAATGATTATTTAATCTCCTTGTGAAGAGTCATCTTCTTCAGGATGGGGTTATACTTCATGAGTTCCATTCTCTCGGGAGTGTTCTTGCGGTTCTTAGTCGTAATATAACGGCTAGTACCGGGCATTCCACTCTGCTTGATCTCGGTGCACTCCAGAATCACCTGGACGCGATTACCTTTAGCCTTTTTTGCCATGGTTGTTATTCTCCTATCACTTTAATATCTTTCCAATCCACGTAGCCATTCTTCACAGCCTGCTTCAGGGCTGCATCGAGGCCAACCTTGTTAATAAGACGCAAACCTGCGGCACTGATTTTCAGGCTGATCCAGCACTGCTCTTCTACATAATAGAACTTCTTGCTGAACAGGTTAACGTCAAAGCTGCGCTTTGTGCGGTGCTTTGAGTGGGAAACATTGTTACCTATCTGGGCTTTCTTTCCCGTAATCTGACAAATCTTAGACATTTCTATCTACTTTTTTTGAGTCCTTAATTGATACTTATTCCAAACAGGGTGCAAAATTACAAACTTTTCTCGAATAAACAAAATAAATACTTAAAGAAAGTTGCAAATTAATGTTTTTTTTGAGAAAACCTGGCATTTTACTCCTCTATCGGGTGCTCTTTGAGGTAATTAAGGAACAATTGGAGCGCCTGAGTGGCTGCTTTGGATATATTCTTATCACGTCCGTCATCCTCCGTAAGCTGAAGGGTCACCACATCATCGGCCGTACCACATGCCAGCCAAATTGTGCCAACAGGAATTTCCTTGGTTCCTCCACCAGGACCGGCATAACCGGTTGCAGAAATGGCATAGTCGGTAGCCAACACCTTACAGGCACCTTTTACCATCGCAATGGCCACTTCCTCACAAACGGCAGTCTTCTCTGCCAACACCTGAGGATCAACACCTAAGAGACGCTCTTTGATTTCATCGACATAACTCACGATAGAGCCTTTGAAATAGTTGGAACTACCAGGAGAAGCCACGATGGCCTCTGCTATATGACCGCCCGTACAACTTTCCGCCGTACCGAGTGTCTTACCTTTTTCGTAAAGAAGCGTATTGATCTCCTTACTGATGACTTTATTTTCAAATTCCATACCTGATTGGGATTAATGGGTTAGTTTCCAATTATTTGAATGTGACTTTCGAGAAAGCCGGCACTTCGATACCGCAGAATTGCTTGTCAAGATACTTGTAATAGCCTACGATACCTATCATGGCCGCATTATCGGTGGTGTAACTGAATTTCGGGATGTAGATGGTCCAGCCATAGCGGCGGGCATGGTCATGGAAGGCATTACGCAGACCATTGTTGGCGCTGACTCCACCGGCAACGGCCACATGCTTGATACCTGTCTGTTTGACAGCCAGGCGCAACTTCTTCATCAGGATATCCACGATGGTGAACTCCAACGAAGCCGCCAGGTCTTCCTTGTGATGCTCCACGAAATCGGGGTCTTCCTTCACCCAGTCACGCAGATTGTAGAGGAAGGAGGTCTTAAGTCCGCTGAAACTGTAATCTAGTCCGGGGATATTCGGTTCGGAGAATTTATAGGCCTTGGGATTTCCCTGTCGGGCCAGCTTGTCTATGATGGGACCACCTGGATAGCCCAGGCCCATCACCTTCGAGCACTTGTCGATAGCCTCTCCGGCCGCATCGTCGATGGTCTGGCCAAGCACTTCCATATCATTGTAGGCATTCACCTTCACAATCTGGGAGTTGCCTCCACTCACCAACAGACAAAGGAACGGGAGCGGCGGCTGTGCGTGATCGTCATCAGCCTCTTTGATGAAATGGGCCATCACATGACCTTGCAGATGGTTGACATCAATCATGGGAATACCCAACGCACGGGCAAAACCCTTGGCAAAACTGACTCCCACCAGCAGCGATCCCATCAGTCCGGGACCACGGGTGAATGCTACGGCTGAGAGTTGTTCCTTTTCGATGCCGGCACGCTTGATGGCCTGATCTACCACAGGCACTACATTCTGCTGATGGGCGCGAGATGCCAGCTCTGGCACCACACCACCGTATGCTTCGTGAACAGCCTGCGAAGCCGTGACGTTGCTCAGCAGGATGCCATTCTTCAAGACGGCTGCCGAGGTGTCGTCACAACTGCTTTCTATACCGAGAATATAGATATCCTTATCCATATCAATAAGTCAAAATTTCCACACCATGCTCACGCATCACCAACGTATGCTCCCATTGGGCGCTTGGCTTTTCGTCCCAGGAGATAACCTCCCATCCGTAGGGATCGTCATCATCCACAAAGACCTTCCAGGAACCCATGTTGATCATCGGCTCAATGGTGAAAACCATTCCCGGAACGAGCAGCATACCTGTACCCTTACGGCCATAATGCACCACATCCGGCTCCGTATGGAACTTCAGTCCTACGCCATGACCGCAGAGGTCGCGAACCACGCCATAGCCGTACTTTTGAGCATGCTTCTGAATGGCATTGCCGATATCACCCACGAAACAATAGGGTTTGGCTGCCTCCATGCCTATCTCCAGGCATTCTTTGGCCACACGCACCAGCTGTTCCTTCTCAGGAGTGGTCTTTCCGATGATGAACATACGGGAGGCGTCTGCATAATAGCCGTCGAGAATGGTCGTGAAATCCACGTTGATGATATCACCCTCCTCGAGCACATCCTCTTCCTTGGGGATACCGTGACAAACCACCTCGTTGATGCTGGTACACACGCTCTTGGGGAATCCTTCATAGTTAAGGCAGGCAGGAACAGCACCGTGCGCCTCGCAATAAGCCATGCAGATGTCGTCAATCTCCTGCGTGTTCATTCCGGCATGAATCTGACGGGCCACTTCATCAAGCACACCCGTGTTGACGACACCAGCCCGACGAATGCCTTCTATCTGTTCTTCATTAAGAATCAAGTCGCGGGTAGGAACCTCCTTACCTTTGTTCTCCCAGTACATCACCTTCTTATCGAGTTCCGTCAAGGGTTGACCGGGCAGACAATGCCATCTTTTCTTCTTGTTAAAAACCATGCTAAACGTTTTTGCTTACGGAGTGCAAAATTATAAAGAAATTCCGAGAAACGTGCAACTATTTCAAATAATCGTATATTTCGCGGGTCCAATCGGCTCCGTTCTCAGGACAGAACGTGCGGATACCTATCTGACTGGCTGCCGCCACATTACGCGGGCCGTCATCCAGAAACAGACAATCGCCGGGAGGAACCTGCTCAGCCATCAGCACCTTGCGGAAGAACGTGTCGTTGGGCTTCATCACACCCAGTTCGTAACTGAGATAGGTGGCATCGAAATAATCATCGATGCTATGCCCTTCCCCATCGAAATCGCCACTCTTCGCCCACGACATCATATAAGGATTGGTGTTCGAAAGCAGTATCAGCCGATAGCCTTCGCTTCGCAGCTTTTTCAAAACCTCCAGATTGCGCTTGGGAACATCTTCGCGATAACCCAGCCAGGCGTGGCGGCACTCATCATAGGAGAGTTCACGTCCGCAGAGTATCGACAGTTCCTTACGGAATTCCTCTGCTGTAATCTTGCCTTCCTCCAATTCTCCGAAGATGCCGCCTTGCGTATAGGGGTCAAGCCATTTATCGGCATCGGGAAGTCCCAAAGCCTTAAAACGCCTGAGTGCTTCGGGATGGCTGAGTGTCACGACAACGCCCCCGAAGTCGAATATAATATTACGTATCATTCGTTGAAAATATCAAGTTTGTTCTTTCTGGCTTCGTCGAGCGAGAGGAGCTTCTCCTGTTCCTCATTGTATTCCCTCCGCAACTGATCGTACTGGTCGTCGAGTTCCTTGGAGAGTTTCTTCTCTTCCTGCTCGTTCATCAATTTTGCCGCCACAAGCGCATTCTGCGACGCATCCTTCATCCATACCACAGGACCTCCATAGACGGGTGCTATCTTCAGAGCCACATGCAGCTGACTCGTAGTGGCTCCGCCGATCATGATGGGGATATGTAGTCCGGCACGTTTCAGTTCGTTGGCCACGTTGACCATTTCCTCGAGCGAAGGGGTAATCAGTCCGCTCAGTCCTATCATGTCGGCCTTCTCCTCAATAGCCTTCTTCACGATCTGCTCGGCAGGCACCATCACGCCCATGTCAATCACTTCATAGTTGTTACAGGCCATCACGACTGATACGATATTCTTTCCGATGTCGTGTACATCGCCTTTCACGGTAGCCAGCAATATCTTTCCGGCCTTTGCGGAACCTTCCGTCTTTCCGGCTTCAATATAGGGTTGCAAGATGGCAACGGCCTGTTTCATCGTGCGGGCGGTCTTTACTACCTGCGGCAGGAACATCTTTCCTTCGCCGAACAATTGTCCGACGGTGTTCATGCCGGTCATCAGCGGTCCCTCGATGATGTTCACGGCGCTGGGATACTTTTGCAAGGCTTCATGGAGATCATCCTCGAGATAGTCGCCAATACCTTTGATGAGGGCCTGGGAGAGGCGTTCCTCCACGGGAATGGTATTCCTTGACAGAGCCTCGGAAGTTGCGGAAGGTAAGCTGCTGTCAGGTGCGGCAGCGGCCTTCTGGGCTTCAGCCTCGGCCTTCAGACGGTTGGCCAGTTCGATGAGCGTTTCGGCGGCACCCTGGCGGCGGTTGAGAATCACGTCTTCGATGATTTCCAACTGGTCTTCAGGGATGTCGCTGTAAGTGACTTTCGTGGCGGGGTTCACGATGCCGAAATCCATTCCCTGCTGAATGGCATGATAGAGGAAAACAGCATGCATGGCCTCGCGGATATAGTTGTTGCCACGCAGGGAGAAACTCAGGTTGCTGACGCCTCCGCTGACGTGGGCTCCAGGAAGGTTGCGCTTAATCCATCCAGCCGCCTTGATGAAGTCCACGGCATAGTTGTCGTGCTCTTCCATGCCCGTAGCGATGGCCAGCACATTGGGGTCGAAGATGATGTCCAGCGGATTCATCCCTACCTTTTCGGTCAGTATCTTGTAGGCACGCTCTGCAATTTCGATACGGCGCTCATAACTGGTGGCCTGTCCTTCCTCATCGAAGCACATCACTACCACGGCGGCACCATAGCGCTTTACGTCCTCGGCGTGACGGATGAACACTTCCTCACCTTCCTTCAGCGAGATGCTGTTCACGATGCACTTGCCCTGGACGCATTTCAGTCCGGCCACGATAACCTCCCATTTCGAAGAGTCGAGCATCACGGGCACACGGGCTATCTCCGGCTCGGCAGCTATCATGTTAAGGAAGTTCACCATCTCCGCCTTGGCGTCCAGAAGGCCGTCATCCATATTGATGTCGATGACAAGGGCGCCGTCTTCCACCTGCTTGCGGGCAATGGTCATGGCTTCCTCGTACTGCTTTTCCTTGATCAGACGAAGGAACTTTCGCGAACCTGCCACATTGCAACGCTCACCCACGTTTACGAAATGAACCTCGGGAGTCACATCGAGGGGCTCCAGTCCGCTCAGCTGCATCGTCATCGGCTTTCTCACCGGTTGATGGACAGCCGCCCCACGTGTCATTTCCACATATCGGCTGATAAATTCAGGAGTAGTTCCGCAGCATCCGCCGAGGATATTCACCAGGCGTTCGTCGATAAACTCCTGAACCTGCGGCGCCATGCTATCTACCGTCTCGTCGTATTGTCCGAGCTCGTTGGGCAGTCCCGCATTCGGATAGGCGCTGATATAATATGGTGCATGCTGGGCCAGTTCCTTCAGGAAAGGCTTCATCTGGGCGGCTCCGAATGAGCAGTTGAGGCCCACGCTGAAAATGTCGTATGAGGAAATGCTGGCCAGGAAAGCCTGCAGGGTTTGTCCGCTGAGCGTTCTTCCGGCAAGATCACTCACCGTGACGCTGAGCATGATGGGCAGTTGGCAGTCTTTCTCAGCCATCACCCGCTGGGCGGCATCAATGGCCACCTTGGCATTCAGCGTGTCGAATATGGTCTCGATGAGAATAACGTCCACGCCTCCTTCCACCAAAGCCTCCATCTGTTCGTGATAGGCCTCGAAGAGTTGGTCGTAGGTCAGTTCGCGGGCAGCGGGATTGCTGACGTCGCTGCTCATCGAACAGGTCTTGTTCGTTGGTCCCACGGAACCGCATACCCATCGCGGATGTTCCTCCGTAGCGTATTCGTCGGCCATCGAACGGGCAATACGTGCTCCTTCGAAAGCCATCTCGCGGGCAAAATTCTCCAGATGATAGTCGGCCTGGCTGACGCGCTGGCTGCTGAATGTATTGGTCGTAATCAAGTCGGCACCGGCCTCCAGATAGCGGCGGTGAATCTCACGGATAACGCCGGGACGTGTCAGGTTGAGCATGTCGTTGTTGCCCGACATCATACCCTTCACGTCGCGAAACCGCTCTCCGCGGAAGTCACGCTCCGACAACCGGAACTGCTGAATCTCAGTCCCCATTGCCCCGTCGAGTATCAAAATGCGTTGCTTGATTATTTCCTTCAAAGTCATCTGATTCGAGTTTTAATGCCTGTGTATGTTGTCCTGATTCTGTGAGAAAGCCTGCACCTGTCTGATTAATAATGCTTGATGGCGCGGTCCATCTCGCGGCGGTCTTCCTTGGCTTTCAGCGTCTGCCGCTTGTCATACTGCTTCTTACCGCGACAGAGGGCGATATCCACCTTGGCGCGTCCGTTCTGGTCGATGAACATGAGTGTAGGCACGATGGTGAAGCCCGGCTGCTTGGTATCTTCGGCAAGATGCCGTATTTCCCTTTTGTTGAGCAACAGCTTGCGGTCGCGCTTCATCACGTGGTTGTTGTAGGAGCCGTAGCTGTAGGGCGAGATGCTCATCCCCTTCACCCAGATTTCCCCGTTATGGATATAGCAGTAGGTATCCACCAGCGAAGCCTTGCCCAAGCGGATGCTCTTTATTTCAGTACCGGTCAGGACGATGCCGGCCGTGTAGGTGTCCACGAAGAAGTATTCAAACGAAGCCTTCTTGTTCTTGATCTGCACGGGGCTCTTCTTCCTCAGTTCCTGTTCTTCCTTGTTCATTGTTCGATCGTTGCAAAGTTCCCGATATGGTCGTCGATATAGACAGCCACCATGTTCGTCCAGTCCTCCTCGTTCTCCACGAAGGCGTCGTCCATCTCGTCAAACTCCTCAAACTGTTCGAAGAGCGCCATGAATTCCTCATCGGTACAGTCGCGTTCTATCTCGGGGCCGTACTTAATATATAAGGTATGCGCGTTGTAGATGAGTTTCGACAGGTCGCGCAGTCCCCATTGCTTGATAGCCTTGGCAAAGGGATTCTTGAAGATGAACGGCCCGTAGCCGTTGTGAATGAGCTGCACGAAGCCGCCGTCCATCACCTCGTCGTGAAGCGTGTGGTAGGCCAGCAGCGTAATCTGGTCGCTGTTCAGTTCGGCCATCGTCTCCGTGGTAAGCTGATTCCCGATGGCCGCATTGATGGCTTCCACGAAAACGTCCACGAAGGCATCCATGCCCTCAGCGGCTGCCTGTTGCAAGCTGGAGTCCTTGATTCTTATTTCCATATCGGGGGACAAAGTTACGAAAAATTCGATTAAGTAAGTGCAGAATAAATAAATTTATTTTGCCGAGCGTGAGAATTTTATATAATAAGCGAGAACAAATCCAAATAAAACTTGTTTTAAATTTGGTTTGTCGAGCGAAAGTACCTTCGGCAAAGCCAAAGTTACAATATTTTTTTTGATAATTCGTTATCATTCAAAAGAATAATGAAAAAATACCTTTCGGTCCTATTGTTTTTCGTGCTTGCGACCACCTTACAGGCGCAGCGTCACGAGATTCTCAGTCCCCGCATTGCCTCCCTGCAGGTAATGGCAGGCAACAAGTGGATGGACATGCCCGTGGCCGAGATCGGCGGAAACATACACATCGATTTCGACGACCTCACCCACGAATACACCCGCTACACCTATCGCATCGAACATTGCGAGGCCGACTGGACACCCTCCGAGGAACTCTTCACCAGCGACTACCTGCAAGGCTTCGCTGACGGCAACACCATCGACGACTACATCGAGTCAATCAATACCTACCAGCTATACACCCACTACTCGCTGACCATCCCCAACGAACGCTGCCGCCTGAAGATGAGCGGCAACTACCGGCTGACCGTCATCGACGAGAATAACGACGAGACGCCCGTGATGACCGTCTGCTTCATGCTCGTGGAGTCCCTGATGGGCGTTTCCCTCAATGTCACCACCAATACCGACGTCGATATCAACAACAGCCACCAGCAAGTGGAGATGGCCCTCACCTACGGCCGTCTGAACGTAACCAATCCCACCGAGCAGATCAAGACCGTCGTCATGCAGAACCGGCGCTGGGATAATGCCCGCCTGAATGTCCGCCCCCAATTCGTGATGGCCGACGGCCTCCGCTGGCAGCATTGCCGCGACTATATCTTCCGTGCCGGCAACGAATACCACAAGTTTGAGATGCTCGACCTCACCCACCCCACCATGGGCATCGACCACATCAGCTGGGACGGCGAGATGTACCACGTCTTTCCCTTCATCAGCGAACCGCGCCGACAGTACATTTACGACGAGGATGCCAACGGCGCATTCATCATCCGCAACAGCGACAACTACGAGATAGAGAACACCTGCGATTACGCCTGGGTACACTTCCAGCTGAATTGTCCCGCCCCCGTCAAGGGAGAAATCTATCTGAACGGCGAATGGACCAACGACTGGTTCCTGCCGGATTACCAGATGGAATACAATGCAGAGAAGAAATGCTATGAAGGCGCCGTGAAACTGAAACAGGGCTATTACAACTACCAGTACCTGCTGATGAATCCCGACGGCACCATCACCACGATGCCCACCGAGGGAGACTTCTATCAGACGGAAAACTCCTACCAGGCTCTTATATATTATAAAGGTACGGGCGAGCGTACCGACCGCCTCGTGGGCTACGCAAACATTAGCAAATAAAGAGGACCCTCCCCCAGCCCCTCCCTATAGGGCGGGGAGTAAATTGTATAGAAGCCGAAAGAGGATTCCCCCCAACCTATCCTTAGTGACAAAAATACTCCCCGCCTACAAGGGCGAGGAGTACAATGATGATTTAGTGCTATCCACTCCCCTCCATTTAGGGAGGGGTAAGGGGGAGGGTCCTTCTTTTTTATTTAAACAGCAGCTGTGCAAACTGATAGAGGCTGCGGCGCCATGTCTGCCACTCGTGAGCGGTCTCGGGCGAGATATACGAGTGAGCATTGATGCCCATAGCCTTCAGGCGCTCGGCGGCATCGGTAACGCTGTTGTCACCCTCGGCCATACCTCTCTCCTTGCTGCCCGTACTCATGAAGAGCACCTTGTTGGTCTTCTTGAAGTCGGCTGCGTCCTTCAGCTCCTCTGCGCTGAACGTACCGCCGCTGAACATACCCACATACGCAAACTTGGTGGGGTTGGCCAGCGTAATCATGTGCGTCTGCATGCCACCCATAGACAGGCCGGCCAGCGCACGATGCTCGGTGTCGGGAATCACGCGGTAGTTCTTCTCAACCATCGGGATGATGTCCTTCAGCAGCACATCCTGGAATCCCGTGAAACTGGCGAAGCCACCTCTGCGGCCACCACGGCCGGGACCACCGGGACGGGGACCACCCTGACCAGGACCGCCGGGGCGCTGACCCATGCCCTGAGGACGCTGACCCATACCCTGAGGACGCTGACCCATACCCTGAGGACGCTGACCCATACCCTGCGGGCGCTGGCCCTGCGGACGGGGACCCATGCCCGGGAAGGGGAACTGCATCTGCTGAGTGGTGTCGGGATGAGCAGGAATGGCGTTCAGGCCGTTGTCCATCACGATGATGAAAGGCACGGCCTTGCCGGCTGCTATAAGGTTGTCCATGATGATGCCCGTCTTACCCTGGGCCGACCATCCCGTCTCGTTCTCGCCCATGCCGTGCTGCAGATAGAGCACCGGGAAGCGGCGGTCGGGATTCTCGCGATAGGCTGCCGGCAGATATACGTAGCAATGGCGCATCTTCTCGGTCACGGTAGAATAGTAGTAGACCTCGTTCACCGAGCCCTGCGGCACGTTCTTCACCGTGTAGAAATCCTCGTCAGCGGCAGGAATGTCGATGCCACTGCCCCAACGGCTGGCACCATAGTAGTAGAGGCTGCCCGGATCGGGAACCGAAGCCCCGTCGATGTTCAGCTGATAGTAGTGGAAGCCTTCGTCCTGCGGAGCCGACTCACCCGTCCACACGCCCTCGGCGTTTTTCACCAAGTCGTATTTCACGCCGCCAATGTCCAGCTTCACGCTGTTGGCCTCGGGGGCAGAAATCTGTGCGCGCACCATGCGCTGTGAGTTGACCATGGGATACTGATGTCCCTCCTGATTGGTGGTGGCGGGCTTGAAGTCCTCGGCCACCTGTGCACTTGCGGTGACGGCCGCGAAGGCTGCCACGAATAAGAACAGTTGTTTCATGATGTAAGTTAGTAATAAATTAATAATTGTGAGTCGATTTAAGGTTTTGACGTACAGGAAGGGATAAAGTGTAAAAGCACACGCGACATGTTATGGTTTATTAACATTCGCGGGTGAAATATGAGAAAGAGAATTACCACATTCTCTTAGTTTTTAGTTTTTCTCTTACCGGAGAATGCGGTCGATTTCCTCAAACTCACGGCCCATGTTCAGTTTGAGGTAGATGTTGTAGAGGGCGGCTGCCCATTTGTCTTTTTCCTGAGGAGCCAAGGCGCGGTAACGCTCCATATAGGGCAGGGCCTTCTGGTAGAGCTGGCGCATCTGCTTGCGCTGCTTGGCTCCTACCCTCCCCTTCTCTATCAGGAATGCCTTGTTCACATAGGCCACACCTGCATTGTAATAGGCATCGGCAAGGGTGTCGTTGCGGGCTATCAGGGTGTCGCAAAGCGCGATGCAGGCATCGTAATCGCCCTGATTGAGCAGCATGTTGCTCTTGGCGAAAATAAAGAGTTCGGATGAATCGTTGGCTGCCAGGGCCTCATCGACAATGGTCATGGCACGGTCCCGCTGATTCGTGGAATTTAAATGATCAATAAGCCGCGGGAAGAAATAGGAGGAGTTGGGATAGCGCTCGAAACCATCCACCAAGGTCTGCTCGTAGAGCTGTTTGTCGCATTGCTTCTTGTAGATTTCGGCCAGATACTGCAGGCAGTTCTCCAATCGGACGGTGTCCTGCAGGGCGAGGTCTTTGTATTTGAGGGCCATTGACGGATTGTCTAACTGATAGCCGCAAAGCACGGTCCAGAAGGCTGCCGTGGGATTCAGGGGATCCTTCTCGAAATGCTGATTCTCAAAAAGGGGCTGCCGCTGGCAATCCAGGAAGGCGTCGAGCAGGGTGAAGGCTTCCTGATAGCTGTGCCGGCGGAGGAAAAAGACGCCTCCGTTGTAAAGATTGGGGCGATAGGTCTGGAGGAAGGCTGCATGACTGCTGCGATACTTGATGCGGATGCGCCCTTTCTTGTCGGGGAGGGCATCGACGCTGTCCATGGCCTGATAGTCGCGGAACATCTTATGGGCCAGCTTGAACAACGCGGCGGTATCCTGCTTCAGATGAAGGTACAGGCGTTCATTGCCCTGGAGGTACTGCCCTCTCACGGCATTCGTCATCGTGCTCCATATCTTGAGGTTCCTCCGGTTCACGCTGTCCGTGAGCAGCTTCCTCATCTGCTGCTCTGCCCTATCCAGATTCTTGCCGCTCTTGACAATGGCCTCGGCCTGCTGAATCTCTTTCTTCTGGGCATTCAGACATGGAACAATGGTTATCCACAAAAACAAGAATATTGCGTATCGCTTCTTCATCCGCTAAAAATGGAGCCGACAAATAATGCCGGCTCCCCAAAAATATTAATGAATGGAATTACTTCGAAATCAGAGACTCGAGCTCCTTGGCGTTAGCCTCGTCGCCAATCAGGTAGTAAGCCTGATAGAGGGTGTAAGGCCAGTTCACGGTCAGATGATCGGGATCCTTGGCACGAATCTGAGTCAGGTTGGCAATAGATTCCTGCAACAGGCTCTTAGCCTCAGGCGTAAGGTTGCCGGCATTGGCGTCCTTGAGGGTAATGGCCTGGTTGTTCTGGCAAAGAGCGAGGTTGAACTGCACCTGAATGAACTCGGGATCCAGGGCAAGCGACTTCTTGTAGCTCTCAATGGCTGCGGCCCACTTGCCTTCACCCATCTCGCTCTCACCCTTCAGTGCCCAAGCCATCTTGCTGGGATACTGGGTAACCTGCTTGCTGATGAGGTCGTTCTTGGCAGCATTGTCGCCTGTGGCCTGATAGTATTCAGTCAGCAGAGAGAACATGCGCTCATTGGCGGGATCCTGGTTGTAGAGTTCCTTGATCTCGTTGAGATACTTCACAGAGTCTTCCTTGGTCTTCAAGGTAGCCTTCATGGAAAGGATCTTGATATCCATGGCATCCTTTGCAACGGCGGTGTCGCCGATAGCGATGCTGGCATAGCGGCTTGCTGCGGGATAATCCTGAGAGTTGTAGGAAGCCAGCGAAGCAAAGTATGCTACCTGTCCGAGAATCTGATCCTTCGAGAAATCGTAGTCAGAGAAGAGAGGATTATTCTTGCAGTCCACATAAGCGGCAAAAGCAGCGGCTGCAGTCTTGAAATCCTTATTGTTGTAATAATCCTGTCCGGCATTGACAAGTGCATTACGGGCAGAATTCAGACGCTCCTGATTCTTCTTGTGGAACTTAGGCTTCACCTTACCCTTTTCGTTAGGCAGCTGGTCATACTTCTCACACTCGAAAGCAGCCTGTACGGCCACGCGGGCAGCCTCGTTCATGCCTTCTTTGTCGTATGGATCGTTCTTCTTCATTGCCTGGTTGGTGATCTGCACGGTCTGTTCCTTGTCGAACTTGGCGAGAGCGAGGTCAACAACCTTGTTCCAAGACTTGGCTCTTTCCTCGTCGTTCATACTTGAAAGACTGCTTTCAACGAGGGACTTGGCCTCCTTGAAGTCTTTCGCATCCATTACCTTCTTTACTGCATCAGGATTCTGAGCATTGGCTGAGACAACCATACAGGCAGCTACGGCCATCAAAACGATTTTTTTCATAATCTTTTTTAATATTAAAAGGTTCGTATCTTTGACTATTATAATGATAAAAGGTTTAATTGTTATTCTTGTACTTCATTGTCGTCCTCAACTTCTTCATCAACGAAGTCCACGATGTCCTCATTGCTCTCCTCTCTTTCCTCTGAAGAAAGTTCCTTACGGAAGGTGTCGTTGTTCTGGTTCCATTCCTCGCGGCTCTTCTGCTCGACGATGGCCTCCAGCTCGCTGCTCATCACCTTGCAGACGCTGGCGATGACATCGTTCTTCTTGGAGAGATTGATGAGGCGCACGCCCTGGGTGGCACGGCCCATCACACGGCATTCGGCCACAGAGAGGCGGATGACGATACCACTCTTGTTGATAATCATGAGGTCGTTGTCGTCGGTGACGTTCTTGATGGCTACCAGACGGCCGGTCTTCTCCGTGATATTGAGTGTCTTCACACCCTTACCGCCACGGTTGGTGACACGGTAGTCTTCCACCTGCGAGCGCTTGCCGTAGCCTTCCTCGGAGACAACCATCACGGTCTCCTTCTCGGGATCGTTGACGACAATCATGCCCACGACGGCATCATCCTCACCGGAGAGGCGCATACCGCGGACACCGGTGGCCACACGTCCCATCGTACGGACGGTATTCTCGTGGAAGCGTACGGCACGTCCGTTGCGGTCAGCCATGATGAGTTCGTTGCGGCCGTTGGTCAGACGTACATCCACCACCTCGTCGCCTTCCATGATGTTGATGGCAATCACACCGTTGGCACGTGGACGGCTATAGGCTTCGAGCGAAGTCTTCTTCACGGTTCCGTTCTTGGTGGCAAACACCACGTAGTGGGAGTTGATGAACTCGGTATCCTCGAGACCCTTGTTACGCAGACGCATGCAGGCATTGACGGCATCGTCGGACTCGATGTTGAGCATGTTCTGGATAGCGCGTCCCTTCGAGTTCTTGTCGCCCTCGGGAATCTCGTAGCACTTCAGCCAGTAGCAGCGGCCCTTCTTGGTGAAGAACATCATGGTCTGGTGCATGGTGGCGGGATAGATATACTCGGTGAAGTCAGCCTCACGGGAACGGGCTCCCTTGGCTCCCACTCCACCACGGGCCTGCTCGCGGAAGTCAGAAAGCGGGGTGCGCTTGATATAGCCCAGATGACTAATGGTAATCACGACGGGATCGTTGGGATAGAAGTCCTCAGCATTGAACTCATGCTCGGCGGGCACGATCTGCGTACGGCGGGCATCACCATACTTGGCCTTCACCTCCAGCAAATCGTCCTTCATCACCTGCTTGCAGACTTCGGGATCGTCGAGGATGGTCTGCAGGTATTCAATCTGCTTCATCAGGTCCTCGTACTCCTTATGCAACTCGTCCATGCGGAGACCGGTGAGCTGGCTCAGGCGCATGTCCACGATGGCCTTAGACTGCAGTTCATCGAGCTCGAAACGCTTCTCCAGATTGCGCTGGGCATCGGTAGGTGTCTTCGAGCCTCGGATGATATGTACCACCTCGTCGATATTGTCGCAGGCGATGATGAGTCCTTCCAGGATATGTGCGCGTTCCTTAGCCTTACGCAGGTCGAACTGCGTACGGCGGATGGTCACGTCGTGACGGTGCTCGATGAAGTAGGCGATGCATTCCTTCAGGGAAAGGAGTTTCGGGGAAAGGCGCGTCTTGTCGTTCTTTCCGGGAACCAAAGCGATACAGTTGACGGAGAATGAGCTCTGTAGGGCGGTCATCTTGAACAGCTTGTTCAGGATTACGTTCGCATTGGCGTCTTTCTTCACGTCGATGACGATACGCATGCCCTGACGGCCGGTCTCGTCGTTCGCGTTGGAGATGCCTTCCAGCTTGCCTTCCTTCACCAAGTCGGCAATGTATTCGATAAGCTGCTGCTTGTTGACGCCATAGGGAATCTCGGTGATCACGATCTTGTCGTGGTTCTCGCCGCTCTCAATCTCAGCCTTTGCGCGCATCACGATCTTGCCGCGGCCTGTCTCATAGGCATCCTTCACGCCCTGAAGGCCGTAGATAAAGGCACCTGTGGGGAAGTCGGGAGCAGGAATATACTGCATCAGTCCTTCGGTGTCAATATCGGGGTTGTCGATATAGGCGCAGCAACCGTCGATGACCTCACCGAGGTTATGCGTCGGCATATTGGTGGCCATACCCACGGCAATACCGTTACCGCCGTTGACCAGCAGGTTGGGCACCTTCGTAGGCATCACGGTAGGTTCCTGGAGCGTATCGTCGAAGTTGTTGGCCATATCGACGGTGTCCTTTTCCAGGTCGTCCATGATATGCTCACCCATCTTCGAGAGGCGGCACTCGGTGTATCGCATGGCAGCCGGTGAGTCACCGTCCACGGAACCAAAGTTACCCTGACCGTCGATAAGCGTGTAGCGCATGTTCCAGTCCTGTCCCATACGCACCAGGGCTCCATATACGGAACTGTCACCGTGAGGGTGATATTTACCGAGCACTTCACCTACAACGCGCGCACATTTTTTATATGGCTGGGTGCTCACGTTGTTGATACCTTTCATTCCAAAGAGAATACGGCGGTGTACTGGCTTGAAACCGTCACGAACATCAGGAAGGGCACGAGCCACGATAACCGACATCGAATAGTCGATGTAGGAACTCCGCATTTCTTCCTCAATGTTGATTTTAATAATTCGGTCGTTGTCAAGCGTCTGACCGTCGTCGAATGTCTGATTTTCGTCCATTGTTTATATTTGTTAATTTCCTTTTTAAGCGCGTTTTTTTGCGTTCTGAGCGCATAAGGCTCATTTTTAACCTTGCAAAATTACGAAGAAAAAACGAACTGTGCAAACATTTAAGGAATTTAAGCACATAATTTAATAAAAGGTAATAACAAGATGTAAATTACCTGCCGAATTATTTGCCGTTCCATATTTTTGCATTAACTTTGCACTCAGACAATTAACAACAAAAATAATGATTATGAAAAAAACACTTGCCATCGTATGCCTACTCCTCACGACTCTGGCCGTGAATGCACAGTGGTCTCAGAAAATCGTTGCCGCTGATGCCGAGAAAGGAACCCGCGCCACATCCATGATAACCTACGAAGATAGCATCGGATATTTCTACTTCGATGAAGGAATGAACGATGTCTTCTATATCGGTAATAATCAATCCATTGAGTTCGCAGTCAATAAGTCTTCCAACGTGAAGAAAATCACGGGAAAAATCGAATGCTACGATGAGAACAACCAACTCGTGGAGACCTACGACAACTACCAGTTCATTGCCAAGGAAGAGTACATCACCCTCTATTCCGACAAGCTGGACAAGAAGGGCGCAAGCCAGCGGAAAACCACCAAGAACATTATCGACTACGCCATCAACAATGCGGGCTACATTCGCTTCATCATTCCGATGGCAGACAATCAGACCTTCGACTTCAAAATACCCTGCAAGCGGATTTGCTGATAATACCACCATTCACAAGAATATGGTTTATGACACAGAAAGATATGGTTTCCACTTCCGAAATCATATCTTTTTTGTAAGCCGCCGGCGCCCTTCCGGAAAGCAATTAATTTGCATAAAAATTGGTTTTGATTTTTTAACGGCATAAATACAAAAGAAAAAAGGAAGAGCATTTCGATATTCCAATTAAATGATGTAACTTTGCACCCAATTTGGAGATATGCATTTTGTATGCATATAGACACGTCAGGAAACAACGTTTTTGGATTCATAAAAATAAACTAAAGATAAAATGAAAAAGAAACTCAACAAGGTGCTCGTACTGGGTTCGGGTGCTCTGAAAATCGGACAGGCCGGAGAGTTCGACTACTCTGGCTCGCAGGCGTTGAAGGCCCTGCGTGAAGAAGGTATCTCATCAGTGCTCGTGAATCCCAACATCGCAACCATCCAGACTTCCGAGGGCATTGCCGACAAGGTGTATTTCCAGCCTGTCACTACCCATTTCGTGACCGAAATCATTAAAAAGGAACGCCCTGACGGCATTCTGCTGGCTTTCGGTGGCCAGACGGCGCTCAACTGCGGAACGGAACTCTATCTGAACGGCACGTTGAAGGAATACGGCGTAGAGGTGCTGGGTACTTCTGTTGAGGCTATCATGAATACCGAGGACCGCGACCTCTTCGTGAAGAAGCTCGACGAGGTGGAACTGAAGACGCCCGTGAGCCATGCCGTCGAGAATATGGATGACGCCTTGAAGGCCGCCCGCGAAATCGGTTTCCCGGTGATGATCCGCTCTGCCTATGCCCTGGGTGGTCTCGGTTCCGGTATCTGCCCTGACGAGAAGCGGTTCATCGAACTCGCCGAGAGTGCCTTCACCTTCGCTCCCCAGATTCTCGTGGAAGAATCCCTGAAGGGATGGAAGGAGATTGAATTCGAGTGCATCCGCGATGCCAACGACCATTGCTTCACCGTGGCTTCCATGGAGAACTTCGACCCCTTAGGAATCCATACCGGAGAATCCATCGTGGTGGCTCCTACTTGTTCGCTTACGGCTGAGCAAGTGAAGCAGTTGCAGGAAATCACCATCCGCTGCGTGCGCCATCTGGGCATCGTCGGTGAGTGTAACATCCAGTTTGCCTTCAATGCCACCACCAACGACTACCGCATCATCGAAATCAATGCCCGCTTGAGTCGTTCTTCTGCTTTGGCTTCCAAGGCTACGGGTTATCCCCTCGCCTTCGTGGCCGCCAAGATAGCACTCGGCTACACCCTTGACCAGATTGGTGAGATGGGCACGCCCAATTCTGCCTATGTGGCTCCGAGCCTCGACTATATGATCTGTAAGATTCCCCGTTGGGACCTCACCAAGTTCTCCGGCGTCAGCCGTCTCATCGGTTCTTCAATGAAGTCTGTGGGTGAGATCATGAGCATCGGCCGCAGTTTCGAGGAAATGATCCAGAAGGGTCTCCGCATGATCGGTCAGGGTATGCACGGATTCGTTGGAAACGACCACACGAAGTTCGACGACCTCGACGATGCCCTCCAGAATCCTACCGACCTTCGCATCTTCGCCATCGCTCAGGCCCTGGAGGAAGGCTATTCCGTGGAGCGCATTGAAGAACTGACCAAGATCGACATCTGGTTCCTGGAGCGCCTGAAGCATATCGTTGACCTCAAGCACGAACTGCAGCAGTTCAACAGCCTGGAGGAAATCCCCGACGAGAAACTCCGCGAGGTGAAAGGCGCCGGCTTCTCCGATTTCCAGATTGCACGCTTCGTCCTGAAGCCCACCGACAGCATGGAGAAAGAGAACCTCGCCGTACGCAAATACCGCAAGCAGCGCGGCATCCTGCCTTCCGTGAAGCGCATCAATACCGTGGCCAGCGAGCATCCCGAACTCACCAACTACCTCTACTTCACTTATCTTTCGAAGGTGGAGCCTACGATGGCCGATGCCGAGGGTTCTGTAAGTTGCCGTCCTACAGCAACCTACAAAGCCGCAGAGCACGACATCGATTACTACAAGAACGAGAAATCCGTGGTGGTGCTTGGTTCCGGCGCTTACCGCATCGGTTCCAGCGTGGAGTTCGACTGGTGTTCCGTGAATGCCATCAACACCGCACGCAAGCTCGGCTACAAGAGCATCATGATCAACTATAACCCCGAGACGGTTTCCACCGACTATGATATGTGCGACCGACTCTATTTCGACGAACTTTCATTGGAGCGCGTGCTCGACGTGATTGATCTCGAAGAGCCCCGTGGCGTCATCGTGAGCGTTGGCGGACAGATTCCCAATAACCTCGCCATGAAGCTCCACCGTCAGGGTGTGCCCGTGCTCGGTACTTCTCCCGTAAACATCGACCGTGCTGAAAACCGCGACAAGTTCTCAGCCATGCTCGACAAACTCGGAATCGACCAGCCTGCATGGCGTGCGCTGACTTCTGAGGAAGACATTAAGGAATTCGTCGAGGAAGTGGGCTTCCCCGTGCTCGTGCGTCCTTCATATGTGCTCTCAGGTGCAGCCATGAACGTCTGCTACGACTACGATGAACTGCATCGCTTCCTGAACATGGCCACCGAGGTCTCCAAGGATTATCCCGTGGTGGTCAGCCAGTTCATGCAGGACACCAAGGAGATAGAGTTCGACGCCGTTGCCGACAAGGGTGAGGTTGTGGAGTATGCCATCTCAGAGCACGTGGAGTATGCAGGTGTTCACTCAGGTGACGCCACGATGGTATTCCCCGCCCAGAACATCTATTTCTCCACCATCCGACAGATCAAGAAGATTTCACGCAAGATTGCTAAGGAACTCAACATCAGCGGTCCTTTCAACATCCAGTTCCTGGCTAAGAACCGCGAGGTGAAGGTCATCGAGTGCAACCTGCGCGCCAGCCGTTCGTTCCCCTTCGTTTCGAAGATCCTGAAGCGCAACTTCATCGAGACGGCTACGAAGATCATGCTCGACGCTCCCTACCAGAGACCCGACAGCAGCGAGTTCGATATCGACCGCATCGGCGTGAAGGCCAGCCAGTTCTCTTTCGCACGTCTGCAGAACGCAGACCCCGTACTCGGTGTGGACATGAGTTCCACAGGTGAGGTGGGTTGTCTGGGTGACGACCTCAACGAGGCATTGCTCAATTCGCTCATCGCCACTGGCTACCGTCTGCCGAAGAAGAACATCCTCATTTCATCCGGTGCCGTGAAGGGTAAGGTTGCCTTGCTGGAGCCCGCACGTGAACTGGTGAAGAACGGGTATCAGATCTATGCCACCGCCGGAACCGCCAAGTTCTTCAAGGAGAACGGCGTGGAGGCAACGGCCGTAGCATGGCCCGACGAGGATGCCGCCAACAACGTGATGGATATGATTCAGGCTCACCAGCTCGACCTCATCATCAACGTTCCGAAGAATCACACCAACCGCGAGCTCACCAATGGTTACCGCATCCGCCGTGGTGCCATCGACCATAACATTCCGCTAATGACCAACGTCCGTCTGGCCAAGGCCTTCATCGAGGCCTTCTGCGCCCTGAAGATGGAAGACATCAAGATCAAGAGTTGGCAGGAATATAACAACTAAGAGTTGCAGGTTGCAGGTTTCAAGTTTCATGTTTAAGAGTTTAGATTTTAACTGATTGGACGGAAACAATATAGAAGTGCGCAATGCGCGCGTAAACAACCTTAAAGGTATCTCGCTCGACATTCCCCGCGACAAGTTCATTGTCGTGGCGGGTGTCTCGGGCAGCGGAAAATCCTCTCTGGCCTTCGACACGCTTTATGCCGAAGGTCAGCGTCGTTATGTGGAGTCGCTCAGTTCCTACGCACGTCAGTTCCTGGGGCGTATGAGCAAACCGGAATGCGATACCATCAAGGGACTGCCACCGGCCATCGCCATCGAGCAAAAGACCATCGCACGTAATCCGCGCTCCACCGTGGGAACCTCCACCGAAATCTACGAATACCTGCGGCTGCTCTTCGCACGCATCGGCAAGACCTACTCCCCCATCAGCGGGCAGGAAGTGAAGAAGCATTCCACGGAGGACATCCTCGCTTGTACGCGCCAGTTCCAGAACGGAACGAAATTCGTGATCATGGCGCCCTTGGTGATTCCCGAAGGCCGCTCCCTCCAGAAGCAGCTCGAAATGGAATTGCAGCAGGGTTATGCGCGTATCTTCTACAAAGGTGCATTCCAGCGCATTGAGGACTTCCTTGAAGACGAGAAGCTGCTCAACGAGGCTGACAGCGAACGTCTCAAAATCAGCAACCACATCATCTGGCTGCTCATCAGCCGCATGTCTGTAGACGATGCACCTGACAGCATCTCACGCCTCTTGGACTCTGCAGAGACGGCTTTCTATGAGGGCGACGGCGAATGCCGCCTGATGTTCCTTCCCAGCAACATTTCCTACGATTTCTCCACCCGTTTCGAAGCCGACGGCATCAAGTTTGAGGAGCCCAGCGACAATATGTTCTCCTTCAATTCCCCGCTTGGGGCCTGTCCCACCTGCGAGGGTTTCGGCCGCATCATCGGCATCGACGAGAAACTGGTGATTCCCAATTCCACGCTTTCCGTCTATGAAGGCTGTGTGCAATGCTGGCACGGTGAGAAGATGAAGCAATGGCAGGACGAATTCTGCCGGCGTGCAGCCCGCGACAACTTCCCCATCTTCAAGCCCTACATGGACCTGACGCGACAGGAAAAGGACTGGCTTTGGCACGGACTTCCCTCCGATACGAAAGACATCCACCAGCAGGTATCCATCGACGCTTTCTTCAACATGGTCAAGGAGAACCAGTACAAGATTCAGTATCGCGTGATGATGAGCCGCTATCGCGGAAAGACCGTCTGTCCCGACTGCCACGGCACACGTCTGAAAAAGGAATCCGAATATGTGAAAATCAACGGCATGAGCATCACCAATCTCGTGGAGATGCCCATCGGCAACCTCAAGGAATGGTTCGACCGTCTGGAGTTGAGTGAGCATGATGCAGAAGTAGGAAAGCGCTTGCTGACGGAAATCCGTTCGCGTCTGCAATTCCTTGTAGATGTAGGACTTAGCTACCTTACGCTAAACCGACAGTCGAATACTCTTTCCGGTGGTGAAAGCCAACGCATCAACCTCACAACCTCACTCGGCAGTTCACTCGTAGGCAGTCTCTACATCCTTGACGAGCCCAGCATCGGACTCCACACTCGCGACTCCTACCGACTCATTCATGTGCTCAAGGAGCTCCAGAGTCTCGGCAATACAGTTATCGTGGTCGAACATGACGAAGAAATCATGCGCGCAGCCGACTATCTCATCGACATCGGTCCAGATGCGGGACGTCTGGGCGGAGAGATTGTCTTCCAGGGCAACGTGGCCGATATCCAGAAAGATCCCGATTCCGAGAAGACAAAGGCCCTGCTCGCGAAATATCCCCACAGCTACTCCATCCGGTACCTCACCGGCAGCGAGACCATTGAGGTGCCCCAGAGCCGACGTGCCTGGAACCGCAGCATCCAGCTACGCGGTTGCCGCATGAACAACCTGAAGGGCATCAATGCCGAGTTCCCGCTCAATGTGATGACCGTCATCACGGGCGTTTCCGGCAGCGGCAAGTCATCCCTCGTCAAAGGCATCCTCTACCCTGCCCTCAAGCGCCATCTCGACGAAGTGGCCGAACTCCCCGGCGAATACATTGCCCTTGAAGGCGACTGGGAGGAAATCCGTCATGTGGAGATGGTCGACCAGAACCCTATCGGAAAGAGCACACGCTCCAATCCCGCCACCTATGTGAAGGCCTACGACGCCATCCGCCAGCTCTTCGCCGAACAACCACTTGCCAAGCAGATGGGCTTCACGGCCCAGTATTTCTCATTCAACGCCGACGGTGGCCGTTGTGAGGAATGTCAGGGTGCCGGTGTCATCACCGTGGAAATGCAGTTCATGGCCGACCTCACGCTCACCTGCGAAGCCTGCCACGGCCAACGATTCAAACGAGAGATCCTCGACGTTCGCTTCCATGAGAAGAACATCAACGACATTCTGGAGATGACCGTTTCCGAGGCCATCGAGTTCTTCGGCGAATACAAACAGAAAACCATCGTGGACCGTCTGAAACCCCTTGAGGACGTCGGACTCGGCTATATCCATCTGGGACAGAACAGCAGCACGCTCTCCGGCGGTGAGAACCAGCGCGTGAAACTCGCCTATTTCATCGGCAAGGAACAGCAAGACCCTACCCTCTTCATCTTCGACGAGCCTACCACCGGCCTCCATTTCCACGATATCAAACGGCTGCTTTCAGCCTTTGATGCCCTCATCAGCCGCGGACACAGCATCATCGTCATCGAGCACAACATGGACGTCATCAAATGCGCCGACCATATCATCGACCTCGGCCCCGAGGGTGGCGACAAAGGCGGCACCATTGTCTGCCAGGGCACACCTGAGGCCGTAGCCGCCTGCAAGCAGAGCCTCACGGGCAAATATCTGGCTGAGAAGCTCTAAGCCAAAGGCAAGTGAAAAAAACGGCAAAATCTTTGGTGAAAAGAAAAAATTCCATTACCTTTGCACTCGCTTTTGCATAAAAAGCCGATATGGCTCAGTTGGTAGAGCAACGCATTCGTAATGCGTGGGTCGGGGGTTCGAGTCCCCCTATCGGCTCCACTCTAATTAAATTCCTACCCATTTTAGTCCAAAGAATCATTGCGGTAATAGCTCAGTTGGTAGAGCATTGGCTTCCCAAGCCGAGGGTCGCGGGTTCGAGTCCCGTTTACCGCTCCCTTATGAAGAATAAGTTTTTATTATGGGCCGTAGTCGCCTTGATGACTACCATAAACGCCCAAGCACAGGAGGAGAACAATAAGGGTGATAAACCTCATGAAACATATTAGCGTGTGAAGCCTACCAGAAGCAGCTCGTCAAGGCCAAAGCCGAGTATGAAGCTCTGCGGTAATGGTCGCTCAGATCATCACCGCGACGTTTGACGGAGGATGTCACTCAGGAGCGCATTGAAGTCAATCACGTTGCCAGGCTTGGGAGAGTAGCCCAGGATGACCACCACCAACTCGTGGGAAGGGAAGATGAAAATGTCCTGACCGTCGTGGCCGTCACAATAGAACATGTCCTTCGGCACATCGGGGAATTTGCCACAACGGTTCAGCCAAAAGAAAGAGCCATAGCGGCCCTCGCTGGCAGCTGCCGGCTTGCGCGTATAGTCCACCCACCCTTCAGGCAGTATCCGCTCGCTGCCAACGCAACCGTCGTTGAGGTACAGCTGTCCGAAGCGGGCGAAATCCAGGGCTGTGGCATAGAGGTACGACGAGCCCACAGGCGTGCCGCTCATGTCCTGCTCGAAGACGGGACTGACAATGCCCAACGGTGCAAAAAGCCGCGAGTGCATATAGCGGAGGAAAGCCTCATCCGATGAGAAGCGGCCGCGCAGATAGCGCATCACGATGTCCGTAGTGCCGCTTGAGTATTGCCAGTGCGTTCGGGGAGCGTAATCGAGAGGTTTCATCAGGGCGTAGAGGCCCATGTCGCCTTCACAATGGAGCATGATGTTCACGTCCGAGCGGGCACCGTAGTCCTCGTTCCACTCCAGTCCACTCTGCATCTGCATCAGGTCGTTCAGCGTGATCGCCTTGCGTCCGTCGCCCTGCCATTCGGGAATGTCCACTGGGGCATGAATGTCCAGCAGACTGTCCTTCACCATGATGCCAATGAGCGCATTCACGAAACTCTTTGCCATACTCCAGCTCAACAACTTTGTATCGCGGCCGATGCCCTTGTCGTAGCATTCCGCCACTACCCCGCCCTTATGCACCACCACGAAGGCAAACGGATGGCCCTTATATGCACGCTCTACGACGAAAGCCTTCGCTATCGGCGCAAGCCTTTCCGCTACCGCCGAGTCGCCCACAGGCAGTTGAGCCCGGGCTGTGGAATCCTGTACCCCCTGCCCTTCGCTGAGCACATCCATCGGAAAGCGCTGCCCTCTCAACTCATCGGCCGTGGCTCCGCACAGCAATGTCACGCCGCAGCCCTCGCGATACACCGCCGTAGATTTCCCCCACAGGAAGCGGCTGGTCACCGTCTTGTTCTCATAATCCACCGTGTTGCTGGTGTAGCGGATGAGCGAGAAGTTCAAGTCCAGCGCCTCCACATCCTTCGCCTCACGTCCCGAGACGAACACCGCCGAAGCCAGGTTCTTCGCCGCATAGCCCGTAACGATAGGCAGCAGCCTGTTCAGGTAAACACATCCCCCAACAATGGCAACCACCAATGCAATGGCAACATAGCGTAAAAGCCTTTTCATAGATAATCAGTTTTGTTTGATGTTCTATATATCGGAATATCCGAAATCAGTTCCTTTGCAAAAATACAAAAACTTTACGAGAAAAGGGCTATATGATAATAAAAAAACAGTTTTTGCTCAACAAAGATATTCTTTCCGATGGGAACCATCCTCTCCATCCGAAGCCCATCGCCGAGAGGCATATAAATCCTGAGCTGTGTGCCACAATTCGAGTTCTTGTCGAAGTAGAAGCCGATGGAGTTCACTTCACTATTGGCATTCAACGAGAGCATGTAGTATTTGAAGCCATCACCGCTGACGGTTGTTGCTTCGTCGGAACCCCTCAGCATAACTACGCACGCCAGTTTGCTTTGAACCGCGTCATCATGGGCCGCCATTGGAAGAGCGACATCGGTGCCGGACTGATGCTTGCTGCCGCCTTATTTTCCGACATTACAGCGTGCGAAGCCTATCAAAAGCAGCTTATCAAGGCCAAAACAGAGTATGAATCTATACGGTAATGGCCACTTGACGATTGCCAAATAGAGATACGATGAGCCCACAATACCGTCAGAATGCCCTGTTTATCGGGGTTCTCCGAGCAAGCGATTACAGGATTACAGGATTACAGCCTAAATATGGACCCCTCCCTCCGAAGAGCTCACTTTTCTCATTTTTATGATTGTACATAAATATCTATATATATAAATAAATATGTATATAAATAACTAAAAATAGAACAAAACCAGCACTTTTTCACAAAATTATTTATGTATATATATTAATATATATATAAATATAAGTATATATATACATATAGATATATAAATAATAAAATATATAGTATAAATATTCATTCCTAAAAATCCAGGGCACAAAAAACAGGGTGTAATCCTGTAATCTTGTAATCGCCTGTGTCAACCAATTCAGTATAAGGCAGTCCCCGTCTATCCTTCCACCCATCAGAAGCCCCGCTTCCAGACTTTAGAAACGTCCCTTCCGCCCATTGGAAGCAACCCTTCCACTCATCGGAAGCGCAGGAACCATCCTCTCCATCCGAAGAGCACCACCAAGAGGCAAATAAAATCCCTATTCCGCTTGCAATTCTCGATTCTTATTGCTATCTTTGCCGAAAAATGAATATAGTACTATATTGCTAGAAGATTATTTAAGCTGAAATATGGCAACAACGACAATTCCACAAACCCAATTCGTTACGCTGGCAATCGGCGCTACGGCGCAGCGAATGGGCATCACGGCCACCGAGCTGTTCAATCGCCTGAAGCGCCATGGGCTGGTGCGCCGCCTGCTGCTCGACTGCTATGACACGCTTCACGCTGAGAGCATTGACGGTGTAGTATGGAATGTGCAGGAAGCCCTGAAGAACTGGGAGGCGAAAGAGAAAGGAGGCCAGGGATGATGACTCTTTATCACGGCTCTTACCTGAGCGTGCCCGCACCGCTCACCGGCGTAGGCCGTCGTGAGCTTGACTTCGGTCCCGGCTTCTATGTCACCAGCCTCCGCGAGCAAGCCGAGCGATGGGCTCGCCGCGTCTGTGTTATCCGTGCCGTAGACACACCGGTGCTCTCCGTGTACGAGTTCGACAAGTCCTTGCTATCCGCAGATGTGCGCTGTCTCCAGTTAGAGCACTACGACCAGCAGTGGCTTGACTTTATCGTGAGCAGTCGTCGAGGCGAGGAGCCATGGAAGGGATACGACATCATTGAGGGCGGCGTGGCTAACGACCAGGTCATTGACACAGTCGAGGACTATTACGCCGGGCGCATCACCGCCGAGCAAGCTATTGGACAACTGCGCTTCGCCAAGCCCACCCACCAGATGTGCATCAGCAGCCAAGCCATTGTAGACCGTTGCCTACGTTTCATAACCGCCGAGCCCGTGGCGGAGAAAGGAGGTCAGGGATGAGAGACCAAGTACTTTGGCGCAAGACGGGACGCATAGCCGCCCTGCTGGCCGAGCGACTCGATATTGACACCGAGCGCGCTCTCGACCTGCTCTACAACTCACGCACCTACGCCATGCTCACCAATCCCGAAAGCGGTCTGCAGTTGCTGAGCGACCAATACATTCTCACGGACCTTATGAAGGAGTTGGAGGAATAAATAAAGTTTGAATGGGACGGTACTCCGTTCATTCGGAATGAGAAAGAACAATAAATAAAAAGAATCATCTATGAAGAAGCTAATATTGTTATTCGTACTATTAATCCTCTTTATATTAAATTTGAAGAGCGAAAATACATTTAAATTTATCGGAAAGCATATTTACATTGAAGAATGCATGATAGCCTATACCGTTGGAGAAACAACTAAATACCCATTAGGATTATATTCTTATGAGGCCGTCGAAAAAAACAAGTTTAAAAAGGAATATTTAATTACTCAAGACCTAAAAGGAATAAGGGCATATGTTGAGGATGTTTTTTACATAAATAAAGAAAACAAAAAAAAGAAAGCGCTTATAGTTAAAATAAAAAAGGAAGATGATAAGGAAAAGTTTTACGCGATTTATTTCCCATGCTATTATTTGGGATCCAAACTTATTGATGGAACTCAATTATTGCATATAGTTGATGGAAATGACATTTTAATAGATTATTACAATCTAGATGAGATCGATATTTTTAATAAATATATGAAGAATAAATATTTTTATTTTATTAATAGTGACAATAACACAAAAAAAAGGTTACTTGGCATATCCTTAAGAGGTAAAAGTTGGTGTTTTTCTTATTCAGAGAATGAAATGGATATTTATGATACTAAAATCGGTCCAGATAGAGTTAGTGATTTTGTAGAATACAACGCCAACCGCGTAGATTGTTCGAATTATTCAAACAATGGAAGTTTTAATGAAATATTAAATTCTTTAGTTTTTGAGGATGATTTAATAGATGAATGTAAAAACAAATATGAAAAAGGATATATTTCATCATTAAAGTCAAAGTATTTGAATCAACAAATGAGAGTAAATGGTATTGACGGCTTATTCGTATGTGATTCAATTTCTATATGCAATACGGACGAAGGCAAAAACTTGCATGAAGACCCTTTTTCTGCCGTATCTAAATCTAATTACCCCCATTATGACTATGTACTATTCTTGTCAAATTTAAATAAGTGGGCAAAGGTTCCAATCCATAATCTAAAATACGTAGAACTTGAGAGCGATAGATTAATGAAGATAAAGCAGCAAAAAGAAAAAGAAGAAAAGGAGGAAAAGATAAGAGAAGAAGAAGATAGGCAACACAGGTCTTATCTTGTAAACAAATACGGGAAAAAGAACGCAGAAATAATACTTAATGGAGAAGTCCGAATTGGGTTTACAAAAGAGATGTGTAGAGAGGCTTGGGGCGAGCCTTCAGATATTAATAGAACTATTACAAGAAATCGTATAACAGAACAGTGGGTGTACGGTTATAAGAACTACCTATATTTTGAGGGAAACAGGCTTGCTGCCATTCAAAACTAGTTTCATGTAAGCTGTATTTAAAAGAGTGAAGATGATAAAATGAACAGGTGAACAGGGTTCACATCACGGTTCTCCGTTCACATTATACCTTGAATTATTGCTTTGATCAGCAAGAACCGAGCTCATTGCCGTTACAACCATTCTTTCAATTCTTTCCTTTATCTCCTTTATAATAGTTATATATAACAAAGATTCTATTGTCCGTTACGCAATAGGAGAAATGAAAAAAGACTGAGTATTTAATATCTTGATTGTTAGATAAGAAATGATATGGCAAATGAAGCCATGATGGCTAAAAGCAATGAGACCATACATCCACTACTACTAGTATTTCTTTGTTTTCTCCATTCCTCCGCTTCTTTGGCTTTTTGTATCTGTAATTCTTCGTCTTCAATCTTTAAGCGCTCTATTTCCTTATTGTAAAGACGGGTATAGATTTCTCCAAAAGGGATTTCTTGTTTGAATATTTTTTTGGATTTATCATTTTTGTTATCTTCATTGTGAAGAATTATCTCTAAGATATTTGTAAATTGGGATAATGCATAGGCATCATTATCAAAGAAAATATAAACTGAAGGTTCTTGCATATCACTAGTTGTAATTTCAAGACCGTAGTCTTCGACCATAATAGTCTTATATGGGTTTTGGGTATACTCTTTATTGATAGATGCTCCCCCAATTATGCCACCAGATGTAATACCGTCGGCAAGACTGCCAATTAAGCTAGCTCCAATAATAGGTGTAACCGACCATTGGGAAGTTATATCTCCCCCCATTACACTTACCTTACTCATGTCAATTGGATTATATTTTATAATAGATCCAAAGGGAATTATCGTGTGACTAATTCTATCGATAATTACTATCTTCTTTGCATCTTCGTAAATAATAATACGGCCATAAAAGATTTTTTCGCTAAAGCTTTCGGGCGTTATGTCAACAATTCTTGTCGGTTTGCCGAAAGCAGAAGAATAGTAATCTGTCATTTCTTCAAGAATGTCCTCAACAGCTCTAAATCTCCAGTACTTAATATCATGAATTGTGACATTTGGTTTAAGTACTCTCTGGGTATCGTCACTGCTGTTAGCCTCAAAATAATTAGGAGCTAAAACGATTTCATTATTGGTATCCATGCTTATAATATTTATTTGTGTACAAATATACGCATTATTTTCACGTTAACAGGGTACTCCGTTCACAATCGAAGAAGATTACTTGTCGCCGTAATGTCCGTAGGCAGAAAGCACGATAACTTGGACACAGTTTATAGCCCCTGAATGTATTGATCCAGTTCCTCAACGCTGGCGAATTGTTTGCCGGGTTGTTTCCTTGCTTCCTCAATGCGGGAAGAGAACTCCTCACGGGTGAACTCCATCTCATCTTCTGCAATGATACTCATATTGCGAAGCAACTCGGCGTTTAATTGCATTTGCGTCATAATCACTTATTTTATTCCGTTGCAAAAATAAGGAGAAATAATCAATTTCGCAAATTCTCTGACTAAAAAATCAAAGCGATTACAGGATTACAGGATTACACCCCAAAATATGAACCCCGTAGGGGAATCATCTGACCATCTTGAAGGCTACGTGCTTGTCGTAGAGGGCGACGTAGAGGGTGTTGTTTTCACCGATTGCAAACCATTCGGCAGCGGTGGGAATCCAGTACTCACGGGTCTTGACGCCGGTGTAGCGGTTGAGCACATAGATGTAGTCGGTGATTCCGGAGCCTCCCAGACCGCAGATGATGGAATTGTCGACAATCAGGAAGTTGCTGGAATTCACGGTGCGCGGCTTGCTTATCCAGAGTGTCTTGTCGGTCTTAGTATCCACGGCCACGAGGTAGTTGCCCTGCGAGTTCTCGTCGGGAGCCGTAATGGTGCTCTCGGAGAAATAGAGTACGCCGTCTTTCACCACAGCCCAATCCACATGCTGGAAGAGGCTGTCCTTGAGCGTGATGGTAATATTGCGGGTGTTATAGACTTTCTTCACTTCCTTCGAGGGATCGAGGAGCATGATGAGATGCGGGTCGCGGCCACGGCATGAGATTTCCCGTTCGGTTTCGCCCCAGGGGAGTTTTTCGTCCTTAGGCATGCGGCCATAGATAGCTACGGGATAGTCGCCGTCGGTGAACACATCGTTTAATGCCCATTTTCCATCATAGACGGCAGGAACGCCCTCGGGTATCTTGAAGTCGGTATCGTCCCATCCAAGCGTGGGATGGCCGATGATATTACCGAGTTTGAGCGAAGGCAAGGCCAGCGTGGTGTAGTTTTCAAAGGATTTTGAGAACTTGGTGCGCACGAGCTGCAAGGTGCGGCTCTTGCCGACTGGCGCCTTGGCAAGTGTCTTTCCGTTGAAACTGGGAACTTCAACCAATGCAATCTCCGTCTGGAAGTCCTGTGCGCCTGCCATGAGCGCAAGCAACAGGAACGGGAAAAATAATACTAGCTTTTTCATTGTGAGTTTATAAGTTTGTTTGTAAGTTTATGAGTTTGTAAGTTTATAAGTTTGGGAGTTTATGAGTTTGGGAGTTTATGAGTTTATGAGTTTGGGAGTTTATGAGATGACTTTGAATCGGGCAAACTTCAGCAGGAGTTGCTTGGTGCCTGAGTTGCGGAACTCCACGGTAGCCTTCTGGTTCTCGCCCGTGCCTTCCAACTTGACGACGGTACCGATGCCGAAACGCTCATGCTCGATGGTCTGCCCTTCCTGAAGGCCGGAGGGGGCTGCTGAAGGACGGGAGGCCGAGGCTGGCGTATGGTTGACCACAGAGGAAATGCGGCGGAGATTGCCACCACTGGCAGCAAGGGTACGCTTGAAGGAGGGAGAGAAGGGATCACGCGGAGGCTCTTCACGATGAACGGCCTCACGGGGTTTGGGGTCGGCACGGAACTGGCTGGCCACGGGATTGGAATTCTGGAAACGGCGGCCATCTCCGAAAAGGGTATTTTCAAAACGGCTGCCGGAACCATAGGATGAACGGCGGGTCTGCTCAGCAGCACCACTATCATCGGCAATCAGCGAGGAATCAATATCGCGGAGGAAACGGCTGGGTGAGCTGAACTCCATATGCCCGTAACGCCAACGGCTCTTGGCATAGGTGAGGTAGCAATGTTTCTCGGCACGCGTGATGGCGACATAGAGCAGACGGCGCTCTTCTTCGAGTTCGCGCTTGGAATTGGTGCTCAGCGGCGATGGGAAAATGTTCTCCTCGAGACCTACGACGAAAACCGTGGGGAACTCCAGTCCCTTGGCGGAATGGACAGTCATGAGTGTCACCTTGCGGCGTTCCTCTTCATTGCCGTCGCTGTCGAGATCGGTCAAAAGGGAAACTTCCTGCAGATAGTCGCGCAGGGTGATTTCATCCAGGCGGCCTTCCTCCTTGCGACTCTCCACGAAGTCCTGAAGTCCGGCTAAGAATTCTTCAAGGTTCTCCTGACGGGCAACGGCCTCGGGCGAATTGTCTCCATAGAGGTCCTTGCTGATGCCGCTCTCGGTGATGATATCATGGCCCAGCTGATAGGCGTCATCAGCTTCAAAACGCTTGATAAAACCCTCTATCAGCGAGCGGAAAGCGTCAAGTTTGGTAAGCGTACCCTTGTTTACATCGAGGGAGAAGAGCGCGGGATTAGAGACAACTGTCCAGAGGCTCACCCCACAGGCATTGGCACAAGCGGTAATCTTCGTGACGGTAGTGGCACCGATGCCGCGTGTGGGATAATTGACAATACGCTTGAAGGCCTCTTCGTCGTTAGGGTTCACCACCATGCGGAAATAGGCGATGATGTCCTTGATTTCCTTGCGCTGATAGAAGCTAAGGCCGCCATAGACACGGTAGGAAATTCCCTGTTTGAGCATCTCATCCTCGAAGGCCCGGCTCTGAGCATTGGTGCGGTAGAGGATAGCAAAATCGTTGTAGTCGGTGTTTTCCTTCCGCATCAGTCGCTTGATTTCATTACAGACGATGGAGGCTTCCTCACGGTCACTATAGGCCTCCTTGAGGATAACGCGCTCACCTTCATCGTTGCGGCTATAGACATCCTTTGGAATCTGGCGTTCGTTCTTCTTAATCAGACTGTTGGCGGCCTGTACGATGCGCTGGGTGCTCCGGTAGTTCTGTTCCAGCTTAAAAAGCTTGGTGCCCTGGAACATCTGCTGGAAATCGAGGATATTGTCAATGTTGGCCCCGCGAAAACCATAGATACTCTGGGCATCGTCGCCCACAACACAAACGTGCTGATGGTCTTTAGTGAGTTGTAGGACAATGCGCTGCTGGACGGAGTTGGTGTCTTGATACTCATCCACGAGGACGAACTGGAACCGTTCGGCGTACTTCCGACGGATATCCTCGTGCTCATTGAAGAGCGTATAGGTAAGCGTAAGCAGGTCGTCGAAATCCATTGCATTGCTCTGCTTGCAACGGTTCTGGTAATTGAGGAAGATCTGCGAGATGGCCGGCATCTTGGTGTTGATGTCGCGCTCTACAAGTTCGCGGCGCTGCCCATATTCTTGAGCCATGATGAGATGGTTCTTGGCCATGGAGATACGGTTATGGACCGTTGCTGGCTTATAGGCTTTCTCGTCGAGTCCCATCTCCTTGATAACGGCCTTCAGCAACGAGCGGGAATCGGTCTCGTCATAGATGGTGAAGTTGCCGTTGTAGCCCAAATGCTCGGCCTCCACGCGGAGAATATGTGAAAAGATGCTGTGGAAGGTACCCATGTAGAGACGACTTGCCCGCTCCTGCCCTACCAGCCGTCCGATACGTTCCTTCATCTCGCGGGCGGCCTTGTTAGTGAACGTGAGAGCAAGGATGTTCCAGGGCTTCATTCCCTGTTCCAGCAACCACGCTATCTTATAGGTCAGCACGCGCGTCTTACCCGATCCTGCACCGGCAATCACCAGCGAAGGGCCGTCGCAATACTCCACAGCCAGACGCTGGGATTCGTTGAGATCTTCCAACAGATTCATTCTTAGTGTTTCTTATAGATTCCGCCATCAACAGTACGTGGGTCCACATCCTGTCCTTCCTTGGGGAACAGAGGGATAAACTTCATTTCTTTCATAATCTTCACCTTACGCCTCACCATGTAATCGGAGGGATTCTTGGACGAGAACTTACGGGGATTGGGAAGCGTGGCTGCAATGAGGGCGCAGTTGGAACGCGTCAGTTCGGAAGCCTTGCAACCGAAATGCTCTTCTGCAACGGCCTCCACACCATAGATGCCATCCCCCATCTCAATGCTGTTAAGATAGACTTCCATGATGCGCTGCTTGCTCCATACGAACTCTATCAGCACGGTGAAATAGGCTTCCAGGCCCTTGCGAACCCAAGAGCGTCCGGGCCATAGGAACACGTTCTTGGCCGTCTGCTGGCTGATGGTGCTGCCTCCCAGTTTGCGCTTACCGTCGAGGTTGTTCATGGCGGCATTCTCGATGGCCTCATAGTCGAATCCGTGGTGTTTCAGGAAGCGCTGGTCCTCGCTGGCCATGACAGCCACGGGCATCGAGGGGGACATCTTCTCCAAGCTTACCCACGAATGACTGAGTTTAAGTTCGCGACCCTCCTGCAACTGCTCATGCATGCGGATGAACATCAGCGGCGTGAAGAAAACCGGCAGGAAGCGCAAGAGCACAACAGCAAGGATGGTGGAGCCAAAGAAGGCTACCACCATCCATTTAATGAGTTTTTTTATGAATTTCAAGGGATTTGAGTATTAATTGAGCTCACCGTTGTTGGCCTTCTCAATCATCTTCTCACTGGCATAGAGGTAAACCTCCACACGACGGTTAGCCTGCTGGCCTGCCTTTGTAGAGTTATCAGCAACAGGATTCTGCTCGCCGTAACCGGTCACGTTCTTGAACTGGTTGTAGCTAACGCCCTGGCTGGTAAGATAGTTCTTCACACTCTCGGCACGCTGCTGGCTGAGGTTGAGGTTCTTCTGTGCGCTCTGCTCAGCGGTAGAGTTCTTCCATCCCTGGTTGTCGGTGTAACCCTGCACGTCAACGGCAAGGTCAGCATCATTCTTCAGAAGCGTAGCGAAGTCATTCAGGTCAGCCTTCGACTTGTTGGCCAATGTAGCGGAACTGGTAGCAAAGAGCAGACCGCTGTCGAAAGTCACCTTCACAGCCTTCAGGCCGTTAGCATCGGTCACTTCCTCCACCTTGGCATTCTCCATCTCGGCGGCAGCCTTAGCCTTCACCTTATCCATATGCTTACCGATGGCGGCACCTGTTCCAGCACCTACGGCACCACCGATGGCAGCACCAATGGCAGCACCCTTGGCATCCTTACCGATTACGGCACCCAAAACGCCACCCAGCACAGCACCACCTCCAGCACCAATCAGAGAACCAGTACCTGTGTTCGTACTACAACTCACTAACATAGCGAGGCAAAGCCCCATTGTTGCAATCTTTAAATTCTTCATATTCGTAAAAAGTTAAATTAAAAGCAATTTTCTCGACAAAGATATAGTATTTCTAATGATTCTCCAAATTTTTTTGTACTTTTGCACTCAAATTTTAAATATTAATAATAAAACAATGGCAAAAGAACTGAAAGAAATGACAAAACGCGCTGACAATTATAGTCAGTGGTATAACGATCTTGTCGTGAAAGCCGACCTCGCTGAACAGTCGGCCGTACGTGGATGTATGGTCATCAAGCCTTATGGCTACGCCATCTGGGAGAAGATGCAACACCAGCTGGACGCTATGTTCAAGGAAACAGGTGCGCAGAACGCCTATTTCCCCCTGCTGATTCCAAAGAGTTTCCTTTCCCGCGAGGCTGAACACGTAGAAGGTTTCGCCAAGGAATGTGCCGTGGTGACCCACTACCGCCTGCGTGCCAAAGAAGATAAGAGCGGCGTGGAAGTGGACCCTGCTGCCAAACTGGAGGAAGAACTTATTATCCGTCCTACTTCTGAGACCATCATCTGGAACACCTATAAGAACTGGATTCAGTCATGGCGCGACCTGCCCCTGATGTGCAACCAGTGGTGTAACGTGATGCGCTGGGAGATGCGTACGCGTCCTTTCCTCCGCACCAGCGAATTCCTCTGGCAGGAAGGCCATACGGCTCATGCCACCCGCGAAGAGGCCGAAGAGGAAGCACAGAAGATGCTGAAGGTCTATGCCAAGTTTGCTGAGGAATGGATGGCCGTGCCTGTGATTCAGGGCGTGAAGAGTGAGACGGAGCGTTTTGCCGGAGCCCTCGACACTTATACCATCGAGGCTATGATGCAGGACGGTAAGGCATTGCAGAGCGGTACCTCGCATTTCCTCGGACAGAATTTTGCCAAGGCATTCGACGTAACCTATCTGAACAAGGACAACAAGCCCGAATATGTATGGGCTACTTCATGGGGTGTTTCTACACGTCTCATCGGTGCGCTCATCATGACGCATAGCGATGACAACGGTCTCGTATTGCCTCCGCGTCTGGCTCCTATCCAGGTAGTCATCATTCCGATTGCCAACAAGGCCGACCAGCTGGCAGCCGTCAGCGAAAAGGTTCAGCCCATCATCGACGCCCTGCGTGCAAAGGGTATCACCGTGAAATACGACGATGCCGACAACAAGCGTCCTGGATTCAAGTTTGCCGACTATGAGCTGAAGGGTGTTCCCGTACGTCTGGTACTGGGTGCACGCGACTTGGAGAACGGTACCATCGAGGTGATGCGCCGTGACACGCTGGAGAAGGAATCACGCCCCATCGACGGCATCACGGAATACGTGGAGCAGTTGCTGCAGGACATCCAGAACAACATCTTCGAGAAGGCCCGTGCTGCCCGCGACTCACGTATTTACGAGTGCGAGGACTACGAGGAGTTCAAGGAGAAGGTGAAGGACGGCGGTTTCTTCCTCTGTCATTGGGATGGTACTGCTGAGACCGAGGCCCGCATCAAGGAGGAGACACAGGCTACTATCCGTTGCGTGCCCTTCGGCGTGGAACAGACACCTGGCGTGGATATGGTCACCGGAAAGCCGGCCAAATACCGTGTCATCATTGCCCGCAGTTACTAAACGGGTACAGAATATTACATGCGGATTGCCATCATAGGAGGAGGAGCGGCAGGATTCTTTGCTGCCATCAGGGCCAAGGAAACAAGGCCTGACTCCGATGTGGTGATCTACGAAAAAGGCAGTCGTCCGTTGGCCAAAGTTGCCGTTACGGGAGGTGGCCGTTGCAATCTGACCAATTCCTTTGCGGAAATCCGTGATTTGAAACAGGCCTACCCCCGAGGCGACAAACTGATGAAGCGCCTCTTCAAGACTTTCGATTACCATGACGCATATGACTGGTTCGAAAGCCGTGGCGTGGAACTGGTGACTCAGGATGACGAATGCGTATTTCCACGTTCGCAATCCTCACAGAGCATCATCGACTGCCTGACAAATAACGCCCGAAGGCTGGGAGTGAAAATCATCACCCGCCACGCCCTCGGGCGTATTATTCCCCAAGCAGACAACCTACACCTTATTTTTAATAATGGCCAGTATGAAGAAGATGCCGACCGCGTCATCATCACTACAGGTGGCCATCCTCAGGAAGATGCTTTCCGTTATCTGCAAGATTTAGGCCATCAGATAACGCCTCCCGTACCTTCGCTCTTCACCTTCAATATTACGGACAAACCGCTTCGCGAACTGATGGGTACCGTGGTGGAAAATGCCATCACGACCATCGTAGGAACGAAGATGAGAAGCGAGGGAGCTTTGTTAATCACACATTGGGGAATGAGCGGACCTGCCATTCTGCGCCTGTCTTCCTATGGGGCACAATGGACTGCTGAAAAGAACTACCGTTTTCATATCGGAGTCAACTGGGTTGGTGAGACCAATGCTTCGAAAGTAGGAGAAGCACTCATGGAAGCCGTCATCAAGAACGGCGGAAAACAAATGGGAAACATGAGACTCTACGATTTACCTTCAAGACTTTGGCTTCACCTGCTGAAGAGAGCTGACATTCCTGCAGAAAAGAGATGGGGCGAATTAGGTAAGAAAGGTCTCAACAAACTGGTGGAAACACTCACCAACGACTGTTACGCCGTGGAGGGAAAGAGCAGCTGGCGGGAGGAATTCGTCACTTGCGGAGGCGTTTCGCTGGCATCCATACAGCCCAACACGCTGGAGAGCAAGCACGTGAAAGGACTTTATTTTGCAGGAGAAGTGTGTGACGTAGATGCCATCACAGGCGGTTTCAATCTGCAGGCAGCCTGGACCATGGGCTACGTGGCCGGAAACCATGCCGCTTCCGACTAATAGCAGATCAGCATCAGCGAAGGCCAGCCCTTGTATCTGGAAAGGCTGATGCAACTCATCTTGGGTTTCCCCTTTGAATAAAGACTATCATTCACCTGCGTAAAACCTTCAGCCACAGCCTCTTGCAAGAACTCCTGACGGGGTTCTTCCGAATCAAAGATATACTCTATGTAGGTTTTTCCCGGGCGGATGTGCCAGATAAGACCGGAGAAATACTTATCGTCAGGTTCCAGGGAACACTTGTCTTCACCTAACTTCATACGGATACCATAGGCTTTGGCCTTGTCGATTTCGGTCACGATGGAACCTAATGCGTCCTGATAATTATCCTTCTCAAAGATTTTTTCGTATTGGGTGTGCTTCATCTTATCGTCTACCTTGAAAGTACTGTTTTCAGATTCGTCAAAAGAAAAATCCTTGAGATGAAGCATCACGTAACGCACTTCTTCCTTACTCTTCTCATCGTCACTCAACTCCACCAGCTGGATATCCGGATCGTCATAAGCGGGTTTGTTCTTCCCGGAGTTACATCCGGTAATCACGAGTACGGCAGTCAGCATGAAGACCACCTTAATTTTTAAATTATTCATATTCATAGGTTGCAGTTATTTTCATTTTTATATTGGTTTTCTTTTGTTCTATCTCACTCTGAGCGTCTGCCCTACCCTGATACTTTCATCCGGGGAGATGTGGTTCATCTTGTATAGCGACTTCAGGCGGATGCCGTAATACTGGGCGATAGAGTACATACTCTCTCCGGCCTTCACCGTATGCGGGCGGTTCTTGTATTCCTTGTCAGCACGTTTCTGCTTCTTCTTCAGCCATACAACCTCGCCAGGCTGGAGTGCATCATTCTTGTCACGCTCATTATAACGGGCAATCTTCTTATAGGAAATGCCGATCTCCTGGCCTATCATCTTGAAGGTGTCTCCCTGACGGGCATACAGGTAGTAGTTCTTATTATAAATATGTATGGGATGAAGTTGTGTTTCACCACCCACGGGCTGGTCGGTACCAGAACGCTTGGCCATGAACTTGTCGTAACTCTTGGCTTTGTCGTACTCGTGGAGTTTATAGAGTTCGATGATGCCGATCAATTGGGAGGCATAGCGTGGATTGGTGGCATAGCCGGCAGCCTTCAGACCGTTTGCCCATCCCTTATAGTCGGTGATGGAGAGATTGAAAAGACTGCTGTATCGTTTCCCGTTGCGCAAGAATTTGCAATGGTCCTCAAAACTCTGGAGTGCATTATCGTAAGCACGGAAACATTCCTGAGAAAGATCATCGTCGTGATAGACCGTGCGACCCGTCCATCCATGACATTTGATGCCGAAATGGTTGTTTCCCCTGCGAGTCAGTTCACTGGTACCCGCACCGCTTTCAAGGATGCCCTGAGCAAGCGTAATACTTGCAGGCACACGATAGCGGATCATTTCCTCAATGGCCAGATCCTTATACTGGTCGATATAGCTCTGATATTTAGAGTTCCATTTCATCTGCGCGTTAGCAGAGAGACAGAACAATACAGATATGAGAACAATGACAGGTTTCTTCATAATTGCCTACAAAATTAATCCAAAATAAGAAGAATACCAAATATTTTGCTTACTTTTGCAACATGAAACCAGAAGACGACGCTTGAAAGGCGTCCATTGCACCTGTTCCAAAAGCAAATGGCACGGATTTTGCAAGTTGTTCTGCTGATTGATAACAATAAAAAGAAAGGAAGTAATAATATGGCGAGCCAATTTTCACCAAAAGTATCGGAAATCCTTGCGTTCAGCCGTGAGGAAGCCGCGCGACTTGCCAGTCGCTCCGTAGGGCCTGAGCATCTGATGCTCGGACTTCTCCGTGAGAGAAACAGCATAGTGAGTGACATATTGTCACAAGCCAACATTGACATGCAGTCCATCAAGCATGACTTGGAGATGCAGGTCAGGGAAAATGATTTCACACAGCCCCTCAACACACAGGAGCTGGTGCTCAATACACAGGCCTCGAACATTCTCAAACTGGCTGTTCTGGAGGCAAGGATGCAGTCAACGAACACCGTTGAAGAGCAGCATCTGTTGCTGGCTATTCTCCACGACCAGGCAAACAACGGCGCCAAGATCATCTTGGAGTCAAACAGTATATCCTATGAAGACGTCTTGTTGTACATCCAGCAGGCTGCGGGAAAGACCACGAATGGCCTGAGTCTGTCGGATGAGGATGAAGACGATCTGGACGACCCGATGCTCAGCAACCGGCAGAATACCGGTAATCAGAGCACGACGACACGGAAGGCACCCAAATCAGGAACACCTGTTCTTGACAACTTCGGTACTGACCTTACCCAAGCTGCCGCAGAGGGGAAACTTGACCCCGTGGTGGGCCGTGAACGCGAGATTGAGCGTGTCACCGAGATTCTCGGTCGCCGCAAGAAGAACAATCCCGTGCTCATCGGTGAACCCGGTGTGGGTAAGAGTGCCATCGTAGAAGGATTGGCACAACTGATTGTGAAGAAGCGCACCAGCCCCATCCTCTTCAACAAACGGCTTATCAACCTCGATATGACCAGCATTGTTGCCGGTACTAAGTATCGCGGTCAGTTTGAAGAGCGCATCAAGGCACTCATCAAGGAGATAGAAAACAATCCCGACGTCATCATCTTCATCGATGAGATACACACCATGGTAGGTGCCGGAAGCACGCCGGGCAGCATGGATGCCGCAAACATCCTGAAGCCTGCACTGGCACGTGGTACCATACAATGCATCGGTGCCACCACCCTCAATGAATACCGCAATTCCATTGAAAAGGACGGTGCCCTGGAACGCCGTTTCCAGAAAGTCATCGTGGAGCCTACAGATGTGAATGACACCATCGAGATTCTCCATAACATCAAGGACCGCTACGAACAGCACCACCATGTGAGCTATTCCGAGGATGCCATTCTGGCGTGTGTCAAATTGACAGACAGATACATCAACGACCGATTCTTCCCCGACAAGGCCATCGACGCACTCGATGAAGTGGGTGCCCGCGTGCACTTGCGACATGCACAAGTGCCACCTGAGATTACCGCCATGGAGAAGGAAATCCAAACCGTGCTGGAAAAGAAACAGCAGGCGGTGAAGAATCAGAATTTCGAACTCGCCGCCGGATACCGTGACCGTCAGGTTCAACTGGAACAAGAACTGAAGACACTACAGGAGAAATGGTCGCAGGGTGACGTGGAGAAACGCGAGCCCGTGACCGAGGTAGAAGTGGCCGAAGTGGTTTCCATGATGAGCGGCGTGCCTGTACAGCGCATGGCCGAACAGGAAGGTCTGCGGCTGAAGAATATGGCCGAAGAACTGAAGAAGGAAGTCATTGCCCAGGACAAGGCCATCGAGAAAATCGTGAAGGCCATCCAGCGCAACCGCGTAGGGCTGAAAGACCCGAATCATCCCATCGGCGCATTCATGTTCCTGGGACCGACAGGTGTAGGTAAGACCTATCTGGCCAAGAAACTCGCCGAACAGATGTTCGGTTCCGAAGATGCGCTTATCCGTGTGGACATGAGTGAATACAGCGAAAGCTTCAACACCTCGCGCCTCGTGGGAGCTCCTCCGGGATACGTAGGTTATGAAGAAGGAGGACAACTTACGGAGAAAGTCCGCCGCAAGCCCTACTCCATCGTGTTGCTCGACGAGATTGAGAAGGCCCACGGCAATGTATTCAACATGCTGCTGCAGGTTCTCGACGAAGGACGACTCACCGACGGCAACGGCAGACTGATTGACTTCCGAAACACGGTCATCATCATGACCTCGAATGCCGGTACACGCCAACTGAAGGAATTCGGACGTGGTGTGGGATTCAACGCCGGAAGCCTGGGACTTGCCATGGATGAGAAAGACAAGGAATATGCTCGTTCCATCATTCAGAAGAGTCTTTCCAAGCAGTTCTCGCCTGAATTCCTGAACCGCCTCGACGAAATAGTCACATTCGACCAACTGGATCTTGATGCTATCAAGCGCATCATCGACGTGGAACTGAAGGGATTGCTGAAGCGGGTGGAGAATCTCGGCTATCATCTGGAACTCTCGGATGAGGCAAAGGAATACGTTGCCACCAAGGGATACGATGTGCAGTTCGGTGCCCGTCCTTTGAAGCGAGCTATCCAGACTCATATTGAGGACGGTGTCTGTGAGCTGTTACTCTCCGGTGATTTGAAGCCAGGTTGCACCATCCGTGTTGAGAAGGATGAAAGCGGACTGAAGTTCAATATCAACGATTGAGACTTTGGCAAGGAACCATAAAAACAAGCCCCGAAAGAATGAAGAATATCTTTCGGGGCTTCTTTTATGATTTAACCAATATCATCGGATTCGATCCATCGAACGTACCAGTTTCTCATCAGCCATGATTCCGTGTCGGGCCATCACATAGAGAATGATGCTCACCGCGGGAAACGATGCCGGAATGCTGACAGCCATCACCGCATGAAGGGTATCCTGCTTTCCGAGTGTAATCACCGCAAAGGCAATGTACCAGGCAATGAGCAGCAGAATGTTCAACACGCACAGGCGAGCCTGCATCATACGCTTTTTGTAAAGCAGCATAGCCGCAATGCCGATTGGCATCGTAAGCAGCAGCAGGACGAACAGAGGCCACGGTGCAAAATCACGGACTCCACCGTCAGAAAGAATCCAAAGATTGTACATCTGTGAAGGAACACCCATTCCTTCTGCCGAGAAAGAAGCGATGGGCAGGCACAGACATACAAGGCTCAGGATCAGAGCGATGAGGATAAACAGAGTCTGTTTGCGCTGTATCATTCGTCAGCCTTGTCCTTAGAAGGGTCACGGAAATACACCTGATTATCCACGAATTCCTCGGTAGCGAGCAGTGTGGGCTTCGGCAGTTTCTCGTAATAACGAGATATTTCAATCTGCTCACGGTTTTCAAACACTTCCTCCAGGGAATCGTTATAGGAAGCAAACTCAGCGAGTTTCTTGCTCAGGTCTTGCTTAATTTCAACAGAAATCTGGTTGGCGCGCTTGCCGATGATGGCCACGCTCTCGTAGATGTTGCCCGTATCCTTGCACAAATCCATGATGTTGCGTGTAACGGTGTTCGTGGGGGCTTTTGACTTCTTGTAATCCATAAAATTATATTTGTTATTATCTTGTTTTCCGAAAAGATTATTCTTCCTTTGCCTTGGAAGTATATTTCTTGCACACGGCAATATATTTCTCGGCGGTTTTCACCTGCTTGGAATCGGGATACTCGTTGATAAAGCCATAGCATTCATCCTCTGCATCCTGGAATCGCTCCAGCTGACGGGCTGAGATTGAGTTCTCGGCCAACTTGTACTTGGCTTTCATAACCAGCAGCGCAAAAGATTCGCGGAATGAAGTGTAGGGATAGTCCTTCAATGCATTCTGCGCGGTCACGATGCACGACTCATAGTTGGATTCGCTATTGGAATTGATATTTCCGAAATATCCGCCGAGATCGTAATAAAGCTGGGCATTATAGAGTTCCTTCTTCACAAGTTTGTCCTGAAGTTCAAAGAGGCGGTCCTGGGCCTGGCTCTTCATCTTGGCATCCGGATAGAGGTCAAGATATTCCTGGAATGCCGAAATAGCCAGTACCGTCTGGCTTTGGTCAAGACGCGGTTCGGGAGTACTCATATAAAGACTTTGTCCAACATAATAGCTGGCCAGTTCGGCATAGATACCTTTGGGATAAGTGGAATGGTATTTCCTGAATGCCTGGGCGGCACTCTCGTAATCCCTGTTTCCATACTGTGCCATAGCCAGCATATAGAGACTTTCCTCACCGTTGTCTGTGCCTTTCTCAATAGCGATGAGATCGTTGAGCAATGTGATGGCCTGCGTGAATTTGCCTTGGGCAAAACACTCCTTGGCGAACTCATACCGGTAATTATAGTCAGACGTCTTAAATACCTGATTGAATTCATGGGCACAACTGCTCAACAGCAAGGCTGCGGATATGGAGATAAGAATTTTCTTCATTGTCTGTTGCGTAAAAACGGTGCAAAATTACACATTATTCCACGAATCGCAAAATGTAACGCCTGTAATTTAAGAAAAAATTGCTATTTTCCTTTTGTTTTTCCACCAATTTCACTAACTTTGCAAATTATGAACTTCAAACTGACATCCAAATATCAGCCCACAGGCGACCAGCCGGAAGCCATCAGGGAACTCACCGAAGGTGTGCTCCGAGGCGACCCTTCCCAGGTGCTGCTGGGTGTGACGGGATCAGGCAAGACCTTTACGGTGGCCAATGTCATCGCTAATGTGTACAAGCCGACGCTCATTCTCAGCCACAACAAAACGCTGGCCGCCCAGCTCTACGAGGAGATGAAAGGCTTCTTTCCCGAAAATGCCGTGGAATACTACGTGAGCTACTATGACTATTACCAGCCGGAAGCCTATATGCCGACCTCTGACACCTATATCGAAAAGGATCTGGCCATCAATGAAGAAATTGACCGCCTCAGACTGAGCGCCGTCTCTTCATTGCTTTCCGGAAGGAAGGACGTGGTGGTGGTAAGCAGCGTCTCGTGCATCTATGGCATGGGAGGCCCTACGGCAATGGCATCCAGTGTGATTACGCTGAAGAAGGGCCAGAAACTGGAACGCAACCAGTTCCTGCGCAAGCTCGTGGATGCCTTGTACGTCAGAAATGACATCGAACTGAAACGCGGCAACTTCCGCGTGAAAGGCGATACGGTGGATGTATTCATGGCCTATTCGGATTATGTATTGCGTATCACCTGGTGGGACGATGAAATTGACAGCATCGAGGAATTGGATTCCGTGACCTTCCATCGGATGGCCAGTTTTGAAGAATATCAGATTTATCCGGCCAATCTTTTTGTCACTTCCAAAGAACAGACAGAGATTGCCATCCGACACATACAGGACGATCTGGTGAAACAGATTGAATTCTTTAACGAACAGGGCGATACCACTAAGGCTCAACGAATTAAGGAGCGTGTAGAATATGACATTGAGATGATCAAGGAGCTTGGACATTGTAGCGGCATCGAGAACTATTCCAGGTATTTTGACGGCCGTGAAGCTGGACAACGCCCCTATTGTCTGCTCGACTTTTTCCCGGAGGATTTCCTGCTTGTGATTGACGAAAGCCACGTCTCCGTTCCGCAGATATCAGCAATGTACGGCGGTGACCGTGCCCGTAAGACCAATTTGGTGGAATACGGTTTCCGCCTGCCAGCCGCCTTCGACAACCGTCCGCTCAGATTTGAGGAATTTGAGAGTCTGGTTCCCCAGACCATCTATGTGAGTGCGACGCCCGCTGATTATGAGTTGGCTAAATCAGAAGGCGTAGTTGTCGAACAGGTCATCCGACCGACCGGCCTGCTGGACCCCGTTATCGAGATACGTCCTACCGAGAATCAGGTGGACGACCTGATGGATGAGATTCTCACCCGCAGCCATCGCAATGAGCGTGTATTAGTGACGACATTGACCAAACGCATGGCAGAAGAACTGACGGAGTATCTGCTCAACAACGGCATCAAAGCCAATTACATCCATAGTGACGTAGCTACGTTGGACCGTGTAAAAATCATGACAGATTTAAGGTCTGGTGCCTTCGACGTTCTGGTTGGTGTAAACCTACTCCGTGAAGGCCTCGACTTGCCGGAAGTGTCGCTCGTAGCCATCCTCGATGCCGACAAGGAAGGTTTCCTCCGCTCTCATCGTTCACTCACGCAAACAGCTGGACGTGCCGCACGAAACGTCAATGGAAAGGTCATTATGTATGCCGATACCATCACGCAAAGCATGCAACTCACCATCGACGAGACGGCACGCCGCCGCAACAAGCAGCTGAAATACAACGAAGAGCATCACATCACACCTCAGCAGATTGTGAAAAGTATTAACAAAGGAGGACTTGCGGGCAGAACCCAGACGGAAGAATCCGCAGAAAAGACCGTTGGATTGCAATACAAGCCATACATTGAGCCAGACAGTCTGGCTATGGCGGCAGATCCGATATTGGCCAAGATGTCAAAGGAGCAATTGCGGAAGAGTATTGAGAACACGACAGCCCTGATGAAGGAGGCAGCCAAAAAACTCGATTTCATACAGGCAGCTCAATATCGCGATGAGATTATCAGGCTGACGGAACTGCTTGAAAGCGAAAAATAAAGTTAATAAACCAACATTTTTAAGGCCACCTTGCCCACTCTTCAAGGAAAATCACTACCTTTGCACAATAAAACCGCGAATATGAAAAAGTTAATTGCAATCATGCTGTTGGCATTGCCGATGGCTGCCATCGCCCAGAATGTTTGGGAAAAGCCGAAGGAAGACGTCGTAGAAAAGAAGGCAGAAAAGAAGCCCAACAAAGACGAGAAATACCTTCGTGGAGCAGTGCCAGTTGTCGATGGACAGGTACAATGGACGCTTGACGTGGACGTTCCGGGAAAAAGCGCCCAGGAGATATACGACAAGATGTTGCAGACGCTGACCGACCTTACCAAAAGTGAGGGACAGTTGGAAGGCAGCGGCGTGACACTTGTCAACAAGCAAGACCACATTATTGTAGCCAATGTGAGGGAATGGCTGTTGTTCACGGCCAATTTCATTTCGTTGGACCGCACGAAATTCCACTACACACTCATCGCCAACTGTACCGACGGCCATCTCAACATGACGATGGGCCGCATCTCATACAGATACGACGAAGAGCGCCTGAAGCAAGTGTACAAGGCCGAGGAATGGATTACCGACGAATATGCCGTCAACAAGAAGAACACCAAGCTCTACCCTGTCTCTGCCAAGTTCCGCAGAAAGACCATCGACCGCAAGGATCAGATTTTCGAAACCATCAGAAACGTATTAAAAGATTAATTTAGATTTTGGATAACTCAACGATTTACCGTCGTCGCCGCGGTGAAGATGAAGACAATGGCGAAGACAAGTACCGTATGCTCCGGCAGATTCTCAACATTCTCTTTATGCTGGGAGCCGTCATCGGTGTGATTGTCTATTTCTATTATGGCCGCGATTTAGGAACCATCATCATTCTTGTTTCAATGGCATTCAAACTGGCTGAATGCGTATTCAGACTGATTAAATGAGAAAAATCCTGTTATCGCTGCTTTTTGCCTCTTTTGCGCTGCCGTTCTTTGCTCAGGGATTCAACCAGATAGACGAGAACGGCACCTATACCAGTTCTGAAGACCTCCTTAAAAAGGACTCCCTCAAGGATCACCATGAAGCTCCGAGGGGATTCCATGTATGGACGGTAGACAGCCGGTTTGGCGACCGCAGGCCTGCCGAGCCCGACACCCTTCAGCACATGTATATGAACAGCATCTTCAATGAAGGCAAATACGGCGAATACAACACGCTTGGAAACCTTGGTTCTCCGCGTCTGAACCGAATATTCATCGACCGCCCTCAGACGGAACAGTTTTTCTTCACACAACCCTACGACTTCTTCAACACGCCAGTTGATCAGTTCCATTTCACCAACACATTATCCCCCATCACCAACCTGACCTATCAGGAATGTGGTGACAAGAATAACGGTGAAGACCATCTCAAGGCGCTGTTCGCCGTGAATGCCGGCAAAAGGCTGGGCTTGGGATTCAAGTTCAACTATATCTATGCCCGCGGCTATTACCACAGCCAAAGTGCGGCACACTTCAACTACACTTTGTTCGGTTCCTACCTCGGCGACCGTTATGAGGCACACCTGCTGATGGGCACAAACCATCAGAAGATGGCTGAAAACGGCGGTATCACCCAAGACAACTACATTGAGCACCCTGAAATCTACCGTGACGTCTTCGATGCCAATGAGATTCCGACGGTGTTGTCAAGCAACTGGAATCGCAACGACCATCACCACATCTTCTTCACCCACCGCTACAATATCGGCTTCAACCGCAAGATTCCGATGACGCCTGAGGAGATCAAGGCGAAGAAGTTCGCCATGGAAAGCCAGAAGGAGAAAGACGAGAAAGAAGAACTAAAGAAAGCCCGCAAGGAAGCTGAGGAACGCGGCATCGACTTTGATGAGGAAGAGTACAAGCGCAGCAAGGGCGTCAGTTACGGCGGCCGTCCCGACGGTGCCAAGACGGTAGGCAAAGAACCTGAAAAGGCTGAAGCCGGCAATGAAGGTGAAGGCCGCATCAAGGTGGAGGGTCAGGCCGCCCTTGACAGTCTGATGGCTCAAAATCAGCAGAAGAAGGAAGAAGCAGAAGAAACGGAATGGATGAAGAACGAGTACGTGCCTGTAACGAGTTTCATCCACACCATCAACTATGACTACGCCAACCGCGTCTACTTGGCATACGAAACGCCCGCGAATTATTACAAGCACAGCAGTTTCTACGATGAAGAAGCGGATGTGTTGCAGGGTGACTCCATCAACGACAACACCCGCCACTACCGTATCAAGAACACTTTTGCCATCAATCTGCTGGAGGGATTCAACAAATGGGCGAAGGCCGGTCTGAAAGCCTTCATAACCTCCGACTACAGGCATTTCACCCTTCCCGACTCACTCGGCCACAACACCTCCTTCAATGAGCATACCGTCAGTGTGGGCGGCCAGCTCAGCAAGACGCAGGGCAGCCTCATTCACTACAATGCCACGTTGGAGACCTGGCTTGTCGGTGAAGATGCCGGACAACTGAAGGTCGACGGCCATGCCGACGTGAATATTCCGCTCTTCGGAGACACCGTGCAGATAGCGGGTAACGCCTTCTTCCACCGGGTGAACCCCATTTTCTACCAACGTCATTTCCATTCCAAATTCCTCTGGTGGGACAGCAAGAATATGGAAAAGGAGACGCATACACACATCGAAGGGCGGCTTACCATACCGAAGACACGCACGATGTTCAGACTGGCTGTGGACCATCTGACCAACCACACGTATTTTACCCAGTCCTATACACAAGAACAAGAGAGACGCTATGGCTACGAGCTTGCCGTCAACCAGTCGTCCAACAATGTCGCCCTGCTCACACTCCAGCTTGAGCAAGCCCTGAAACTGGGAATTTTAAACTGGGAATCGCAGATTACCTATCAGAAGTCGAGCCATGCGGAACTGCCCGTTCCAGAACTCAACGTCTACAGTAACCTCTATGTCAAGTTCAAGATCAACAAGGTGCTGAATGTAAATCTCGGTGGAGACGTGCGATGGTTCACCCAATATGTGGCCCCCGACTACAATCCGCTCATCGGACAGTACACCATTCAGAACAATGGAGATAACAATGTGAAGATAGGAAACTACCCCTGGGTGAACGTGTACGCGAACCTGAAACTCAAGCAGGCCCGCTTCTACGTCATGATGAGCCACGTGAACTACAGTTCAGGCAACAGTTATTTCCTCACACCGCATTATCCCACCAACCAGCGGGTGCTTCGTTTCGGTGTTTCATGGAATTTCTTCAATTAAATCACAAAATGTGAGATTATCTCAGGAAAAATCACTAATTTTGCAGCCAATATTATCAATATAGAATATTTTTAACAGGTTTAACATATGCCACAGATATCAACTCGCGGATTGGAAATGCCCGAAAGTCCCATCAGGAAACTTGCTCCCCTGGCTGCCGCCGCCAAGAAGCGTGGAACCAAGGTTTACCACTTGAATATCGGTCAGCCCGATCTGCCCACGCCTCAAGTAGCGCTTGATGCCATCAAGAATGTGGACCGCACGATTCTCGAGTATTCTCCTTCACAGGGCTATCTGAGCTACCGTGAGAAACTGGTCAGTTACTATGCCAAATACGACATCAACGTCACGGCCGATGATATCATTATCACCTGCGGTGGAAGTGAGGCCGTGCTCTTCGCCTTCATGTCGTGTCTGAACCCGGGCGACGAGATCATCGTTCCCGAACCTGCCTATGCCAACTATATGGCCTTTGCCATCTCGGCCGGCGCCAAGATCCGCACCATTGCCACGACGATCGAGGAAGGCTTCTCGCTTCCGAAGGTAGAGAAGTTTGAGGAACTCATCAACGAGCGCACACGTGCCATCCTCATCTGCAACCCCAACAACCCCACGGGTTATCTCTATACACGACGCGAAATGAACCAGATTCGCGACCTCGTGAAGAAATACGACCTCTATCTCTTCTCTGACGAGGTCTATCGTGAATATATCTACACCGGCTCACCCTACATCTCAGCCTGCCACCTGGAAGGCATCGAGCAGAACGTGGTGCTCATCGACTCCGTCTCCAAGCGCTATAGTGAATGCGGCATCCGCATCGGTGCACTCATCACGAAAAACAAGGAGATACGCCAGGCGGTGATGAAATTCTGCCAGGCACGCCTCTCTCCCCCACTCATCGGACAGATCGTGGCCGAGGCTTCGCTCGACACCCCCGAGGAATACCTCCGCGACGTATATGACGAATACGTGGAGCGCCGCAAATGCCTCATCGACGGGCTCAACCGCATCCCCGGCGTGTATTCACCCATCCCGATGGGCGCCTTCTACACGGTGGCCAAGCTTCCCGTTGACGATAGTGAGAAGTTCTGCCGTTGGTGCCTGGAGAAGTTCAGCTACGAGGGCGAAACGGTGATGATGGCTCCGGCCAGCGGTTTCTATACCACTCCGGGAGCAGGCATCAATGAGGTACGTATCGCCTACGTGCTGAAGAAGGAAGACCTCACCCGTGCACTCTTCATCCTCAAGAAAGCGCTCGAGAGCTACCCGGGCAGGACAGAACTGTAATAACACGCAGAAACCTTGAACTTTCCCCTCTTTATAGCAAAGCGTATCTATAATGATCCGGGCGACAAGCAGAAAGTGAGTCGTCCGGCCATACGTATTGCCACCATTGGGGTAGCCATCGGACTGGCGGTCATGATCGTCAGCGTCAGCGTGGTGCTCGGCTTCAAGCATACCATCCGCGACAAGGCCATCGGTTTCGGCAGTCATATCACGGTAGCCGAGTTCTCCACCATCAACGGCATCAATCAGTACCCTATCTGCATGGACGACTCGATGGTGAACCTGCTCCGGAAGATCAACGGAGTGAAGCACGTCCAGCGGTTCGCCATGACACAAGGCATCCTGAAAACGGAAAACGATTTCCTCGGCGTGATGTTCAAGGGCGTCGACGAACAGTTCGATACCACCTTCGTCCACCAGTACCTGGTAGAAGGCACCATTCCCACCTTCAGCGGAACATCCTCGAAGCAGCAGATCCTCATCTCCAAACTGATGGCCGATAAGCTCCAGCTGCATGCCGGACAGAGCGTCTACGCCTATTTCATCAATAATAATGTCCGCGCACGTAAATTCACCATTGCCGGCATCTATCAGACCAATCTCAAGAAATACGACGAAGTCATCTGCTTCACCGACCTCTACACGGCCGTCAAGATCAACGGCTGGGAACCCGATCAGGCTACCGGAGCCGAACTCACCGTCAACGACTTCGAGAAAATCGACCAGACGGAAGAGACCATCATCGCCCTGGTAAACCGCACCAAAGACAAATACCACCACACCTACTCTTCAGCCACCGTCCAGGAAAGCAATCCCCAGATATTCTCCTGGCTCAACCTGCTCGACCTGAACGTATGGATTATCCTCGTCCTGATGATATGCGTGGCCGGTTTCACGATGATCAGCGGCCTGCTCATCATCATCCTCGAACGCACGAACATGATAGGTGTCCTCAAGGCACTCGGCTCGCGCAACAAGGCCATCCGCCACACCTTCCTGTGGTTTGCCGTCTTCATCATCGGCAAAGGCATGCTCTGGGGCAACATCCTGGGCATCGGCGTCACATTGCTTCAGAAATTTACCGGACTCATCAAACTCGATCCGGCCACCTATTACGTTGATACCGTACCCGTGGAAATCAACCTTCCCATGCTCCTGCTCATCAACGTCTGTACGCTCATCGTTAGCGTGTTTGTACTCATAGCACCCAGCTACCTCATATCCCATATCCATCCGGCCAAATCGATGAGATACGAATAAAATCAATGTGCAACCTAAAAAATTGCACATTTTTTTTTGATATGTGCAGAAAATAATATACCTTTGCACAAAATTTAGATTTTTGTGCAAGGTTATATATGCTAGAGATACCAAGTTTCAATTCTTATATTGAGCGCTCAATCATACAAAACTGGGATTTGGATGCCCTCACCGACTATCAGGGCACCACGCTCCAATATAAGGATGTGGCTCGAAAAATAGAAAAACTCCACATTCTGTTTGAAAACAGCGGAGTGCGGCAAGGAGACAAAATAGCACTTTGCGGTCGCAACAGTGCTTTCTGGGCAACAGCTTTCCTGGCAACGCTTACCTACGGAGCCGTAGCCGTCCCCATCCAACACGAATTCAATGCCGAGCAGATCCACAACATCGTAAACCATTCCGAAGCCAAATTGCTCTTCGTGGGCGATGTCGTGGCAACGATTATCAAACCCGATGAGATGCCTGCCCTTGAAGGCATCATATACATCCCCGACTATTCCGTGTTCACAGCCCGTACGGAGAAGCTCGTCTATGCACGTGAGCATCTCAATGAGCTCTATGGCAGGAAATACCCGAAGTACTTCCGTCCCGAGCATGTACACTACCATGTGGATACAGCCGAGGAACTGGCACTCATCAACTACACCAGCGGCACCACGGGATTCTCGAAGGGCGTCATGCTCCCCTACCGCTCGCTCTGGGGCAACCTGGAATTCTGCATCCGCCTGCTCTCACAATACGTGAAGACCGGCGACAACATGCTTTCCATCCTCCCCATGGCCCACATGTACGGCATGGCCTTCGAGTTCATCTTCAGCTTCTGCCAGGGATGCCACCTGTTCTTCCTGACGCGCCTGCCGTCACCGGCCATCATCGCACAGGCCTTCCAGGACGTCAAGCCCAACGTCATCATCTCCGTGCCGCTCGTCATCGAGAAGATCATCCGCAAGCGCGTATTCCCGAAGATCCAGAACAATGCCTTCCGGCTGCTGCTCAATATGCCGGTAGTCAGCAAGAAGGTGAAGCAGGCCATCTGCCAGCAGGTGCTCGAAGCCTTCGGCGGCAACGTCAAGGAGATCATCGTGGGTGGTGCAGCCCTCAACCAGGAGGTAGAACAGTTCCTCATCAGCATCGGCTTCCCCATCACCTGCGGCTATGGCACCACCGAGTGTGCGCCGCTCATCTCCTATTGCGACCATAAGGACTTCGTGCCTACCTCCGTGGGCGTCCCCGTCGACCGCATGGAAGTGAAGATCCTCAGCCATGATGCACGGCTCGTGCCCGGCGAGATTGTCACCCGCGGCACCAACCTGATGCTCGGATACTACAAGAACGAGGAAGCCACGCGTGAAGCCATCGACGCCGAAGGCTGGTACCACACCGGCGACCTCGGCGTCATGGGACCCCAGGGCCATATCTTCATCAAGGGCCGCATCAAGAATATGCTCCTCGGTGCCAACGGCCAGAACATCTACCCGGAGGAGATTGAGGACAAGCTCAACTCGATGGCCTTCGTCAGCGAATCCATCATCGTGCAGCGCGACCAGAAAATCGTGGCCCTCATCCATCCCGACTACGACGAAGCCCGCAACATGGACTTCCACGAAGAGGAACTCAGGCATATCATGAAGGAGAATATCACCACGCTCAACCAGATGCTTCCCGCCTATTGCAAGGTGAAGGACTTCGAGCTGCGCGAGGAGGAGTTCGAGAAGACGCCGAAGAAGAGCATCAAGCGCTATCTCTACAAATAACATCTTTACCCGACCAAGTTAAAAGTTAAGATATATGGAAATACCTAGTTTTAACCAACTCATACAGCAGTGTATCACCAAGAATTGGGACCTGGATGCGCTGACTGACTATAAAGGGGCCACCCTGCAGTATCACGATGTGGCACGCAAGATCGAGAAGCTCCACATTATGTTCGAGAACAGTGGTGTCGTGAAGGGTGACAAGATTGCCCTCTGCGGACGCAACTCGGCCAACTGGGCAACGGCCTTCCTCGCCACACTCACCTACGGAGCCGTAGCCGTGCCGATCCTCCACGAGTTCACCCCCGACCAGGTTCACAACATCGTGAACCACTCCGAGGCCAAACTGCTCTTTGTGGGCGACGTGGTGGCTACCACCATCGACCCCTCCAAGATGCCGCATCTGGAAGGCATCATCTACATCCCCGACTATTCGCTGGTGATCTCGCGTACCGATAAACTAACGTACGCGCGCGAGCACCTCAACGAGATGTACGGCCACAAGTTCCCCAAGTATTTCCGCAAGGAGCACGTCAGCTACTACACCGAGCAGAGCCCCGACGAACTGGCCCTCATCAACTACACCTCGGGCACCACGGGCTTCTCCAAGGGTGTGATGATTCCCTACCGTGCTCTCTGGAGCAACTATGAGTTTGCGATGGACGTCATCGGCCGCGATCATATCAAGCCCGGCGCCAACACGCTCTCCATCCTCCCCATGGCCCACATGTACGGCATGGCCTTCGAGTTCATCTTCGAATTCCTCCACGGATGCCATATCTTCTACCTGACGCGCGTGCCCTCACCGGCCATCATCGCCCAGGCCTTTGCCGACATCCGCCCGGCCATCATCATCGCTGTGCCGCTGGTCATCGAGAAGATCATCAAGAAAAAGGTATTTCCAAAGATACAGAACAACCGCATGCGCCTCCTGCTCAACATGCCCGTCATCTCCAAGAAGGTCAAGGAGAAGATCTGCGAGCAGGTGGTCAACGCCTTCGGAGGCAATTTCTACGAAGTCATCATCGGCGGCGCTGCCTTCAACCAGGAGGTGGAGCAGTTCCTCAAGAGCATCGACTTCCCCTACACCGTGGGCTACGGTGCCACCGAATGCGCACCCATCATCTGCTATCACGACTGGAAGAACTTCGCCACGGGCAGCTGCGGACGTGCAGCCCTCAACATGGAGGTGAAGATCGACAGCCCCAACCCGGCCAACATCCCTGGCGAGATCCTTGCACGCGGCACCAACGTGATGCTCGGCTACTACAAGAACGACGAAGCCACCGCAGAGACCCTCGACAAGGACGGCTGGTACCACACCGGCGACCTCGGCACGATGGACTACGACGGCAACGTCTTCATCAAGGGACGTTCCAAGAACATGCTCCTCGGCGCCAGCGGACAGAACATCTACCCGGAGGAGATCGAGGACAAGCTCAACTCCATGGCCATGGTCGTAGAGAGCGTCGTCGTACAGCGCAACGAGAAGCTCGTGGCGCTCATCTTCCCCGACTACGATGAAGCCAAGTCGATGGGACTCAGCAATGACGACCTGCTGAAGATCATGGAGCAGAACCGCGTGGAAATCAACCAGACGCTGCCTGCCTACTGCAAGATTACCGCCATCGAACTCCGCGAGGAAGAGTTTGCCAAGACTCCGAAGAAGAGCATCAAACGTTTCCTCTACACGTGATTATAGAAATAACATCCTTGCAACAGCCGGGCGTGGAGGTCTTCAGCACACTTACTGAAGCCCAGCTCCGCAACCGGCTGGAACCCCGGAAAGGTATTTTCATCGCCGAGAGCCCCAAAGTCATCAAGGTGGCTCTCGACGAAGGTTATGAGCCCCTGGCTCTGCTCTGCGAGCGCCGCCATATCGATGGTGACGCCAAGGCTATTATTGAGCAATGCGGAGATATTCCCGTCTATACCGGTGAGCGCGACCTGCTGGCCAGCCTCACGGGCTATTTGCTTACGCGTGGCGTGCTTTGTGCCTTCCGCCGGCCTATGACCAAGCCTGTGGCAGAGATCTGCGCTGGAGCGAGCCGTATCGTGGTCATCGACGGTGTGGTGGACACCACCAACATCGGCGCCATCTTCCGCTCGGCGGCCGCCATGGGCATCGATGCCGTACTGCTCACCCGCAACTCCTGCGACCCGCTCAACCGCCGCGCCGTACGCGTCTCCATGGGCAGCGTCTTCCTCGTGCCCTGGACCTGGCTCGACGCGCCCCTGCCCTCGCTCCACGAACTGGGCTTCAAGACCGCCGCCATGGCCCTCACCGACAATTCCGTCAGCATCGATGACCCGCAGCTCATGAGCGAGCCCCGCCTGGCCATCGTCATGGGAACGGAAGGCGATGGCCTCCCGAAGGAAACCATCGCCGATTCTGATTACGTGGTGCGCATTCCGATGCACCACCGTGTAGATTCTCTCAATGTGGCAGCCGCAGCCGCCGTTGCCTTCTGGCAGCTACGTCATTCGTAGCACTTCCAGATATTCTCCACGTAGTTCTTGTTCATGGGCTTGGTGAGCATACTCACTAAGGCCACCACCACAAAACCGCCTACCATCGCAATGGCACCGCAGTTGATGGGCGAGATGGGATTGCCGATCAGCATGTTGATGACCGTGATGCCCACGCCCCATGCGAAGCAAGCCCAGACCGAGGCCGTGGTCACGCCCTTCCAGTAGAGTCCCAGCATGAACGGAGCCAGGAACGCACCGGCCAGCGCACCCCACGAGATACCCATCAGCTGGGCAATGAACGTTGGCGGATTCAGCGCCAGCATCAGCGAAATCACGATGAAGAACACAATCAGCACGCGCATCACGACTACCTTTCGGCGCTCAATCTTCTCGGCCACCTCATCGTCGATCTCACCGTCCTTCACCTCACCTTCCTCCGACTTCTTGTCGCGGTAGATCAGGTCGAGCGTCATCGTACTCGAAGAGGTCAGCACCAGCGAGGCCAGCGTCGACATCGAGGCCGAGAGCACCAGCAGCACCACGAGGGCAATCAATATGTCGGGCAAGGTCTCCAGCATGCCGGGCACGATGGCATCGAAGTCCAGACGGCCGTTGGGCAGCGTGGGAGGCACTCCGAACAGACGTCCGAAACCGCCCAGGAAGTAGCAGCCGCCGGCCACCACGAAGGCGAAAATCGTAGAGATAACCGTTCCGCGATGAATGGCACTCTCGTCGGTGATGGAATAGAACTTACCCACCATCTGCGGCAGTCCCCATGTTCCGAGCGAAGTCAGGATGACCACGCCCAGCAGGTTCCAGGGATCAGGACCCCAGAGCGAGGCAAAACCGCCGTTCACCGAGGCATCCGCATCTGAAGGCATCTGCGCCATCTGATGGAAAGCCTCCACCAGTCCGCCCTTCTGAGCCAGCACGGCGGCAATGATGGTCACGATACCGAAGAGCATGATAATGCCCTGGATGAAGTCGTTCATCGCCGTGGCGCGGTAACCGCCCAGAATCACGTACACGGCCGTCAGGATGGCCATGATGATCACGCAGTATTCGTAGGGAATGCCGAAGCCCATCTCGAAGAGCGTGCTGATGCCCTTATAGACACCGGCTGTATAGGGAATCAGGAACACGAAGGCGATGACCGAGGCCACCACGCGGAGTCCCTGCGAGTCGAAACGGGTGCCGAAGAAATCGGGCATCGTGCGGCTCTGGATATGTTGTGTCATCAGTTTCGTGCGGCGTCCCAGGATAATCCATGCCAGCAGCGAACCGATCACGGCATTGCCCACACCGATCCAAGTGGACGAAAGACCGTATTTCCAACCGAACTGTCCGGCGTAGCCCACGAAGACCACCGCCGAGAAATAGCTGGTGCCATAAGCAAAAGCCGTCAGCCAGGGGCCCACGGCACGACCGCCAAGCACGAAGCCGTCAACACTCGAGGCCTGCTTGCGCGAATAGAGTCCCACGCCTACCAGCACGGCGAGGAACACAACTGTCAAAAGAATCTTTATAAACATATTCCTATAAAACTTTAATCCTTAAACTATAAACCATAAACTTTAAACTAAATCAAAACGCCACCTGCACCTGTGCCTGGAGCTGGCTGTAGTGCTTCTGTCCCATGTTGCAGGGATTGGCCAGCGTGTACTGCACCTGCGCACGACATGTGCGGAAGAACCAATGCTGAACGCCCAGCGTGAAGTTCGTCTGCTTCATGTCGGCATCCGTGTTGTAGTTAAAGTAATCCACTGAGCCAACCACGTCAAGTGCCTGACACACAGGCACACAACCCGTCACGTAGGCACCGAAGCTTTTCACGTCGCCGTCCTGGCCGCCCAGCACTTCACCGTGCACACTGGCAGCGCGCGTCTTCCAGTAGTCAACGCCCTTCACGCGGCTTTTCCATTCGGCACCGGCCGACCAGCGGTTGCGCTTGTAGTCGTCGCCCACATGCACATCGGGATTGTATTTCGATTCAGCCACGGCATGGCCCGTACCCAACTGGCCGCTCACCACCACGCGGAAATTCTCCACCGGACGCACGTCCACGCGGGCTATCACGTCCTTCTTGTTGTTCTTGTCCTTCACGTTCACGCCCTGGCCCTGCATCACCGCCAGCTCGTAGTAGAGATGGTTCTTCAGCAGGTCACCGTAGATCATCAGTCCGAGGTCACGGCCGTACTGCACGCCGAAGAGCGGATCGCTGCCGCAGCCCGACAGATAGGTCACGCCCTGCGAATACACGTCGATGAGCTCCATCTTCGTCGGCGAGAGCGGATTCTCCAGCGTGTACGAATTCTTGAACTGTCCGAAGCGGACCGTCAGCGCCTTGTTGTTCGTGATGCGGTAGTCCGTGTAGAACTCCTGCACCACCGACGAGAAGTCGTGCATGAACATGAACGACCACCTGTCCGTGATGCGCCCCTTCACCCAGAAGAGCATGCGCTTCAGGTCCAGCGAGTTCGTCTGCTTTCCGTCCTGTTGCTTCCATGTGTAACCCGCCTGCCCGTAGCCGTGGAACTCAAACCGCTCCGTAATGTTGGCCATCCAGTCAGGCAATTCGATAGTTTTCTTCTTATCCTGCCCCAGGGCCGTCAGCGGCAGCAGGAGCAGAATAGCCAAAAAGATACCATTTCTTTTCATTAGCTTTCATTTTAGATTAGAAAATTATCGGCGCGAAGGTACAAAAATTTTACATACCTCACAAACAAAACACGAATAAAATTTCATTTTGCTAACAAAAAACACAAAAACCGTATCAATATGCAACGAAAAAGAGCGCAAAACCAAGTAAGAAGTAAGAGATAAGAGGTAAGAAGTAAGAGGTGACATGGACAAAAATCCCCAAAAATCCAACAAAAATAATTGTTCCGTGCAGTCATAGATAAAGCATAAAAGAAAGATTCTTGTCAGATTTTTGAAGATTTTTGTTTTAGAAAGCAAAAGGCTTGATCATTAAGAATTATGCATTAAGCATTAAGAATTAAGAATTATGCATTAAGCATTAAGCATTAAACAACCGTAATCCACACGGCCTCTCCCCTTTCCTTGGCCTCCACGATCTTATCCTTGAGCCGTTTCAGCCAGGTGCGCGAGTTCAGCACCATGCCTTTCTTCAGGTTCTGTCCCACCAGGATGCATCCCTGCGTATCCTCGGCCGTATTCCCCGCATGGATGCGGATACCCGAAAACATCGGCACGTTCACCAGCAGCGGCAGCCATTGCTTCATCTTCGGCGACCAGGTAATCACCACCGGGTAGCGTCCCTCAGGAATGGCCGACCGCCCTTTTATCTTGCGCCCTCCGTGACGGTAGTCGCGCCAAGTGGGTTCCAGGGTGTCGCAAAAGTAACCCCCCTCCAAACCTCCCCGAGAAGCAACCCCCCTCCAAACCTCCCCGAGGGGAGGCTTCCGACTCTCCCCCTCGGGGGAGCTGGAGGGGGGTTATGCTTAACCTACCAATCGTATACCCTTTTCGCTTTGCAATCCTATTTAATATCAGTTCCATCTTTTTTGTATTTAAGTTTTATATAACTGTTCAACTGTTCGTTTGTTCGCTCTTCGATGAAGCCGCGGTTGCGCCACGTGCGGATCATGTCCTGCACGCCCTTACTGCCGATGCCCTGTTCGCGACGCACCCGCACGGCATCCTCCAGGGTGAACTCGTCGGGCAACAGTTCCAGGAGGTTTCGCGGACCACGGTGACGTGACTCCAGCTGACCGCTGTTGGCCCGTTCGATGGCCTCGCCGAAGAACTGCATCTTGCACCAGAGGTCGTAATGCAGCGACCAACGCACGAAGTCCTCCATTGTCTTGTCCCATTTGTTGCCGTGGGCCACGTAGAGCACGCAGGCTTTCAGATAGGCGATGACCAGGGCGCGGAACGACAGGTTCTCGTAGGTCCTCGACTGGCTCAGCCGTGAGAATTCGGCACATTCGTCCTTCAACTTCTTCGCCAACCGGAATGCCTGCGGACAATCTATCAGCCCACGGGCCGCCGTGAGACGTTCAATATAGGGGCGCAACTGCTCATCAAACTCCGCGTCGTAAATGCCATAGACAGGTATGTCGGCGCCGATTTCACGCTCGGGGATGGTGCAGAAGTTGATGCGTGAGATGGGTCCCCTGTTGAGCACATGGCGGAAGTATTGCTGGCCGCCCTCAATGGTGGTCGAGGCATTCCAGTTGAAGCGGATGGTCACCTTCTCCGTGACCGACTGCACGCCCACACGCGTCTGACCGTAACGGTGGTTGTGGTCGAAGGCCAGGCACATAATCTGGAACTGCTGGCCGCCGCGGCCGTTGCCCTTCAGTGCGTCGAACTGCTCAATCTCGTTCAGCATCACGTAGAGGAAATGCTCGTCGGCCTCGGCCATGCGCTGCACGAAGGCCGCATTGGTCACGTCGGCATCAATCTCCTGGATGATGAGCCCCTCGGGGCGCTGTGCCTTGTCCTTGTTGGCGCCCTTCGAGTTGACCTGCTTCTTCCATTCTTTTTCACGCTCCAGGTTCTCATCGTCACGGCGTCGGATGTCGGCCATGATGTGGTTGATAGGTTCGGTGATGCAGTCCTTACCGGCACCCGTCCCCGCCATCAGCACGTTCATCAAGGTCGCCTCGTGCTCCACGTTGTCGATATAGCGGAAGCGCACCTTCCAAAGATGGGCAGCCAGCGACGGAAACACCGCATGCGCCACAGCCGGCTTATAGATATCGGGCGTTCGGGAAGTAAGCAACTTAATCAGCGGGGGCAAGCGCTTGGGCATAACAACCCCCTCCAAACCTCCCCGAGGGGAGGCTTCAGACTCTCCCCCTCGGGGGAGGTGGAGGGGGGTCAGACTCCTTGCCAACACTTTCCGCTGAAAGGCCGTCATCTTCTGACTATCGTCGTGATATTTCGCATAGAAATCGTTGACCAGCGTCTGGATGTTCCGGTCCTGCCAGTTGTCGGGCATTCGCACCTGGAGCACGCCCATCAGTTCCTCCTTCTTCAGCAGTTGGGTAGCCCCCACCGAGAGGATGCTCTTCAAGGCCTCGTGCCGGTGTCCCTTCACGATCAGCATCTCGGGCGAAAGCTCCGCCTCCTTCATGCAGGCGTCAAAGATAAACAATGTACGAGGGGAGACCCCTACCAAACCTCCCCGAGGGGAGGCTTTCTGTTCTGCGCCACCAGACTCTCCCCCTCGGGGGAGTTGGAGGGGGGGTGTCCACAGTCTTTCATTAATATACCTCGTATACCCCTCCGGCACCATATAGATGCAGCGCGCCACATCCTTCACGGCCTTGTCGGGCTCGAATCCCGTAGCCTCCGCCATCAGCCGCTGGGCCTTCTCAGCCGTCATCCCTTCAGGCAGTTCCACCAGCACATGCGTTCCGCGGCGCACCGATTCCTCAATAAGCAAAACGGTCAATGGTGAATGGTCAATGATCAATGGTGAATGGTCAACGGTCAATGGCGAATGGTCAACGGTCAATGGTGAATGGTCAATGGTCAATGATTTAACGATTTCGTCCGTATGTCCCTTCTCATCGAAGTCCATCATCAGTCGGGGCAGCGGCTTCAGGGCATCGGCAATCGCCCTGTGGTTGTCCTTGAACTCAGCGCACGAAGGCGTCCACACGGGCAGTTTGTGCTTCAGCTCCTCCTCGCCCTTCTCGATGCGTTCGCACATCTCCTTCAGCCAGGGCTCCCTTCTCATTCGTTCCCAATCCTCGCGGGTGGCGGGGAGGCAAGGGGCGCCGTGCCCCCTGCCGATGGTTGTAAAACAAAGCTTCTCCATTGGTTTATACGATGCGGTCGATATAGATTGCATTTTCATGTCCGGTAGTACCGTCCTGACGTTCAAAGGTGCGATGAGCGATGTGACATTGCACTTTGTGCAGTACGTTCTTGTCGAGAGGTTTCAACGCTTCAGAGAGTTTCCCCGTTGCCTGAGCGTGGAAGGTGTCTATGCCGTCGGTGAGCACGAAGTCCATATAGTGGAAGGCCATCGGCTGACCGTTGCCGTCTGTGTACTGGCGCGTCGATTGTGCGCCCTGCGAAATAATACTTACAAGTTTTTCCATAAATTCTAAAAATGTTGTTTCTTTATTTTTTAATTGAACACAAAGACACAAAGTCACAAAGATTTGTTTTATTTTTTCACTCCCCCTCCTTAGAAAGGAGGGGCCAGGGGTGGTTGATAACCCGCGGCGAGAGTTTATCTGGTTGCTTCGCTTGAAATTATCTTAAAAATTATATTTAGAATTATTCCGGACTAATTTTAAACTAAATTTTAAATTTAATTTCGAGGGCGAAGCCCGACCAAAAGATAGAATTGAACTACAATCTCCGCAAATAGAATTATGTCAGATTTTTGAAGATTTTTGTCTTATCCTTCGTTTCTTCGTGTCTTTTAATAAATCGCTCACGTTCGACCATTTAAGAGCAAGCTCTTATGGTACTCACTTAATCGCGATTTTGTGTTCCATTATTTTCCGAAACGGTCATGGATGAACTGCTTGCCGCGTTCTGTCCATACCAGATACGTATGCGTGTGAACGACGCCGAAGATGTCACGATGGGTGCTCGTGCGACTGGTAGCCAGCCCACAGCGGGCATACGGCGCATAGAGCATGTACTGGCCGCTCTGCTCGTAGATGATGCCGTCCTGCAGCAGTCGCAAGGTCAGGTCGTGAGCCGTCATTCCCAGCCCCTTCGCCACCTGCGTCATCGTCAGGCAGTCCACCGAGTCGAGCACCTTGTCACAATAGTCCGCCTTCGGCTTCAGGTTGGCAATCAGCTGCTCCTTCTGCCTGATGCGCCTCTTCATGACCAGCAAGGCGCGGCACATGATGTCCAGGTCCGTCATCGGCCGCACGTCTTTCTGCCGTTCCTCTTCCAGCTGCTTCCAGCGCAGCACCAGCTTCGCGCGTGCCTCGTCGTTAAACTTCGTGGCCACATACAGGCACTCGGTCTTCGTCAGGGAGTAGCAGGGGCGAAGTTCCCCCTTCTTGTCTTTGTAATCTACCAGCGAAAAATTGCGCCCGTTAACCTTCATCCATGCAGGTTCCATGTTTCGGATAGCCCTCATCACATCTTTGTGCTGCTTGCCCGTCACCTCGGCGATCTCCAGCGAAGTCATCCGCTGTTCATCTTTTGAAATCTGAAATTCTTTTTCCATAATTGAAAGATACTTTTGAAATGGTTTTTACCGCTCGGACGGAGGGACGTCCTTTCTCCCCGATTGGTTTCTGATGCAAAAATAGGGCATAAAAAAAGCACCGGCAAGTTTTGTCGGTGTATCGGAAACATTATCGGAAAGTACGGAATGTTTTTCGGAAAGTCAGTCTTTTTGAAGTGCATCTTTCAGGGCCAAACCCAGGGCGATAAACTTCTTCTGCGCCCCGTCCTGTTCCCATAGATTAAGGTCTCTCGTCATCGTCCCCTTTCTCAGCGGCTTGCTCACGGCATCGTCGTTACATTTGTACGGGAAGTCACTCTTCAGCGGCCATTCGGCAACCATATTCACAAACTGCGATATCTTACCATTATACCCCATCATCTGCATCACGCGGAACACCACGCTCCATGCCGTGTTGCCCCACCACAGTCCCGCCTTCAGCGTTGTCTCCACGGCGCTCGCCATCTGCTCAGCCGTGGGCATCGTGTCATTCTCTTTCGCCCCGGCCTCATAGTAGTTCACCGTGGCCCCGCTCTCCACCACCATGTTCAGTTGTCCCACGCGGGCATTCTTCAGCAGGTTCTCCATCATCTTCAGTTTGGTCTCTTCGTTCATAGTTCATTCGGTTTTTAGGTTTGCGATGGCTGGGAGTAGGTCACGTTGGCCCCACTCTCCATGATATTCATTTGGTTGATGTTAGCCCCATCAACGAAAGGCATGGTGACACCCTGCATGGCCTGCGGCTGACTGATGAAAATCGGCTGCTGCGGAGCACTTGCGCGAGCCTTCTGCAGATCCTTCTCATCTTGTTCACGTTGCTGCCGTTCTCGCTCATCCTTGAAATAAGTATACACAGGAATCTTCACCTCGGTGTCCCACCACGGCAGAAAGCTCATCAACGACGACACGCTCTCGAACATTTCCTGCCCTTTATCCAGTCCGTAGGCTCCCACAAACAACTTCACCTGCTCCACAACATCCTTAGGATTGATGCTGTGGGCCGTGTTTGCCGGGATGGAGGGGTTTGACAGTTCCATTGTGTTGGATAAGTAACACGTTAACAGGTTGATATACAGGCATTAAATTTGCGACCCGCCGTAATCAGCGAATCGCCCTACAAAGGTAATAAAAATCCGCCCAACCTGCAAGCAGATGAGCGGCTATTTTCCGGCATTAATACTTTTTATCTTTCGGCACAAAATGCCCGTTTTGTGCAATCCTATTATTCTGATTACTCCTATTATTCAGATTACTCTGATTACTCCGATAATCCACCCTACTCTGAAACATCCGCTCCTTGATGCCGCCCTCTCTCACGAAGCGGTCCTGCATCGTTATCAGCAGCTTGTGGAGCATGTAGATAGCCTGATGGATGAGCGTGATGCTCAGGTTGGCAATCTCCTCATCATTCATGAGCGCTATCTTCCGGGCATATTCATTTCTGATTTGCTCGCTCCGCGCATATTGCCTCATTTTCTCATAGCGCGGGTGTTCCGCATTCCATTGTGGAAGATGGCGCACCCGCAGATAGTCCTCATAGTCATCGAGCAACTCCTCCAGACTTGCTTTCGCCACATTCGTCAGCTTGATTTCCGTCTCGCTCGAAGTGGCAGCCGCCTGATTCCCCTCAGCGATATTCTGTTTGCCCGAGCGCGCCGCCTGCACCATCTGGTCCACCGTGCGGTCGCCCTTCGTCAGGTAGTGCTGAGTGAAATAGAAAGTGATATCGTAGATCATCTCCGTCACCTGATACACCCTCAAATGCCGGTAGTGACCGTGCTGTGGCAGAAAAGTAATCCGCTCAGCCCCCGAATCCCTGTCTTTATAGTCGTTGCTCATAGTCAGTTAGTTTTTAATTTCAGATTATTCAGATTCCTCTTAATTGACAATTGCCCCCGAACGGTTAAAGCATTTCTATTCCTCCCATCAGTTTTTCTATCCTCTCCACGATGCGATGTTGCTCGGCGAGAGGGGGGAGAGGGAATAAGGCTGTTAGCAAATCTTCCCTTGAAATACCCGGTATTATACTCTTTGCTTTTTTATCCAATTCATAAACAATTCGCATTAAAAAGTATTTAATGTACTTTATGTCTATAATATATGGTGAGATAGCCATTACTTGGCGTGCAATATGAATATCTCCAAAATCGTTAAAGGCCATTGTCCCTATGGTGCCCTTACATGTAATGAGTAAATCACCCAATTTAGATATTGTTATGGGTTTCGGTGTCCATCGATTAATTAACAAACTGCCCTTTTCAAAGTTACTTGCCCCTGTAATATATGGAATACCTTCTTCTTTACTATTATAATCTTGTGGTGTTAAGTCTCTTCCAGACAACAAATCAATAACACTACCAAGCCTGCACCACTCCCAACTCTCAGGAATCTCAAACGGAATTTCATCCTCGGAAATGGGTGTTTCCACAAGGTCTTTCTTTTTGAGTTTTCCCTCTTTTACGAGTTGTGCTTTTTCCTTGCGGATTTTGTCGAGCAAGACGGAGGCGGGCTCATCGTTGGTGTCTTGGGGTACAAGGCGCCCTTCGATAGCCTCTTGGAGAATGCTTTTCTTTAACTTCTCGGGCAACTCGGCGTTCAGTTTGTCGAGCGCCTCCTGAGCCTTTCCGTATTCCTCCACCTTCGGCATCAATTCCTCAATCCTCTCCACGATACGATGTTGCTCGGCAAGAGGGGGGAGAGGAACAGGCATTGCTTTTAAAACCTCGAAGGGAGGAATGTTCTTAATAGCAGAACCTTTGCCCTTCAATTTGTTCTCAATAAGAAGAATATAACTGAAATGTAATAACCAATAAGGAATTATAGAATCAAGGAAAAGTTTTGCTCTCATTAAGGCTTGATTGATAATACCAATAGGTGCATCAAGAGGAAGAAGGTAAGTTTCACCAATAGTTCCAGCACAACTAACTATTATATCTCCAGGATGAACGGTGAAACCCTTCATGGTTTCATACTTTTCTCTTGATATGTAGTAGTCACCCAAGGTATAATCTTTTTGGATGGCATTCTTTTGCTCGTAAACCTTAACTGCTTCATCTGATTTTGGGACAAACATTGATTTAGTAAGGCTACTCCCGAACGGCCCTTTCTTGTACTCACCAAGCATCCCCCATCTCACCCACTCCCATCCTTCCGGAATCTCAAACGGCTTTTCATCCTCGGAGATGGGAGTTTCCACGAGGTCTTTCTTTTTTAGTTTTCCTTCTTTTACCAGCCGGCGCTTTTCTTCGCGGATACGCTCAAGCAGGGCGCTGGCAGGCTCATCGTTGGGGTCCTGCGGCACCAGCCGCCCTTCGATGGCTTCTTGGAGTATAGAGTTTCTTAATTGTTGTGCGTTCATGCTTCATCCTCCTGCTCATAATAGTAAGAATAATCAATTCCCTTCATAAAGATTTCACGATCATCAATCTTGTCAGTCATAGCTTGTTTCAGCAGTTCACGGATGCGGGTGCTATCCATGTGGCTCGCAATCATGGCTTCAAGATAGTCCCGCTTATTGATCTTGCTCCAGTCTACACACAAGCCGAGACGTTTCTTGAAGATAAGGTCGAGCCAGATGCGTGTTGAACGCCCGTTGCCTTCCATAAACGGATGGGCCACATTCATCTCCACATACTTGTCCACTATCTCGTCGAAAGTGGTTTCGGGCATCTGTTCAATGGTTTTCAGATTGTCATGCAGATATTCCGCCAGACAAAACAATGTGTTGCCCTTTGAGATGGTCTTTGTACGAATCTTACCGGCAAAATCATAAAGCCCACCAAAGAGATAGGCATGAATCTGCTGGAGAGACTTCACCGTGCCCACATCCTTGTCCGCCACAAGATTGCTCTCCCAAAGGGTATAAGCCTTCTTTCGGCTTTGTCCGTCAATGGTGTTTTCGCTATATTTAAACCAGTCGAGGAAAGACATAGCCTGTCTGTTTGGAATGGCTTTTACGAGTTCTTCCACGCCAGCCTGACTAATAACATCAGTTTTGTAATTCTTTCCGTCTGAGGCAGTTAGTTTCAGCTGGGTAGTGCCACTAACCAATTCATTTTGTTCTTTCCGTAGTTTTGCTTTGAGATATTTCCAATAGTTTCTGTTTTTCTCATGATTGTCTTGTTCGTTGACAGCACCAACGATATCAAGAATCGAGAACCACCACTGATTATGGTCTTCATCCCATACCGCACGAACCTTATAATCCTTATAGAATCGGATAGATATCTTACTCATAATTGAATCCTTAATTTATTTCTACCCCTAACATCTGCTGAATGTCGGCCAGCGTCTGGTCTATCTTTGCATCGAGGGCTGAGCGCTGGGCGTGGTATTGCTGGAGCAGCTCGGCGGGGCGCAGCACCTCTTCTTCGTCTTTGGGGAACTTGCATTGGTCGAAGTTGCACCCCATGTCGAGGAGTTCTTGAGCGGTGAACGAGCGCGACTTCTCGCCGTCTTCGAGCACCTTGCGGTCGTTCCACCAGTCGCGTATGGGCTGGCAATGGGCCGAAAGCATGGGCTTGGTCTTCGAGAAATGCTTGTAGCCCTCGGGCATGTCGAGACGGTAAAACCACGTGCGGGCGGTGCTGAATCCCTCGGCGGCTCCCTCGGCCACCTCGTTGTTGAAGAAGAGGATGTTGGTGGCAATCGAGGTGTAGGGCGAGAAGATGCTTCCCGGCAGACGGATGATGGTGTGGAGGTTGAACTCGCGCAGAAGCCGCTCCTTGATGGCCAGCTTGGCGCCGTCGGTGCCGAAGAGGAAGCCGTCGGGCAGGATGACGGCAGCGCGTCCGTTCTCCTTCAGGCGGTACATGATGACCACCATGAACAGGTCGGCCGTCTCGCTCGACGAGAGGTCGGCGGGGAAATGGCGCTTCACCTCGTTCTTCTCGTTGCCGCCGTAGGGCGGATTCATCAGGATGACGTCGAAGCGGTCGTCGTCGGTATAGTTGAGCACGTCTTTGGTGAGCGAGTTGTCGTGGTAGACGTGGGGCGAGTCGATGTCGTGGAGCAGCATGTTGGTGACACAGAGCATGTAGGGGAACTGCTTCTTCTCGATGCCGTAGATAGAGCGAGCATAGGCCTCGCGGTCCTCGGCGGTGTGCACCTCGCGGTCGAGCATCTTCAGCCATGAGGTGAGGAAGCCGCCCGTGCCACAGGCGAAGTCGGCCACCTGCTCCCCAACCCTCGGGCGGATAATCTCGGCCATGAAGTCGGTGAGGGCGCGGGGCGTGTAGAACTCACCGGCGGTACCAGCCGACTGCATCTCCTTGAGGATTGACTCGTAGATTTCGCCGAAGGCATGCGAATCCTCGTAGCTGCCCAGGTCGAGGCCGTCGATGACGTTGAGCACCTGGCGCAGGAGCACGCCGTCTTTCATATACTGGTTGGCGTTCTCGAAGGTGGCTCGCACGATGGCGCTCCGCATGGGTGTCTGGGGTGTCACCTCGAGGTTCTTGAGCGTGGGGAAAAGGGTGTTGTCCACGAAGTCGAGCAGACGGTCGGCCGTGAGTGCCTCGCCGTCGCCCTCGTCGTGAGCCCAGTTGCGCCACCGGCAATTCTCGGGTATGAACGAGCGGTAGTCGTCTTCGTTGAACTCCCAGTCGTTCTCTTTCTCGTCGTAAACTTTCAGGAACAACATCCATGCTATCTGCTCTATGCGCTGGGCATCGCCGTTGATACCGGCATCGTTGCGCATGATGTTGCGGATATTCTTTACAAAGTTGGTAAGAGCCATTTTATAATGCTTAATGCTTAATTCTTAATGCTAAATTAGCCGAGTTTATATATTTCCTGCTCCAGCTCGCGCACGGCATCAAGGTATTGCTGGTTGCCGCCGAATAGCTTGGCAATGCTGGCGGGCGAGCCCATCTGGCGGAAGGGGTCCAGGCGGAGCACCATGCGGTTCTCTAACTGGCTGACGCCGTCGTCGGCATACTTGTCGAGCAGGGCTTCGAGCACCTTGCGGGCACGGCCGCCGTATTTGTTGAACACGTCGCGCTTCTTCACGTTCTCTGCCCGTTCGCGGCGGGTGAGCGGCTTGCGGCCGTAGGCTATGTGGCAGATGAAGTCGAAGTCGTCTACATCGGTCATGCCTTGCTCCTCCTTGAGCATGCCAAGGTCGATACCGTTCTCGCGCATCAGGTTTACAATCTCGGCCTTGCGCTCGGCGGCATTCCAATGCAGGATGAAGTCGTCGAGATCGGCATAGGTGTCGTTGATGTTCTTGCGGGTGTAGTCGGTGATGCTCTCGGTGCGGAGCAGGCGTCCGTTCGTGTCGTACACGGAGACCACCTTGTTGATGACGCGCACCGTACAGCCCTCTTTGTCGATGACGGGCTTTTCGGCCACTCCCTCGGGTACTTGTTCGGGAGGAAGCGGATAACCGTCGTCTTCGGGGCGGTGGCCGTTGTCGCCTGACGCTTCGGGGTTATTTCCGTAGCCTTCATCAACCCTGATGGGACCGTCCCAGTCGGGGTCGGCAAACAATCGGGTGACGTTGCGGAAGTCGAGGATGGTGAAATGCGTCTTGCCCTCACGCTCGCGGATGCGCGTGCCGCGGCCTACAATCTGCTTGAACTCGGTCATGGAGTTGATGTTCTGGTCGAGCACGATGAGCTTCACCATCTTGCAATCCACGCCCGTGGAGAGCAGCTTGCTGGTGGTGGCGATGACGGGATAACGGGAGCTGACGGAGATGAAATAGTCGAGCTTGGCCTTGCCATAGTCGTCGCTTCCCGTGATGCGCACCACGTAGTCGGGGTTCTTGCGGCACATGTCGGCATTCTCGTTGACCAGGGCCGTTCGCATGCGCTCGGCATGGTCCTCGTCGGCACAGAACACGATGGTCTTGGCCATGCGGTCGGTCTGGCGCAGGTAGGTGGTAATCTCGTGGGCCACCTCGCGGATACGGTCTTCGAGTATGATGTTGTAGTCGTAGTCGGTATTGTTGTAGATGCGGTCTTCGATGAGGTTGCCGAAGATGTCGCGCTGGCCAAGAGTAGGCCGCCAGCCGTCGCCGATGTTGGTGGTGACGTTGACCACGCGGAAGGGTGCCAGGAATCCGTCTTCGATGCCTTCTTTCAGGCTGTAGGAATAGAGAGGTTCGCCAAAGTAGGTGATGTTCGACTGGTAGCGCGTCTCCTTGGGTGTGGCGGTCATACCGAGCTGGATGGCGCCGCTGAAGTATTCCAGTATCTCGCGCCAGTTGCTATCATCCTTGGCACTTCCGCGGTGGCACTCGTCTACGATGACCATGTCGAAGAACTCGGGGCGGAACAGCTCGCGGTAGTTCTGTGCCCCCTCCTGCCCGATGAGCTGCTGGTAGAGCGAGAAATACACCTCGTGGGCGGTGGGACGGGTGCCTTTGTCCTGCTGGTAGTTCACCTTGTGGATGGTGTTGGTGAGGGGCTTGAAGTCCTGCTCTATCGACTGATCAACGAGCACGTTACGGTCGGCCAGATAGAGCACTTTCTTCACCAGTCCGGCCTTGAGCAGACGGTAGACAATCTGGAAGGCCGTGTAGGTCTTGCCCGTGCCGGTGGCCATGACGAGCAGCATGCGACGGTCGCCCCGTGCCACGGCCTCCACGGTGCGGTTCACGGCATTGCGCTGGTAATAGCGTGGCGGGAAGATGTCGTGGCCCGTGCAATAGGGCTGGTTGATGACCTTCAGTTCGTCGGCCGAAAGTCCGTCGCCCTGGTTGCTCTCAGAGAGGTAGCGCTTGTAGAGTTCCTCCTTGGTGGGGAAGGCATCCATGGTGAGTGTGCGCTCGCGCCCGGTGAGGAAATCGTATTCCTGGAAGCCCAGCCCGTTGGAACTGAAGGCGAAGGGCACGTCCATCATCGCGGCATAGTCCTTGGCCTGCTGAAGTCCGAAGCTGACGGAGTGGTTGGCATCCTTGGCCTCCACGATGGCGATGGGCTTGGTGCGGTTGTAGTAGAGCATGTAGTCGGCATACTTGGCCTTGCCACGCGCCACGAGGTTGCCGCGAAGGTTGATTTTGCCATCGGTGAACTTCACCTTCGTCTCCATCGTGATGTCCTCCACCGACCATCCCTTGGCGGTGATGGCGGGTGTGATGAAGCGCAACTTGATGTCTTCTTCCGACAATGATTTCAGATTGGTCATGTCCATACCCCTGGTCTTCTTGATTTAGGTTTCTATTTGCAAAGATAGTGTAAACGAACGGAAAAACCAAAACTTGTTTTGTTTTTTTCCTGAGTGCAGCCTATCTTCACGGCTCGAAGAGACGTAAAGATACGAATAAGCGAGCACAAATGCAAAAGAATGCTTTTACAGCAAAGCAAACGAACGAACAGTTCGAACAGTTTTAATTTGAAGACTGCGAATGTGGAAGAATACACTTTAAGATTATATATTATTATAATAATATATAATCTTATATAGAAGAATCAATTCTGCACAATCGGATAAACGAAAACTGTTCGTACTGTTCGTTCGGTTTTTTGTTCGTTTCTGAGGAGAATACGGACTTACGGCATAAGAATATGCTTTCCTGGAGGGAAAAATATGGTTTGCGCCGCGCGGTAATATCTTTTGCGCCGCATCAATACAACGGAAGCCAGCTGGTGATGCTGTATTGTTTACGGTTTTTAACGGAATAAGCCTGTTTCGTTAACAGATTTTTACAGGTTGCGGTAGGGCGATTTTTGGCCACAGGGGGGATTTGACGTATCTTTGCATCGTAAACGGAGATGGTCAGAAATGAACACAGAACCCACAAAAAGAACACTGAAGCATTTGCGCAGATGCTTCCCGGCAAAAACAAAAAACACAGAAATCCGGCGCCATATTTTGTGAATTTTGACTTGTTGAGTAAAGCGTTTTTATATCTGTGAATTTCGTGTTCAAGACATTGACCTCCGCCAACACAAAAACTAAACTTTAAACCAAACAAAGACTATGGCAAAAATGGGAACTTTGAAGTACCGTCTGGTACAGAATCAGAATGAGCATCAGCCCGAGGCCTACAAGAAATGGTACATCAGGGCGGTGCAGGACCGAACCCTCTCGTTCGACGACTTCGTGCAGCACATGGCCGACCACAACTCACCCTACTCGCGCGGCGTGATCCACGGAGTGCTCATCGACATGCTCGCCTGTCTGCAGGAGCTGATCCTCGACGGCAAGTCGGTGCGCCTGGGTGAACTGGGACTCATCTCGCTGGGCATCTCCTCGAAGGGTGTGGCCTCGGTGAAGGATGCCTCGGTGAGCGAACAGGTGAAGGGCGTGCATCTGCTGGTGCGCAACACGAAGACCTGGAGCAACGCTGAACTCCGCAAGCTCTGCAAGATCGAGGAGCTGGAGAAGAATGCCGTCACCAGTGAGGAGGAGCCGGAGCCCTAAAATGACCCACCTAATCCTCCCTGTATAGGGAGGACTCACAAAATCACTTTACTGTTTAACCCTAAAATGACCCTAAAGCCTAACGCCCTCCCTAAACAGGGAGGGACGGGGTGGGTCTCCCACTTAAACTATGAAAAAGAAAGAAACCTGGAAATTCATCATTCAGACGCTGATAGCGATTCTGACGGCCATCGGCACCACGCTCGGCGTCACCTCGTGCATGATGTAGTCGTAAGCCCTACAACAAAAGAAAACCTCCCTACCCTCTTCTATCGGGGCCGGGAGGTTTTATTTAACTCAACACAAAGACACAAAGACACGAAGTTTTTTATTTAAACAAAAATCCACACAAATCCTACAAAATTATTTATGTCAGATTTTTGAATATTTTTGTCCTTTATTTCTTTGTGTCTTCGTGTCTTTGTGTTCCATAAAAAATCATTTTCTTGCTTTAAACATCCTTACTCCATACGCGCAGACCACCACGAAGCAGATGAAGGGGAGGATGAACGAGGCGTTGGTGGCAGGGAAACCGCCGAGGACGGTGCCCTGGTCAATGATGGCTGCCTGGAACGGAGGCAACACGCTTCCGCCGAGGATGGCCATGATGAGACCTGCTGCGCCGAACTTCGCATCGTCACCGAGTCCCTTCAGGGCAATGCCATAGATGGTGGGGAACATGAGCGACATGCAGCCGCTGACGGCCACCAAGCAGTACATGCCGAGGCGGTTCTGGAAGAGGATGACACCGAGGGTGCAGAGCATGCCGCCGATGGCAAAGGCTGCCAAAAGACGGGCTGGATTGACGTATTTCATCAGGTAGGTGGCCACGAAACGCGAACAGATGAAGAGCAGCATGGCGGCGATGTTGAAGCGCTGAGAGAGCACTTCGGCGGCCTGCTCGCCCATGCCTTCGACCATGAATACGCGCGTACCGTACTGGATGATGAACGTCCAGCACATGATCTGCGCACCTACATAGAAGAACTGGGCAATGACGCCCTCGCGGTAGTATTTCAGGGCGAAGATGCGCTTCAGCGTGTGCATGAAATGTATCTCCTTGTTCTGGTCGCCGTTCTTCGGCATCTTGGTGAGCAGAATGACGAGGAACATGGCTACGATGACCAGTCCGATGGCCAGATAGGGCGAGATGAGGACGGAGAGGTCGGCCTCCTTCATGGCGTCAAACTGCTCGGGCGAGAGGTTGGCGCGCTCGGATGACGACATGGGGTTGAGCCGTGCCTGGATGAAGTTCATGGCCACATACATGCCGATGATGGAGCCGCAGGGGTTGAAGCACTGGGCCATGTTGAGTCGGCGGGTGGAGGTTTCCTCGGAGCCCATCGTCAGGATGTAGGGGTTGCAGGAGGTCTCGAGGAACGAGAGTCCGCAGGTCATGATGAAATAGGCGATGAGGAAGCATCCGTAGATGCCCACCATCTTGGCGGGGAAGAAGAGCAGGGCTCCGGTGGCATAGAGTCCGAGGCCCATGAGCACGCCCGACTTGTAAGAGAATTTCCTAATGAAGATGGCAGCCGGGAAGGCCATGCAGAAGTAGCCTCCGTAGAAGGCCACCTGCACGAGTGCGCCCTCGGTGACGCTCATCCTGAAGATCTTGGAGAAGGCTTTCACCATGGGGTTGGTGATGTCGTTGGCAAAGCCCCAGAGCGCGAAGCAGAGGGTTACCAGGATGAAGGGGATGAGAAATTTAGAAGGGACAACCCCTCCCCCTTCCCCTCCCGAGGGAGGGGTGGTTGTACGGTTTTTGGATTCAGTACTCACGTTGTTTTAATTGTTTGGTTGAAGTTTCGGATATTAATTCCTTACTTTATTTAGTGCCCTTCGGGCAGAAATCTTACAAATTCTATCAAAAACATAACTATATAAATCGGATATGTTTTGTATGTATTTGTCAGATTTCTCGCCGTAGGCGACTCAAAATAACTCTCCCCTCCCCCGGGAGGGGAAGGGGGAGGGGTCACTTATACACCGGCCCAAAGTTCTGGCAAGCGCGGTAGTCAGCACCTTCCTTGTCCATTCCGAAGGCATTCCAGCAGGCGGGACGGAAGATGTCTTCGTCCTTGATGTTGTGCATGCAGACGGGGATGCGGAGCATGGAGCAGAGGGTGATGACGTCGGCTCCGATGTGGCCGTAGGCAATGGCGCCGTGGTTGGCACCCCAGTTGTTCATCACGGAATAGACGTCCTTGAAGGCATCCTTCGTGGGGTCGAGACGCGGGGCAAACCAGGTGGTAGGCCATGTGGGGTCGGTACGCTTGTCGAGGATGTCGTTCACCTCGGGGTCGAGCTCAACGGTCCAGCCCTCAGCCAACTGCAGCACAGGACCGAGGCCCTTCACGATGTTGACGCGCATCATGGTCATGGGCATGCCGCCACGGGTGAGGAAATGGCTGGAATAGCCGCCGCCACGGAAGTAGTCGCGGTCGGCAGGCATCCATGAAGTGGCCTTCAGACAGGCTTCGGCGTCAGCGTCGGTCATCTCCCAATGGCACTTCATCACGGGACGGCCCTCCTTGTCGCTCATGGCTCCGGTAGCGTCGAGCGTGGTGGCACCTGAGTTGATGAGATGGATGAATCCGCCGGCGGCAGCACCTTCGGGCTTCTTGCCCGTAACGCGCTCCACAGCCTCAGGACTCCAGTAGGTACGGATGTCGGAGAACATCACGCCCTTGTTGCTGAGCAGATGGCCGAAGAGCATCGAGATGCCGTTGAGCGAGTCGTTCTCGGTGGCCAGCACGTCAGCCTCGCGGATGCCGTTCCAGTCGAACGAGGTGCACATCAGCGACTCGGGGAAGTCGAAGTTAGGCTTGTAGTCGGTCCACTGGCGCTGGCCCTGCACACCGCCGAGGATGGCGTTGTGGCCCTTGGCCTCTTCGAAGTAGCCCATCTCGGCCAGCTTGGGATTGCCGTGCATCAGGTCGCGGATGATCATCATGCACTTCACGGTGAACTCCCAGTCGGCGTCCTTCTCCTGGCGGTTCTTGCCCTTGCCCTTGCCGTTGTAGGTGGTCATGGGCGTGCCCGGGAACAGGGCGCGGTCTTCGTTATAGTCGTGGCCTTCCTGTGGCTTGCAATACTTGTCTACCCACTCCATGGCGCGTTTGAACTCGTCGTGGTCGTAGATCTCGAAGTCCACGCGGCGGAGGATTTCCACCAGGTCAACATACTCGGTGCGGATGCCGAAATATTCCTGGAAGAAGTCGGCATCGACGATACTGCCGGCAATACCCATGCAGGTGTTGCCCAACGAGAGGTACGACTGTCCGCGCATGGTGGCTACGGCCTGGGCGGCACGGGCCCAACGGAGAATCTTCGTGGCGGCATCGGCGGGGATGGTATTATCAGGCAGGTCTTGCACGTCGTGGCCATAGATGCCGAAAGCGGGCAATCCCTTCTGGGCATGGGCGGCGAGCACGGCGGCCAGATAGACGGCTCCCGGGCGCTCCGTGCCGTTGAATCCCCAAACGGCCTTCGGATAGTAGGGATTCATATCCATCGTCTCAGAACCATAGCACCAGCAGGATGTGACGGTGATGGACGAGCCAACGCCCTCGCGCTCGAACTTCTCGGCACAGGCGGCACTCTCGGCCACGCGGCCGATGGTGGTGTCGGCAATGACGCACTCCACGGGTGAGCCGTCGCCGTTGCGCAGGTTCTTCTCAATAAGTTCTTTCACTGCCTTGGCCAGACTCATGGTCTTCTCTTCAAGGCTCTCACGGATACCGCCCTGGCGACCATCGATGGTGGGGCGAATGCCAATTTTTGGATAAGTCTTCATAATTTGTTTTTTATTGTCATTAATGATTGTTTATCTAAAGATAAAAACGCAGAAAACGGAAAATGTAACTATTGGAGTAAAGATTATTTTAATAGAACACAAAGACACGAAGACGCAAAGAAATAAAGGACAAAAATCTTCAAAAATCTGACATAAATATTTTTGTAGGATTTGTGTGGATTTTTGTTAAATAAATCTTTGTGACTTTGTGTCTTTGTGTTCCATAAAAAATTAGAAGTGATTGATGCAGATGCCCTGCTTGTACCATTCGTAGAGGCGGTGGATGCCTTCGTCGATTTCAATCTTATGATGCCATCCGAGGTTGTGAAGTTTCTTTACATCCGTGAGCTTCTTCAGCGTGCCGTCTGGCTTCGAAGCATCCCATCGGATTTCGCCACGGAAACCGATTTCCTTCTGAATCAGTTCGGCCACCTCGCGGATGCTGATTTCCTTGCCCGTGCCTACGTTGATATGGCAGTTGCGAATCTCGGTGATGCCGTCGGCATTCTTCACACTCGTGTCGTAGGTATCCTTGAAATCCACGTTCAATAAGACGTGGACGGACGCGTCGGCCATCTCTTCGCTCCACAAAAACTCGCGCATGGGACGTCCTGTACCCCAGAGTGTTACGGCGTTTGGTTCGATTCCATAATGAAGCAGCACACGGAGGATGTCTGCCTCGCTGCTCTGTCCGTCGATACGCACCTGATGGTCACCTTCACGGAGCGTCACAGGGCGAAGGTCGATGTCCTTCCGAACGGCCTCCCAGTCGCCCTCATTCAGGCATTTGGCCAGATGTATTTTGCGGATCATGGCAGGCAGCACATGCGAGTTCTCCAGGTGGAAATTATCGTTAGGACCATAGAGGTTGGTGGGCATTACGGCGATGTAGTTGGTGCCGTATTGTATGTTGAAACTTTCACACATTTTCAGTCCCGCAATCTTGGCGATGGCGTAGGGCTCGTTGGTGTATTCCAGGGGCGATGTGAGCAGGCAGTCCTCGGGCATCGGCTGGGGTGCCTCGCGCGGATAGATGCACGTGGAACCGAGGAAAAGCAGTTTTTTCACACCGTGTCGCCAGCTTTCGCCAATCACGTTCTGCTGTATCTGCAGGTTCTGATAGATGAAGTCGGCGCGGTAGTGCAGGTTGGCCATGATGCCTCCCACATGGGCGGCTGCCAACACCACTGCATCGGGCTGTTCCTCATCAAAGAAACGCTTGACGGCCACAGGGTCCATCAAGTCCAGTTCCTTGTGCGTGCGCCCCACGAGGTTGGTATATCCCCTACCCTTCAGGTTATTCCAAATAGCGGAACCCACAAGCCCGTGGTGTCCCGCTACAAATATTTTACTATTCTTGCCGAGTGTCATCTTAGTCATCGATTTTTGATTTGAGGTAAAGCTTTTTCACTTTTTTCATATCGTGGTCTACCATAATTTTAACAAGGTCCTCGAAAGATGTCTTTCTCGGATTCCAACCCAGCTTGGCCTTGGCCTTGGAGGGGTCACCTAACAACTGATCCACTTCTGCCGGACGGAAATACTTGGGATCTACCTCTACGAGCACCCGACCGGTCTTACGGTCGATGCCCTGCTCGTCGAGACCGTCACCGCGCCATTCCAGTTCGATGCCCACATGATGGAAGGCCAGCGTGCAGAACTCGCGCACGGTGTGGTATTCGCCTGTGGCAATCACGAAATCGTCGGGCTCGGGCTGCTGCAGGATGAGCCACATGCACTCGATGTAGTCGCGGGCATAACCCCAGTCGCGCAGGGCGTTGAGGTTACCCAGATAGAGCTTGTCCTGCTGACCTTGGGCAATACGTGCGGCAGCGAGCGTAATCTTGCGAGTCACGAAGGTCTCGCCTCGGCGCTCACTCTCGTGGTTGAACAGGATGCCGTTGCAGCAATACATGCCATACGACTCGCGGTAGTTCTTCATGATCCAGAAGCCGTAGAGCTTGGCCACGGCATAGGGCGAACGCGGATAGAAAGGCGTGGTTTCCGACTGAGGCACTTCCTGCACCTTGCCGTAGAGTTCGGAGGTGCTGGCCTGATAAATGCGGCACTTGTGTTCGAGTCCGCAGATGCGCACGGCTTCCAAAAGACGCAAAACGCCCACGGCATCGGTATCGGCCGTGTATTCGGGCACGTCGAACGAGACCTTCACGTGGCTCTGTGCGGCCAGGTTGTAGATCTCGGTGGGCTTGGTCTCGCCGATGATGCGGATGAGCGAGGATGAGTCGGTCATGTCGGCCCAATGCAGGTTCACCAGACGAGCCTTCTTCATGTCGCGCACCCATTCGTCCAAGTAGAGATGCTCGATGCGGGCGGTATTGAACGATGAGGAACGGCGCAGCAGGCCGTGCACCTCGTAACCTTTCTGTATTAAAAACTCGGCCAGGTAACTTCCGTCCTGACCGGTAATTCCAGTAATTAATGCTACTTTCTTTTCCATAATGACCCCCCTTTTATCCCCCGAGGGGGAAAATCTGTTCGGGGCTATATAATATTAAATAATCTGTTGTTCTAATGTTCGTTAGCCTCCCCTCGGGGAGGTTGGAGGGGGTTTTACTCCTCTCCCGAGAACTGGCGGATGCGCTGCTCTTCAGCGAGCTTGCAAACCAGCAGTCGGCCATCTTCCTCGGCCACGATATAGCCGTCGAGGCCCTGCACCACTACCCGCTTGTGGCCAAGCGTATGGATGATGCAGTTGTGGGTGTCGTAGATATTCACGTTCTCGCCGATGATGCTGTTGCCGTAGAGGTCTTTCTTGGTCTGCATCAGCAGGGAGCCCCATGTGCCCAGGTCGCTCCAACCGAAATCGGCCGGGCAGACAAAGATCTCCTCTGCCTTCTCCATGATGGCATAGTCGACGGAAATGCTCTCGCATTCGGGGAAGCGCTTATCTATCTCCTCCTGCTCCTTTTCCGTGCCATAGACGGGCAGCAGGTTCTCGAAAACGCGGTTGATGGCAGGCTGGTACACGCGGAAGGCATTCACGATGGTGCTGACGCTCCAGATGAAGATGCCGGCATTCCAGAAATAGCTGCGGTTGCGAATGTATTCCATGGCTTTCTCCTGACTGGGCTTCTCCTTGAAGGAATCCACGCGGAATATTTCCTTGTTGCGCGGGCTGCTCGTGGAGAGGTCAGCCTGGATGTAGCCGTAGCCTGTCTCTGGGCGTGTAGGCTTCATGCCAAGCGTCACGATGGCATCGGTCTCGCCTGTGAACTTCATGCATTGCTTCACCACGCGGCGGAACTCCTCGTTGTTCATTACGACGTGGTCGCTGGGTGTCACCACCACATTGGCCTTCGGGTTGTTCTTCTTGATGCGCCAGCTGACGTAGGCAATACAGGGGGCCGTGCTACGACGGCAGGGCTCCAGGAGAATATTCTCGGCGGGAACCTCAGGCAACTGTTCGCGCACAATGGCTGCATACTTCTTGTTAGTCACCACCCACACGTTTTCGGGTTCGCAGATACCTTCGAAGCGGTCGAGCGTCAACTGAAGGAGCGATCGGCCAACGCCCAGCACGTCAATAAACTGCTTGGGCTTCTCGGCGGTACTCATCGGCCAGAAGCGGCTTCCAACGCCACCGGCCATGATAACGAGGTGATTATTTTTGTTTGCCATAAGTAAATGAATACTCAATAATTATAATCTGCAAAAATAATCATATTTTCCGACTTTCCCAAAGAATCAAGCAAAAATAAATGAAAAAGCGCAAAAACGCAAGGTTTGGCCTCCACGTTTTCGCGCTTATCAGTAGCTTAGGAATGCTTATTTAGCAAACCAGGCAACGATGGTCTCGTAGAGCTCCTGCTTGCCAGAGGTCAGCTTGGGCTCGTTCACCTTCTTACCATACTCGTAAGCGTCCTCGAGCGTCATCTTGCCCTCTTCGAACTCCTTACCCTTACCGGCGTCGAACGAAGCGTAGCGCTCCTTCACCATGTTGCAGATGGTGCCGTCCTCGATGATGGCAGCAGCGTTCTCGAGAGCGCGTGCCATAGCGTCCATACCGCTGATGTGAGCGATGAATACATCCTCAGGATCAGTAGAGTTGCGGCGCATCTTGGCGTCGAAGTTGGTACCGCCATTGCCGAGACCACCGTTGCGGATGATCTGAAGCATAGCCTGAGTGAGCTCATAGTTATCGATGGGGAACTGGTCTGTATCCCAACCGTTCTGGGCATCACCGCGGTTAGCATCGATAGAACCGAGCATACCGTTGTCAACGGCGCAGCAGAGCTCGTGCTCGAAGGTGTGGCCAGCCAGAGTAGCGTGGTTCACCTCGATGTTCACCTTGAAGTCCTTCTCCAGGCCGTGAGCCTTCAGGAAGCCGATAACGGTCTCGGTGTCAACATCATACTGGTGCTTGGTGGGCTCCATGGGCTTCGGCTCGATGAGGAACGTGCCCTTGAATCCCTTAGCGCGTGCATAGTCGCGTGCCATGGTCAGCATGCGAGCCATGTGCTCCTTCTCGCGCTTCTGGTCGGTGTTGAGCAGGCTCATGTAGCCCTCACGTCCACCCCAGAACACATAATTCTGACCACCGAGCTTGATGGTAGCATCGATGGCGTTCTTGATCTGAACGATAGCACGAGCCACAACATCGAAGTCGGGGTTGGTGGAAGCACCGTTCATGTAGCGCTTGTTGCCGAACACGTTAGCCGTACCCCAAAGCAGCTTGATCTTTGGGAATGCAGCCATCTTCTCGAGAGCGTAGTCGGTGATAGCCTTCATGTTAGCCTCATATTCCTCAACGTTTGCACCCTCTTCTACGAGGTCAACATCGTGGAAGCAGAACAGCTCGATGCCGAGCTTGTCCATGATTTCGAAACCTGCGTCCATCTTATCCTTGGCGCGCTGAACAGCGTTGTCAGCCTTGTCCCACTCGTAGCTGCGGGTCTGACCTCCGAATGGGTCGCCTGAAGCCTGTCCGAGTGTGTGCCACCAAGCCATGGCGAAGCGCAGCCACTCTTTCATGGTCTTGCCCATCACCACCTTGTCAGCATCATAGTAGTGGAATGCTAACGGATTCTTACTGTCCTTTCCCTCGAAAGGAATCTTTCCAATTTGTGGAAAATACTCTTTTGCCATAATAGTTGATTTAAAATTAGATATAAATAATCCTTAATTGATAATTCTTAATTCTTAATCGCCAAAGGCGAAAAATCTAAATTCTTAACTCTAAATTCTTAATTGTTAACCTTTGATAATCTGCTCCAGGTTGGCCTTCCATTCGGCGTAGGCGTTCTGGTAGGCGGCGACATTCTTCTCGTCGGGCTCAATCACCGCTAATTTCTTTAATGTAGAAAATGCCTCGTTATTGTCCTTATAGATGCCACAACCCATTCCAGCACCCTTGGCGGCACCTACCGAACCGTCGGTCTCGTAGAGCTCGATGGTGGCTCCGCTGACGCCAGCCAGCGTGTTGCGGAAGATGTCGGAGAGGAACATGTTGGCCTTTCCGGCGTGAATTTTCTTGATGTCCATGCCCATCTGCTGCATCACTTCCATGCCGTAGCAGAACGAGAACACGATGCCTTCCTGGGCAGCGCGCATGATGTGAGCCTTGGAGTGCTTGTTGAAGTTGATGCCGTTGATGCTGCAACCGATCTCGCGGTTCTCGAGCACACGCTCGGCACCGTTTCCGAACGGAATGATGCTCACGCCCTCGGAACCGATGGGGATGTTGGCCATCATGTCGTTCATCTCGCTATACGAAATGCCCTCGGGAGCCACGTTGCGGCGCACCCAGGCATTCAGGATACCCGTGCCGTTGATGCAGAGCAGTACGCCCAGACGGTCGAGCTCCTTCGTGTAGTTCACGTGAGCGAAGGTGTTCACGCGACTCTTCGGGTCGTAGTTAGCCTCGCCGAGCACACCGTAAACCACACCGCTGGTGCCTGCCGTGGATGCAATCTCGCCGGGGTTGAACACGTTGAGCGAAAGTGCATTGTTGGGCTGGTCGCCGCCACGATATGAAATAGGTGTTCCTTCCTTCAGGCCCAGTTCCTCGGCAGCTGCCTTGCAAACGGTGCTCTGGATGGAGAAGGTAGGCACGATGTCGGCTACCACATCCTCGGGGAATCCGAAATAGTCGAGCAGGAACTTGGCAGGCTTCTTGTCCTTGAAGTCCCACATCATACCCTCGGAAAGTCCGCTGATGGTAGTATTGGCCACGCCGCTCAAACGCATGGCTATATAGTCGCCGGGGAGCAGAATCTTGTCAATCTTGTCGAACAGCTCAGGCTCGTTCTCCTTCACCCATGCCAGCTTGGCGGCTGTGAAGTTGCCTGGAGAGTTCAGCAGATGACCGAGGCACTGGTCGGCACCGAGGTCGTTGAAAGCCTTCTCACCATAGGGCACGGCACGCGAGTCGCACCAGATGATACTCGGACGGAGCACCTGCTGGTTCTTGTCGACACACACCAAACCATGCATCTGGTAGGAAATACCGATGGCCTTGATGTCGTCTGCCGTAGCACCGGCATCAGCCATAATCTTCTTCAACGAAAGCTTGGCATTGTCCCACCACATCTGGGGGTCCTGCTCAGCCCAGCCAGCCTTGACAGCCATGATGGGAGCTTCTTTCTCGGGATAAAAAGCAGTGGCGGCGCAAACTCCAGTATCTGCGTCAACAAGCGATGCCTTGACAGAAGAACTGCCTACATCGAATCCTAATAAATATCTATTTGCCATTTCTTATAATTATAATAATGTATCTTTTTATATTTTAGAATACGGCCATCAGACAGTTTCCCCCTGTTAAATAATGAAAAAAAGTAAGATATTCAAAGAACAAGAGCACCAGACCATGAAGTCGGGTGCTCTTGAACTGTTATGATTGGTATGGCTTAGGCGGCCACAAAAATCCAGTCGTAGAAGAACGAGCAGATACCGAAGAGCAGGATACCGGCGGTACAGAGACCAAGAGCCAGTTTGGTGCTCGACGTGGTTTTGAAGGTCGGCATGGGGTTGTCCTCAGCCTTGATATACATGGCCTTCACGATGAGCAGGTAGTAGTAGAGTGACACTACGGTGTTGATCAAGGCGATGAATACCACGAAATAGGAAGCGTAGGAACCCTCCTGGGCGGCTGCCATGAAGACGAAGAACTTGGAGAACATACCGGCAAATGGCGGAATGCCTGCCAGCGAGAACAATGCCAAGGTCATCAGCAACGACAGTTTCGGATTGGTCTGATAGAATCCGTTGTAGGCATCCATGTCGGTACGTCCGCCACTGGCTTCCTCAACGGCACCGATTACCGTGAAGACGGCCATGTTGGCCACCACATAGATAAGCACGTAGTATGAGAGGGCAGCCACGCCGTAGGCGCTGTTACCCACCACGGCCAACATAATGTAACCAGCCTGAGAGATAGAACTGAAAGCCATGAATCGCTTGAGTTCGCTCTGACGAATGGCGAAGAGGTTGGCAACGGTGATGGAAAGCACGATGACCACATAGAGCCACATCTCCCAATGCTCGATCATGGCGGGGAACACCTTCATCAGAATCACGCACAACGTAAAGGCTGCGGCGCCCTTTGAGATGACGCTGAGATAGCCCGTAACGGTTGTGGGTGCGCCCTGATAGGTGTCGGCCGTCCAGAAATGGAAGGGCACCAATGAAATCTTGAAGCCCAGGCCGCTGGCAAAGAATACCAGACCAACGATGGAGAGGGCTGAAGGATATACGCGGATGCTCTGCATGAGCTTGTCGGCAAAGTCGTCGAAATAGAGCGTACCGGTGGCACCATAGAGCATGGAGATGCCATAGAGCATCACACCGCTCGAGAAGGTAGCCGTGAGAATGAACTTCGCGGCAGCCTCGGCGCTGTTGTGACGGTACTTATCGAGACCCACGAGGCAGGCCATGGGAACGGATGCCATTTCGAGTCCGAGGAAGAACATCAGGAAATGTCCTGAAGACATCATCATGAACATACCGAGCAGCGTGCTCTCCACAAGCATGTAGAACTCACCGGCCTTGAACGAGGTGTCAGGACGGGAAAGCCACTGGCGGGCCTGAATGCATACGATGAGCGTACCGGCAGCAAGGATGGTTTTCATCACCGTAGCTGCCTGAGTGGCTACATACATGCCGCCAAATGCCTCAATCTGAGGATTGCAACTGGCTATCGAAGTGAAGCAAATGACGGTGAGAATGAGCATCATCACCGAGGCAAGCAGGTTCAGATGGTCGGCATCATCGCTCTGCTGCTTTTTCTTCAAGTCGTATCCGAGGACAAAATCCACTACAAAGGTGATGATGAGCATCAGCACCAGGCAGGCCTCGGGAATCATATTTAAGAATTGTCCGTAGTTCATAATTACATACTTGCTGTTAAGATGTTAGACAAAATACTTCCCACGCCACTATCGATGATGTAGCTGAACACCAGTGGGAAGCAGCCGAGACCGGCCACACAGGCGATGAGGCAGATGACAGCGACACGCTCGTCCCATGTAGCATCGGTGAGCGTAACGGTGTCGCAATGAGGATAATCAACCTTCTGGAAGAGTATCTTACCCACAACACGGAGGATGTAGACGGCTGTCACTACGATGGAAGTACAAGCAATGATGGTGCACGTACGATGGAACACATCGGCATTCTCAAACGAGCCTACAAAGATGGTCATCTCAGCAATGAAACCGGAGAATCCGGGAAGACCGAGGTTGGCCAAACCGGCAATGACATAGCCGCAAGCAAGGAACGGCATGATCTTCATCAAACCGCCGAGATAGCGCACGTCACGCGTGTGGGCACGGCCGTAGATCATACCGATGAGGGCAAAGAAGAGTGCCGTCATCAAACCGTGGGAAAGCATCTGAAGGATGGCTCCCGTACAACTGGTGCGCGTCATCATCAGCAGGGCGAAGAGCACAAGGCCGCAGTGGGACACTGAAGAATAGGCATTGATATACTTCAGGTCGGTCTGCACGCAGGCACTCAAGGCACCGTAAACCACCGAGATGGTAGTGAGGATGAGGAATATCCATCCCAACTGCTGGGCTGCCTCAGGAAGCAGGTACATAGCCACGCGGAAGCAGCCATAGCCTCCGAGTTTCATCAGCACACCGGCGTGAAGCATGGAAACGGCAGTAGGCGCCGAAGCATGACCGTCGGGTGACCAAGTGTGGAAGGGGAACAAAGCACCCAGCACACCGAAACCGATGAAGATGAAGGGGAAGAATATCTTCTGGATGTTAACGGGAATGTTATGCTTGGCGGCAATCTCCGTGACAATCATCGTGTCGGCTCCGCTGTAGAAGTAGATGCCGAGAATGCCGAGGATGAGCAGGGCCGAACCTCCCATGAGCATCAGCGTCAGTTTCATGGCCGCATACTCCTTGTTGCCCGAACCCCATACGCCGATGAGCAGGTACATGGGAATGAGGGCCACCTCATAGAACATGAACATGGTGAACATATCCACGGAGATGAAGAAGCCGAACACACCCGTGGAAAGCAGGGTGAACCAAAGGAAATACTCCTTCGTGAGCGGCTTCAGCTGCCAGGAGGCAAACGTTCCCGTGAAGACGATGATGCTCGAAAGCAACAGCATCACAACGGAGATTCCATCCACGCCCACGGCATATTTGATATTCAGCGGCTTGAACCAGTCTACGGCATAAGTGAGCAGCATCTCGGCATTGTTGCCGGCAGAACGCTGCTGGATGAAATAGACGGTAAGCCAGATGGACAGGGCAAGCAAACAGGAAGAACCCGCCACCATCACGCCACGCACCTGACTGAGATTGCGTGCCAGCCAGAGGCCGAGCAGCATCAGGACGGGGAATACTACGAATAATGTTAATATACTCATTTTCGCTATATCGTTATTACGTTATTACGTCATTTCGTTATTACATCGCAAGCAAAACCAGGGCCAGGGCCACCGTTCCGGTGAGGAACCAAACGGCATACTGGCGCACATCACCGCTCTGCCAGGGACGAAGGCTCTCGCCTGCCTCATTGGCTCCCCATGCCATGAAGTTGAACGTGCCGTCGACCACATGACGGTCGAACCATGCAATAGGATGGGAGAAGCAGCGGAATACAATCTTGTGCGTGAAATACATCCACACCTCATCCATGTAGAAACGCTTGTAGGCGGCACGATGGAGACGGGGGAATTGCTTGTAGAGACGGTCGGCAATAGGCTGGCTCTCACCTTTATATATATAGGTGGCCAGACAGATGCTAATGATGGCAATCACCGTAGAGGTGATGGCTATCTGTGTATCGAAATGAATCGTGTAGGGAGTTCCGGCGGCACTTACGAACTCACCGAAGTTACCACCCCACCCTGCAAATCCGGCAATGGTGGAATAGATACCAACGCCCATCGTGATGCAGCAGAGTACAATCAGAGGGATGGTCATCGTGGCAGGAGCCTCGTGGGGCGTGTGATGCTCGTGGGCTTCCTTGTTCTCGGTTCCCCAGAAGATGCCGTAGTAGAGACGGAACATGTAGAAGGCGGTCATGGCGGCAATGCCAGTCATAATCCAACCTACCCAGGGACTGTACTCAAAGCAGGCGGTGATAATCTCATCCTTCGAGCAGAAACCCGAGAAGAACGGAATACCGGCAATGGCCAGACAACTGATGAGGAACGTATAATGCGTCACGGGCATGTACTTGCGCAAGCCACCCATCACGCTCATCTCGTTGGAGTGAACGGCATGGATGATACATCCGGCACAGAGGAACAAGCAGGCCTTGAACATGGCGTGGGTGAACAGGTGGAACATACCAGCCATATAGCCCAGCTGGGCATGATTGTCGAGCGCGGCACCATGATGACCGGGCAGACTAACACCCAGGGCCACCATCATAAAGGCAATCTGAGAAATGGTGGAGAAGGCCAGCACACGCTTGATGTCGCTCTGGGCACAAGCCACGGCGGCGGCATAGAAAGCGGTGAAGACACCTACCCACACGATGATGCTCATCGAACCCGGAGCGTACTGAATCCACAAGGGGAACATACGGGCAATCTGGAACACACCGGCTACAACCATCGTTGCGGCATGGATGAGTGCAGATACAGGCGTCGGGCCCTCCATAGCATCCGGAAGCCAGATGTGCAACGGGAACATGGCACTCTTACCGGCACCACCGATAAACATCAGTACCAGTGCGGTAGGGATGATAAAGCCACCGGCAGCAATGGCCTTGGCCACATTTGCCTGAATGAAAGGCTCCGTGCCATTGCCCATCACGATATCGGTTCCCACGAATGAGAAACTGAACGACTGGACATAGTAACCGAAGATGAGGATACCGATGAGGAAGAACATATCGGCAAAGCGCGTCACGATGAATGCCTTCTTAGAGGCAGCCACGGCGGCATGTGTGGGATAGTAGAAGCCGATGAGCAGATAAGAACTCACACCCACCAACTCCCAGAAGAGATACATCTGGAAGATGTTGGTGGCCAACACCAGGCCAAGCATAGACATCGAAAAGAGGCTCAGGAAAGCATAGTAGCGCTGGAAACCCTTCTCGCCGTGCATATAGCCGAACGAATAGATATGTACCATGAGGGAAACCGTCGAGATAACCACCAGCATCATCACCGAAATAGGATCGAGCAAGATGCCGAGATCGAAATGCAGACGGCCCAGAGGCAGCCAAGTGACATTGTAGGGCACAATCGTGGCAAACGTACCGTCGGCCAGACGATCAGCTGTAAAATAGGTGAAGGCTGTCAGATAGCTCACCAGTGTCACCACACCCAATGAACAGGTGCCGATGAGTCCTGCCGTCTTATGCGACATTTTCATACCCGCAAGTCCCAGAATGAGGAACGAGATCAATGGCATGAGCAGGATCAGGATTGAATATGTATAGTCCATAAATCTTAATTCTTAACTTGATTCTTAATTCATTAGGATTACCACTTCATGTTTTCAATCGAGTTCACCTGGTCACTATGATAGTTGCGGTAAACATTGATGATGATAGCCACGGCAACGGCTGTCTCGGCGGCACTCACACCGATGGAGAACAGCGTAAAGAAGAAGCCTTCCAATGCCTCAGGATAGACAATGCGGTTGATAGCCGCAAAATTCAGGTCAACGGCATTGAGAATCAACTCCACGGAAATGAGCATCGCAATCAGGTTGCGACGGCTGATGAAGCCGAATACGCCGATGAAGAACAGCAGTGCACTAAGCACGAAGAAATATTCTACTGGTACCATAACGCAATTACTCCTTTCTTGAAATCATGATGCCGCCGATGATGCAAGCCAGCAGGAAGATGGAAATGAACTCGAAAGGCAGCACGTAGCCGTACTTGTCGGCACCTACCAGTGCATGTCCGATTTCCTTCATGCCTACTTCTTTGTCACCTGTGAGCATAAAGTTATTGTAAAAATGATTCTTTAAGAACACTACCACCGTGGTGAAGAAACCAACGAGGGCCACCAAGGCGCCAAAGGCGATGCGGCTACCCTTCATACGCTCCACTAGTCCCTGCAGGGTCTGCTTGCTTACCAGCTGGATGGCGAAGATGTAAATCATCGTCACGCCACCGGCATAGACGGCTATCTGAGCAGCACCCAGGTAGGTGTAGTCAAGCAGGAAATAGAGTCCTGCAATGCCAAAGAGAACGAACAGCAGGAAGGTGGCCGCTCTCATGATTCGCTTCGTAGTGACACAAAGCACGGCTGATGCCAGGATCACAACGGCGAGAATAAAAAACATTACTGTATTTGCCATATTCCTGATTATTTCGTTTTGGTGTTAAACTTGCCGACCTGCCATTCAGCACCGCCATCGAGAAGATTGGGCAGGGAACCTCCCTGATAGACCTCCTTGTCGAGATGGAGCACCAGTTGGTTGCGGTCAAAGACGGCATTCTCAAAATCGTTGGTAAACTCAATGGCATCGAAGTTGCAGGCATTGGTGCAGAGCTGGCAGAACATGCAGTCGCCAAGGTCGTAACGGTAATCGTCGAGCACCTTCTTCTTGCGTCCTGTTTCGGGATCTTCGGCCATGTGCGAGACAATCTTAATCGTGCCGTTAGGGCATGACTTCTCGCAAAGCGTGCAAGCCGTACACTTATAGCTGCCGTCCTCGTTGCGCTTGAACACGAGGCGTCCGCGATGACGGGCAGACACATGGAGTGTGGTCTTGCGGTTCTCGGGATATTGCTCTGTTGACTTGTTGGTCCAGTAGTCCTTGCCATACTCCTTGATGGTGGTCTTCATACCTACAGCCAAAGTCTTCAGGGCGTGTCCGAGTTCGCTGAAATATGTCTTATTTTTATCTTCCATTTCTATTATACTTTTTCTAGTTATCTAGTATTCCTAGTTTACTAGCTATTACCAATGAAGGCCAAAGGCCACAACAATTGTCATCAGCACCAGGTTGAGCAGGGCCAGCGGCATGAGGTACTTCCACTCTAACTTCAGGATCTGGTCAATACGCAGACGTGGGAATGTCCACTTGATCCACATCATCAGCCAAACGATGAAGAAAGCCTTGCCCATAAACCATACGATACCGGGAATGTATTGCATCACGGTATCAAAGCCCTCAACGCCTATCTGAGCGGGAGCCCATCCGCCAAAGAACACCATAGCGGCAATGCCAGCAATGATGAACATGTTGAGGAACTCTGCCAGATAGAAGTAACCGAAGCCCATACCGCTATACTCCGTGTGGTGACCAGCGGTCAGCTCACTCTCGGCCTCAGCCATATCGAACGGGCCACGGTTGGCCTCGGCATTACCGGCAATAATGAACACCACGAAGGCGATGATGGCGGGAATATGGCCGCGGAAAAAAAGCCACCCTCCTGGACCAGTCTGACTCTCCACGATACCACTCACCTGCATAGTGCCGGTAAAGATGACAGCGGTAATCAGGCAGAGGCAGAGCGACATCTCATAGGAAATCATCTGCACGGCGGCACGCATGGCCGAAACCACAGAATACTTATTGTTGGAAGCCCAACCAGCGAGGAAGATTCCCACGACGCCTATCGATGAGATAGCTGTCAGCAGGAAGATACCCACGTTGAAATCGAGAATCTCAGCACCACGGTTCCAGGGCAGGAAGCAGAAAGCACCCACCGAACCGATAATCACAAGGAAAGGCGCAATGGCATAGAGCAGTTTGTCGGCCTTGTCAACGAAGAAAATCTCCTTGATGAGCATCTTCAGCACGTCGGCCACCACCTGCAGCAATCCCCACGGTCCTACACGAACCGGACCGATACGGCACTGGAAGTAGGCACAAACCTTACGCTCCATGAAAATAAGCACCATAGCTATGACCGCATAGGCTGTCAGTATCAGCAGGCCTACCAGCACACACTCAATCAGAATGGTCCAGAAACTGTTGAGACCCAGGGTGACTCTCAGCAACTCGTCGAACCATTTCGTAACGATAGAAAAATCAAATATATGTTCCATACCTTTATCTGTCAATGTCAGGAATAACTATGTCGATGGCTGCACCCGTGGTGACGAGGTCGGCAATCTTCTGGCCGCGCAGCATGGGGTCAAGCGCACCAACGAGCGAGAGACCCATGGGGCGCATCTTCATGCGGTAAGGACTCTTGTCGCCCTTAGAATCGAGATAGACACCGAACTCTCCGGCAGCACCCTCCACGGAGTAGTACCACTGGCCCTCGGGCACCTTGATGATAGGCTTCTGCTTCACGTAGAAGTCACCCTCAGGAATATTGTCGATGAGCTGTTCGATGATATTGAGGCTCTGGTACATCTCGTTGATGTGAACCATATAGCGGCCCATAGAATCGCAAGAGTCTGCAGTAACCTGCTCCCACTCCACTTTGTCGTAGCAATCGTATGGATGATTCTTGCGCACATCGTTCTTCCATCCGGCAGCACGGCCGGCAGGACCGGTCACACCGTAGTTGATGCAGTCCTCAAGACTCATCGGGCCTACCTGCTCCAGACGGTTGTGCGTGATGATGTTGTCGCCAAAGACGTCCATATACTCCTGAATCATCGGACGCAGGTACTTCACCAGGTCCTTGCAGTTCTTCACGAAGTTGGGGTCGATGTCGTCCTGCAGTCCACCTATTCTATAATAGTTCTGGATGAGTCGGCCGCCGGTGGTTTCCTCCATCACGTTCAGCACGTGCTCACGGTCGCGCATTCCATAGAGGAAAGCGGTCAGCGCACCCAGGTCCTGAGCACAGCATGAAGTGAACAGCAAGTGGCTGTCCAGACGCTGCAACTCGTCCATAATGGTACGAATGACGTGAATACGGTCTGTAAGTTCCACGCCCATGGCTTCTTCAATCACGCCTACCAGTGCGTGGCGTTGCTGCATGGCACAGAGGTAGTTAAGACGGTCGGTTAAAGCCAAGGTCTGAGGATAAGTCATAGATTCCCACATCTTCTCAATACCACGGTGGATATAGCCCAGATGCGGATACACGCGCTTCACGATCTCGCCGTCGACCACCGTCTGCAAACGGAGCACACCGTGGGTACTGGGGTGCTGAGGACCGATGTTGATCACATAGTCGTCAGGACCGAACAGGCGGTTCTGCTTCGACTGAAGCACGCCGCGGTCGTCGATATAATACTCCAGTCCGTAGTCTGGCTCCACGTCGTCCTCAAGCGTATATTTGCCTGAAGCCTTGAAGTTCTTGCGCAGGGGCCATCCCTGGAAATCGTTGCGGAGGAACAGGCGGCGCATGTCCTTATGCCCCAGGAACACGATGCCCAGGAAGTCGAACACCTCGCGCTCCAGCAGGTCGGCTACCTTCCACAGGTTGCTCACCGTGGGAATGTAGTACATGGTCTGGCCGTCGGTATCGCCCGTGCCGTTCATGGCATTGCCGTCGCCACACACCTGTGAGCGTGCAATCAGCTTCACCGAGCAGCGCTCGTGGCTCTCGGTATTCTCCAGGATATACACGCACCCCAGACCTTCCTCGCCGAAGTCCTCGCCCACGATGGTCACCAGATAGTCGAAGTGCTTCTTCTCCTTCAGGTTTGCCATCTCGGCGGCAAACTTATCGAAATCAAATACTAAATGTTCAAGTTTCATTGTGCGGCCTCCTTTCCTTCTTGATTAAGAACACTAGGTTCACTAGTTTCACTAGGAATACTAGGACTACTAATCTGACTGGCCTTCATCTCGGCAATAGCCTCCTCGGGCACGTCGGTCACCACGATGGGCTTCTTGCCGCCACGGCCATAGATCAGCTCCTCGTTCGATACGCCCAACTTGGCTTCCTCCTTGGTCTGCTTGTGGTTGGAGCCGCCGAAGAACTTCTCGATCTTCACCTTGCGCTGCAACTGCATCATGCCATAGAGAATAGCCTCGGGTCGCGGAGGACAACCGGGAATGAACACATCCACAGGGACAATCTCCTCGATGCCCTGCACCACATGATAGCTCGACTTGAACGGGCCGCCGCTGATGGCGCATCCGCCCACGGCCACCACATACTTGGGCTCGGCCATCTCGTCGTAGAGTCGCTTCAGCGCCGGAGCCATCTTGTGGGTAATCGTGCCGGCACACATGATGAGGTCGGCCTGTCGCGGAGAGTTGCGCGTCACCTCGAAGCCGAAGCGCGAGAAGTCATAGCGTGCACATCCGCAGGCCATGAACTCGATGCCGCAACACGAAGTAGCGAAAGTGAGCGACCACAGAGAGTTGGAACGTCCCCAGTTGATCATCTGATCAAGGGAACCCATCACCACATTGACGCCGCCCTCATGGAGCTCGTCAACAATCTTCTCCAACGATTCGTTGTCCTTGAACTCCTCGTAGGGCAAAGCCTTGATTTTCGGTTTTCTTACTTCCATTCCAACGCTCCTTTCCGCCAGGCGTATGCCAGGCCAAATACAAGTACTAACAGGAAGAAACCAATGCTCACAAGAGCCATCGTTCCAAACTCCTTAACCACCACTGCCCAAGGATAGAGGAAAAGTGTCTCCACATCGAACATGAGGAAAAGGATAGCAAACAGGTAGTATCCTATCGAAACAGGCAGCCATGAAGAACCTCGGGTGGGAATACCGCACTCGAATGGTTCACCTTTCAGCTTGTTGTAGGAACGGGGGCCGATAAGCTTAGCAATCACGTAAGCCCCGACTACCAATACTACAGCCGTCAAGATGACGGTAATTAACAAAGTGAAATACATATATATGTGTAATTGTTATGATTTGTCCGCTTGTCTCAAGCAGTAAAAACTTAAAGCGGTGCAAAGTTAGTAAATATTTTGCAAATGTTTGCAAGTTTCTTTGATTTATTCTATGACTTTTCGCAAAATTGATTATATTTGCAAACAGAAACAAAAACCTAAAGAATAGCAAAATGAAACTGAAGTCTTTAAAAACCGTGTTGTTCGCTTTCGCATTAGCCTCAACAACTAACATTTCGGCCAGTTCTCTACAGCCAGTTGGTGACATTCTGAAAAAATCGCCCACTACCAACGTGGACGGTATCAACTACAAGCTCGACGCCAAAAAACAAGAGGCCAGAGTGATTGCCGGCAAAGGCATCTACAATGGTGAGATTGTCATTCCCGAGAAAATAACCGTTGACAGCGTGGTCTATTTCGTGGAGGAAATCGATGGCGGGGCGTTCAAGGGTTGTTCATCGGTGACGGCCATCACCCTTCCAAACGGCATCACGGAAATTGGCTCAAGTGCTTTTGAAGACTGCACCAGCATCGAGGAAATCACCATTCCTGCCTCCATCAGGAAAATAGAGAGCAGCACCTTTGCAGGATGCAGCAATCTGAAGGTTATCAATCTGCCCGATGGCATCACCAGCATCGAACAAGGTGCCTTCAAGAAGTGTACCGCCCTGGAGGAAATCACGATTCCTACAGGTGTCACCTCGCTCCCCTACAATCTTTTCCTGGGCTGCTCAAGTCTGAAGAATGTAAATCTCCCCGTAGGCCTGGAGAAGATCGGCTACTCCTGTTTCCAAGACTGTTCTTCACTCGAGGAGATTGATATTCCCAACAGCGTGAAGGCTATCGGATGGGTGGCTTTCAAGAACTGCACATCACTCCGCAGTTTCTCCTTCACCACCAGCATGGACAACATCGCCAACAGTATCTTCGAAGGATGTACCAGCTTGAAGGACGTGAACATCACCAACTCCATCAAGGGTATTGACCACGATGCCTTCAAGGGGTGTGCAAGTCTCGACAGCATCTTCATCCCTAACAGCGTTCGCTCTTTGGGCAGCAGCGTGTTTGAGAACTGTAACAACCTGAGAATCGTCAATATACCCAACGGTATTAAATCAATTCCTTCAAAGGCGTTCAAGAATTGTTCGGCGCTTCCCGAGATTGAAATCCCCTACTCTGTCAAGGACATCAATTCCGACGCTTTCAACGGTTGCAGCTCTTTGGCCATGATTGATATCCCAAGCAGCGTTGAGGAGATAGACGGCGATGCCTTCAACAACTGCCATTCGCTCATGACGGTCATCATTCGTGCTGGAAAACCGGTGAAAATCAAGAAGAGCTCTTTCGGAAAGGCCACGCAACGACAAGGCATTTTCTATGTTCCGATGGCTTCCGTCTATCGTAGCGATCCCAAGAGTGCCTGGTTTAAGATCTATAACATCAAGAACCTAAATGACCGCCAGCGCTAACCCAAGCGTTGACGGCCATTAAAACAATATTTGTTTTCAGCAAGAAAAGTAATACTTTTAACCATTAGAAATAATACTTTTAACCATTAGAAATAATACTTTTAACCATTAGAAGTAATACTTCCAACCAATAGAAACGGTGTTTCCAACAAGTGGAAGCATCGTTTCCATTTGTTGTTTAGAAATCGCGCTCCATCAATTCCAGACACATCCGGCTGTTATGATAAGGACATTTCCAGAAGCCTGCCTTATCGTCTTTGCGGTTAATGTTCCGTTCGGGATCACGACTCCACCACCACTCTCCCCCTTCACGGTCGATGAGGTTGTCCTTGATATACTGCCAGCCGCGGAGGGCCTTTTGCAAGGCTGACTCATCACCGAAATACTGCCAGATATTAATCCATCCTACCACATTCTCGGCTTGCACCCACCAGTGGCGGTCAGTATCTACATAACCTGTATCCAGATTGGCTTCATGAACCATTGAGCCGTCTTCGTTGAGCCCTTTTTCGGAAGCCTTCGCCACCATCTGCACTACCGTCTCCACCTTCCTGAGAACCGTCTCGTCACCCAACACTAGTGCTGCCTCATGCATCAGCCACGAACATTCGATATCATGTCCATAACTCTCCAATCGGCCGGCCTCACGTGTCCAATCCATATCAAAGAAAAGATCCAGATGATGCGTTTCGGGATTCAGAATCTTATCGGTGAAAATCGTGATGAGGTTGCGGAGGGAGGATTCAAGCCTGACCACAAAAACATCAGGAACGGTGACACCGATGGGAAGAACCGAACCGATGGCGGGCACATAGTCGCAACTTTCGGCGGCCTTGAGTTCTTTTATACAACGGAACAGATTGGTGTAGGGTTCGATGATGTGCAAATGGGTGTTCTGCGATTTGGGGTAGTTGGCATCCAGTTCCGAAAGACGCATATCGGCTATCTCCCCCCATTCTCGGGTGCAGGCTTCGATGTAGCCGTTGTATTCACGGTCGAGCGAATGTTCCTCTATGCATTCATAGAGTTCCATGGCATAGTCAAGAGCCTCGCGGTCACCTGTGGCACGGGCATATTCCGAAAGCCCGTAGATGGTGAAGCCAATGGCATAGAACTGCTTCTTCGTGTCTTTCGGCCGGCCTTTATAGTCAAGGCTCCAGTAAGTGCCGCCATATTCCTTATCGATGAAATGGTCGATGATATAGCCTTTGGCACGAGTGGCGGCCTCCAGATATTCCTGCTTATGAAGCACCCGATAGGCTGCAGAGAAAGACCATAGGATACGGGCATTCAAGATGCCGCCCTTGTCGGCCGTCTTCACAATCTCACCCTCGCCGGTCATCTGTCCGTAGAAACCGCCGTTCTCCTCATCAACCATCTTGTCAAGCCAGAAATTTAGGATGTTGTTTTCCAAGACATCTCTGACTTCCGCTTTCAACGTTTTAACTTCTTCTTTCATATATGATAAAAAAGCCCCTCAAGGGAGGGGACTTATTTAGGTTATTTACTTCTTTATCGGATACTTGTAAAGCAACCAGATCATAATAACGATGATGACTGCCGGGAAGATGGAGAACAAAGCCCAGGTCATTTCACGGACAGCCTCCATATTGGTGATGTTGACCACCGTCTGGCCGTTGGCATCAGTTCCGGAATAGAAACCGGCAAAACCAAGCAGCAAGGCCACAAGCGAACCTGAGATCGCCGTTCCGAACTTCTGAGCCATCGTACCTGAAGAGAAAATAAGACCTGTTGATGAAGTTCCGTTCTTCTCCGTGGCATAGTCAGCCACATCGGCATACATTGACCACAAAAGCGGAGAATAGAGGCCAACGCCCACCGAAGTGAGCACTACCAAGGCGACAAGCACCCAGATATAAGCGGGATCCATCGGCACGAAGAAGAAGGCAATGGAGAACACCATACAGATGATACCTGCCACGATAAAGGCTTTCTTCTTGCTGCCCATCCACTGGGTGAACTTCGGAGAAAGACCGCCGAAAATCATACAGGTCACCTCGCCGAAGGTCATAAATACCGTGTAGTTGATAATCAGACCTGAAACCGTGACATCTCCATGCAGGCAGTACTCCATCAGATAGCCGGCCACGGCATAGCGGAAGCCGTTGAAGAAATTCGTGCAGATACCTATGAGCGTCAGGTAAATCCAAGGCTTGTTCTTAAACAAGTCGGCAAAGGGCTTGAACGAGAACTTCTCAGCACGGACGGGCTTCAGACGTTCTTTCGTGAGCAAGCCGCAAGCCAGCGTCATGATTGTTGCCAAACCACCGAGGCAAGCACCAAGCACGGCATATTGATGAGCAGGCGTTCCGCCAACCATCTTTTGCAGATATGGGAACGAAAGCAAGGTAATGAAGCCCATGGCATAGGCACCTACCATTCGGAAAGAGGAGAACTGATTCTTCTCATTGTCATCTTCAGTCATCACGCCCAGCAACGAACCGTAAGGCACATTGACTGCGGTATAGCAAGCCATCATGAGAAGGTAAAGCGTGTAGGCGTAGATTCGCTTACCAACGGGACCAAAGTCGGGCGTATAGAGCAACAGGGCAAAAATCACGCCCAAGGGCACGGCTCCAAAGATAAGCCAAGGCCGATAGGTACCCCAGCGGCTCTGGGTGCGGTCAGCCAAAGAACCCATCAGCGGGTCGGTAACCACATCAAACATACGCGCTATGAGCATCAGCGTAGCCGTGTCAGCCACAGTCAATCCGAAGACATTGGTGAAGAATAGCGGGAAAGCAATCGACATCACCTTCCAAGTAATACCACCGGCAGCCGCATCACCGAGCGCATAGCCGATTTTCTCTTTTAAACTTGCCATAAATTACTTTTATATTTTACTGAGATTTCAAGGCTTGATAAACTTAACTTTATTATAACGCAAAAATACAAATAATATTTTGAATTACTGGTTCTTATTCTTGCGTACCAAAGCCTTGATGGTTTCTACAGAAGCCGATGTGGTGAAGCCGTCCTCTGGCGTATTCATGCAGTAGTCGATGAGCTTGTCGATGGTAGAGACTGCCACATGCATGCGCGTATCGGAAGAGGCATAGTAAATCAATACCCGGCCATCCTCGTCTGCAATCCATCCATTGGCAAAAGCCACATTCATCACATCACCGATATACTCCCATCCCTCTGGGACGAGGAAATAGCCGCCCGGCTGTGCTATCACCCGTGTAGGATCATCGAGTGCAGTCATGTACATATACAGCACATAGCGCAGGCCTGAGGCACATCCGCGAACACCATGAGCCAGATGAAGCCAACCCTTGGGAGTCTTTATAGGATGCGGGCCCTCGCCGTTCTTCACCTCCATAATGGTGTGATAGTGGCGGGCGTTGATAATCTTCTCTTCTTTCACTTCGGCGTTGGTAATGTCATCTACAAGCGCCCAGCCAATGCCGCCACCGCTACCCGTATCGATGAATCCATCCTGAGGGCGGGTATAGAGGGCATACTTTCCATCGACGAATTCCGGATGAAGCACTACATTGCGCTGCTGGCTCTTGGTCTTCAGGTCTGGCAGACGCTCCCATTTTACCAAGTCCTTCGTGCGTGCTATGGCAGCAGTAGCCGTGGCTGCACTAAGATCACCAGGCAGGCTGTCATCATGACGCTCCGCACAGAAGATACCGTAGATCCACCCGTCTTCATGGGCTGTCAGTCGCATGTCGTAGATGTTGGTTGCGGGAATCACATCGTCAGGCATCGTAATCGGTTCATCCCAGAAGCGGAAGTTATCGATACCGTTGGGACTCTCCGCCACGGCAAAGAAGCTCTTGCGGTCAGCTCCTTCCACGCGCACGACAAGCAAGTATTTGCCCTGCCATTTGATGGCGCCGGAATTCAGCGTTGCATTCATCATGATGCGCTGCATCAGATAAGGATTGTCTTTCTCGTTGAAGTCATAGCGCCATTCCAGCGGCGTATGCTCAGCGGTGAGAATAGGGTTGGCATACTTTGTATAGATACCATTCCCCCATTCCAGTGGTTCGTTTTTCTTAGTCAGCAGCTCCTCATGGTGTGCACGCAGGGCTGCCACTTTTGCTTTAAAATCACTCATGTCAATTTATTTTATATCGTCTAGGAATAATGTTTTCTCGTCCTTATAGAAGTCAACGAAATACTTGGCATCAGGCTTCGAGGTGGAAGGTCCGAACCACTCTTCCTTATAGTTACGCCATGTGAGCAGATAACTAATGGGGAAATCCTTCACGGCTGGTAAAAGTGTTGACGTCCACCATGTAGGCTCTGTCATGTTCTTCATACCTGTCTCCGTCAAGGCTGGAATCAGGTTGTGCACCTTTGCAACTTCACAGAGCACCTGCAGATTCTGCTTTGTACAATTAATAAAGGCATCTTTCTCCTCTGGCTTCCACTGATAGCCATCGAGTCCGAGCATGTCCACACGGTCGTCGCCCGGGTAACGCTCAAGCAGACGTTCTGCCGTCAGATTATCCTGGCAACCGGGTGAGTAAGACCACACGAGGTTGTCATAGCCATCGGCCTTCAATTTATCTTGCAGCATATTCCATAATGCCTTATATTCTTCCACCGTACAGAGTTTTTCACCCCACCAGAACCAGGAACCGGAATTCTCATGCCAAGGACGGAAGATAACAGGAATCTTCTGGCCGTTGTCGTCTTTTAGTGTAGAAAGGAAGTCGGACACGCGCTGCATCCACCCTTCGAACTTCTCATGGAACTCACCACCGGGCAAGATTTTCTTCACTACGGCAGAGTCTGTCACATCCCAAGCGGTACCCTCAGGAAATTTCTGTCCTGCCCAGCCACCGCCTTCGATGGTGGTTACCGGATTACGCGGATGCCAACTCAGGGTTATGATACCTCCACGACGGTAATGATTCTGAATCTCTTCAGTCATACGGGTGAAAGGAACACTGTCCAAATTTTTCTTGTCACCCATCTCGATACCACCAAGATCAAAGCCCATGATGGCAGGATAACTGCCACAAACGTTCTTCACATCGCTGGAGTCTTTGTCATATTCCCATGTAAGTCCATACATCGGATCATCTTGATGCCCATACATGATTCCCTTCTGCTGGAGAGAGTCCAGGCGTTCTAACAACTGCTGGGCTGCTGCCTTCTGGGGCTCAGCATTCTTCGTGGCACAAGCAACTATCGTCATTGCAACCAAAACCATTACCAAAATCTTCTTCATATTTTTCTTTTTTTATATTATCTCAAATGCATCTGCTTCAACATCCAATCTTCCCACTCATCCCATTGCTCTTGAAACCAGAAATGCCAGGTAGCCTGATAGGGTTTGATGGTCTTGGGACCCCTTACGGTGTTATAGGTTGCCCATGCAGTTGTGGGAGGCACAACGTCATCATTATAGCCAAACGAGAACCAGCCTGTTTGCTGATCCGTTATGAGACGAGCAAAGTTCACACCGTCGTAATAGCGGGACACCTCAATCTGTTTTTCCTGGCCTTTACCTTTATTCCAATAGAAATAATGTGGCCATCCACATGCGACGCCTTGCAAAGAAGCAGTATGATCGCAAAGAGCGGCATGCACCGGAGCATAGTAAGTGATACGCTTGTCGAGAGCGGCTGTAGCAAGCGTGAGGAAACCTCCCTGGCTAGAGCCAGACACACCCATTTCCTTACCATTCCATGGAGTATATTCAGCTATATAGTCGAGAGCACGGATGCATCCGATTATCACTCGCTTATAATAGTTTTTGTCACGGTCGTCCATATTGAATTCCCAATACCCCATCAGGGCACCATTGAACATATCGTCATAGACCTTCTGCTCCATCGTCACAGGCACTCCGTGAATGCCGATCTCCAAGGTGACGGCACCTTGAGAGGCAGTATAGACATCGCCACCATAAGGACGCACGCCTGCACCTGGAACTCTCAACAAAGCAGGATATCTCCCTTCCTTCACAGGCACACAAAGAATGCCATAAGTACGATAGTTCTGCTGCATGTTCTGGAAAGAAACTTCATATACGTTCACATCCTTGGTACAACGCTCCGGTAAAAGGCGTTTTGTGGGGTTCAAGTCCACCTTACGGGCATTCTTGAGAGTGTTCTGCCAGAACTCCTCAAAGTCCTTTGGCATAACAGTGGTAGGTTGTAACTTCTCCGGTGAAAAAGCCGCGCTACAGGCTCCTTTATACTCCTTACCATCCACGTAGGCTTTTACATCGACACGATAGAAACCCGGTTTCTCCATCTTACCCTTCAGCGTCAGTGTGCCGTCTTTCAACACAACGCCTTTTTTCTTCACTTCAGGGTACATTTCAGGACCAGCCTCATAGTCAACTTTCACATTATCTATAAGTGTTCCCGAGCGCAACACGTTCACGATGAATCCACACTGCTCCCCAACCCGATAATTCCAATCCTTATGGTCGGGTGTAACCGTTACCGTAACCGAATTACCGCGAATCTGAGCACCTGAGGTAACATACACCATCAGACTCAAACAAAACAATACTAAACGTCTCATTCAGGTAATATAGATTTAGTTATTCTTAATCTTCTGCAAAGATACGAATTAAAGAAACAAAACAATGATACTATTTTGACAGTGTTTTATACTTTAGGAAAAAACCCTTGTTAAAAAACGTAAATATGACTCTATATCAACAATATAGAGCAAAATAGTACCAATGAATTAGATGTAAGTGGTCTAATAGAGAAGGTTTTATTCAAGTATCCTACCGTTCCAATAGGCTTTGGAACAGCGAATTTCAATAATTCCTCCAAGCCATTCGGTAAGAGGGAGCTCACCAGAAAAAGTATAGTAATTTACGACATTTCCTTCCTGCAACTCAACTACGGCCTGAACCAACACATCACCATCTACATGGACTTCATGAGCAGCAACCTTTCTAATACGCTTTGCCATCACCGTTATCTTTCCAATTTTTCTACGGGTGCACCAGAACCATCCGGGGCTGCATTTATCCTATTAAGATGACGGAGCTTGTTTTCACGGTCGTCCTGGGCTGAATTCCGTCCAATGCTGTCAGGAGCACTCTTTACTGCCGGCTTATTATCATGGATACGCATACGCAAGAGTTGGATACGGTTAATGAAAAGCAGCTTAAGTGTAGTGGTGGTCTGTGCGTTTTGTTCTTTGTTCAGATAGAAGAAACCTCGTATTTCCTTCACGCCCAAATTATCATTGTCGGTGACTTCAAGATTATATCGGCTGTTGGAAGAGAAATGGGTGGTACGTGTCGCTACACTGTCATTCTTATACTGAACGGCAAGCATGGCAATACCATCCTTAAAGCCTTCCTGATAGAGGAATTGCGTATCAAATCCAAGATTGAAACGGTCACCTTTGTGATAGGCCGTATCCGCCTTTATAACAAAGGACATTACATTATTCGGCTTACGTTGCATAAGAACCAGACCAGGTTCAAGAGGCCATACGTTAGCCGTATCTCCTTGTACGACACCGGCATTCATAGCACTCATACTTGCACCCACCTGTGCGGCCTCGGCCCTCACTCGTTCGGAAAGCGATTTATAGACCTTCTGCAGATCTTCAGCATGGCGCATGTAATAGACCATTGACTTTTCAAATTTCTCCTCACTTACGTTATGCTTCTTCAGGACTGCCAACTTATACAAACGCTCATTGTAAGCCCTGTTTTCATCATTCAGCATATCACCATAAAGCATTCCAAGGGCCACATGATAATCATAAAGCACCTCCTCCAGTTCTTTAGGTTGGAGATACTCGCTGGGTATGGAATCACCACAGCTGCAAAAGCCTGAGGCAACGATGAAGGCAATAGCCAATAGAAAAGAGAAACGAAAAAAGCGGTACATGGTGTTACTCGTTTAAATCACTTTCAGCAGGAACTGACTCCTCCTTATGTTTTTCATCTTTGAATAGTTCCGTCAACTCTTTCTGATAGAAGATGAGGACGGCAACCACTCCTACCGACACGCAGGCGTCAGCAAAGTTGAAGACTGGAGAAAAGAATATATAATCCTCGCCGCCCCAAATAGGAAGCCAATCCGGAAAAGTACTCTCTATAAGCGGGAAATAGAACATATCGACGACCTTGCCCATCAAGAATGGAGCATAGCCATCTCCAAAAGGTACGAAATAACTTACATAATAAGGTGATGACCCGCTGAATATGAGCCCGTAAAACATAGAGTCAAAGATATTTCCTGCAGCACCCGCGGTGACAACAGCCACACATATCAGATAGCCTAAACGGCATCCTCGGCGCACAAGCAGCGAAATATAATAGCAAAGCAATGCTATAGCGGCTATTCGGAACAGACTGAGTACCAACTTGTTGACAAAGGTCATACCGAAAGCCATTCCATTATTCTCAATGTAATGGATTTTGAACCACGAGGTAATCTCTATGGTGTCATAAAGCGGCATATTGGTCTTGACCCAAATCTTGATGACCTGATCAATGACCAATAATGCCAGAATGAGGATAGCGGCAATAAGACCGCGTGATTTCTTAGTGTTTGCCATTCATTTTGCTTTGAACACTCAGCGTAGCATGAGGTACGGCACGAAGCCTTTCCTTTGGTATCAGCTCGCCTGTAATACGGTCTATGCCGTAAGTTTTGTTCTGGATGCGTACAAGGGCAGCCTCGAGTCCCTGAATAAACTTCTGCAAACGAGCAGCCTGCGTCATCAGTTCTTCTTTCGTCTGCGTGGCACTACCCTCTTCCAGCACCTTATAGGTGGGTGAAGTGTCATCCACATCATTACCATCAGCATTCATCAGTGTGCGCATCATCTGCTGGTAGTCGTGCTTTGCAACTGCCATCTTTTCATCGATGATTTCCTTGAACTCCTGGAGTTCTTCGTCGCTGTAGCGTGTCTTTTCTGCCATATTAATTATAGGTTTAGGGTTATAAGGAGGCAAGTCAATTTATGACTTCACCACCTTAATATTAATACTAAAATCGTCAAAATCAATTTCCTGACCATCATTATAGGCCACCTCAATGCTATCGGCCAATACCTGCGTCTTGATGTACTCGGCATAGTCGGCAATAGCGGCATCCGTCTGCTCATTCGGAGCAATGGTAACCTTAATACGGTCGGTAATCTCGAAACCGCTGTCCTTACGGATATTCTGAATGCGGTTGATGAGTTCACGGGCCATACCTTCCTTGAGGAGTTCGTCGCTCAACTGAACTTCAAGTGCCACGGTGAGGTTGCCTTCATTGGAAACGAGCCATCCGGGAATATCCTCGCTGATAATCTCCACATCGGCAGCATCCACTACGGCTTCCTGTCCTTCAACTTCCAGCTTCAGGCTTCCTTCGTTTTCAAGTTGAGCTATCTGCTCCTGAGAAAGCATGGTCATCTGGGCGGCAATGCCCTTCATCAGCTTTCCGAACTTCTTACCCATTGTACGGAAGTTGCACTTCACCTTCTTCACCAGAATGCCCTGACCTTCCACAAACGTGAGTTCCTTTACATTCACTTCGTTCATAATCAGGTCTTTCACGGCCTCGATATGCTTCTGTTGCTCGGCGTCAACAGCAGGAATCATAATCTTCTGCAGAGGTTGGCGAACCTTGATGTTCACCTTACGGCGAAGAGCAAGAACCATAGAGGTAATCTTCTGAGCCATCTCCATACGGGCTTCGAGGTCGGTGTCAACAGCATTGGCATCTGCCTCGGGGAAGCTCACCAGATGAACAGAAGTGTTGCTACCAGTCAAGTCGCGATAAAGTTCATCGGCATAGAACGGAGAGAAGGGAGCCAGCAGTTTTGAAACCGTCAGCAGGCAAGTATAGAGCGTCTGATAGGCCGAAAGTTTGTCGGCAGACATCTCCTTACCCCAGAAACGCTTACGGTTCAGACGTACATACCAGTTGGATAGGTCATCGCTGACAAAGGTGTCAATGTAACGGCCAGCCTTCGTTGGCTCGAAGTCGGCCAAAGCTTCATCTACGTTCTTGACAAGCGTATTGAGCGATGAGAGAATCCATCTGTCAATCTCAGGACGCTCGGCGAAAGGCACCTGTGGCAATTCCGTATCAAAACCATCCACGTTGGCATAGAGGGCAAAGAAGCTATACGTATTATATAAGGTACCGAAGAACTTGCGGCGGATTTCCTCAACGCCCTTCGGATCATACTTCAGGTTGTCCCATGGCTGAGTATTGGTGAGCATATAGAAGCGAACGGCATCAGCACCGTTCTTCTCAATCTCAGAGAAAGGATTCACCACATTACCGATATGCTTCGACATCTTGATACCCTTTGCATCGAGCACCAGACCGCTTGAAATCACATTCTTGAAGGCTACGGAATCGAAGATCATCGTGGCAATAGCATGCAGTGTGAAGAACCATCCACGAGTCTGATCAACTCCTTCGTTGATGAAATCGCATGGGAAAGCAAGTCCCTTGTCAATGGCATCTTTGTTCTCAAACGGATAGTGAACTTGCGCATAAGGCATGGAACCGGAATCGAACCACACATCAATGAGGTCGGTCTCACGAACCAGAGGCTTTCCGCTTTCGCCCACCAGAACGATATCATCCACATACGGACGGTGCAGGTCAATCCTGTCATAGTTCGCCTGACTCATATCGCCAGGAACGAAGCCTTTCTCCTCTAAAGGATTCGACTTCATCACCCCGGCATTCACGGCCTTCTCAATCTCTGCATAAAGCTCTTCCAACGAACCGATGCAGATTTCCTCGCGGGTGTCCTTATTGCGCCAGATAGGCAGCGGAGTACCCCAGAAGCGAGAACGCGAAAGGTTCCAGTCGTTCAAATTCTCAAGCCAATTGCCGAATCGGCCCGTACCTGTTGATTCAGGTTTCCAGTTGATGGTCTTATTAAGTTCCACCATGCGCTCCTTGCAAGCCGTGGAACGGATGAACCAAGAGTCGAGCGGATAGTAGAGCACGGGTTTGTCGGTACGCCAGCAATGCGGATAGTTGTGCACGTGCTTCTCAATCTTATAGACGGAGCCTTCCTGCTTCATCTCCATGCAGAGCACGATATTGAGGTCTTCAGCCTTCATGGCACCCTGCTCGTCGTACTTGCCGTTCTTGTTGAACTCAGGTGCATAGGCATTCTTCACGTAGTCACCGGCATGCTTGCCATAAGCCTCCACGTTCACACAGACTTTCACAAACTCTTCGGCCAACTCGTCCATCACGTAATACTTACCCTGCAAGTCAACCATCGGGCGTGTTTCACCGCCCTTGTTAATGAGGAAGAGCGAGGGAATGCCTGCATCTTTGGCCACCTTGGCGTCATCGGCACCGAAAGTAGGTGCAATATGCACGATACCCGTACCATCGTCGGTGGTCACATAGTCACCGGGGATCACGCGGAAGGCCACTTCCTCCATCTCAATGAACTTATCATTTCCGACGGAGAAGATACGCTCAGGATGTTCCTTGGCTGCCTTCTTCACGAAAGGAGCGGCATTGTCATCCACTTTCTCGCAAGGTTTCACCCAAGGCATCAGCTGCTCATAGTGCATGCCCACGAGGTCGGAACCCTTATACTGACCGACAACACGATAGGGAACCACTTTGTCACCGGGCTTGAATTCCATCTCGGCAAACTCGCCCTCAGGCTTCAGGTAGCTGTCAACCAAGGCAGCAGCCATCACGGCCGAAATCTTCTCGCCGTTATAGGGATTGAACGTCTGCAGGCAGACATAGTCAATCTTCGGACCTACGCAGAGCGCGGTATTTGAAGGCAATGTCCAGGGGGTAGTGGTCCAGGCCAGAAACACAGGTGTGCCCCACTCCTTCATTTCAGGACGCGGATCCACAATCTTGAACTGAGCCGTACAGGTGGTGTCCTTTACATCACGATAGCAGCCCGGCTGGTTCAGCTCATGACTCGACAGACCTGTTCCGGCACCGGGAGAATACGGCTGAATGGTATAGCCCTTATAGAGCAGACCTTTCTGATAGAACTGTTTCAGCAGCCACCAGAGCGTCTCGATATACTTGTTGTCGTAGGTAATATAAGGATGGTCAAGATCCACGAAATAGCCCATCTTCTCCGTCAGGTCGCGCCACTCCTGCGTGTACATCATCACGTTCTCACGGCACTTGCGGTTGTAGTCCTCCACAGAGATGTACTTCTCCGAGTCCTTATTGTCGATATCAGCCTTGGTGATGCCCAATTCCTTTTCCACGCCAAGCTCGACGGGAAGTCCATGGGTGTCCCATCCCGCCTTGCGATGAACCTGATAGCCCTTCATCGTCTTATAACGGTTGAAGGTATCCTTGATGGTGCGGGCCAGCACATGGTGAATGCCAGGATGGCCGTTTGCCGAGGGAGGTCCCTCATAGAATACAAACTGAGGACATCCCTCACGTTCCTCGATGCTCTTATGGAATACGTCCTCGGCATTCCATTGCTCCAATACCTGCTGGTTGGTTGCGTGCAGGTTAAGGCCGTCATGTTCGGCAAATTTCTTGGCCATTTTCTTTATTTTTAGTATATGTTTTCTACCTTATTATTTTTATAGGGCGCAAAATTACAAAAAAATAACGTAATCCGTGCAATTGGCTGTCTTAAAAAACAAAAAAAGCAGTAATTGTATCGCTACAACCACTGCCGAAAATGTATTACCTAACCAATTAAATGTCTAAAATTTACTTTTTTATCTACCTCTTTCCCTATAAATTCTCTCTTTATTACATATTTCTCTTTAAAAGTGTTATACCTGAAACGATCTTAAAACCTTAATTAATTTAACTTAATACCCGAGATAGATGTCTCTTGTTTTATGATGCAAAGTTAACAACAATCCAACTAAAGCAAAAAAGTCTGGGGTAAAAACGTCCCCATTGCCCATAATTTTTGACCTAAATCAAAAAAAAACATCCCAACAGAAACCACTTAAGGAAATTTTTATTATATTTGCGGAGAAATAGAAAAAATATACATTACAAACTCTAACTTATAATACTTATTTCTATGATTCTAATGATTATTGAGTTGCTGGTGGTACTACTGGCGCTCTATGTAGGATCCCGATACGGAAGTCTGGCGTTGGGTGCCATTTCCGGTATCGGATTAGCCCTGCTCGTATTTGGTTTCGGCATGAAACCAGGTTCTCCACCAACGGATGTAATCTACATCATCATCGCCGCCGTAACCTGTGCTGGCATCATGCAGGCATCGGGCGGTATGGACTGGCTGATTCAGATTGCAGAAAAGATGCTCCGCAAGCATCCTGACCGCATCACATTCCTGGCCCCTCTCTGCACTTTCTTCCTGACGGTGCTTGTAGGAACCGGCCATGTGGTCTACACGCTGATGCCTATTATCTGTGACATTGCCATCAAGAAGGGTATCCGCCCGGAACGTCCCTGCGGTGTCGCTTCCATTGCCTCACAGGTAGGTATCACCTGCTCTCCGATTGCTGCCGCCGTGGTGGCCTTCGTCACCATCTCGAATGCTAACGGCTTCGACATCAGCATCCCGCAGGTGCTCATGGTCAGCATTCCCGCTTGTCTTTGCGGACTGATGGCTGCCGCCACCGCTTCCTTTCATCGCGGACTCGATCTCGATAAAGATCCTGAGTTCCAGAAGAGAATCCAGGACCCTGTTCAGCGCGAATACATCTATGGAGGTTCGGCCACCACGCTCGATAAGGAAATCCCTCAGAGCGCCAAGAATGCCGTCTTTGTGTTCCTCGGTGCCCTCATCATCATCGTGCTTTTCGCTATCTTCCAGGATATTCTTCCTGAATACAGCACCGTAAAGGCCATCAAGGATGCTCCTGACTTCACATTCTCCGACGGAACCGTAGCCAGCGCAGCTGCTTTGGCCAAAGCCAAGGCTGTCATTCCCGGTATCACAGAAGTTTCTACCGTAAAACTCAAGATGAACGTCATTATCCAGATTGTGATGATTACCGCCGCCGCCATTATGATTCTTTTCTGCAAGGCCTCTCCTCAAAAGGCCGTCCGCGGAGCCGTATGGCAGTCGGGTATGGTAGCCGTTGTGGCTATCTTCGGTATCGCATGGCTGGCCGATACTTACTTCTCCAATTATACCGACGAGATGCAGACCATGTTAGGCGACATCGTGGCCAAATACAACTGGTCAATAGCCTTCGTATTCTTCCTCGTTTCCGTTCTTATCAACTCACAGGGCGCTGTAGTTGTCTCTATGTTGCCACTGGCTTACTCGTTAGGAATCCCCGGACCCGTTCTGCTCGGCGTTCTGCCCAGCGTTTACGGATACTTCTTCATTCCCAACTATCCATCGGATATCGCCACCGTGAACTTTGACCGCTCAGGTACCACCGTCATCGGAAAGTATCTGCTCAACCACTCGTTCATGATGCCCGGACTTATTCACGTCACGGTAAGTACCCTTGTGGCTTATGCCTTGTCAATGATTATCTATTAAATCCTTACTGACTATGTTGATTATCATTATAGAATTATTAGTAGTTCTCCTGGCACTTTATCTGGGTTCCAAGTACGGAAGCCTTGCGCTGGGAGCCATCGCCGGTCTTGGACTTGCCATCCTCGTTTTTGACCACGGTTTGAAACCAGGCACACCCCCCACCGACGTTATCTATATCATTGTAGCCGCCGTCACTTGTGCCGGTGTGCTCCAGGCATCAGGCGGTATGGATTGGATGATCCAGATAGTGGAACGCATCCTGCGCAAGCACCCTCAGCACATCACTTTCCTGGCTCCGTTGAGCACCTTCTTCCTGACTGTCGTATGCGGAACCGGTCACGTAATGTACACGCTGATGCCAATCGTCACCGATGTGGCCATCAAGAAAGGTATCCGTCCTGAGCGCCCGTTGGCAGTAGCCTCCGTGGCTTCCATGCTGGCCATCGTCTGCTCGCCTATCTCGGCTGCCGTTGTGGCTTTCTCCACCATATCAGGACTTAACGGCTTCTCCATCAGCATTCCGCAGATTGTTGCCGTTACGATTCCCGCCTGTCTCTGTGGTATCATAGCTGCCGCCTCTTGGTCATACAACCGCGGTCTGGACCTCGATAAGGATCCTGAATTCCTTGAGAAAATCAAGGACCCCGTTCAATATGCATTCGTATACGGCAACACGGCTACGACGCTCGACAAGCAGATTGACAAGAAGTCAAAGTGGGCTGTCTATATCTTCCTGGCCGCCATCGTTCTGATTGTCATCCTGGCATTTGCCCAGAACATCCTCCCTGCTTTTGACACCGTGAAGGCCATCGAAGGTGCTTCCGCCGTAGCATTGCCCACTGGCAAGACCGTCAGTCCTTCAGATCTGGCCTCTGCCGGAATCGTGATGGCTGGCGTTACAGAGAAGGTTCCCGCAACCATCCACATGTACCTCGTCATTCAGATCATCCTCATCTCGGCTGCTGCCCTGATGATCATCATCTGCGGTGCCAAGCCAAAGGCTGCCGTTGCAGGCAACGTATGGCAGTCGGGTATGGTGGCCGTGGTAGCCATCTACGGTATCGCTTGGCTGGCCAACACCTTCTTCGGCGCACACATGGCTGAGGTGGAAGAATTGCTCGATGAAATGGTGGACAACTATCCGTGGGCCATTGCCCTCGTGTTCTTCATCTTCTCGGTGCTCATCAACTCCCAGGCAGCCGTTGTGGTGGCTCTTCTGCCCGTGGCCTACAAACTGGGTATTCCAGGATGGATCCTGCTCGGCGCCCTGCCTTGCGTTTATGGATACTTCTTCATCCCGAACTATCCTTCGGATATCGCCACCGTGAACATTGACCGCACAGGTACCACAAAGATCGGTAAATACGTGCTCAACCATTCATTCATGGTTCCGGGACTCATCAGCGTGGCTATCAGCACCGTTGTGGCCTACATCATTTCCAGCATCTTCTTCTAAAAGAAGCAACATACTTACGAGAAAAGCCCGGTCATCAAGCCGGGCTTTCTTATTACCTGCAACAAAAGAAAGACGGCGCACATCTTCCGATATACGCCGTCTTGAATTTCAATACTCGAAGACTTACTCCTCAACTGCAGCCTGCGCGGCGGCGAGACGTGCGATAGGCACGCGGAACGGAGAGCAAGATGCGTAGTTCATGCCAATCTTGGCGCAGAACTTCACAGAGCTGGGCTCACCACCGTGCTCACCGCAGATACCACAACGGAGATCGGGACGAACCTCGCGACCTTCCTTGACGGCGAACTTGATGAGACGGCCCACACCCTTCTGGTCGAGAACCTGGAACGGGTCTACCTTCAGAATCTTCTTGTCGAGATAGACGGGCAGGAACGAAGCGATGTCGTCGCGAGAGTAACCGAAGGTCATCTGCGTGAGGTCGTTGGTTCCGAATGAGAAGTACTGAGCCTCCGAAGCAATCAGGTCGGCGGTCAGGGCTGCACGTGGAATCTCGATCATCGTACCGATCTCGAACTCTACCTCCATGCCATACTCCATGAACACTTCCTTGGCGGCATACTTGATGACTTCCTTCTGCTGCTTCAGCTCGTTGATAGAACCGATCAGCGGAACCATGATTTCCGGCATCGGGTTCTTGCCTTCCTTCTTCAGCTCGCAGGCGGCACTCAGGATGGCGCGTGTCTGCATGGCGGTGATTTCGGGGAAGGTGATACCCAGACGGCAACCGCGGTGTCCAAGCATCGGGTTGTTCTCGGCGAGAGAATCCACACGACGCTGGATGGTAGCCAGGTCAACGCCCATTTCCTTAGCCATGATTTCCTGTCCGGCGAGATCGTGGGGAACGAACTCATGGAGAGGAGGATCGAGCAGACGGATGTTCACGGGCAGACCGTCCATAGCCTCGAGGATGCCCTTGAAGTCGGCTTTCTGGTAAGGCAGCAGCTTGGCAAGAGCCTTCTCACGTCCGGCAACGCTGTCAGAGAGAATCATCTCGCGCATGGCGATGATCTTCTTGTCCTCAAAGAACATGTGCTCGGTACGAGTCAGACCGATACCCTTGGCACCGAACTGGCGGGCCACCTGTGCATCATGCGGCGTATCGGCATTGGTGCGAACCTGCAGCTTGGTGTACTTGTCGCAGAGGTCCATCAGCTCCTTGAAGTCGCCAGAGAGTTCGGCAGCCTTCGTGGGAACCTCACCTGCATACACCTGGCCGGTAGAACCGTTCAGAGAGATGTAGTCGCCTTCCTTATAGACAACGCCGTCGATTTCAACGGTCTTGGCCTTGTAGTCGACATTGATGGCACCGGCACCAGAAACGCAGCACTTACCCATACCACGTGCAACCACGGCAGCATGAGAGGTCATACCTCCACGGGCGGTCAGGATACCTTCAGCGGCAGCCATACCGGCGAGATCTTCGGGAGAGGTCTCGATACGAACCATCACCACCTTGTGGCCATCCTCGTGCCATTCCTTGGCATCGTCGGCGTGGAACACAATCTGTCCGCAGGCAGCACCTGGAGATGCAGGCAGACCCTGAGTGATGACCTTTGCGTTCAGCAGGGCCTTCTTGTCGAATACCGGGTGGAGCAGCTCGTCGAGCTTCTGAGGCTCACAGCGCATGATGGCGGTCTTCTCGTCGATAAGTCCCTCGTGGAGCAGGTCGATGGCAATCTTCACCATGGCCGTACCCGTACGCTTACCGTTACGAGTCTGGAGGAACCAGAGCTTGCCTTCCTGAACGGTGAACTCCATGTCCTGCATGTCGTGATAGTGGTTCTCCAGCTTCTCCTGGATGCCGTTCAGCTGAGCATAGATCTCAGGCATGGCCTCTTCCATTGAAGGATACTTGGCGGCGCGCTCCTCCTCGGAGATTCCGGCACGCTCAGCCCAGCGCTGAGAACCGATCTTGGTGATCTGCTGCGGTGTGCGGATACCAGCCACTACGTCTTCACCCTGAGCATTTACGAGATACTCGCCGTTGAAGATGTTCTCACCGTTACCGGCATCGCGGCTGAAGCAAACACCCGTAGCGGAAGTGTCGCCCATGTTACCGAATACCATGGCCATCACGCTCACGGCTGTACCCCACTCATCGGGGATACCTTCCATCTTACGATAGAGGATGGCGCGGTCGTTCATCCAAGAACGGAACACGGCGCAGATGGCACCCCAGAGCTGCTCAATGGGATCGTCGGGGAAGTCCTTGCCGGTGCGCTCCTTGATGGCAGCCTTGAACAGCTTCACCAGGTTCTTCAGAGACTCTACGGAGAGATCCTTGTCGAGCTCCACGCCCTGCTCTTTCTTCACGCCTTCGATAATCTCCTCAAACGGGTCGATGTCCTCTTTGTTGACGGGCTTCATCTCGAGCACCACGTCACCGTACATCTGCACGAAACGGCGATATGAGTCGTATACGAAGTGAGGATTGTTGGTCTTGCGAACCATTCCCTCAGCCACTTCGTCGTTCAGACCGAGGTTCAGAATGGTATCCATCATACCAGGCATGGAAGCACGGGCACCCGAGCGAACAGAAACCAGCAGCGGGTTCTCGCTGTCGCCGAACTTGGAGTTCATCAACTCCTCGATATGCTTCACGGCGTTGGTCACATCCTCGTTGAGCACTTCCATAATCTTCTGCTGGCCAACCTCATAGTACTCGTTGCAGCAGTCGGTGGTGATGGTGAATCCTGGAGGCACGGGTACCCCGATCAGGTTCATCTCGGCAAGGTTTGCACCCTTACCACCAAGTTCCTCACGCATCTTAGCGTTACCTTCGGCCTTTCCGTTGCCGAAGAGATAGACTCTTTTCTTTGTCATACTGTTTAAAATGTTTTCACTTATATAGTTAGAAATATGTAATCTTTTGCACGTAAAACCGGCACCCCATTACTGATTGGCAAAGGTAACAAAAAAAATCGTAACCGCCAAACCTTTTCACTAATTTTTGCAATGCTTTTTCAGATTTGTTGGATTCCTCTGGGATTGTGCGCGTAAACAACAACTCACCGCAAGAAATCAAACTGATTGAAACAAGCCGACTCGATGGCACCGACAATGACAAATGACAGATGACAGTTATTTTATTTTGCAGCCGAATTATAGATTAGTATTATATATATTATAATATATATAATACTAATACCATCTATACTCCCTATTTATTCAATTTCAAATAACTGTCATCTGTCATAACTGTCATTTGCCAATGCCAGGCTTTCACGCTCTGACCATCAGAAGCAATACTTTCAATGAGTGGAAACAACGCTTCCAATGGGCGGAAGCAACCTTTCCAATGGGTGGAAGCGACCCGCTGCGCAACAGCTTTGAAAAAAGACTCCTTTTTCAACAGATATACCCCAAAAAGATTTGGAAGTTAGAATAATTTTTCGTATCTTTGCAGAAATTTAAATTCAATGGCAAGAAACAAAAAACCACTCCCCATACTGAAAAATATAACCATCACTGACTTTGCCGCCGATGGCAAATCATTGGTAAGACATACGGTACCCGCACACGACGGCCAGCCAGAATCACGCGTTGTCATCTTCGTGCCTTTCTGTGTCCCCGGCGATGTTGTCGACCTGCGGGTCATCCGAAAGAAGCACAACTACTGGGACGCCGAGGTATTCAGGTTCATCCAGTACAGCGAAGTGCGCCAAGAGCCTATGTGCCAGCATTTTGGAACGTGCGGCGGATGCAAATGGCAGCAGCTCCCCTACCCCGAACAGCTGAAGATGAAGCAGGCACAGGTGATTGACCAACTGACACGCATCGGAAAGGTGGAACTCCCCGAATGCATGCCCATCCTCGGTTCGAAGAAGACCCAGGAATACCGCAACAAGCTGGATTTCGGATGCGCTAACAGGCGATATCTCACCCGCGAGGAGATTCAAAGCCTGCCGAAGGAAGAAGGCGAAAGCCTGAAGGACATTCCCGCCATGGGATTTCATATCACGGGTGCCTTCGACAAAATCCTCCCCATCGAGAAATGCTGGCTGATGGACGATCTGCACAACCAAATACGAAACTCGGCACGCGACTACGCGCTCGAGCACGGCCTCTCATTCTTTGATCTGCGCCAGCAGACGGGTTTGCTCCGCGATGTCATTATCCGCTGCTCCAACACGGGCGAATGGATGGTCATCGTGCAGTTCAAGTTTCTGGAGAATCAGAGTAATCCGACACTCCCTGAAGAGGCTAAAGGATTTCTTCAGTTCCTTGGCGATAAATTCCCGCAAATCAGCGCCTTGCTATGGGTTGACAATCAGAAGTGTAACGACACTTTCGGCGACCTGCCCATCCACGTCTTCAAGGGCAATGACCATATCTTCCTCGAGATGGAAGGGCTGAAGTTCAAGGTGGGCCCAAAGAGTTTCTATCAGACCAATACCGACCAGGCCTATGAGCTCTACAAGGTGGCACGGAAGTTTGCTTTTGAGGATATTTCAGAATACTCTGAGGACTCTGAATACTCTGAGGACTCCGAGAACACCGAAAAGCCCTTAGTCTACGACCTCTATACGGGCACCGGCACCATCGCCAATTTCGTGGCCAAGCAGGCCCGCCAGGTAATTGGAATAGAATATGTACCCGAGGCCATCGAGGACGCCAAGGTGAACTCAGAAATCAACCATATCGGCAACACGCTCTTCTATGCCGGTGACATGAAGGACATCCTGAACGATGAGTTCATCGGGGAGCACGGCCGTCCCGACGTGATCATCACCGACCCGCCCCGTGCGGGCATGCACCCTGACGTGGTGGACGTGATTCTCAAGGCAGAGCCCCGGCGGATTGTCTATGTGAGCTGCAATCCGGCCACCCAGGCGCGAGACCTTCAGCTGATGGACGAGAAATACCGAGTGGCAGCCATCCAGCCTGTGGACATGTTCCCCCACACGCCACACGTTGAGAACGTGGTGCTGCTCATCAAGAAATAACAACCCTATCTAAAATGTACTACAAACCAAAACTAACAGAATTATGAAAAGATTACTCATTCTGGCCATCTTCGCGATGAGCCTCACATTGAATGCCAATGCCCAGGACAAAGAAAAGAAGACGATTGAACTTCCACAATGGGTCAACAACATTAAGTTCAGCGGCTACGGCATGCTCCAATATCAGGGAGAAGACAAGGAGGGAGCCCACACCAACTCGTTCAACCTGCGTCTGCTCCGTATGATTCTCGATGGTAAGATAGCCGACTTCGATTGGCGTGTACAAGTTCAGGGCACTAACGCAACAGGCCCCGGACAGCCTACCGTCCAGCTCGTTGACCTCTATGCTGAATGGGTCAGACACAAAGAGTTCAAGGTACGTGTAGGTCAGTTCAAGCGTGCCTTCACGTTCGAGAACCCCACCCACCCTATCACTCAGGGATGGTATTCGTATGCAATGGTTATCAACAACCTTTCCGCATTTGGCGACCGCACCGGTGAGAAAGCATCCGGCGGACGTGATATCGGTATCCAGGTATCGGGTGACGTGTTGCCCAACAGCAGCGGAAGGCCCCTCCTCCACTATCAGGTAGGCGTATACAACGGTGAAGGTATCAACTCCAAGGATCAGGACAACCGCAAGGATATCATCGGCGGCCTCTGGGTGATGCCCATCAAGGGCGTACGCATCGGTGCCTTTGGATGGACGGGTAGCCGCGGCGGCATGCTCGATCCCATTACAGGCGAGAAGATCAGCATCGGCAAGAACCGCTACGCCCTTTCTGCCGAATACGACAAGGATGAATTCACCTTCCGCACGGAGTATATCCACAGCCAAGGATGGGGTGCTGCCAGCGCCGGCAACAACGTCCGCGAGATTGACTACACGAAGGGCGACAAGGCCGACGGTTGGTATGTGTTCGGCATCGTTCCCGTCATCAAGTCAAAGCTTCACGCCAAGGCCCGTTACAACACCTATCGCAAAGATAAGACCTGGGGCAACTCAAAGACCATGTACGAAATCGGTCTGAACTATTTCTTCAACAAGCGCATGCAGATCAATGCCGAGTATGCCCGCGTGAACGACCGCTCCATCGCTGATCCCGACAAGCACAACTACAACTTCGTGGACGTGCAGTTCGATTTCCGCTTCTGAGCAAGAATCGTCAGGAGATAAATCATTATCTAATTATTCATTATAAAACTTTAATTTTATCACTATGATTCCTACTGTCTTTTGGCTTGTCCCGATCGCTTCGGTGTGCGCATTGGGAATGGCATGGTTCTTCTTCTGTCAGATGATGAAGGAGAGCGAGGGAACACCGCGAATGATTGAGATTGCAGAGTATGTGCGCAAGGGCGCGATGGCCTACCTGAAACAACAGTACAAGGTGGTGCTCATCGTATTCATCGTACTGGCCATTGTCTTTGCCTTCATGGCCTACGTGCTCCATGCACAGAATGAATGGGTGCCGTTCGCTTTCCTCACCGGTGGTTTCTTCTCAGGTCTGGCCGGATTCTTTGGCATGAAGACCGCTACATTCGCCTCCGCCCGTACGGCCAATGCTGCCCGCGACTCGCTTGACAAGGGCCTGAAGGTGGCTTTCCGTTCAGGTGCCGTGATGGGTTTGGTGGTGGTAGGCCTCGGCTTGCTCGACATTGCCATCTGGTTCCTGATTCTGAATCATTTCTATCATGGTGATGAAATGGCCCTGATAACCATCACGACCACCATGCTGACCTTCGGTATGGGTGCTTCCACACAGGCTCTGTTTGCACGTGTGGGCGGCGGTATCTATACAAAGGCTGCCGATGTGGGTGCCGACATTGTGGGTAAGGTGGAAGCTGACATTCCAGAAGACGATCCGCGCAATCCTGCTACGATTGCCGACAACGTAGGTGACAACGTGGGTGACGTGGCCGGTATGGGTGCCGACCTCTACGAGAGCTATTGCGGCAGTATTCTTTCCACGGCTGCCCTTGGTGCTACGGCGTTTGCCATGAACGGCGACATGCAGCTCAGGGCTGTCATTGCCCCGATGATCATTGCTGCCGTGGGCGTGTTCCTCTCGCTCTTTGGCATTTTCCTCGTCCGCACGAAGGAAGGCGCCACGATGAAGGACCTGCTTCATTCGCTGGGTTTGGGAACCAACGTAAGCGCCGTGCTCATTGCCGTTGCCTCGTTTGTCATCCTCTATCTCCTGGGCATCGAGAACTGGCTCGGTCTCTCGTTCTCTGTCATCACGGGTTTGGCTGCCGGTGTGATTATCGGACAGGCTACCGAATACTACACCTCCCACAGCTATAAGCCGACGAAGGAAATCAGCAAGGCCGGCCTCACGGGTTCTGCCACCGTTATCATCAAAGGTATCGGAACGGGTATGATTTCCACTTGTATTCCTGTGCTCACCATCAGCGTGGCCATCATGCTGAGCTACCTCTGCGCCAACGGCTTCGATCTCTCCATGACATCGGAGAGTCTTTCCCATGGCCTATACGGTATCGGTATTGCCGCTGTGGGTATGCTTTCTACACTCGGTATCACGCTGGCTACAGACGCCTACGGACCCATTGCCGACAATGCCGGTGGTAATGCAGAGATGAGCGAACTGGGCGAAGATATCCGCCATCGCACGGATGCCCTGGATGCACTTGGCAATACAACGGCCGCTACCGGTAAGGGCTTCGCCATCGGTTCCGCAGCCCTCACGGCATTGGCCCTCCTGGCTTCCTATATCGAGGAAATTAAGATTGCTATGACACGTGCAGGAGAGACGCTGACCAACCTTGCAGGACAAACCATTGATGCCTCTCAAGCTACCATCCCCGACTTCATGAATTTCTTCCAGGTGAACCTGATGAACCCGAAGGTGCTCGTAGGTGCTTTCATCGGTGCCATGGCCGCATTCCTGTTCTCTGGAATCACAATGGGCGCCGTCGGACGTGCAGCTGGTGACATGGTGGAAGAGGTGCGCCGTCAGTTCCGTGAAATCAAGGGCATTCTCGAAGGAAAGGCCACTCCCGACTACGGCCGTTGCGTGGAGATTTCCACCCGTTCGGCACAGCGCGAAATGATCTTCCCGTCATTGATGGCCATCATCATTCCTATCCTGGTAGGATGCATCTTGGGCGTGGCAGGCGTGCTTGGTCTGCTCGTAGGCGGTTTGGCCGCAGGCTTCACGCTGGCTGTCTTTATGGCCAATGCCGGTGGTGCTTGGGACAACGCCAAGAAGAACGTTGAGGAAGGCAACTTCGGCGGCAAGGGCTCGTTTGCCCATAAGGCCACGATCGTAGGCGACACCGTGGGTGATCCGTTCAAGGATACTTCCGGTCCTTCACTCAACATCCTCATCAAGCTGATGTCGATGGTAAGCATCGTCATGGCCGGTCTTACCGTTGCCTTTATGTAATCATCATATAAAAATTTCGGTTGTAAAGTTTGTAGATTCCAATTAGAATTTATAACTTTGCAACCGAAGTTTTTTACTAACCATGAAAATATGAGCTCAAATCACTCCTCATCAAGCGGTCATCACCACCATCATCATCACCATCAGGATGATGCTTCAAGATTCAAGAATCACACGATATCCTTGGCCAAAAGGCGCAAGATGATAGCACGCATCGCTTTCTTCACGCTTTTGATAGCTGCCATCGTCGTGGTTATCTTGTGTATTCTATCCTTCTTCGTAGAATACTAAGCTGTTATTTCGTCACGCGGAACCAGTCAACGTCCACCCATCCGCGGACTTTCTTTCCAGCTGGTTCGGCGGCCATGATGCCTATCTTGGCACCAATCCATTTACCTTGGCGCATCGTGAACTTGTCGCCTACATTCTCGTATTTCTTTCCGTCTTTTGACCAGGCGAACTCCACCGATGCCTCGTGCTTGTTGGTTCCATCGGCATTCTTTCCGCCCAGATAGCTTACTTTCAGCCTCAAGTAGGCATCGCAATGAATGGCGGGCTGATAGTCCACCTTATCCTTTTCCGTGGCCTTCAGGGTGGCCAAAGTCTTCACTTCCTCGGGTTTCCCCTTATCGGCATTCTTACAAGTGATTTGCTGAAGCTGGAACTCATCCCCCACTCTCTTCAACACCAAAGCCTGGTAGTCCATTCCGAAGACCGTGATGCCGCCGTATTGACCTTCATCCTTGGCCGAAAGGCGGATTTTAGCGGTGGCCGTGAAATTATCGGCTGGCGTCTTCTGAAGCAACAGGTTGCCGGCTTCCCACATATTCTTATAGTCCTCGCTCTGTTTATGGCAGAAAACGCGCATATAGCCATAGGGCGTAGGCATTCCGAAGGTCTGCTGGTAGTTGGCGTGCCATTGCCATTGCTTGCCGAGCTGGATGGTGTTGAACTCATCGCTCTCCACGGGATTCTCTATGGGATATGTCTTGCCCACGTTGGGTTTCTTGTATTTCAAAACGGGCTGGCCGCAATAGTTCTTGGCCTTCTCGCCCATGACCGGCCAATTGTCTTTCCATTCCACGGGCTCCAGCCAAACCACACGACCGTAAGCCTCCTTGTCCTGGAAATGGAGGAACCAGTCTTCCCCGCTCTTCAGATGCACCCATCCGCCCTGATGAGGACCGTTGATGTTGGTGTTGCCCATTGCAAGTACACGTTTGCTTTCGTATGGCCCGAAGGGACTCTTTGAGCGCATGGCCAGCTGATGTCCGATGGGAACACCACCGGCAGGACACATAATCCAATACCAGCCGTCGCGTTTGTAGAACTTCGGTCCTTCGGCCGTGCGGTCTTCCGTGCCGTTGCCATCGAACACAATCACGGGATTGCCTATCTGCTTCATGCCGTCGGCACTCATCTCGCGTACCGTCAAAACCGAATTGAACTGACAACGCGAGTTGGCCCATCCGTTCACCAGATAGCACTTGCCGTCGTCGTCCCAAAGGGGTGTGGTATCAATCATGCCTTTGCCTGCTATAACGCATTGAGGCTCCGTCCATTCGCCTTCCGGGTCTTTGGCGGTAGTCACAAACACGCCCAGATCAGGGTCGCCCCAATAAATATAATAAGTCTGATTATATTGATTATAGCGGATGCTTGGTGCCCAAACGCCGTTTCCATGCTGGGGGACATTGTAACGCTCCAACGGCGGCAATGCCTTGACGGCATAGTTCACGATCTTCCAGTTCACCAAATCCTTCGAATGAAGAATGGGCAGACCGGGAATGCAATTGAACGAGGAAGCCGTCAGGTAGAAGTCCTCGCCCGAAGCCCCCACGCACACATCGGGGTCGCTATAGTCGGCATTGATGACGGGATTCGTAAAGGTGCCGTCGCCATTGTCTGGGCACCATACCTGTGATTTGTATTGCGCCTGCATCATTAGCGGGAGCAATAGTAGAATAGTAGTTAAGTAATGCTTCATATAATATTAAATAGTTTGTATAAAATTATTTTCCAAGTCGCTGATTTTCAATTTGTAATTCACGTCATGAATAATTCTCATCAGCTGCTTCGGAGCCAACGGCGGAGGGGTGAGTGAGAGCGCCACATGCCCCATGGTTCGCCTCATGTTGATTTCCACACACGGATGCAGGAGGAAGCCGTTGCCGTCTTCACGCGCCACGATCATCATATCAACGCCAAAGGGTCCCGAATAGTGTCCCTCAAACAGGCGGGGAGCATTCGTGATGACGCGTTCGATCATCTTCTCCAGCAATGTCGCGGGCACGTATCGCGAGAGCATTTCCCGTTTCTCGTCATTGGAAGCCAGCAGACTGCCTGTATAGGCTCCGTTCTGGGTAATGAAGAGCGAGAAACCCTCAAAACGGACGCTGCCGTCCTTATCCGCAAAGAACTCCATTCCGAAATCCTTCACCTTATTATAATACGGCTCCACCATCACTCCGCCCTGTTTCTCCATCACGCGATGGACCCAGTTTTTCGTGGCCTCGTTCATCTTTCCGTTCACATATCTGATGCCACGGCCACTACTGCTCCACGGAGCTTTTATCACCACGTTCTTCCATTCCTCCAGCACCTTCCTACCGGATTCAAGAGTCGTAATATAGGCACTTTCCCCACAAGTCTGGTCCTCCAGTCTCATGCGCAACACCTGCAGGCTGTTGATGGTCTTCCGGCGGTTCGACAAGTGGCGGATATCTATCAGCTCACCTTCATCGGGCAAAAGCCGCTTATCTACACCGGCTTCTTCCAATTCGGTCTTGACGGTCAGGTCCCATCCCCAAGGCAGCACCTCGTCAAACAGCATACCCTTGATTTCGCCTTTCCCGAGAAAGAGGACATCGGCCATTTTCAGCCCCGAACGCTTGGCGGCCTTTACCGCATAAGGCACATCATCCACCAGCACGACATCGCCGTCACCCGCCCACAAAGCAGGAATCCAACCAAGATTCATCCTGAGTTCCTGGGCAGCATGCGGCATCGTCTGATGGCGGCGGTTAAACGCCAGTGCGATATCATGCTCGGGGTTGAAAATATGTAATTTCATACCGCAAAAATAGCATAAATCTTTCATATATCGATAATCGACTGAAAAAATAACAAAAAATAATAAGATTTTGCCAAGTACACTTTGCAAATTAAGAAAATATTAGTATCTTTGCAGACGTTTTATAAAACAAACAAAAAAATGATGGAAGCCTTTTTTCGCACGCACGCCTATCTGGTGGAACATACGAACGCTCCTGTACGCCGACTCCTGATGGATGAAATCGACTGGAACGACCGTATGATCGGCATCAAGGGGACACGCGGCGTGGGAAAAACCACCTTCCTTCTTCAATACGCAAAGGAGAATTTCGACATATACGACCGTAAGTGCCTGTATGTCAACATGAACAACTTCTATTTCCAGGGACGCGGTATTGCCGATTTCGCCGGTGAATTCTATAAGCGCGGCGGAAAGGTGCTGTTAGTAGACCAGATTTTCAAGGAGACCGACTGGAGCAGCCAGCTCCGCAAATGTCATGACCTCTATCCCGACCTCAAGATTGTTTTCACGGGTTCAAGCGTGATGCGGCTCAAGGAAGAAAACCCCGAACTCAACGGTATTGTAAAGAGTTACAACCTCAGGGGATTCTCTTTCCGCGAATTCCTCAACCTGCAGACAGGCAACCGCTTCAGGCCCTACACGCTGGATGAAATCCTCCGCAACCACGAGCACATTGCCCGCCAGATTCTCCCCTACGTCTCTCCATCCAAGTATTTTCAGGATTACCTCCACCACGGATTCTATCCCTTCTTTCTGGAGCACCGCAACTATTCGGAGAACCTCCTCAAGACCATGAACATGATGACCGAAGTGGACATCCTGCTCATCAAGCAGATAGAGCTGAAGTATCTCACGAAGATCAAGAAACTCTTCTACCAGCTGGCCGTGGAAGGTCCAAAGGCTCCCAATGTATCCCAGCTTGCACACGATATTCAGACCAGCCGTGCCACGGTGATGAACTACATCAAATACCTCACCGACGCCCGCCTGCTCAATATGATCTACCCCTGCGGTCAGGATTTCCCCAAGAAGCCCTCCAAGGTGATGCTTCATAATTCCAACCTGATGTACGCCATCTATCCCATTGAAATCAAGAAGCAGGAAGTGATGGAGACCTTCTTCGTGAACTCCCTGTGGAAAGACCACAAGGTGAACCAGGGCAACAAGGAGAGCTACTACATCGTGGACGACGAAAAGCGGTTCCGCATCTGCGACGCCGATGCCAAGAGCAAAATCCGCCTGAATGCAGACACTATCTATGCCCGCTATAATTCCGAAATCGGCAAGGACAACCAGATACCGCTCTGGCTGTTGGGATTCCTTTATTAGGACTTAAAATAAAGTTTTAACATTATATACATTAACATTATTAACAAAATGGCAAAAGAAAAAAAGTTTATCACCTGTGATGGTAACGAAGCTGCTGCTCATATCTCCTATATGTTCAGCGAAGTTGCTGCCATCTATCCCATCACTCCGTCATCTCCAATGGCCGAGCACGTGGATGAGTGGGCTGCCAAGGGTCGCAAGAACCTCTTCGGACAGACCGTTAGCGTTCAGGAAATGCAGTCAGAGGGCGGTGCTGCCGGTGCCGTTCACGGTTCGCTTCAGGCTGGTGCCCTGACCACCACCTTCACGGCTTCTCAGGGTCTGCTCCTGATGATTCCTAACATGTACAAGATTGCCGGTGAGTTGCTCCCCTGCGTGTTCGACGTTTCCGCCCGTACGCTGGCCAGCCACTCCCTCTGTATCTTCGGTGACCACCAGGACGTGATGGCTTGCCGTCAGACAGGTTTCGCCATGCTTTGCGAAGGTTCTGTACAGGAAGTTATGGATATGACCGCCGTGGCTCACCTCGCCTCTCTGAAGACTGAGGTTCCCTTCGTGAACTTCTTCGACGGTTTCCGTACCTCTCACGAGTATCACAAGATTGAGCGTCTCGATAATGAGGATATCCTTCCATTGGTTGACTGGGACGACATCAAGCGTTTCCGTGACCGCGCACTCACTCCTGAGCGTCCCGTCACACGTGGTACAGCCGAGAACCCCGAGACCTTCTTCACACACCGCGAGGCTTGTAATCCTTACTACGACAAGGTGCCCGAGGTGGTTGAGAAGTACCTCGGCGAGATCTCCAAGATCACCGGCCGCGAGTATCACCTCTTCTCTTACTACGGAGCTGAGGATGCTGACCGCATGATCATCCTGATGGGTTCTGCCACCGATGCAGCCCGCGAGGCTATCGACTACCTGAACGCTCAGGGCCAGAAGGTTGGTATGATCTCTGTTCACCTCTATCGTCCGTTCAGCGTGAAGCACCTGCTCGCCAGCGTTCCCAAGAGCGTGAAGCGCATTGCCGTGCTCGACCGCACCAAGGAGCCCGGAGCTAACGGTGAGCCTCTCTATCTCGACGTGAAGGATGCTTACTACGACGTAGAGGATCGTCCTCTCATCGTGGGTGGCCGCTACGGTCTGGGTTCTCACGATACCACTCCCGCACAGATCATCTCTGTATTCAACAACCTCGCTCTGCCCGAGCCCAAGAACCACTTCACCATCGGTATCGTTGATGACGTGACGTTCACTTCTCTGCCCGAGGTTCCCGAGATTGCTCTCGGCGGCAAGGGTATGTTCCAGGCCAAGTTCTTCGGTCTCGGTGCCGACGGTACCGTAGGTGCCAACAAGAACTCCGTGAAGATTATCGGTGACAACACCGACAAGTACTGCCAGGCTTACTTCTCTTACGACTCTAAGAAGTCGGGAGGTTTCACCTGCTCTCACCTGCGTTTCGGTGACACACCTATCCGCTCTACCTACCTGGTGACCACACCTAACTTCGTGGCTTGCCACGTTCAGGCTTACCTCCACATGTACGACGTGACCCGCGGTCTGCAGAAGAACGGTCAGTTCCTGCTGAACACCATCTTCGACGCTGACGAGCTGGAGAAGTTCATGCCTAACAAGGTGAAGCGCTATTTCGCTCAGAACAACATCACCGTCTATACCATCAACGCTACCAAGATTGCTCAGGAGATTGGTCTCGGCAACCGCACCAACACCATCCTGCAGAGTGCATTCTTCCGTATCACAGGCGTTATCCCCGTTGAGCTCGCCGTTGAGAAGATGAAGGCTGCCGCCCTGAAGTCTTACGGTGCCAAGGGTCAGGACGTGGTTGACAAGAACTACGCCGCTATCGACCGTGGTGGTGAGTACCAGCAGCTCACGGTGAAGCCTGAGTGGGCTAACCTCCCCGACGATGCTGAGAAGCAGGATGACGCTCCCGCATTCGTGAAGGAGCTCGTTCGTCCTATCAACGCCCAGGCCGGCGACCTCCTGAAGGTTTCCGACTTCGCCAAGCACGGCACTACCGACGGTTCTTGGATGGTAGGTACCGCTGCCTACGAGAAGCGCGGCGTTGAGGCCTTCGTTCCCGTTTGGAACAAAGCCAACTGTATCCAGTGTAACCAGTGTGCTTACGTTTGTCCTCACGCTGCCATCCGTCCGTTCGTTCTTGATGAGAACGAGATCAAGGGCTTCGCAGCCGCCGAGGATACCATCGAGATGAAAGCTCCTAAGGCTATGGCCGGTATGCACTTCCGCATCGAGACCTCTGTGCTCGACTGTCTGGGTTGCGGCAACTGTGCCGACATCTGCCCAGGCAACCCGAAACTCGGCAAGGCCCTCACAATGGTTCCCTTCAACCCCGATGCAGAGGACATGAAGCAGGAAGCCCAGAATTGGGAATACCTGGTGAAGGAAGTAAAGAGCAAGCAGGACCTCATCGATATCAAGAGCAACGTGAAGAACTCTCAGTTCGCACAGCCTCTGTTCGAGTTCTCCGGCGCATGCTCTGGTTGCGGTGAGACACCTTACGTGAAGCTGCTCTCTCAGCTCTTCGGTGACCGTCAGATGATTGCCAACGCTACAGGTTGTTCTTCCATCTACTCCGCTTCTATTCCTTCTACTCCATACACCAAGAACGAGAAGGGTCAGGGTCCTGTATTCAACAACTCACTGTTCGAGGACTTCTGCGAATTCGGTCTCGGTATGGCCCTTGGTAACAAGAAGATGAAGGAGCGCGTGGCCAAGCTGCTCAGCGACGCTTCCGAGGGAGCTCCCGAAGAGTTCAAGGCCCTTGCTGCCGAATGGATTGAGAAGTGCAACGATGCCGAGGAGACCAAGCGCATTGCCGCTGCCCTGAAGCCCATGATCGCTGCCGGTGCACAGAACGGTTGCGAGTTCTGCAAGGAACTCCAGACCCTCGACCACTACCTCGTGAAGCGCTCACAGTGGATCATCGGTGGTGACGGTGCATCTTACGACATCGGTTACGGCGGTCTCGACCACGTGATTGCCAGCGGTGAGGACGTCAACATCCTCGTGCTCGATACTGAGGTTTACTCTAACACCGGTGGTCAGGCCTCTAAGGCTACTCCTCTCGGCGCTATCGCTCAGTTCGCTGCCCAGGGTAAGCGCATCCGCAAGAAGGATCTCGGTATGATTGCCACCACCTACGGCTACGTCTATGTCGCTCAGATTGCTATGGGCGCCGACCACGCACAGACCCTCAAGGCTATCCGCGAGGCTGAGGCTTGGCACGGACCTTCCATCATCATCGCCTACGCTCCCTGTATCAACCACGGTCTGAAGGCCAAGGGCGGTATGGGTAAGAGCCAGGCCGAGGAGAAGAAGG